>Ga0209839_10001606_pt1 | contig 11467 bp, 8 predicted proteins | sample OrgsoiDNA2013050_FD_185800 | JGI IMG/M metagenome (GOLD analysis project Ga0209839, IMG submission 185800) | Permafrost soil microbial communities from the Arctic, to analyse light accelerated degradation of dissolved organic matter (DOM) -... | ecosystem: Environmental > Terrestrial > Soil >... | reverse complement strand
GGGACGATCGTCTTCGTGCGCGATCCGGCGTTGCTCCGCGCCGCCCGGGCAACCGCCGACGACACGGCGATCTTCATGGTCGGAGGACCCGCCGGCATCCCGTACATAGTCTCGCGCTGGGAAGCATCGCTCCCATAAGGCACGACCCAGCCACACCCCGCAGTCGCCGCGGGCACCGAGCTGATCGAGTTCAGCCCAACCAATGAGTACGGCCGCACGATGGCAATCGTCGGCCGTAACCTCGCCACTCTGCAGCGGGCCTGAGCCGTGTCGGCGCGCGCGCACTCAACCCAACCCTCACGACCTGATGCACACCTCCATCTGGAAATTCTCAGGCGATCCCCACGACCTGCTGCGCCGCTAAGACGCGATGCTCGCCGAGATCCCCACCACAAACATGCGCCTGTACATCGGCCTGCGAGCACCCGAGGGGATCGTCCGGCTCGACACCTGCCCCAGCCGCGATGCGCACCAGGCGTTCGCCACCGGATCGTTCCCCGCACTCCGACAGCGGCGGGGCCCTTCCCGACCCGGCTTGGCTCGAAGACCATCCGGTGCAGCGCGCATTCGTCGACGGACATGTGGCCAGCTGACCTCAACCAACCAAGCTGCCGCAAAGCCCCGCCGCGGCCCGGGCGCGCCAAGATCCGACCCCACCCCGTGACCACGTCGGCACGCCACCCCTCGACCGGGACAAACAACAGGCCCAATAGTCGCGGATCCCGCGCCCGTTGCGGGTGAACCGACGCGGACCTGCCCGCGCTGCCGAACCTGCAGCGAAGCGGCTACGGGACCGGCGTGACCGGTGTAGGTGCCCCGGCCAGGCCAGGACGTTGATGTGACGCTGCTGGATTCCGAGGCTTCCGGCAGCGATGGTGGTCTGGAGTCCTCGTCTGGCGTGAGTTCTACGATGCCGCTCGTGCTCCCCGAGACCGACCTGGCCAGCATCCGCGAGCTGTGCGAAGCACGGGTGCCTCCCGAGGCCCGCGAGCACGTCCGGATGGAGCTTGAGCAAGAGCGCCAGGCAGTGAACATCGTCGAGCGTCGACCGCCGTGGCGCGAGGACTACGGCCCCGAGTGGTCGAGGTTGCCGATCGCGCGGCTGCGATACGTCGCGTCGAAGCGTCTCTGGACCCTCTACTACCACCGCCACACCGGCCGCTGGGAGCGCTATCCGCTGCTCGGGCCGTCCCGCCGCGTCGCCGATCTACTCAGCGAGGTCGCCGAGGATCCGATCTGCGTGTTCTGGGGCTGACCATCCCGCTACACCGACTCGGGCCGGCACGCTCGCCGGCCCGCGCGCCAGCTTCCAGGGGAGGCGAGGTTCCGGCGGTCCGCCGGACACGCCAGGCTCGCTTTCGCCGAGCGGACGGGGGGATCGTACCGATCCGGGCGTGCCTGTGGCCTGCGCTGATAACAGGCCACCGGCCCGGTGATTCGGACGTGGCCGCGGGTTCGGAGCGTCCCACCTCCGGCTTCCTTCGCTCGACCGGCGCGATCAGCGCCGTCTACGGGTCGTCACCTGATGAGTGTGAGCCCCCTGCTCCATTTGATGACTCTCACTGTATGGCCGTGGCTGACGATCCTCGCCGAGCCTCGCCCGATCGCTGGTCCCGCGTGGAGCCGGCCGGAGAGGACGCTGAGGACCAGGTGCCATTGCAGCGGATTGCCGTTGCAGCCGTGCTTCCGCCACGAGCCCACAGCCGTGGTCCGTCCTCGCTTGATCCGCACGGTGAGGAATATCCGCTCTCCGCGCTTGCAGACAGGCGCGGGACCGCTGGCGCGCACCTTGTGGCCGTGCGCCAAGAGCTTCGCCGTGGGGCTGAAGGCGCCCGTTTGAACCGCGCCGGCGAATAGCGCAAGCACGCTGCGCAGGTCGGTGAACAGGAAGAACGGCGTCGGCACCGGTGCTCCCTGGCACGCGGCACCATCCGCGTTGAACGGATTCGCCGTGCAGTTCGAGGAGATCGGTTCGCGGACATCGGCCTGCGATGTCGGCGCGAGCGGGATGTTCGACTCGTCGAGGACGAAGGTCGGGTTGCTCGCGTTGACGAAGTGGCCAACGAAGCCCCTCGTCACACCGCCGAAGTCCTCGCGCCACGAGACGAACGGCGTGTTCGCCGAGAACGTGATATCCGGGCGAATCCCGGTCCCGATCGGAGCGCCCTGGTTGACGATCTCGAAATGAGCGGCGGCGCCGGTGCCGACCAGACGGGCGACGAATATGCGCTTCACGCCGCCGACATCCTCATCCCAAGCCACCCATGGCACCGTCGGCTTGCCGACCGTCATCGTGCCGCCGGCAACCTGTGGGTCTTCGGCGTCCCTGGTCGGATCGTGGTTCAGAGAGCACCCCTGCTCGTTGGTGGCAGTTGAGGCGCAACTCCCGAACCCATTCGTGCCGCTCGTGTCGAGCGTGCCGGTCAGCGAGTGCCCGACCACCACCCAGTGGAAGCCGCCGTTTGCCGCGACGCCGTCGGGGATGCCCTTGGCGGCGAACACCATCTCGTTATTGCGCAGGCCGCTGATCGAGGTGCTGTCCTTCTCATACCAGACGACCCACGGCACGCTGTCGTTCGCCCCGGTGAAGGTGATGTCAGGCTCGATCCCGTTGCGGGTCGGATCAACGTTGAGGCTCGGATCCGCGCCTCCCGGGCCCACGCGGGGGATTCCGGTCTGCTGCCAGCAAAAGCCGCCGATCGCCGGCACGTGCCCGGCCACTGGAACACCCGCCGGCGTGACTCCGTCGCAGTTTGCGGCGCCCGGTCCGATCGGCCGCTCCACGAAGATCTGATCCCTACCGCTCACCAGCGAGCTCGTCGTCTCTTGCCAGGTGATCCACGGGCCGGGCTTCGTCGGGTCCACCGCGGAGCCGCCCGCCACGGAGGGGTTCTCCGCATTCTGGTTGGTATGAATGTTCAGCGACGGAACAGGCACACTGCCTCCGCCGGTTCCGCGGCCCTGGCCGGCGAAGATCCACTTATTCTGGTTCGCGTCGCCGATGTTGTCGAAGCGGCTGGCGAACACGTTGTTGTTGCCAAAGCCCGTCCCGGTGGTGTTCTCGTACCACGTGGCCCACGGCACGGTTCGCCCGGCGCCGGCGAAGTCGATCGACGGAGCCTCACCATCCTGACCCTGGTCGAAGTTCAGCGACGCCCGAAACTGGGGGCTTGCGCTCGACCGGCCACCGACAGTACCGATGCCACGCGTCGTCCACACACCCATGGCAAAGGACCGAACGAAGATCTGATCGGCTGGCGGAGACGACCCGGTCGTCTCGCGCTGACGGAAAATCGCCCACGGGACCGCTGGCTTGCCGGCGACGAGTGAACCCCCGACGATGTCGGAATTGGTGGGGTCCTGGTTGCCGACGGGGAGGTTCTTGTTGATCCCCGCGGCCAGATCGTCGTTGACCTGCGCTCCCGGAGGGAGCGGCACGAACGCCACGGCCGATCCCGTCCCCACCAGCAGCGCCGCGAGAGCGACCAGCGCTAAAGGCCGGCGGAGCCTGGCGAGCACCTGCCAGCCGCCGCGCCACCGAGCGCCCTCCCTGCGACGCAATGGGCGCCTCGTCCCGTTTCCCGCTTGCCCGGGCGATTCCAGAGACATCTCATCTCCTCTCGTGGTGCCGCGACGCCATGGAGTCCAGCAGCTCAACCTAGGTCGGTCTGTAAGTGTCCTTCTAGCGAACCTATCCGCTTGCGACTTGCGCCGTCAAGCCCACTGGCCTTTGGGACCCCCGACCAACAATCCCGGCCTGTCGGTGACGCGACGGACCGCTTCGCGGCGCAGCGGGCGAAACGAAGGCCGCACCCGAGGACGCGGCCCCCATGTGCGGGCGGCTCAGAGGGTGGGTCTGAGTCCGTTTGCGGCGGGGATCATCCGCGCCGGGCGCTCGCGGACGGTGTCGATGATCTCTGCGCTGTCGATGCCCTGGAGCTAGACACGCTGGCGATCCCGAAGTTGGCGTGTTGGAATGCGGGTGATATGGCAGCTCGGCCAGCGACCCCGCGGTGCTGCCTGTCGCCTCGGGTTTAGCCCTGATTCTGGTGCCCTGCTCCACTGGCGACGCGGGCACCTCCGAGCTCGTCGTCAGGTTCCCTCCTAAGCGACGAACGCGCATCTCGCGGACGACTGCTATCGCGATCTGGGCGATCTCGGACGGGACGACTCCTACGGCGACGTTGGGCTCGTCCCGATCGGGCGCGGCCGGCGCCTCAGCGCGCGACCGCTATCGGCCCCAAATCCGCTTGCGCCGGTCCGTGTCGGTCGGCCGCTCGATTGTGGCGGTGGACGCCGAGCGCTGCCTTCTGCTTACGATCCGATCGAGCCAACCGGCGCGCTTGTGCAAACGCGTGAACGAAGCGGGCGCTGGCCCCGGTGCGATCATCACCGGAACCTCGCCGCTCGCCGATAGCGCGGCTGACTGGCGGCGGTGGAGAGAGGCGCGGTTGCATAGGTTCGGCGTGGGCGCGAGCTAGCGCTTGGCGCGCCACCTTGGGGGCGGGAGCGGTGACGATCTGACATCGTGGCCCGGCTGTCGGTTTAGGCCAGATGGAGCCGTCTGTCGAGTCCGCACGAGGCCGGCGAACCGGGCCCTGCCGCCTCCGCTGATGGGCGCTCCTCCGACGTCGTCACGTCCTCTACTCGAGTGCCGTTGGAGCCGATTGGCCGGTGCCGCGCGGCACCGCTCGGCGGTGTGTCGTTCGCGGCGGCGCTTGGGCGCATCGCCCCGCCACCATGATCGTGTCGGGCCACTAGTAGCTCGCCGATGTCCATCGGCGAGCCTGGACCGAGTTCAACTGCTCACGGGGACCCGTCCGGTCGCGCGTTTGATCTAGTGACGCGAAGGTGCCTATGCGAAGCTTAGGCGGAGTTGCTCGTAGTGGGCAGCCCGGCGCCGAGCCCGAACTGTGACCGGATCCGGGGGTCTGTCCCTTGACTTGCTCGTGAGCGATGGATAGGTTTGCATAGTAATAGGGGACGATTCTACAAAAAGGGGGAGCGGTTTGTCATTTTTTTTGCTTGGTCGTGCCCGCATCTTGGTCGGGCTAGGGGCATTGTTGGCTCTGATCGCTATTCCGGCGACCGCTAGTGCTAAGACTGAGCGTCACTTCTTTGGGCAGAACGTGTCGTTCACGTCATCGGATACTGGATTCTCAACGGTGGACGCTCTGTATAACGGCAATAGCGACCGCCACGGGACTAAGGTCATTGGTCACGCTCGCCTGACCTGCGTGTTCACGAGCCAGGACAGGGCTCTTTGCAATGGGAAGATAGAGCTTCCGGGCGGCACACTTCTGGCCAATCATGTGATCGTCGCGAACACCGGGGCTGTCACCAAGGTCGAGATCAATGGCGGCACTCGCGAGTTCGCCGGGGCGAACGGATATGTGCGGACGATCAGTACGTCCGACACCACGGAGAACTTCACCATCGTCCTCCGGTGATGCTACTTCAGTAACGAGTGTGGAAAGGGCGGGCGCGTTCCCGCCCTTTCTGCTGCCGCACGCCTACGCCGTCACGGGGGAGGGAGCGGACGGCTTGGGCGAGCGCGCGGCGGGATCCGGCGAGGACGATGAGTTGCTTGGCGCGGGAGTCGATCCTTGTCGGCAGCACTCAGACGGTCTGGGGCTTCTGCTTTCAAATCCGATCGGGCCAAGCGGCGCGCTTGTGCAAACGCGTCAAGGCGACCGGAGGACCGTAGGCGCCCGACTTCTCCCTTCCTTCAGGAGCGCACGCCACTCGACGCCCTCGCTCCCCTCGCTTTAGCTCGGCTCGGCGTTCTCGGTCAGCCAGGCCAGCAGCTCGGGCAGTCGCTCGTAAATCGCGAAATGACCGCCGTCGAGCACCACTTCCTCGGCACCGGGGATCGCGCGCGCGAGCCACTCGCCGTGCCCAGTCGGCACGAGCGTGTCTTGTGGGCCGTACCAGACAGACACCGGGACGGGGATCGATGCCACCTCGAAGCCCCATGGTCGGGTGAACGCGAGGTCGTCGTCCACGAATCCATCGACGGTCCGTTCGATCCCTTCACGAACGCTCGCGGCGAGCATCGCACGGATAGCGCCGGGACTCATGACCTCAAGATCCGCCGCCGAGAGGCTGTAGTCCGCTCCGAAGGGACTCTCGGAATCGCTATCGAGGCTTGCGACGAGCTCCGCAGCCTCCCGCTTCAGCTCGGGCCTCAGTGTGCTCTCGCCGTCGAGGGCCCATCCGAACTCGCGGACGTTCCCCTCGACCATGCCCTCGAAAACTGCTCGCGAGACAGGCCGCCGGACCCAAACGGAGCCGGACCGACGACGCTTGCGCATCTGGTCACGCGGTCCGGCAGCAATCCACCGCACGCCAGCGCGTGCGGTGCACCTCCAGAACCCCCGAAGACGGCGAACCGGTCCAGCCCGAGCGCATCAGCGAGAGCCGCCACATCGCTCGCCGCATCCGCGACCCGCCTACCCGGATGGCGGGTCGAAGCACCGTAGCCCGGACGGTCGTAGGTGATCGCGGACACGCGCCTGCCGGTAGACGTCCTCGTCAGGGTGGCGCGAGAGGCGTGAACCCGGCGTGCCGTGCAGCGAGAAAACCGGCGAGCCCTCCGGATCGCCCCATTCACAGTAGGTCAGCGTCCGTCCGTCCGATGCGGTGATCGTCGCGGCGATCCTACGATCCTAACGACGCGGCTCGCACAAGTTGCTCACGACCGCTTCCGCCCAGATTCGAGAGCCGCGCCGACGTCGACCAGCGGGCCGGCGCCGTGCGCGGATACATAGGTAGCTCGCCGGGTGTGCACGTGGTCCGTGGGCCCTGCTCCCGGCGAGGACCGAGACGCAGTGGCCGCGTCTGGAGCTCGGAGTGGCATGGGGGTCAGAGTCCGCTCCGGACGCCGCTTTCCCGCGGGCCCAGGAGAGGCACGCCTGCCGACTGGGCGCTCGTGTTCGACTGCGGGGGCACGTCGGCGCCCGCGCACTCGGCCGAGTGCTTTGGCGCTCGTGCCGATCCGGCCCAGCCTGGGCCGCAGCGCACTCTCGGATCCTGCCGAGAGCACTCGTCTGTTGTGAACGAACCCGACGACCGATTTCAAGGGAGGCAGAAGTGGCCGCCCGTTGCGCCGCACGCTTGCTTTGCCCAGAGAGACGCGCCCCGATGACAACCTCCGACAGCCCAGCTTACGAAGCCCGGGCCCTCCCTCGCCGCTGACTGCGGTCGTCACGTCGCGCGCCGACGAGGCGCTCGAGCTCGGCCGCGCGCTGCGCGATCCGTTCCTCATCGGTGATCAACAGCCACAGCGTCGAGCGTCGACTTCCGGTCCGCCGGACCCTCCCGGATGCCTCGAGCTCGCGCAGCCGCGCGAGCACCCGGCTGTAGCTGACGCCGGCCCGCTCGGCGATCGCGCCCGCACTGAGACCCGAGGCGCCCTCAGCCAACAACCGCTCGAGCTGCTCGGCCGTCAACGACGCGCCGGACCGCTGCTTCGGGGCCGCTGTCGCGGCGGCTCGCCGACGAGGTTTGGGAGCCTCGGAGCTCGCACCATTCGCCACCGCGGCGGCGAGCTCGGCCTTCGGGTCCACGGCGGGTGCAGTGGGCTCCAGCTCCGGGGTCCTGGCCGCCGGAGTGAGACGACGTCGCCGCTTCCGCGCCGCGCCGTTGGGGGCGATCGCCGGCGCGGCGGGCGTCGGCGTCCCGAGCGCCGCGCGCCCGCTCTCGAGCGTGCTGATCTCGGCAGCGAGCTCGTCGAGACGCGCGTCGATCGAGGCGAGGAGCGTGGGGATGTAAGACATGTACCTCAGGGTACGAAACCGGTGGGAGACTTGCTCCCTGTCGTTGTGATCCAAGACGGCGACCTCGAGCGGATGCGACAGCGCGCGCGGCCGGATGGGCAGGCCTGGCGGCTGGCTCGGGCGACGCTGGCCACGGGGGCGCTATCACGAGGAAGCGGCAGCGACCCGAACCGGATCAAGGCGCAAGTGGGCGCACACCAACCTCCTGCCGAGACGCAGCCCGGCCCGGCGGCGATTGGTGCACTCGGATCCGGGCGATAGCGACAGCGCCCGAAGTTTGCTGGACCGTCGATTTCGAGTAAGCACGGACAGGACTGTGCGTCGACCGTCGCGCGGGCTTCGTGCCTAACGCCGTCCTCGTTCACAGACTGTCGCTTCGGCAGGGGAAGCGGTCGTCTCGTCGCCGCCGACGCAGACGCTGCTGCAACTCGTCCGAAGCGAGAGGCAGCATTAGGGTCGTGGGGAACGTTGCTCCTCGATTTGGTGCGGAAGCGGCGGTGGTTCGGCCCAACGAGCGATCAGTGCTTGCTGGGTCCCGCGCCCTCGGCTAGTGGCGGCAGCGCGGGTTGATGATCGCGCGCCGGCGGACGGTCCCTTGGCGTTGGCTCGTTCGGACCCGGCGCTTGAGGTGCTCGAGCTCGCGCCGCTTAGCGACCAGGGTGTCGCCGCGTTCCTTCGATCGTCGGCCACGGACCCGACCGGGTGTTTCGCTCGCGCGTGCCGGGCGGCGACGGGCGGTAATCCGTTCCTGCTCGGCCAGCTGGCCGCGGCGCTGCGGGAAGGCGGGGTGCCGTTCACTGTCGAGGGCGCGTCCCGGGTGACTAGCGTCACGCCGCCGGAGATCGCTCGCGCCGTCCGAGGTGTGCTCGCCCGACTTGACCCGCATGCGGTCGCCCTGGCGCGCGCGGTGGCGGTGTTGGGCGACGATGTGCCGCTCGACGAAGCGGCCACGCTCGCTGGCCTGGAGCGCGAGGCCGCGAGCGAGGCGGCGGATCGGCTCGCGCGCGCGCGGCTGCTCGACGACTCGCGCCCGTTGCGGTTTGCGCACCCGATCCTTCAAGAAGCGGCGCACGCGACGCTCAGTGGCGCGGATCGGGAGCGCGAGCACCGCCGCGCCGCGGAACTGCTCGCAGCGCGGGGGGCGCCGCCGGAGCGCCAGGCGCTGCACCTGCTTGTGGTCGAGCCGATTGGGTCCGAGCCCGTGGTCGCAACGTTGCGCGCGGCGGCGCGCCTGGCGAGCGATCGTGGCGCGCTGGAGCCCGCGGTGACGATGTTGCGCCGCGCGCTGGTCGAGCCCCCGCCCGAGGCCGACCGCTTCGACGTGCTGATGGAGCTGGCAGACGTCGAGTTTGCTACGGCTCGCGACGCGGCGGCCGCGGAGCACTGCGATCAGGCCTGGGCGCTCGTGCCCGACCCGCCGTCCCGGGTCCGGGCGCTCTACCAGCGCAGGCTGGTGCTAGATCCGGGCAGCGGCCTCGGCGAGACGCTAAGCCAGCGGATGACCGAGGCGTTCACCGAGCTCGCCGACGCCGAACAGTTCTCGCGTCTGCGGCTGATCGAGATGGCACTGCTTCACTACCTCGGGGCCTCGAACACCAACGATGCAAGCCCGCTGCTCGAGGAGGTGAGCGAGTTGCCGGGCGACACCCCCGAGGAAGCCCGGGTGCTGATCACGTCGCTGTTTTGGGCGTTTCGCTCGGGCGCGACGGCTGCGGAGATCGCCGAGATCGCTGGTCGGGCCGCGCGTCAAGCGGGTGAGCTGATCGCACTCGACACATACGTCTCACCCTCCGACTTCATCGTCGTCGCGCTGCGGTGGGCCGACCGGCTCGACTTGGCCGAGCGAGTCGCCAGCCGCGCGCTCGAGCAGGCACGTCGTCGCGGCTCGATGCCCTCCTTCGCGCGGGCTGCAGTCCATCTGGCCGCAGTCCGCCGAAGGCGCGGCCAGCTAAACGAAGCCGAGGCCGACGCGCGCATAGCGATCGGCGCCACGGAGGGTCTTGGAGTGCTCATGGCGACCGGGCTGCTCGCCTCAATCCTTCTGGACAGCTGGCGCTGGTGGGCTTGGGAGTTGTAGGCGGGGAGCCGCCTACAAGCACGTTGAGGGTGCGCACGCCGCGGTGCTCCTAGGGTTCTGGCTGCTGAAGGTCAGAAACCCTGGAAAGGAACGGTGGCGACGTGCGCAAGCGAAGCGTAGGCGCCCGCACGTGGGTGCGGCTGCTCGGGCTCGGCAAGACGGTGGTCGAGGCGGTTGATGTACAGGCGGACGGCACGGTGGTTGTGTCAGTCCGGCCGCGGTTCAGTCAGCGGGATCGTTGCCCGCATTGTCGCCGACGCTGCCCGGGCTATGACCTCGGCGATGGGCGCCGGCGGTGGCGCGCGCTGGATCTCGGCACGACGTTGTGCCATCTGGAGGCCGACGCGCCAAGGGTGCAATGCAAGCAGCACGAGGTGGTGGTCGCCGCGGTCCGTGGGCTCGCCACGACGCCGGTTTCACGCGCAGCTTTGACGATCAGGTCGCGTGGCTGGCGGTCAACACGTCAAAGAAAGCGATCTGCGTGCTGATGCGGATCGCGTGGCGAACGGTCGGGCGTATCTGCGACCGAGTGGCCGCCGAGGCCAAGCAAGGACGCGACCTGTACGCGGGCCTGAAGGCCCTCGGGTTCGATGAGATCTCGATCCGCAAAGGCCAGAAGTACCTGACCGTGGTGGTCGATCATCACACCGGCCGCCTGGTCTGGGCGGCGTACGGCCGGGACCGCAAGACAGTCGAGAAATTCCTTGATCTGCTCGGCAAAGAACGCTGTGAGCAGATCGAGCTCGTCTCCTGCGACGACGCCGAGTGGATCACCCGGCCCGTGTCCGAGTGCTGCCCCAACGCCGTGATCTGCCTGGACCCGTCTCATATCGTCAAGGCCGCCGGCGACGCGCTGGACGAGATCCGCCGCGAGATCTGGAACGAAGCCAGACGCGCCGGCAACAAACAGCTCGCCAAGGATCTCAAAGGCGCCCGCTTCGCGCAGTGGAAGAACCCCGGCAACCTAACCGACCGCCAACAGCTCAAGCTCGCAAGCATCCAGCAAACCAACCAGCGCCTGTACCGCGCCTACCTCCTCGCCCAACAGCTGCGCCAGATCTATCGCGTCAGCCCCCAAGACGGACTCCTGCTCCTCGAGGCGTGGCTGAAGTGGGCCCGACGATCTCGGCTAGTTGAGCTGGCCTGGCGGCCGGTCGCGGGCAGATGAAAATGGTTTGATGCCTGGGTCGCCCTCGACGCCGACGTCTTCTTGGTGCTTGTGAGCCCGAGGCTAGTTTGGCGTGTGGGTCTCCCCGGTGTTCCGGACTGTTGCCAAGAGCACGCTTGTCAGACTCGTTAGTTCTCAGAGGCCCCTGGGCGACGATCTTGTCGATCGGTCAATGGAGGGAGGGTCTTATGGAGACGGTGGTTGAGCGTCCCGCGGCGCTGGATGTGCACAAGCAGCAGGTGACCGCGTGTGTGCGGGTGCCCGGTAAGGGTCGCTCGCGTGAGCAGCACGTGGCGGAGTTCCCGACCACGGTCGCGGGCTTGTTGACGTTGTTCGATTGGCTGTCGGCCCCTCTCTGTCAAGGTGAGGTGAGACAGATCCCGTTGTTGGATTACTGAGCCTTGAGGGCGAGAACGGAGCTTGTAGCGATGTTGGAGCCCATGC
>Ga0209839_10001605_pt1 | contig 11472 bp, 12 predicted proteins | sample OrgsoiDNA2013050_FD_185800 | JGI IMG/M metagenome (GOLD analysis project Ga0209839, IMG submission 185800) | Permafrost soil microbial communities from the Arctic, to analyse light accelerated degradation of dissolved organic matter (DOM) -... | ecosystem: Environmental > Terrestrial > Soil >... | reverse complement strand
GAATTCAGGGGACTCGAAGCCGGAGTAAAAGTTGCAGAGGCTTTTATTCACTTTAAAGATAAAACGGACCGGGCCACCATGACGGGGATATAATTTTATTATTTCTCAAATACCAGGGCATCCGTGGAGGCTCCTGCTTTTTGAAGCGTATTTACGATTTCCAATACCATAGGATCGGGTCCGCACACATAAAAATGTTTGCTGAAATCAGTAATATTTTTTTTTATAAATTCTTCATTGATCCGTCCGCTTTCACCTCCTTCCCGATTGTCTTTTGTCATAATAAAAATGACGTCATCACCCAGGATCTTTATCAGCTCTTCTTTATAAATAATATCGGCAAAGGTTTTATTGGAGAAGAATAATTTATTTCCCGTTATTTTATTTTCCTTGTACAGGGACCGGAGGATCGCGATAAAAGGCGTAATACCCGCGCCGCCGGCTATGAAATAACCCGGTCCCTTGTAATCAATGGCGCCCCAGGAATCCCGTATGATCAGCTCATCACCCGGCCTGAGATGGTGCAGCTGATCCGTAATGCCGTGACGTTCCGGATATCCTTTGATCGTAAATTCCAGGTATGGTTCCGAAGTGAGTGCCGTAAAAGTGAATGGCCTGGTCTGGTCCTCCAACTCTGGTTTGTTGATCGACACATCGGTGGCATGACCGGGCAGATATTCATAACCCATGGGTTTCTCCAATCGGAAACATTTTACGTCGTGGGTTACAGGCTGAATGCTGATTATCTTGACTATATAGTTCATGTGGATAGTATTACGACAAAGCTAGCCAATAGCTCCAGTCTATTATTATGGTAAAAATCGTTCCAAGATACCTCTGCGGAAGAGCGAAAAAAGGTGGATAACTATGTGCGAAAGGGGTGTAAAACTGAACCCCTAAAAATTTGGAAAAGGCTATCGGGAGATCGTACATTTGAGTTGTAATTGAGGAATGACAATCCGTAAAAAGAAAGAAGTTACTCAATTGAGAAGTGAAATCCGTAACAGGTGAGTAGCAACTCAAAGGAAGCATCGGGTCAGTAAGTATAAAAGCGCAAGCTAAAAATACCGAAATCGACTTGGTGCTTTTCTTTTTTTATACCAATCCATAGTATTTTGCAGATGGCTGAAACCGGTAACACTCTTTATCGTATTTGACATAACGCACTGATTACGGGTCGACGGGATAATTCCTTCTCTTGATCAGCCGCTCACTCAAAATTCGTACGTCTTTCAGGGGCCTGTCCTGATCCTCGCCTTTGCTTGTCGTCCCGGCGGCAATTCGATCTACCGTTCCCATACCACTGACGACTTCTCCAAATATGGTATAGTTCTGATCCAGGAACGGGGAGCCACCCAGGGTTTTATATATTTCCCGCTGATATTCCGGAATTTTTCTTTTCAAACGTTTGATTTCTACCGAATCCAGGCCCGTATCAGTATACTTTTTACCCTGGACGATATAAAACTGGCTCGAACTGCTTACTTTTTCCGGATTTACATTATCACTCTCCCTGGCCGCTGCCAGCACACCCCGTTTATGAAAGAGGCTGACCCTGAATTCTGCGGGAATGGTGTAAGGCGGACTGGAATCGCCCAACAGTTGGCCCGCGATGGCTCGCCTGCTGTTGGGATCCCCGCCCTGGATCATAAAATATTGAATGACCCGGTGAAACAACAGGCTATCATAAAACCCGCTCTTTACCAGTCTCAAGAAATTGTCCCGGTGCAATGGGGTTGAATCGGACAATCTCAGAATGATGGTTCCTTCCGTCGTAACTAATTCTATATCTTTTTTCCGGTCCCTTTTCTTCAGTTTTACGCCGGTTTGGGAAATAACCGGAATTGAAAATAGCAGCGCCAGTACGCCGCAGAGTATTACATATTTTATTGCCATGTTGAAATGGTTCAGGGTTCCGTCGAAACATATCACAACGGGATTATAAATATATTGAAGGTTTGGGTTATTTAAAAAACACAGCTGCATAAGGGTAACTACTTACTCATCTTTCGGCTCCCTGGGCATTATGTTTGCAATTCGTATTTAAAAAAGCAATGATCCGAAAAATAAAATCGGGTGAATACCGGTTGTATTCCCGCAAGGCGAACCCAAAAACAAAAAAACGCCGCAACCTGGGCACATTCCAATCCCTCGATGCCGCGAAAAAACACGAAAGGGAAATTCAATATTTCAAGCGCCACTGACATGGATCCTGAAACCCCGGACCCCGGGCGCCAACTAACACTTCCGCTTCGGCTTCTCGTTCGGTGCTGGTAATCCTGACCCCTCTTCCCCCATCCGCTGGTATGAAAATTGAAAGAGGTGAACTGCTCCTTTATTTCTCACCGTGCACATAACTGTATATTATGAAAAAAGTACTGATCGTTGAAGATGAAGCCGACATGTGTTTGTTATTGAATATCCTGCTAACCGGCAAAGAGATTGAACTGGATCATGTCAAAGATCTTTCTGCTGCAGAATCTTATTTATTGTCGGGCAGGCCATCAGTCATTATCCTCGACAACAAGCTGCCAGACGGGTTCGGCATCGATTTTATTCCCCTGTTAAAAAAGAAATATCCGGATATCAAAATAATCATGATTTCGGGATTTGATAAAGCCGCAAAGGATGTGGCACTGGATAATGGAGCCGACGTTTTCCTGAATAAACCTTTTACCAGGGACCAGTTGTACCAATCCATAAAAGACTTAATCAACTAAACATGAAAACATTCGGAATCGTCCTGATCGTAATTGGCATCGCTATGATCATTATCAGGGGAATTTCTGTCCCAACAGAAAAAAATATCGTGGATATCGGCCCGGTAAAGATTAATAAAACAGAAAATAAATGGATCGGCTGGCCTACTTATGCGGGGGTCCTGGTTATGATTGCCGGCGCTGTCGTTGTCTGGTCAAACAGGAAGCAAAACGCCTAAATACCCCTTCCCGGGGGCGGGATTTCCACGGACGCGGCCAAAGCTGGAAAACGTCCTTATTATGGAAACTGTCCGCAATAGTGTTGAATCCCTTTCTTTACTGCGTCCTTGAAATTTATTGATATATATCAGGTTCCTCCACACAGCATATGGGCCTTGCTTAGCCCATTTCAATTTCGATGATCCGGCATACTATCGGTGAAGTATAATCGTTGAAGAGTCGTTAATATTGAATAAACGCATGAGCATCGGGCATTCCTGCGCAGCGGTAAAGCCCGGGCGGCTGTCTGGTGCTTAAATGGCCCTTCTTCCGGACCCGAAAATTAATTGTTCGTCATATTGCGCATATTCTGAACGGTTAGAATTAAAAACCAAATAAAACACACACTTATGAAAAGAATGCTTTTAGTAATTTTTGCTGCCTGCGGTGCAGCCGTTGCCAGTGCCCAGGTCCAATTTGGTATAAAAGCTGGTGTCAACATCGCGAACGTTACTCTTTCCGGCGACAATTCCGGAGTTTCCTTTGATTCCAAAACTGATTTTCACGCCGGTGTGCTCGCTTCGCTACCGCTGTTCAGTGACTTTCATCTGCAACCGGAAATCCTGTATTCCGGCCAGGGAGCCAGTGCCAGCGCACCAGGAACTACCGTGAAACTTAACTACGGTTATCTGAACATACCGGTGCTTTTTAAATACCAGCATGAATCCGGATTATTTGCTGAAACCGGACCACAAGTTGGTTTCCTGTTAAGCGCCAAAGAGGATGCTGATGGTCAGACGATCGATGCAAAGTCCGATACGCAGTCAACCGATTTCTCCTGGGCCTTTGGTATCGGCTATAAGATCCCGGAAATAAATCTGGGTATCGATGCACGGTATAATCTCGGACTGACAAATCTTGCAAAAGGCAGCCAGAGCGGCGAAGGAACGGCTAAAAACAGCGTGTTCCAGATCGGTCTGTTCTACATGTTCGGTTTCAAATAGATGTTTTGTAAAAATAATTTAGTACCCGACCTCATGATGGGCCGTTTCAATTCGGAAACGGCCCATCTTTTTTTGTACATCGGTAACTCTTTATCCATTTCACTATTCCTGTTGACGACTTATCAATAGATTTGTCGTCCAAATCAAACCTATGGCGATTCGCATTTTCGTAACCGGTGGAACCTTTGACAAGGAATACAATGAAATCACGGGTCAGCTTTTCTTCAAGGAAACCCATCTGCCCGAAATGATCACCCGCAGCCGGGTTACCCCTCAAGTAGTCGTGCAGACGCTGATGATGATTGACAGTCTGGATATGACGGCCGGCGACCGGACATTAATCGTAAACCAGTGTAATGAGGCGGCAGAAAAAAAAATCATCATCACTCATGGTACGGATACGATGGCGGTAACGGCAGCAGTGCTCGCAGAAAAAGTGCTGGGCAAAACCATCGTTTTAACCGGCGCCATGATCCCCTATAAATTTGGCAGTTCGGATGGATTTTTTAATCTTGGTTGTGCACTCGCCTTTGTGCAGGCCCTTCCACCCGGCGTATACGTTGCTATGAACGGGCGGTATTTTAACTGGGATAATGTGCGGAAAAACCGTCAGACGGGACAGTTTGAAGAGGTGGGGTGATCGTTATTTACTCATTTTTTCATGGTCTATTCAAGTATTTAGCTTGATAAAGTCTGTATACCTTTGAAGTATGTTTTATAGAAGGAAAATAATTCTCTCATTACTACAGGTTTTTGGTGGAAAATTAGAAAAAGTCAGCCTTCAAAAGCTCGCCCTTATATTGACAACTAAACAAACGAAACCAGAATATGAATTCATTCCATATAAATTAGGTTGTTACTCATTTTCTTTAAGCGCCGATCTAAAGACTATGGAAAAAAGACAGCAAATCAGTGTTGAGGGTGCTAATTTCCAGAAGATTGATCAGGCAAATTATTTTATGGAATTAACTGAAATTGATAAAAAATCAATTTCAAACCTTTATGAGGAATTTAAGTCCTTCTCAAGTGAGGATCTCATGCGTTATACCTATGTCCGCTTTCCTTATATGGCTATTAATTCTATGAGGGCGGAAGAATTACTTTCGCCGAACGAATACGGGGTAGTAAATAATTCCCGGCCCAATACAGATAAAACAATTTTATTTACAATAGGATATGAGGGTATTTCTCTCGAGGCATATCTGAATAAGCTGCTTTTAAATGACATTAAAGTTTTAGTCGATGTACGAAACAATCCTTTAAGCCAGAAATTTGGATTTTCAAAAAGTCTGCTTCAGCGATATTGCAATAGTTTGAGCATTGAATACGTTCATTTTCCTGAAGTAGGTATTCAGGGAAAATACCGTAAGGAATTGCATTCGCAATCCGATTATGATGCGCTGTTTGAGAAGTATAGTGATATAGTATTAAAGGTAAATCAGCCTGCTAAAGAAAAAATATTAGAATTTCTGACAAAAAAGAAACGTATTGCGCTCACCTGTTTCGAAGCCGATATTTGTCATTGTCATCGCAAACATCTTGCGGAATCAATTGTCGAGCTGCCTGCATGGAAGTATGAACTTAGACACATTTAATGAATCCATCCAGAGTCTTAATAACTGTGACGACTTACCCGTTGCCATCCAGATCCTACGATGAATTAGTTTGTACTGGAGGACTTCTGGAGGATGGAACCTGGATCAGAATTTATCCCGTACCATTTAAATTCCTGGAATTTAAGAAGTATCAATGGATTGAGCTTCATCTTAAAAAACCCAGAAAAGAAGACTTCCGGCCCGAAAGTTACTCTCCGTTACACCCGGATCTATCAGATATTAAGATCGTTGGTGAACTTGGGACGAAAAATGAGTGGGAAGAACGAAAAAAAATCTGTCTAAAAACCGTCTATACAAATCTTAAAGAATTAATTAACCTTTCCAAGGCTCCAGGCAATAAATCAATGGGCACATTTAAACCTGCCCGGATTATCGATTTGGTCATTGAGGAAGATGAAAGAGAATGGAGGAAAGACTGGCTCGAACAGTTAAAACAAATCGATCTATTTACATCTGATGGAAATAGAAATCAATTTCCCAGAATTCCTATTCGCAAAGTACCATATATATTCAAGTATAGATTCGAGGATGCGGTAGGAAAACAATCTACAATGATGATTGAGGACTGGGAAATCGGAGCTTTGTATTGGAATTGCCTGGCATTGGCTGATGGCAATGAACAAATAGCCCTTCAAAAAGTCCGAATGAAATATTTTGACGACCTCGCCAAAACAAAAGACATTTATTTTTTTCTTGGCACTACTGCTGAATGGCATAGGCGAAGGTCACTCAATCCATTCGTGATCATAGGAATATTTTATCCAAAATTCAAAAAAGACAACCCTCAGGGTAAGTTGTTTTGAGTTTTAATCCGGCAAAAAAGACGACATCATATCTGTGCTACCGGCAATAAAAGGGACGCGCTGATGAATGCATTCAGGTTGTATCCGTAGAATGTCTCTATTTCCGTCTGACGTTTTTCCTCCCGCCATGTCAAGGATAAAGGCAAATGGATTGCATTCATATACGAGTCGGAGTTTACCCTTCGGATGTTCTGTTGATGCAGGATATAAAAAAATGCCTCCCTTCAACAGGTTCCGGTGCAGATCTGCCACCATACTACCTGTATAACGCAGTGTATAGGGACCGTCCGTTAGAGGTAGTTTCTGCTGACATTCGGTGATATATTCTTTTACTTTTTTGCTGTAACCAAAATAATTTCCCTGGTTAACGGAATAAATATGGCCCGACCGCGGGCACTGTATATCCGGGTGACTGATTGTAAATTCTCCAATGGAAGGATCGAGTGTAAAGCCATTGACGCCCCGCCGTGTCGCATATACGAGCATGGTAGAGGATCCGTAAATAATATATCCGGCGGCAACGAGTCTTTCTCCCTTCTGTAAAAAGTCTTCTTGTTCACAAGGAAAACCCGGAATCGTTTTGCGACGATACACACCGAAGATGGTGCCAATGGAAATATTTACGTCGATATTGCTGCTTCCGTCCAACGGATCCAGGACCACCACGTATTTGGACTGTTTACAAAGTTCCTCATCGAAGCAGATAAAATCGTCGAGTTCCTCAGATGCAATGCCGGCACAGCTTATCCCGCGCTGCAGAACGGTCATGAAAGTTTCATTGGCAAATTCGTCGAGTGTCTTTACTTTTTCACCATGCTGGTTTGTTTTTCCGGTCTCGCCGAGGATGTCAGCCAGTCCGGCTTTGTTCACTTCCACATTCACCCGCTTAGCCGCCAGTGCAATATCCCGTAATAAATTACTGAGCTCGCCCGTTGCGTTGGGAAGAAAACGGAGTTCCTGTTTTCTGAATTCCTCTAATGTTAGTATGTTTCTGTTGATTCTCATTCTTTTTGGATGAAAGATGGTGTGTGGTTTATGGTGTATGGTTTATGGTATATGGTATATGGTATATGGTTGCCAGGAAATGAGTTTAATTTTGAAATTTATATTTGAATGAGTACTATACACCATAAACCATAAACCATAAACCATATACCGTAAACCATCGATTAAGCCTTAACTAAAAGCTTCGCTTCAATTGAGTGAATGGCTTTCATCGTTTTTATTACGGAATCGGGTGTAACGGAAATCGAATCAATACCGGCTTCTACCAGGAACTGCGCAAAGTCGGGATGATCCGAGGGACCCTGTCCGCAGATACCCACTTTCACACCTGCTCTTTTTGCCTGCCGGATCAATATTTTCAGCATGCGTTTGACTGCCTCATTGCGCTCGTCATATAAATGGGCCACCAGGGCGGAGTCGCGGTCAAGGCCGAGTGTGAGTTGGGTCAGGTCGTTCGAACCGATTGAAAATCCGGTGATATGCTCTGCAAATTCTTCGGCCATTATAATATTGGAAGGTATCTCTGCCATCAGGTATACTTCCAAACCATCTTTCCCTTTTTCCAAACCATGTTCCGCCATGATGCGGGTCACTTTTTTCAGTTCCTCTACTGTGCGGCAGAATGGAACCATCACTGCCACATTGCCCAGACCCATTTTTTCGCGAACATGATATATTGCTTTGCATTCCAGTGCGAATGCCTCGCGATAGGATTCAGAATAATATCGGGAAGCCCCGCGCCATCCGATCATGGGATTTTCTTCAAGGGGTTCAAAATGTTCACCGCCCTTCAGATTGCGATATTCATTTGTTTTAAAATCGGAAAACCGCACGATCACCGTGTTCGGATAAAAAGCAGATGCAATCTTCGCGACTCCAAAAGAAAGTTTCTGAATAAAGAACTGTTCCTCATTTTCAAAACCGCGGATGGCCGATTTGATATGTGCCGACAGGGTCTCATCTCCGAGTTCCTTATGTTTCAGCAGCGCCATAGGATGTATTCCGATATAATTATTTATGATGAATTCTTCCCTCGCGAGACCCACCCCTGCATTGGGAATATGCGAGAAACGGAAGGCCATGGATGGTGAAGCTACATTCAGCATGAGTTTGGTATCGATCGGTGGCAGTTCATCCAAACGTGTTTCAACGATATCGAAAAGAAGTTTTTCTGCATATACAAAACCTTCGTCGCCTTCACCGCAACTGGCGGTTACCAGCATACCGTCCGTCAGCAGGCTGGTCGCATTGCGGCAGCCCACAATGGCCGGCACTCCCATTTCCCTGGCGATGATGGCCGCGTGACAGGTCCTTCCGCCTTTGTTGGTGATAATGGCAGAAGCCTTTTTCATAATCGGTTCCCAATCCGGATCAGTCATGTCCGTCACGAGCACATCCCCCGCTTCGAATTCATTTCCGTCGGTCAGCCGTTTATCCAAGGAGTACATGATTTTAACCCGGCCGCTCCCGATCTGGTCGCCCACAGCGATACCTTTTAAAAGCGGAACGGACTTGTGGGGGCGCATGGCATATTCGGTGAGTTTGTTGTGATCCTTCCGTGAATGAATGGTCTCCGGTCTGGCCTGCACGATAAAAAGCTGCTGGGTCATCCCATCCACTGCCCATTCAATATCCATCGGGCACCAATGATCCTTTAATATCGTATAATAAGATTCGATGATCATTACCCATTTCGCGAGTTGCAAAATCTTTTCATCGTCGATGCAAAATTTATTTTGTGCGGTTCGTTCAACCGGAATAATCTTTACGCGTTCATCCGGATCATCGCCGTATACCATCATCTGATCTTTCAGTCCAAGTTTTTTCTCGATGATCGGAACGAAATTATCTTTCAGCGCCGGTTTAAAAACAATGAATTCGTCGGGTGACACACTACCCTGTACGATCAATTCTCCCAGACCAAAAATTCCATTGATGACCACGGCATCTTTAAAACCGGATTCTGTATCGAGTGAAAAAGCTACGCCCGAACTTCCGAGATCGGACCTGACCATTTTTTGTATACAGATGGAAATTCCGATTACGAAATGATCATAGCCAAAATTCTGCCGGTAGCTGATAGCGCGATCGGTAAATAAAGAGGCAAAACAATTCCGGACGGAATCCATGATGGCGGCAGGACCGCGTACATTCAGATAGGATTCCTGCTGGCCGGCAAAACTCGCATCCGGAAGATCCTCTGCGGTGGCGGATGACCTGACCGCTACATCAGTGGCTTCCTGTCCGTACTTCGCGGATAATTCATAATAGGCTTCTATGATCATTTTACTCAGGTCGGGCGGAAACTTGGAATTACGGATCGTGTTGCGGATCTGCAATCCCGCCCTTCTCAAAGACTCTATATTTTCATAGTCTATTTCTTTGAGCAGGGAGCTGATCTTATGTTCCAGCTGGTTAAAAGAAATAAAAACCTGGTAGGCTTCCACGGTAATGATAAACCCCCCGGGAATCCGTATTCCGAGTCTGGACAGGTGCTGGATCATTTCGCCGAGAGAGGCATTTTTTCCACCGACCCGTTCGATATCCTGTATGCCTGCCTCCTGCAGGTCCATGATAAATTTATTTTCCATATTGAAAGGTTGAAATATTTTTTTCAAAAGTATATCATGGCGAATCGAATCGTTGGCTCGCATTTGACCTGTTTTTGTACTATCTTAACCTATATTTTCCGAATAGTGTATGATATACATCATTCTACTATAACTAATGTTTAGCCAATGAAACCGCATCTGTTAAAGATTCCTAAAGAAGACGAGCATTCATTTAGTGTACGATATGATATCGTTTCCTTTTTTTATAATAAATGGCACTATCATCCGGAGATGGAGCTGGTATATATTATAGAGGCGTCGGGCAGGCAGTTTATAGGTGACAGTATCCACCATTTCAAAAACAATGACCTGATCCTGCTGGGATCCAACCTGCCGCATTTATGGAGATGTGATGAAAAATTTCTGGTGAAGGGATCCAAGCTGAAAGTGGAAGCCATTATTATTCATTTTCTTCCCGATTGCTTTGGGGCTGGATTTTTCAATTTACCCGAGAACAAGGCGTTGATTAGATTGTTCCAGAGAGCGCAGATGGGTGTAAGGGTAAAAAATAAATCGCGTGTAATTGTGAGTGAGTTGATGCGACAGCTGGTACACGCAAAAAACAGTGACCGGATCATCCTGTTGCTGCAAATATTGCATACGATCGCGCATAGCCGGCAGACAAAGACCATCTGCAGTGAAGGGCTAACCTTTCAGTACAGCTTAGCAGAAACGGAAAGGCTGAATACCATCTACCAATATATCCTGGGAAATTTTACGAGGCCAATAACCCTGGAGCAGGTGGCGCGCATTGCCCATCTGACGCCCAATGGCTTCTGCCGGTATTTCAAGGCGAGGATCAAGAAGACTTTTTCAAGATTTCTTATTGAAGTGCGAATTGGCCATGCGTGCAAGCTGCTGGCGGAAACGGACAAACCCGTGGCTGATATTTGTTTTGAAAGTGGCTTTAATAATTTCTCCAATTTCAACAGGCACTTCAAGTCCGTCGCCGGCCGCACGCCATTAAATCACCGCAGATATTACCAGGAGATCCGGGGGATGCGGATGAAGTTGTCGGAAAATTAAATATCTGCGGAATTACGGATCCCTCATCCTACAGTTTAAAATGTAGATTAGAGGGTTATGCTTAATTCGGCGTTGTTGCCCGGTAGATCGGTTGCAATTGCCTTGATCTTCGAACCGGCAAGTGTTGAGTTCATCTGCGCACTTGTATACAACCAATCCATTTCGTTTTCCTTCATAGTCGCATTTCCTTGTTCAACCAGCGAATGAAACACCTATTTTTTATCTACCTTGAATAATCTTTTAAAAACCCTCTGAAAAAATGAAAGGGTTAAATTCGTCCCTACCGGCGGTACGTCAAGAATGGTATCCTAATTTTGTGGGGCATGCACAATTCGCGTGTTTTGAATTTTATACAACCTTTCAATAAAACTACTGTCGAAGATACTATTATACTCCCCATTTTCGATACCAAAAAGCTAGGTTGTTAAGTTAAGATTTGCTAACAAAGTTTCATTCATTATGCGGCTGTTTTTGTTGATATCAGATGT
>Ga0209839_10001603_pt1 | contig 11472 bp, 8 predicted proteins | sample OrgsoiDNA2013050_FD_185800 | JGI IMG/M metagenome (GOLD analysis project Ga0209839, IMG submission 185800) | Permafrost soil microbial communities from the Arctic, to analyse light accelerated degradation of dissolved organic matter (DOM) -... | ecosystem: Environmental > Terrestrial > Soil >... | reverse complement strand
CGCTCGCGGTCGCGGTGTCGAGCAATATCCAAGGCTTCGGCGGGGGCGCCGGTGCAGGAGGAGCGGCGGCCTTGGCGGGCGCAGCGTCCGCTTTGCCGTCGGCCGGCTTCGCGTCAGATGCTTTCGTATCCGGCGCTTTCGTGTCTGCCGGCTTAGCCTCTACGGATTTCGATTCTGCCGGTGTCGCGTCGCCGGAAACCGTAGCTTTCGCCACAGGTGTGTTCTCCGTCGAGGCGGCCGCAGACTGCGGCTCCGCATCCTCCTTCAGAAAAAACTCCGCGTCCTTCCCATCGATCCTGCTGATGAACACACGAAACGACTTCCCATCCGGCCCCACCGCAATCAGCAAGGGCGTTCCGTTCCACCGGTCCAAAACCGGCGACTGCTTCACCAGCGCATCCCACGGATAAGCGCGCCCCGGACCGTCGACCTCCAGCCCCACCACCACGTCGCGAGGCTTAAGCTCCGTTCCCGGAAATTTGAACGGTACTGGATACTTCGCCACTTCCGGCTCCCACTTACTGTCGTATTCCTTCACATACTTCGCCACCGGAGCCAGCACCTTCCCGTCCGGCACCTCCGCCTTCCACTCGCCGTAGCTCAGTTCATCGCTCAGAACAAGAGTGAGCGCCGCGCCCTTCAGCGGCCCGTATAGAGCCTTGCCGGTGATCTGCTGCCACCAGGTCCCGGTCTCTTTGTCCCGCATCAGGAAGTTCTGGTTGTTGATGCCCGCCAGGTAGAAATGCAGGGCTCTGCCGTTCAATGTCCGCGTCCACACCAGACCGGTGTGGCATAGCGTTCAATACGTGACCGCGATCGGCACCCCGTTCACCACGTCGTTGAGCACGTGATGATAGGCCATCTGCAGAATCGGGTAGGCGCGCGCATCGGATCCGAAGCGCACCGCCAGAATCATTTCGCTCTTGTCGAGCTTGCTTTCCGCCTCGGTCTCAAAGCGCGCACTGTCCACCGGATGAAACATCCACTCAAAATAGTTCAGCCGCGCCATGACTGTAGAAAACACCACCGGCACCATCACCACACAGAGAGCGACCCTGCGCCATAGACTCGATGTTCGCCACCACGGAATAGTGGAGCCCCGGACGCCCTCGTTCGGGGACCGCCAAAGCGCAACCGCGAACGCGAGAGCGACCAAAGCCGCCACCAGCGTCCCCCACGGCGCGCGATGGCGAAGCGCGACGGCGGTGGCCAGCCCAAAGGGAGTCTGGTGCTTAAACGGCTGGATGATGATGGCTGGAATGAAAAACAGCGCAATGGCCGCAAGAGCGGACACCAGGAACAGAACCCACAGATAACCGCGACGTGGTTGCATGGCGATGAAGATCCAACGGCGCTCTGTAGTCGTTCTGCGCCAGTGTGCCCATGATTGTACCGGATGATCACAAGAGAAAATCCCGGCTCCGCACAACGGAACCGGGGCGGTAACTCATCGATTTCAATTACTGCGGTGTGAAGTTCTGGTGATAGCTCAGGTTGACCACGTCCTGGAACATCGGCGTGCCTGGGGGCAGATTCGCCGGGTTCAGGAACTGGGTGTCAAACGCATAGCTACGGGTCGGCGGATTGTAGACGGTGGTGCAGCACTTGAATGCTCCGGTGTCATATTCGGAGTAATACATGCTCACCAACGATCCGTTGTAGAACAGCGTCTGCCCGCCCCAGTCCTCCAGATAACGAAGGAAGTTGTGTAAGCCGCCGTCGGTCCCAAAGTCGTTGATCCCAGCGGCGTTAGCCCACCCTGGGCTGGGGAATGGAACATTCTTGCCGCCGGCGACGGCCATGCGGTAGTAAGTGGTGGTCCCTACGCGGCCCGGACGGTTGGTTGGATTGTTCAGGCTGTTTGCATCGGTCCAACTGTTGGAGAGCAGCGTAACCGCGTCGGCGATAATCGCCGCCGCCGAATGCGGAGTGGTGCCGGCGCCGCCGCCCCAGAACGGGTCAGTCGGGCCGCTATTGTAGTTCCCCTGCACGTAAACCGGGTTCTCCGAGGCGACGGTAAATCCGCCCTGCTGGTTGTCGGGGCGGACCGGCAGATAACTGGTGCCCGCGTTCATGCCGCCAGCCACCAGTTTCAATACGTGCCGCGCCCCGGAAACCACATTGGTCAGGCCAGTGGTGGAGCAGTTGGTGGTTAGGTATGGATTTGGCGGGGCGGTGTTGGTGTTGACGCCGAAACCGAAGCCGATATTCTTGCCGCCCCAGTTGTCCAGGAAGCCGTTCTGGTCGGCGTCCTCGGGTGAATAGGTGTAGTAGCTGGCGGGCTCCTTGACACCGTCCGTAAGGTTCGAAGCCAGAGGCTGCGCCGAATTCACCACGTCCTCCAGTCCAGCTTCGCCGCTAATGACGCCCGCCGGAGTCTGTCCGCCGTTGGATGGGTTGGGATCGACAAGCATGCCGCGGTGATCGGAGAAGTACAGGATGTACCCGTTCTCGTTCGCGAAGTTCACCGTCGTGCCCACGCCACCGCCGTAAGGGGCCTGGCCACGCAGCCACTTGCCCAGGTTGCCCACGTTGATTTCCACGGCGTTCATAATGCCGTTGACGGCGCAACCGTTCGCCGCATCGCGCATTTCGCCTTCCCGCGTGTCATAGAAGTTGATGGGGAAGAAGTTATTCTGCGTGCTGGCAGCGCCCGCTTGTGCAAAGGCGCCCGGCGACATCTGCTGCAGAATAAGAATCGCGTTTGGGTTGTAAGGGTCCTGTCCCGCAGACCCCGCTGGACCGGTCGGCGGCAGATTGTACTGGCGAGTGAAGCTGTAGCCAAGCCACGTGCGTGTAATGCCATGCCAGACTCCAGCCGTATCCATGTACTCGACACGCAGCCATGCACCCTGGCCTCCGTTGGGAATGGCCGGGGTGGTGAGTTCTCCTAACAGTGGATAGGTCGCCCAAACGTATCCAGTGGGCGAAACCCAGTTGTTGGCGCCGACGGTGGCCATGCCGTAGTACATGTTGCCAACCACCGGACCACCGCCCAGGTTGAAGGCATTTGCGTTGTTCAGCACCTGGAATCCGCCGGGAGTGAATTGCACGTCGTCGGCATCCAGTGCGGCCAGGCCGCGCTCAGGGTGAAGATCTGCCACCGTGTCGGCAAGCAGAATGCGAATCTCCGCCTTGTTATACAACCGTGAACTTCCCAGGGCTCCAGTCGGCGACTCGGCCGGCAACGGCTTGCGGATAATCGCGATCGGGTCGGTGCACGGCGGTGGGTTGCTGGTGCAGCTGTTCTGCACGAACGGCAACTGCATGTTCTTGGCGCCGGTGAGTGAATTGGTGATGAATCCGTTCAGGGTTCCCGTAGAAAGGCTGGGGAAGTTGGTGTTGGTCGAACCGGTGATCCAGGGGTAGCCACCGCTCCAGCTGGCATCTCCCGGAATCGTCCCTGCGCCGGGAAGTGCCACGCAATTCGGCGCCGTCGGCGGGAACGTATTCAAAGCGCAACCGCCGCTGGCTTTGGGAACCCAAACCGTTCCGCCATACCCGGTGGAAGTGAGGTGTCCGTTTTCCAGTTCATCCATCACGATCTGGTCATAGGCCGCAATCTTGTCGTTAAACACCAGATTACTACCGCCGGACGCCAGAAACAGGTTCTGATTGGTATGCACGCGACCGCCAAAGCTGAAGTTCGGGCCAGGGAAGTAGCTGCAGTCATAACCGCAGAACACGCCGAACTGAAACACCGGGATCAACGCGATTTCCACTTTCCGCGTGATGTTGACCGACGCCCCAGCCGGACGGTTGGCGATGACCTGCATGGTCATGGGAATGATTTCCGCATACAGCCCCTGGTTCGACCCGGAGCTGACCGTATTCCAGCTGTTCACCGGGTTGCCATTGGCATCGAGCGGATAGCTGATGGTCTCGTTGTAAGCCATACCGCTGACCATCGCCGAGGTCGGAGGATGGGTGACCAAGGCCTGGATCTGCGCGTTGGTCGGGATCATGTACTGGGAGTACAGCGCGGACAAGTCGGCGGTCAGTTTCTCCATGCCGGACTCCGCGCCGTAGTAGGCCAGGTTCGCCTCCAGGTCGTTACCGCCCATTTTGGATTCGTTGGTGACCGTGTAGAGCAGGCCCGCCGCCACTCCCGACAGCAGCACCAGAATCAGCAGTGCTGCGATCAGCGTGAATCCTCGTGAATTGTTTTTTTCCTGTCCCATGTTTTTGATCTCCTGCTTCAAAAGACCTCACTGATAACGATTGCGGAATGCCATGTTGCGCGCACTGACAGAAGTCGCCAGATACAGGTTCTGCGCCTTGTTTCCGTTGGTGATAATGCTTTGCCCCATCACCGAGATGTTGACCTTCTGAATGTTGTTGGGCGACTCCACATTGCCCAGGGGGTCGGCCTGATTTGGATCGAGCGCGGATGTCGTCGAGTTATAGGTGTCGAAGGCAAACTGCAAGTTGATGATGTCATCGGCCACTGGCACCGGGCTCAGTCCGTTGACCTGGCGCATCAGCCGTGGAGTTTGTCCTGCGGCCGGAACCGTAAGGTAATAGGTCACCGCAAACAGGCGGTAGGCGACCGTGCTGGCGCCGCCGGCGATCGCTTTGATGTTGTTGAAGGCTGCGCCACTCTGGTTGATGTTGAGCGCGTCCAGATTGGCAAAGGTAATGCTCGTCGCGGTGACGCCGGTGACTTCTCCGACGGCATTGCCTGCACTGTTGCTCAGCATGATCAAGTCTCCCAGCACGATGCCGCCGGCGGCGTTCACCGCCGGCGGTGGACTGGCGGCGTATGGGCCGAGGGGATTTACCGCGAGATTGATCTGTCCGCCGTTTACCCCGACGAACGTGATTTGGTCGTACTCAAATAACGGAAAATTGTAATCGACGTAGATGGAGGTAACGCTGTCACTAAACAGCGGCGCCGGCGCCGCCGGGATCACGGCATTGCCCTCGACTCCGTTCTGGTATCCGGGAATAATTCCGTACATGTAATTTGCCGTCGGGTAAGTAGACGTGGGTACGTGACAGATTCCACCCTGGTCACAGCCGAACTTGGAGGCGGTGGCTCCGGCTCCGGTGGGCAACTGGATGCCGCCCGAAGGCAGGCCAGCCCCGGCCATGCTGATGTCCTTCACCATCAGATCGATGCCTGCCCGCATGTTCTGCTGAGTCTCGGCGCGCTGCGTCACCAGCCGGGTTGAGTCCATGCCGGTCTTGAACAGGCTGGCCATGGCCGCCATCACGATCAGGCCTACCGCCATCGAAACCATCAGCTCCAACAGGGTGAAGCCGCGCTCCGGATTGTGCTTTTGCATCTGCATGTTTCGTATCCCCTGGTTTCTCATCCCGTGGCCTTTAGCGGAAAGCCGAAATCAGCGCGCTGGCGCTGTATGCCCGTGCCACCGTGGATCCGCCCGTGTTGTAGCTCACCGTCACTGTGATCTGTTTCAAGTTGGGGTCGATCGTGACTCCATCCACCTCCAGCACCGACGCAATTCGTATCTCCCGCGTGAAGTTCGCCAGACTCAGCGCCTTGTCGTCGGCGGTGCCGAGAATGCCGTCGGGGCCCGGCAAAGTGATGCACTCCGGCCCCGATGGGCAAGAGCCAAGGGCAGGAAAATTCGTGTCGTCTGCGGTGTTCACCAGCCCATCGTTGCCCGCTCGCAGCAGTTGAGTTGGGCCGCTTGTGAAGATACCCCCGCTGGGAATATTGGCGATCTGTGCGAACGCAATCTGCTGCGTATTGCGCGCGGTGTAAACGCTCTCCATCGCTTCCAGCGTCTTCTGCCGGGCGATCAGGTTCTCCTGGGCGTTGTTGGTCGCGCCCACCGCCGTGGCGAACGCGGCGATCAGTGTGACAATGCCGATGCTCATGATAGCGATCGCGATCATGGTCTCAATGATCGTGAATCCCCGCTGCGAGTTGTGTGGCCTGCGTTGCGTCATTGTTGCACCCACTTGTTGGTTCCACCCTGGTTATAAAGCCGCCATCCCCGGATTCGTCCGGTTGCGCCCCATACATCGATGGCTCGTGAGCTATACATGTCGCTCGGACGCGTCATGTAGAGAACGCCGCTGTTGAAGTTCCCCAACGTGTCCTGTGAGGACCCGTCGGGCAGGAACATGACGTAGGCCTGGCTCCCCAGCCCCATGCCTTGGTCGAAATCAATGGCAGTGCCGCCCGTTCCGAAGCTGTCAGGACCGGTCGCGGGAAATCCCGCCTGCACGGCAAACGAAATATCCTGCGGCAGCGTATACGTGGCCACCGTGACCGGAGCCGGAGAAACCGGAACAGCTACACCCCAGTACTGCACCGTAATGGTGCGCGGCGCAGTGAAGGTGAGGATGTAGCGCTTGCTGTTGGTAATGGACTGGTTCCTGTAATTGCGAATCACGCCCATCGTCAGGTCGTAAGCCTGGTCCACGTGGTTCTGTTTGAACAAGGGCATCATCGCCATGAAAGTGACGCCCGCCATGGTCAAGCCAATGGCGATGGTGATCAGCAACTCCAGCAACGAGAACCCGCGATGTTTCCTCAAGGTCATAAATCTCTTTTCGGGAGGAGAGGCGACTCTGTGCAACGCCCCCACTCCGCTGAGCCCGCGTCTCACTCTCGTCTCGACTCTTGCCATCTCGACTCTGAGCTTCGACTAATGGGGAGGACCGTTCCACAGCCCTCGCAACTTGCGAACAACAGGGCAGGCTCGCGACGCCTTACATCGCGGCATGTTTCATCCTAGGAACGGCTTGCGCCCCCGTCAAAGCACGACAGTCCAATGCCCCGGCGTTGGCCTTTTGGAACATGAGTGGTTACTCAGGTCACTGATTGATAGCAAGCGAGTTAGGGGAAGGGAGGCTGTCTGAGAGGGCTCTCACCATGACCGTGGTAACTTGTCCGCGGAACTGGCGGCTCCTACGATGTGGGCAGGTATGACTCTCACTGCTCTGCTCGTGTGCGTTGACGAAGCCGCCGCCCAGGTGTTGCGCGCGGTTCTCGAGGAACTCAGCATAAAGGTCGAGTCCTGTCCGGACTTTGCCCGCGCCACCATCCGTCTGGCGCAAGAGCGGTTCGACGTCGTGATTGTCGACGGCGAATCGAACGCCGACGTGATTTCACTGCTTCGCGAAACCCGCATGTCGCGGCTGAACGATGCGACTTTGGCTGTTGCCGTGGTTGCCGGGCAGGATACGATTCGCGAAATGTTTTCGCTGGGCGTGAACTTCGTTCTTTATAAGCCGGTCGCACATGAGCGAGCTCTCAGCAGCCTGCGCGCCGCCCGCGCCGTGATGCGCAAAGAAAAACGCAAGAACGCCCGCGCCGCCGTGCATGCCCACGCCACCATCGACTACGCGAACGTGCAACAGGAGAAAGCCACACTCGTCGATCTGGCAAAGGATGGAATGCAGGTGCAGTTCGGCAAAAAACTTCCGCCTACCAGCAAAGTCTATTTCCAGTTCAAGTTGCCGCAGCAGACCATGAGCGTTCGCCTGTCCGGGCAAGTCATTTGGCAGGATTGGAACGGCCGCGCCGGAGTTCAGTTCGTCGATGTGCCGAAGACATCGCGGAAGCTTGTAACGGAATTCCTGAGCGCCAGCCTTCCCGCGGCGGAATCGCAGCAGGAACGTCTGCCCGATGTGACGGTGGAAGTGGAAGAACCCCTCCAGTTGGCCACTGTTTCGGTCGCGGAGCAGACGCATGGAAGCCAGCCTCGGCAGGAAGCACCCGCGTACGAAGCGGCCCCCAAGGAATCGTCTTCATCGAAGTCCGACGCCGACAACCGCCGCACGCAGGCCCGCTACGCCTGCCGCCTGGGCGCGGAAGTCTACCGCACAGGAATTGCGGTTCCACACTACTGCTGCCTGACGGATCTGAGTTCCGGCGGATGCTATCTCGAAGTGAATCTTCCGTTCGCCGCAGGCTCCTCCGTCGAGATCGTGGTGCGCACTCAGGACATGAAGTTGCGCCTTCGCGGATCGGTGCAGACGTCCCATGCCGGCTACGGCATGGGCGTGGCTTTCGAGTTGAAAGCCAAAGATGAACAAGCGAACGTCAAGAAGCTGATCGACTTCGTCGCAGCGACGACAGACCCTTCTTAGCAACATTCCTTGTAAGTCATTGAGTCTTCGTGTAAGTGGTTGATATGTCGTAGAGCGGCCCTGGACGGCTCTGGGACGCACATTTCTGCGTGAAATGACCTAGGGATGGTCGACGGAAAGATCGTCGCTGCAAGGGCCGTTTCCGGCTCAGGAAATGGCCTCGTGGGAGGCCTGCGGGGGCACGATTTAACTGCCCGGCGGCAAAGAGGCCTCACCTCAAAAGTGGTAAAAAAGACACAGTGTATGTACACGGATGTACATGCATTGGCGCTTAGGCTGACTTCGCCACCGCTTCTTCCGCCACGGCCTTCTTGAAGTAGTCCAGCGACAGCAGCAGTCCGGTTTCCAGGTCGATCTTCGGCTCCCATCCCAGCAACGTCCGCGCCTTGGTGATGTCGGGCTGGCGCTGCTTGGGATCATCCAGAGGAAGTGGTTCGTAAGAAATTTTGCTCTTCGATCCCGTTACCTTCAGCACATGCTGCGCGCATTCGAGGATGGTGAACTCGTTGGGATTGCCGATATTCACCGGAAGATGTTCGTCCGATTTCGATAGGCGCAGGAATCCATCGATCTCGTCGCTGACATAGCAGAAGCTACGCGTTTGATTGCCGTAGCCGTAGACGGTGAGGTCTTCGCCGCGCAGCGCTTGCTTCATGAAATTCGACACCACCCGGCCGTCGTTCAACTGCAGGCGCGGGCCGTAGGTGTTAAAGATGCGCACGATGCGCGTGTCCACGTTGTGATAGCGGCGGTAAGCCATGGTCACCGCCTCAGTGAAGCGCTTGGCCTCGTCGTAAACCGAGCGCGGCCCGATGGGGTTGACGTGTCCCCAGTACGTTTCTTTTTGTGGATGCTCCAGCGGATCGCCGTAGCACTCCGACGTAGACGAGACGAAGTATTTCGCGCCGTACTTGCGGGCGACGTCGAGCGCGTTAAAAGTTCCGAGCGATCCTACTTTGAGCGTGGCGATACCGTGCGTGCTGTAGTCGACTGGACTGGCGGGGCTGGCCAAGTGGAAGACGTAATCCACTTTGCCCACGTCGAACGGCTCGCAAATGTCTTTTTCAATAAACTCGAAGCGCGCCTCGTTTCGTAATTGTTCCAGGTTGGCGCGGCGGCCGGTAAGCAGGTTGTCGACGCAGACGACGTTCCAACCCTCCGCGAGCAACGCGTCGCAGAGATGAGATCCGAGAAAGCCGGCGCCGCCGGTGACCAGTGCACGTTGATTTTCCATGGATGTACGGTAGCGCCGCCGTCCCGGCGGCTGTCGCGGCGGCGTCCTCGCCGCCGCTGCGATAGCGAGGACGCCGGCGTTACGCTTTCTTGCCGTTCCTCAGAGCTGCGGGCACACCATCGGGATGGCAGGCTTCGCGGCCGACGCTGTAGTAAGTGAAGCCTTGCGCCGCCATCACATCCGGATCGTACAGATTGCGTCCGTCGATCACGATCGGATACTTGAGTTCTTTCCGCAGCCGGTCGAGATCGAGCGTCGCGAACTCTTCCCACTCCGTCAGGATCAGCAGCGCATCTGCCCCATGCGCCGCTTCGTAGGCCGAATTGGCGAACGCGATGCCGGAACTCATCGCTTCCTGTGTACGCTCCATCGCCGCGGGATCATAGGCGGTGATCTTGCTGCCTTCCTGCAACAGCGCCTGCACCAGGAAGAGCGCGGGCGATTCGCGAATGTCGTCGGTGCCGCCTTTGAACGCCAGTCCGAGCACGCCCAAATTCTTGCCGCGTAGAGTCCAGAGCGCGCTGCGGATCTTGCGCAGAAAGCGCTGGCGCTGGTCTTCGTTGATGCGCATGACCTCGTCGAGCAGACGGAAGTCGTAGCCGCACTCGCGGGCCACAGCGCGAAATGCCATCACATCTTTCGGGAAGCACGATCCACCATAGCCGATGCCAGGATTCAGAAATCGCGGCCCAATGCGGGCATCGGTGCCCACGCCGTGGACGACCTGATTCACGTCCGCTCCCACCGATTCGCAGACCGACGCGACCGCGTTGATAAATGAAATCTTCATCGCCAGGAAGGCGTTGGAGGCGTGCTTGATCAGCTCCGCGCTCTTGGTGCTGGTCACGATGATGGGCGCGGGAAACGTGGCGCGATCGGGCTGAGGAATGGAATCGGCCTTTTCGTAGTAGCTGCCATCGGTCAGGGGCGCGTAGATTTCGCGCAGCACTTCGGCGGAACGTTCGCTGTCGCAGCCAATCACAATGCGGTCAGGGAAAAGGAAATCCGTGACAGCCGTGCCTTCACGCAGAAATTCAGGATTCGAAGCCACATCGAATGATTCCGGATCGGTGCCGCTGCGCAGGATGATCTTGCGCACCCATTCGCTGGTGTAAACCGGAACGGTGCTTTTCTCAACGATGACCTTGTAGCCATTAAGTCCGCCGGAAATCTCGCGAGCGACGGTTTCCACATAAGACAGATCGGCCTCGCCGCTTTCGGTGGGGGGCGTGCCAACGGCAACAAATACCGCGGCGCTCAGGCGCACGGCCTCCTGCAAGTCGTTGGAAAAAGTCAGGCGATTGCCGCGATGGCGGTTGAGCAACTCCGGCAGGAACTTCTCATGGATTGGAACCTGGCCATTCTTGAGCGCGGCCAGCTTGCGCTCGTCATTGTCGACCAGGATGACGTCATGCCCAAGGTCGGCAAAACAGGCGCCCGCGACCAACCCTACGTATCCGGAGCCTACGACAGCAATCCGCATGTTCTGATTTCTCCGTATGAAATGTCCTGCAAAAGGTTCGTTTGGATTGCTTCCTCGTGGAAGCCAAGGGGGGATCTCAGAAAAACGGTCTGGAGGAACTGGTGCAACGTTGCCCCAAGATGCAGTAATTCTAGCAGGATCAGCTTAACATTGGCAGTGAAAAAGACCCTGCTAAGTCTTTTTTCTTCTGCCATTTTGGGACAAGTAACGCCGGCGTCCCGCTGGCTGTCGCGAGGGCATCCTGCCCTCGCAGTGGCGGGCGGGACGCCCCCACGACAGCCGCCGGGACGGCGGCGCTACGGGCCAGCGCTACGACTCGGGCGCTGGTATGGCCCGAACGTCTTATTGACAATCGCGCATTTTCGGGGGAAACTCCGCAGCAGACGCGTCATCCCCTACGTACGCGTCCGCTATGCCAACACCTCCAACGCCGGACCCGGATCCTTCGAGACCGATATCGAGCGCTACCCAGGTGCTTCGAACCCGACCCGAGGACGCGGGTTTCGAGGCGGACTTCGCGGATCTGGCCGCCCGTTTTGCCGCGCAAAGTGGCGGCGGGCTGTCGCCGGAACTCTCTGCCGATCTGGCGCTTGAAATTGTGCTTAACGAAATTGTGGAGCAGGCCTGCCTGTCGACGGGTGCGACCGGAGCGGCCATTGCGCTGCACCGCGATGGGGAACTGGTT
>Ga0209839_10001602_pt1 | contig 11476 bp, 9 predicted proteins | sample OrgsoiDNA2013050_FD_185800 | JGI IMG/M metagenome (GOLD analysis project Ga0209839, IMG submission 185800) | Permafrost soil microbial communities from the Arctic, to analyse light accelerated degradation of dissolved organic matter (DOM) -... | ecosystem: Environmental > Terrestrial > Soil >... | reverse complement strand
GGCATACCCCGGAGATCGAGGAGGCGCTGCAGAGCGTGCTGCCCCAGGATTCGGATCCGGCCGCGGGCCAGCAAGTCACGATCTCGTTCACGCCCACGCTGGCCCCGATGCCGCGCGGCATCCTCGCCACCGCCACCGCCCGCCTCACGGCCCGGGCCCGCGAGGGCGGCAGCACCGCGGAGATCACCCAGCTGCTGCGTGCGGCTTTCGCCCGCGCGTACGGGGGAGAGCGGTTCGTGCACCTGCTGCCCGAGGGGCAGTGGCCCGGCACCGGGGCCACGGCCGGATCCAATGCGGCTCACCTGCAGGTGGCCGCCGACCTGCACGCGGGCCGGGCGGTCGCCGTCGCGGCGATCGACAACCTCGGCAAGGGCGCGGCCGGCCAGGCGCTGCAGAACGCCAACCTCATGCTCGGCCTGCCCGAGGCGGCCGGCCTGACCGCGTACGGAGTCGCACCGTAATGCCCGCCCAGACTTCCCTTTCCGACCCGACCTCTCCGGGAGCCCACCAGTGAGCGTCACCGCGCCGCTCGGCTTCCGCGCCGCCGGCGTCGTGGCAGGCCTCAAGGCCTCCGGCGACCGTGACGTCGCGGTCGTCATCAACGACGGCCCGTGCCGCGCCGCCGCCGCCACGTTCACCTCCAACCGGGTCAAGGCCGCGCCAGTGCTGTGGACCCAGCAGGTCGTCGAGGGCCAGCGCGTCCGCGCGGTGGCCCTCAACTCCGGCGGGGCCAACGCCTGCACGGGGCCGCTCGGATTCCAGGACTCTCATCTGACCGCCGAACGGCTCGCCGACGCGCTCGGCGACTCGGCAGGGGAGATGGCGGTCTGCTCTACGGGCCTGATCGGCGAGCGGCTGGCGATGGACAAGATCCTGCCCGCCCTCGACGCCTGCGTGGCCGATGCGTCCCGCGGCGGGGGCCTGGCCGCGGCCGACGCCATCCGGACCACCGACACCGTGGTCAAGATCTCGTTCCGCCGGGCGGCTGCCGGCCCGGGCCCCAGCCCCAGCCCCAGCCCGAGCCCCAGCCCGAGCGCCGGTACTGGCGCCGGTACCGAAGGCACCGGATACGCGGTGGGCGGCATGGCCAAGGGGGCCGGCATGCTCGCCCCGGCCCTGGCCACGATGCTGTGCGTGCTCACCACCGACGCCGATCTCGACGCCGGGGACCTCGACGCCGCGCTGCGCACCGCGGTGCGGGTGAGCTTCGACCGGCTCGACACCGACGGCTGCATGTCCACCAATGACACCGTGCTGCTGATGGCCAGCGGCGCATCCGGCGTCCGGCCCGACCCCCGTGAATTCACCTCTCTGCTCACCGAGGTGTGCACTGACCTGGCCCGCCAGCTTCAGCTGGACGCGGAAGGCGCGGGCAAGATGATCGCGGTAGAGGTGATCGGCGCGGCCAGCGAGGAGGACGCGGTTACCGCGGGCCGCGCGGTGGCCCGCAGCAACCTGCTCAAGTGCGCCATCGCCGGTGCGGACCCGAACTGGGGGAGGGTGGTCTCCGCCGTGGGTACGACCAGTGCGCAGTTCGAGCCGGATCGGCTGAACGTGGCGATCAACGGGATCTGGGTCTGCCGGAACGGCTGCGCGGGCGACGAGCGGTCTAAGGTCGACATGAGCGCTCGGGACGTCACGATCACCGTGGACCTGTCCGCCGGGCCGAACGCCGCCACCATCCTCACCACTGACCTCACCGCCGAGTATGTGCACGAGAACTCGGCGTACCCGACGTGACGGCCAACAGAGACCAGCCCGCCGCGGGTGCCCAGGCGCCCGGCGCGGCGGATAAGGCGGCCACGCTCATCGAGGCGCTGCCCTGGCTGATCAAGTTTCACGACCGGACCGTGGTGATCAAGTACGGCGGCAACGCCATGACCGAAGAGTCACTGCGCGCCGCCTTCGCCAAGGACCTGGTCTTCCTCCGGCACGCCGGGCTCCGCCCGGTGGTCGTGCACGGCGGCGGCCCGCAGATCACCGAGCACCTGGACCGGCTCGGCCTGGAGACCACGTTCACCGCCGGGCTGCGGGTGACGACCCCCGAGACGATGGACGTGGTCCGCATGGTGCTCACCGGGAAGGTCAACAAGGACATCGTCCGGCTGATCAACCGGGACGGCCCGTTCGCGGTGGGCATGTCCGGCGAGGACGCCAACCTGTTCACGGCCAGCCGCAAGTCAGCCGTCGTGGACGGGGAGCAGGTCGACATCGGGCTCGTCGGCGAGATTCAGGCCACCGACCCCGGCGCGATCCGCGCGCTGATCGCCGACCGGCGCATCCCGGTCGTCTCCAGCGTCGCGCGGGGCGAGGACGGCGAGGTCTACAACGTCAACGCCGACACCGCGGCCGCGGCGCTCGCCGTCGCGCTGGGCGCGGCCAAGCTGATGATCCTCACCGACGTGCCCGGCCTGTACCGGACCTGGCCGCCGACTAGTGACGTGATCAGCGAGGTCGGCGCGGATGAGCTGGAGACGATGCTGCCCGGCCTGAGCACCGGAATGATCCCGAAGATGGAGGCGTGCCTGACCGCGGTCCGCGGCGGCGTGCCCCAGGCGCATGTGGTGGACGGCCGCCAGCCGCACGCCGTCCTGCTGGAGATCTTCACCGACTCCGGCACCGGAACGATGGTCGTGCCCCATGCGCCAGCGGGCGCGCCCACGGCCAGGCCCGCTTAAGCACCCGCGAGGGAGGCAGATCACCCATGAGCGCGACGGAAGTACTGCAGAAACGGTTCGCCGCCGCCCTGATGCCCAACTACGGGCTGCCGCCGCTGGCCCTGGCCCGCGGCGAAGGCTGCCGGGTGTGGGACGCAGACGGGCGCGAGTACCTCGACCTGTTCGCCGGGATCGCGGTGAGCGCGCTGGGGCACGCGCACCCGGCGCTCACCGCCGCGGTCACCCGGCAGGTGAACGCGATCGCGCACACCTCCAACCTGTTCCTGCACGAACCGGAAATAGATCTTGCTGAACGGCTCCAGCTGCTCCTGGGCACCAGTGCCGGGCCGGCCGACGCCCGGGTTTTCTTCGCCAACTCCGGCGCCGAGGCCAATGAGGCGGCGGTCAAACTGGTCCGGCGCTGCTGGCAACGGCAGGGTCAGGGCCAGCAGCGTCCGGTATTCGTGGCCGCCGAGAACGGATTCCACGGGCGCACCATGGGCGCGCTCGCACTGACCGGCAAGGCGTCCATCCGGGAGCCGTTCGGCCCGTTCGGCATCGAGGCCCGGCTCGTGCCCTACGGGGATGCGGACGCGCTGCGCGCCGCGACCGGCCCCGACTGCGCGGCCGTGTTCGTCGAGCCGTGCCAGGGTGAGGCCGGCGTCATCCCGCCGCCGCCCGGCTACCTGCGCGCCGCCCGGGAGGCCTGCGACGAGAGCGGCGCCGTGCTCGTCATCGACGAGATTCAGAGCGGCATCGGCCGCACCGGGCACTGGTTCGCGCACCAGGCCGCGGGCGTGACCCCGGACGTGCTCACGCTGGCCAAGGGGCTGGGCGGGGGACTGCCGATCGGGGCCTGCGTCGGATTCGGGGAGTTCGGCAGCGTGCTGGGCAGAGGCGATCACGGCTCGACGTTCGGCGGCAACCCGGTGGCCTGCGCTGCCGCGCTCGCCGTGCTGGACACGATCGCGGCCGACGGGCTGCTCGCGGCCGCGGTTGCCGTGGGCCAGCAGCTTTCCGGCGGCATCGCCGCGATCGAGCACCCGCTGCTGGCCGGGGTCCGCGGTGAAGGCCTGTGGCTGGCTGCGATGCTGACCGCGAACGCCGCGGCCGACGTGGAGGCCGCCGCCCGGCGGGCCGGCTTCCTGGTCAACGCCGTCCAGCCGGACGCGGTCCGGCTCGCGCCACCGCTGATCCTGACCGCCGCGCAGGTGACGGCGTTCCTCGGCGCGCTGCCCGGCATCCTGGACGCCGCCGCCGCGGCGAAGGGGGCATCATGACATCCACGGCCAGCACCACCGGCCCGGACCTGGGGGTAAGCCCGGCGCCGCCCGGACCGCGGCACTTTCTCCGGGACGACGACCTGAGCCCGGCCGAGCAGACCGAGGTCCTCGGGCTGGCCGACGCGATGAAGGCCGACCGGTTCGCCCGCAAACCGCTCGCCGGCCCGCAGACGGTCGCCGTGCTGTTCGACAAGCCGTCGCTGCGGACCCGGGTCTCGTTCACGGCCGGGATCGCGGAACTGGGCGGCAGCCCGCTGATCATCGATACGCAGACCACCCACATTGGCCGCGGCGAGACGATCGGGGACGTCGCCCGCGTCCTGAGCCGGCAGGTCGCGGCGATCGCCTGGCGGACGTTCGGCCAGGACCGGGTGGCCGCGCTGGCCGCGGCCAGCGACGTCCCGGTGATCAACGCGCTGACCGACGCGTTCCACCCCTGTCAGGTGCTGGCCGACCTGCAGACGATCCGGGCCGCGCGGGGTGTCCTGAGTGACCTGACGCTGACCTTCCTGGGCGACGGGTCCAGCAACATGGCGCATTCCTATCTGCTGGGCGGGGCCACGGCCGGCCTGCACGTGCGGATCGCGGCACCCGAGCCCTACCGTCCCGATCCGGCCGTGCTGGCCGCCGCCGCCGAGATCGCCAGCCTGACCCACGGGAGCGTCCGCTGGTACACCGACCCCGCGGAGGCGTGTTCGGGCGCGGACGTGCTGGCCACCGACGTGTGGGCGTCCATGGGACAGGAAGCCGAGCACGCTGAGCGGACCTCCAGCATGGGCCCGTTCAGGCTGGATGAAGGCAAGCTGGACCTCGCCAGCGGCGACTGCCTGGTGCTGCACTGCCTGCCCGCCCACCGCGGTGAGGAGATCAGCGCCGAGGTCATCGACGGCCCGCACAGTGCCGTCTGGGACCAGGCCGAGAACCGGCTGCACGCCCAGAAGGCCCTGCTGACCTGGCTGCTCGGGCAGGCCTGATGACCGTGACCAGGCCCAGCACCAAGGCTTCCCGGCAGGCGTGGGTGGCTGCCACGCTGGGCGACCGGCACGTCCGGTCCCAGGAGGAGCTCGCCCGGCTGCTGAACGAGCGCGGTGTGCCCGTCACCCAGGCCACGCTGTCCCGCGACCTGGAGGAGCTCGGCGCGGTCCGGGTCCGCGCGGCGGACGGGTCGCTCGTGTACGCGCTGCCCGGCGAGCCGGGCGGTCCCGGCTCCCCGCCCGGAGGCGTGTCCGGGATCCTGCCGGGGGGCCTGCCCGGCCCGGGCGGTCCGGGGGCGGGCGGTCCCGGGGCGGGCGGTCCCGCGGCGGGCGGTCCCGCGGGTTCTGCAGGCCCGGCGAGCCTGACCGGCGCCGCGGTGGTTCCCGGGGGCCCGCGGCTGGCCCGGGTGGCCTCCGAGCTGCTCATCTCGGCTGAGGCGAGCGCCAACATGGTCGTGCTGCGCACCCCGGCCGGCGCGGCGCAGTTCCTCGCCTCGGTCATGGACCACGCGGCCTGGCCGTCCATTCTCGGTACCGTGGCCGGCGACGACACCGTGCTGGTCATCACCCGCGACCCGGCGGGCGGGGCCGGCATCGCGGCGCACCTGCTCGCCCTGGCCGAGCGCCGACGATGACCGCCGCGGGTGGCCCCGCGGCGCCTGACAGCCCTGACGTACTGACCTTCCTAAAGGATGAGAAAAATGAGCGCAGATAAAGAACGTGTCGTCCTGGCCTACTCGGGCGGCCTGGACACGTCCGTGGCCGTCGGCTGGATCGCGGAGCAGACCGGCGCCGACGTGATCGCGGTCGCCATCGACGTCGGCCAGGGTGGCGAGGACATGGACGACATCCGCAAGCGGGCGCTCGCCTGCGGTGCCGCCGACGCCGAGGTCGTGGACGCCCGGGCCGAGTTCGCCGCCGACTACTGTGTCCCGGCGCTGACCGCCAACGCCCTGTACATGGACCGGTATCCACTGGTCTCCGCGCTGTCCCGGCCGCTGATCGTCGACCACCTGGTCCGGGTGGCGCGCGAGAAGGGCGCCTCCATGCTGTCGCACGGCTGCACCGGCAAGGGCAACGACCAGGTGCGGTTCGAGGCGGGGATCGCCGCGCTGGCCCCCGACATCAAGGTGCTCGCCCCGGTCCGGGACTCGGGCATGACCCGGGACAAGGCGATCGCCTTCGCCGCCGACAAGGGCCTGCCGATCGACGTGACGTCCAAGTCGCCGTACTCCATCGACCAGAACCTGTGGGGCCGGGCCGTCGAGACCGGGCACCTGGAGGACATCTGGAACGGCCCGTGGGAGGACGTCTACGAGTACACCGCGGATCCCGCGCAGCCGCGGGAACCGGACGAGCTCGTGATCAGCTTCACCAACGGTGTCCCCACCGCGGTCGACGGTACCCAGAAGACCCCGCTGGAGATCATCACCGAGCTGAACCAGCGGGCCGGGGCGCAGGGCGTCGGGCGGCTGGACATGGTCGAGGACCGGCTGGTCGGCATCAAGAGCCGCGAGGTCTACGAGGCCCCCGGCGCGATCGCGCTGATCACCGCGCACCAGGAGATGGAGAACGTCTGCGTCGAGCGGGACCTGGCCCGGTTCAAGCGGCAGGCCGAGCAGCGGTGGGCCGAGCTGGTCTACGACGGGCTGTGGTTCTCCCCGCTCAAGCGGGCCCTCGACGCGTTCATCACCCAGGCCTCGGAGCACGTGACCGGGGACATCCGGCTCAGGCTGCACGGCGGGCGTGCCGTCGTTACCGGCCGGCGCAGTCCCACATCGCTCTACGATTACGAACTGGCCACCTATGACACCGGCGACACGTTCGACCAGGCTCTGTCCAAGGGATTCGTGGAGCTGTGGGGCCTGCCGAGCAAGATCGCGGCGATCCGGGACCGGAAGGTGAGCTGACCGGAGACTCCGGAGAAGCCCTGGTGCCGTCGCGGCAAACGATCGCAGAGGTCTGAAGAACTGAGGGAGACGTGGCAGAAACAGGGAGCGCCCCGACCCGGCTGTGGGGCGGGCGGTTTGAGTCCGGGCCAGCGGACGCGCTGGCCCGGCTGTCGGTCAGCGTCCAGTTCGACTGGCGGCTGGCCCCCTATGACCTGCTCGCCTCCCGCGCGCACGCTCAGGGGCTGTACGCCGCCGGGCTGCTGACCGAGGCCGAGCGGGACGCCATGCTGACCGCCCTGGACGACCTCGACCGCGCCTGCCGCGACGGCACGTTCCGCCCCACCGCCGCCGACGAGGACGTGCACACGGCGCTGGAGCGCGGCCTGCTGGAACGGCTCGGCACCCTCGGCGGCAAGCTGCGCGCCGGGCGGAGCCGCAACGACCAGGTAGCCACGGACCTGCGGCTGTACCTGCGCGACCACGTGCGGATGATCGTGTCCCGGCTGGCCGAGCTGGAGACCGCGCTGCTCGGCCAGGCGGAACGACACGCCGGCGTCGCGGCGCCGGGCCTGACACACCTGCAGCACGCCCAGCCGGTGCTGTTCTCCCACCAGTTGCTGGCCCACGTGCACGCGTTCGCGCGGGACGCGGACCGGCTACGGGACTGGGACAAACGGGCGGCGATCTCCCCGCTGGGGGCGGGCGCGCTGGCCGGGTCGTCGCTGTCGTTCGACCCCCGCGAGCTGGCCAGGCAGCTCGGCTTCAGCGCCGCCACGACCAACTCGATGGACGCCGTCAGTGACCGGGACTTCGCCGCCGAGTTCTGCTTCGCGGCGGCGCTCATCGGCGTGCACCTGTCCCGGCTGGGCGAAGAGATCGTGCTGTGGTCCTCCCAGGAGTTCGGCTGGATCGAGATCGACGACGGCTACGCGACCGGGTCGTCGATCATGCCGCAGAAGAAGAACCCGGACGTGGCCGAGCTGGCCCGCGGCAAGGCGGGCCGGCTGATCGGCGGGCTCACCGGCCTGCTGACCACGCTCAAGGGGCTGCCCCTGACCTATAACCGGGACCTGCAGGAGGACAAGGAGCCGGTCTTCGACGCGGTGGACACGCTGCTACTGGTGCTGCCGGCGATGGCCGGGCTGATCGCGACGTTCCGGCTGCACGCCGAGCGCCTGACCGCCAGCGCCAGCGCCGGCTTCACGCTGGCCACCGACCTGGCCGAATATCTCGTCCAGCGGGGTGTCCCGTTCCGCGAGGCGCACGAGATCGTGGGCCACCTGGTGGTCTGGTGTCAGGTGCACGACGTCGACCTGGACGAGGTCAGCGACGCCGATCTGGACCGGGTGTCGCCGCACCTGACGCCCGACGTCCGCCAGGTGCTGACCGTCGAGGGAGCCCTGGCCGCCCGGAAGCAGCAGGGCGGCACGGCGCCGCAGCGGGTCGCCGAGCAGCTGGCCGCGCTGCGCGCCCTGGCCGATCAGCACGCGGCGTGGGCCACCAGCTGACCGGCGCCGGCGGCCCGGGTTCCAGTGGCTTGGGCGCCAGTGGTGCGGCGCCTGACCCCGGGGCCGTACCTCGTCCCGGCGGAGAGCCGGGCCGGGTGCTGCCGCGCTCGTTCTTCGGCCGTTCGTCGGTGGACGTCGCGCCGGACCTGCTCGGCTGTGTTCTGGAGCACCGCGGTCCCGATGGCCTGGTCGCGGTCCGGCTGACCGAGGTCGAGGCCTACGCGGGCGGCGCCGACCCCGCGTCGCACGCCTACCGCGGGCCGACCCGGCGCAACGCGGTCATGTTCGGGCCGCCCGGCTACTCCTACGTCTACTTCACCTACGGCATGCACTTCTGCGTCAACCTCGTCTGCCTGCCCGAGGGCGCCGCCGAGGCCGTCCTGCTCCGGGCCGGAGCCATTATCGAGGGCGTCTCGCTGGCCCGGCTCCGGCGGCCAGCCGCCCGCGCCGACCACGACCTTGCGCGTGGACCGGCCCGGCTCTGCCAGGCCCTGGCCGTAGACCGTGCCCTCGACGGTGCCGACGTGTGCGACCCGGGCTCCCCGCTGCGCATCCTGGGCCCCGCCGCGGGCGGTTCGCCCGGGCCGGGCGGGCCACCGCCTGCCGGCGCGATCCGTACCGGCCCCCGGGTCGGCGTCAGCGCGGCCGCCGAGGTGGCCTGGCGGTTCTGGATCGACGGTGACCCGACCGTCTCGGTATACCGGCCGGCCGCACCGCGGCGGCGCCGGAAAACGCAAACGGTTACCGCCTCTGGGGGTGAAGATGGCACGATTCAGCCGTGACCGACATCATCGACGAACTGAGCTGGCGCGGCCTCATCGCGCTGTCCACCGATCTTGACGCGCTGCGCAAGGCGCTGAATTCCGGTTCGGTCACGGTCTATTGCGGCTTCGACCCCACGGCTCCGGGCCTGCATATCGGGAACCTGGTGCAGCTGCTGACCCTGCGGCGGCTGCAGCTTGCCGGCCACCGGCCGATCGGGCTTGTGGGTGGCGCGACCGGGCTGATCGGCGACCCGAGCGGCAAGTCGGCCGAGCGGGTGCTCAACCCCCGTGACGTCGTGGCCAAGTGGGTGGACCGGATCCGGGGCGAGGTCGAGCGTTTCCTGGAGTTCGGGGATATCGATAACAGCGCGGTGATCGTCAGCAACCTGGACTGGACCGAAGGCATGTCCGTTCTGGAGTTCCTGCGCGAGATCGGCAAGCACTTCCCGGTCAGCCAGATGCTGGCCCGTGAATCGGTCAAGGGCCGCCTGGAGGCGGGCGGGATCAGCTATACCGAGTTCAGCTACCAGATCCTGCAGGCCCTGGACTACCTCGAGCTGTACCGGCGGCAGGACTGCACGCTGCAGATCGGCGGCAGCGACCAGTGGGGCAACCTGGTCGCCGGGGTGGACCTGATCCGGCGGGCCGAAGGCGGCTCCGGGCACGCCCTGGCCACCCCGCTGATCACCAAACCGGACGGCACCAAGTACGGCAAGACCGAGGGCGGGGCCATCTGGATCAGCCCCGATCTGATGAGCCCCTACGCCTTCTACCAGTTCTGGCTCAACGTCGGCGACGCCGAGGTACCGGGCCTGCTGAAGGTCTTTTCCTTCCGGTCGCGGGAGGAGATCGAGGACCTGGAGCGCCAGACCGCCGAACGGCCCCAGGCCCGGGTGGGCCAGCGCACCCTGGCTGAGGACGTCACCACACTCGTGCACGGCACGGAGGCCTGCCAGCGGGTGATAGCGGCCAGCCGGGCCCTGTTCGGCCAGGGGGACCTGCGCGAGATTGATATCCGCACCCTGGCCGACGCCTGCACCGAAGTCCCGCACACCGAGATTTTCCTCAGAGCTGAACCCGCTGGTCCGGGGGACGGTGGGGGAAACGCCGGGGGCGAGGGCGGAGACTCCGGAGACTCCGGAGACTCCGGCTCCAGAGACTCCGGCCTGCCCGGGATGCCGACAGTCGCCGACCTGATGGCCCTGACCGGGATCGTGCCCAGCAAGTCGGCCGCTAGACGCGCCATCGCCGAGGGCGGCGCCTACCTGAACAACCGGAAGGTCACCTCCGAGGACGCGGTCCCCGAGCGAAGCCAGCTCCTGCACGATCGTTACCTGATCGTGCGCCGGGGCAAGCGCACGGTCGGTGCCGTGGACGTCCGGCTGGCCTGAACCCCAGGGCGGGGTACGCCAGGCCCCGGGGAGCCGCCGACGCCTTCTGGCGCCTCAATCTGAGTTACTTGAGTGATGTGAGTCACCTTGTGGGGCTGGTCCTAGCTCAGAGACGAGTGAGATCAGGCGAGGCCGGGCGGCAGCTACCCGTATTCCGGCCGATCGGACCGGCCGCGTCGCGCAGTGGATGGTCCTGAACTGCGGCTATGCCGTCAAAATTCGCGGGTTTCCGGCCGAGTGGGGCCGGGTATAGCGACGTCAAGCCGACAACAGGGGTCGGCCCGTTCCGGCCTCCCAGCCGTGAACCCAGAACGATTTTTTGGGCCGTGTGGTGCGGCCCTCGCCGCCTGCGACCTCGGCTTATGCCATCGAGCTACGTTGAGGTCCAGCGTTGGCCTGCGCCAACATCGCCGAACGATTTGACGAGGGCCTCGTCCATCCCTAGAGTTCTTCTTGCCCGCCGGGGAACGGAACGCCACACGGCAGACCGGCCCCAACGGGAACCCCCAGAGATTCGAGCTGACAGGCTTTGCATGACCACGGAAACCTGTCGGGTAGTCTTCGCTGGGCGGACGGAACACCAACCTGACTCGAAAAGTTCTTAGGAACTTGGTTGACAACGGGGAAGCCGTCCGGTAAATTAGAGTAGTTGCCCTGGAGGCGGACGAGAGCCCGCTGAAGGTGAGCATTCGCTCCTTGAGAACTCAACAGCGTGCTAAAAGCCAGTGCATTAAGCACATACCCCCGTCGATGGGACGGCTTCCTTCGGGATGTCCGGAACCATCACGGAGATCAGTCAAGATCGCTTCACTGGTCCGGCCTTCGGGCTGGTCAGCGAGGCACTCTCGAATGCTTACAATCCGCGCAGTGTTTGCTAGGCGCTACGCGCAGGGCAAGCCAGCGGTTGTATATAGACATTCAACGGAGAGTTTGATCCTGGCTCAGGACGAACGCTGGCGGCGTGCTTAACACATGCAAGTCGAGCGGAAAGGCCCTTCGGGGTACTC
>Ga0209839_10001599_pt1 | contig 11484 bp, 14 predicted proteins | sample OrgsoiDNA2013050_FD_185800 | JGI IMG/M metagenome (GOLD analysis project Ga0209839, IMG submission 185800) | Permafrost soil microbial communities from the Arctic, to analyse light accelerated degradation of dissolved organic matter (DOM) -... | ecosystem: Environmental > Terrestrial > Soil >... | reverse complement strand
GTCCGGGTCGTCACCTCGACCCGGGATCATTCCACTGCGGCAGCAGGGGCTGGGTCACCCGCTCGCGCAGACAGCCTTCCCATGTCCCGCAGAGGGCGACGATCTCGTCGATGAGGCGCAGCGCCGTGTCCGCCGGGAGGACGCGAAGATCGCGTGTCGTGAGCGCGTCGCGGGCGACCGGAGCGGTGAACGCGGTGGCGAGGAGCGCCCAGACCTTCGGTCGCCGGAGCGCCACCACGAGCAGCGCCGGCGCCCAAGCCCTGCGGGCGGCCTCAGCAAGTCCTGCGCCGGTGCCGAGCAGCCCCCGGGCGACGAGCCTTCCGGCCAGGCGATACGGGTGATCGCTGACGTGCTGGAGGCGCCGGCCAATCAGGAGGGTCTGCGCGAGCGTGGCGGCGAGGGCCACCCGCCGGCGGCCGAGCAGCGCGAGCGCCCAGGGGGCCGCCATCCGCGCGTTCACGCGGACCGCGGGAAGGGCGTCGGGATGGCGCCGTGCGAGCAGCGCGATGGATATTGCGTAGACGCGGCGGCGGCCGACGAAGGCCCGAAGCGTGTCGCGATGGTCGTGCCAGACGTGAGTCTCCGGAGCGTAGCGGACGCGCCATCCGGCGCCGGTCAGCCGCCACACGAAGTCGATGTCCTCGCCGATCGGCAACGACGGATCGAAACCGCCGCGTGCTGCTTGGCGGCGGACGATCAGGGCGGCGGCCGGAACGTACGGGATGGGCCGGCCGGGGCCGATCGACCCCGAGCGGATGCCCATGTCGAGTGCCGAGTGGCGCTCCTCGTATCCGCCGATCGCGCCGGTGCTCGGCGGCATGGCTCGGATGCGGGGGGCGACCGCTCCGACGCACGGATCGGCGAAGTGCGCGAGCAGCCGATGGGCCCAGCCGGACGGCACCGCCACATCGGAGTCGACGAACGCGACGAATGCGGTCGTGCAGGCGTGCAGGCCGGTGTTGCGGGCGGCCGCCGCCCCCTGTGAGCGCTGGTGGCGAATCAGCTTCACCCGCGGCTGCTGGCAAAGCGCACGGACGGCCTCGCGGTCCTCCGAGCCGTCGTCGACGACGATGATCTCGGACTCGGGACAGGATGAGCGCACGCTCGCCAGGCACCGCGCCAGTTGTTCGAGGCGGTCTCGCGCCGGCACCACCATCGTGAGCGATCTGACCTGTTCCACAGGATCGGGAAGCGGACACAGCAGGTCCTGCTGGAGCAACCGCCGCGCCAGCGACTGTCGCGCCGGCGACTCGCCGACGGGGCCGCCGCTTCTCCAGCCGGCCAGCACCTGGCTGCCGGCGTCGGTCACCCGGAGCACACGCAGTGGACTGCCTCCGACGAGCAACCGGCCGTTGTCGAGCACGCGCACGTCACCGGAGAGAGTGACCTGGAGATCCCCCGGTGGAAGCGCTCGCGACGCCGCTCCGACCCCTCGACTCATACCGCCGCTATCCATCGCTCGACCGCGTCGCGCAATTCGTCAACCGCCCGGGCCAAGAGCCGGCGACCCTCATCGGCCGAGGCCCCCGCCGGGTCGCCCAAGACTCCGTTCTCGCTCACCGCGACAACTCCGGCGCGGCGCAGCAGTGGCCAGAGCTCATCGAGCGGTGCGGTGTTGCCGGCCTCCGCGCGCTCGAGGCGCACGGCATCCGGACGTAGCGCGAGCATGATGGAGGTCTCCGCGCGGCCGGCGTGGGCATCGGCGTGCCATCGCGGCGACCACGCCAGCACGTCGCGGCCCTCGTCGTGCAACCGACGCGCGGCACGCCCCACCGCCTCGGCGTTTCCGCCGTGCGCGGACACCAGGACGATCCGCTCGAAGCTCGCGGACGCCGAGCGGACCAGTTCGACCAACAGCAGCTCGGTCGCTCGCGGTCCGATCGAAATCGTGCCCGCGAACTCGGCGTGCTCGCCACTCGAGCCGTAGGGAACCGGTGGAGCGACGACCGTGCCGGTCCGCGCTCGGGCGATCGCGATCGCGATCGCGATCGCGATGTCCGTGTCCGTCGAGAACGGAAGGTGCGGTCCGTGCTGCTCGGTCGCGCCGACCGGGATCACCAACAGGACGTCCGTCGATCGAGCGACGACGTCCGGCCACCGCAGGTCCCAGAGCTCGGCGCTCACGCCGGGGAGGTGACCGACGCGTCTGCCGGCTCGAGTCCGTGAGTGACGCGCGGCGGGATCAGGAGATCGGCGGGGCTCAGGTCGTGCACCGAGGAGTGACCCAGGCCGAGCAGGGCAGAGTCGATCCCGCTGCGGAGGATGTCGAGCACGTTCTCGACGCCGGTCTGGCCGTTGGCGGCGAGTCCCCGTAGGTAGGCGCGGCCGATCATCACCGCCCGCGCCCCCAGCCCGAGCGCCCTCACGACGTCGCTCCCGCGCCGAATCCCGCCGTCGAGGAGCACCTCGATCTGGCTCCCAACCGCCTCGACGATCACGAGCAGCGCGCGGATCGAAGCTGGCGCGCCGTCCGGGTTGTTGCCACCGTGATTGGACACCGAGATCGGCTCACCCCGGTCCTCTCATACCCTACATGAGTCTACGGCTGGGCTGCAAGTTCCAACGGAGACTTAGTATACGCCCCTTGAAGGCAACCGGGCGGCGCTCGCACGGCGCACGAATACGCGCGGGCTCCGGGGCACGGCCGACGACGTGCTTCGAGGCCGACGTGCTGGTTGGCGTTTCTGGACCGGGCGCAGTGTCAGCCGCCGCGGTGCGCCGGATGGCTCCCGGCGCGATCGTATTCGCGATGGCCAACCCGACGCCCGAGGTCCACCCGGAGGAGGTCCGCGACGATGTCGCGATCATCGCCACCGGGCGCTGTGACTACCCAAACCAGATCAACAACGTGCTCGCGTTCCCCGGCGTGTTCAAGGCTGGTGGAACACACCCAGCCGCCGCCCATGCCGGTGCCAGGCGGTGCAGCTGTGCCTGCCGATCGCGACAGCAGAAAACCCGAGAGCGGCGACCCGCAGGAGATCCCGGGACCGGCTGGGGGAGATCCGGGCGGGAGCGCCGAAGGCGATCGACAAGACGGGGACGGCAGCGTCGGCGACGATGGAGGAGGTTGTGTATCGATTGACGGATGCGTTGTTGAAGGTGGCGTCGAACAAGGGCGCTCCCGGCCCGGACGGGCAGACGATCGAGGTGCTGCTTGAGCAGCGGCTGGCGGGGAATTCCCAGTCCGCGCTGACCGCCTCCGGCCTTGGGGATGAACACCCGACGGATCCCGCCGGGCCGATACGTCCCCGCCAGCAGGTCGGCCTGCAGCCTCCGCCCGCTCCGACCACCGGGCGCTTCACAACGGCAATGTTTTCCTCAAGGGGTTGACACAGGACGTCTCATACCGAACCCCAACCGCCTCCAACATCACCGCGGCGCTTGAACAACCGCTCGGCGGTATGAGGCTCGCTCGCTAAGCCTAGGTATCACTGCGGGTCGGGGAGCCACAGCGCGAGCTCGAGCGACGGGTTTCCGATCGAGCGCGCCAGCGCCGCCTGGATCTCACCCGGCTTCGCGGTTCCGAGCTCGACGACCAGATCGCCGAGCGGCCCGCGGTGGCGGCGGATCGTCACCACCCCGATTGCGATCGCTCCGGCACCGCTACCAGGCTGGCGCGCCCAACCCAATCAAGCGTCCCAACGCGGCTGGCTCCAATTTGTCAACCATGCGATCCGCAGGGCCAAGAACTGCGCAACGGCAAAGAAACCCGCGTTCTTCCCCGGCGCTTTCGTGGTCAGCCGCCTCGAGGTCATCATCGACGCGGAGTCCAATAATTAGGAGCGCTGCCCCCGGTGAACCGTGTCCGGGCTGGTACGGCAGCGAAAGAGTCTTGTGTAAGCAGGTTGACGGCGCCTTCGCCCGTCATGAAGTCCGCAGCGCGTTCGCCCATCATGATGGCGGTGGCGTTGGGACCCCGTCGAACGAGGTGAGGCATGGCCGAGGTATCCACAACGCGTAGAGCGGTGACGCCGTGAACGCGGAAGAATTGGTCGACCACCGCATGCTCATCAGATGCCGGGCCCATCTTGCAGGTTGCGCACATATGGATGGCGGTGGCGAGGTTGGTCCGCATCCAGTGGTCCAGTGCTCGGTCTGAGGCCAGGTCCGCGTCGTTCGGGGAAGTCCGTGCAGCGATCAGTCGGCGCAGTGGCGCGGTTTCGAGCAGCTCGGTGGCGAGCCGGACGCACTGGCGCATCCGCTCCAGATCGACGGGCTCTGCGAGGTAGTTGTAGTGGAGCTCTGGGGAGACGTGCGGATCGGTAGAGATGACGCGCAGCTCGCCCCGGCTACGTTCCTGTTGCAGCCCACACAGCAGTGCCAGATCGGCGTGCGTGTGCGCTTGGTCGAGAAGTCGCCTAATCGACACGCCGCGAATCGCTTCTAGCGTTCGGATCGGGCGTTGCAAGATATCAGCGAGCCCGCGCAGGGAGGAGAGCCCCGAGCCGAGCGTGATTTGGCCGATCGAAAGGACGCCACAGATGATCTCCATATCGCCGACAATGTTTGAGCCGTCGGCTGTGTAGTTGAGCGCCGCTTGGTGAAAGGCCATGTGCGGGTGCGTCGGCATCATCATCCGCTTGGGTCGGTAGGTGACCCACAGCTCGGGATGGTCTGCGAGGCCTTTGCCCACGCCAGGCGCGTCGTGCACAACGTGGACCCCGAGGGCACGGAGCTCGTCGCTGGGGCCGACGCCGGAGAGCATGAGCAGATGCGGTGAGCCGATCGCCCCCGCACAGAGGATGATGTCGGCGCCGAAGATCAAATCCCGCCGCCCCGCGAACTCGGCTTCGACGCCGATCGCCCGAGCGCCTTCGAAGACGATCCGCCGGACGAACGTGTCGCCGCGCACGGTCAAGTTCGGCCGTCTTGCGCTGGGGATCAGGTAAGCGACGGCCGTGCTCACCCGCAGACCATCCACCGCATTGAGCGGGACGAGTCCGATGCCGGGCGCGCCCGGACAGTTCTTGTCCTGCTCCTCCGAAAATCCGAGCTGCAGGCAGGCCTCAATGAAGGCTGCCGTCACCGGGCTCATCAGATCTCCGCCTTGCCGCTTGACCGGGACCGGGCCACGGGTGCCGTGGAAGGGGCCGCCGAAGTCGCGGTCGTCTTCCAACTTGCGGTAGTAGGGCAGAACCTTCTCGAACGACCATGCATCGTTGCCCGCCTGCACCCAACGCTCGAAGTCCTCGGGCACCGCTCGCATGAAGTAGGCGCCGTTGATAGAGCTCGAGCCGCCGACGATCTTGCCCCGAGGGACGGAGTAAGTCAGCTCCGGCGTGAGCGCTCCCGTGAACGCCCAGTTGTTCGGGTGCCCGGGGACCGCGGCTGCCAGGGAGCCCACGTGCCGGATTTCCGCCGGCAGACGGCTGACCGCGTTGAAGCTGGGCCCGGCCTCCAGCAACAGCACCGACCTCTGCGGATCCTCGCTCAGCCTCGACGCGAGCACGCTGCCGGCCGAGCCTCCACCGACGACGATCACATCGGGGTGTGGCGCTTCGATCCGTCGCCGCCGTCGGGGCTTCACTCGCGCGATAATCTCCGCACCATGGCGCAAGAATGACACACGCGGCGACAGTCGACCGTGTGATTCCCGAGGGGGTGGATCAGATTCGCGGCGTCGCGATCGTGACCGGAGCCGCGCGTGGCATCGGCGCAGCAACCGTCCGACGCCTCTCGAGCGATGGCTGGGCGATCGTCGCCCTAGACCGGTGCGCAGACGACGCGGCGCTGGGATACGAGCTCGCGTCCGAGCAAGACCTCCAGGAGATGATGGATTGGTGCGCGAACCCAGATCTCATCTTTCCTGTGATTGCCGACGTGCGTGACCAGGATGCGTTGGACCGCGCGGTCACGATCGCCGTGCGGAAGTTCGGGGGGCTCGATGCCGCCGTTGCGGTCGCCGGGATGATGGTCGGTGGCCCACCGCTCTGGGAGATGTCCGACGCGGCCTACCAGCTCACCATCGACGTGAACCTCACCGGCGTTTGGCGCCTGGCCAAGGCCGCCGTTCCCGCCCTCCTGGCCCGGCCCCAGCCGCGGCATGGCCGCTTCGTCGCAGTGGCCTCCGCGGCGGCCCACCACGGCATGCCTCGGCTCGCGGCGTACGGCGCTGCCAAGGCTGGTGTCGCTGGGCTTGTGCGCGGGCTTGCCGCCGATCTCGCAGGTAGCGGCGTCACCGCCAACGGCGTCGCGCCCGGTCCGACGTCGACCACCATGCTCGACGTCACCGCGGAGATCTATGGCTTCGCCAACGTTGAGAACTTCGCGCACAACCCCCTCCACAGCCGTCTGCTGCAGCCGGACGAGATCGCAGCCCCGATCGCCTGGTTGTGCAGCCGTGAGAGCAGCTCGCTAACGGGTCACGTCCTGCCTACCGACGCCGGGTTGACCACGTGAAAGCGCGTGGCGCGGCCAACCTCGGGAGCAGCGGCCGAACGGTGCCGGTCCTGATGCAGCCCCACCAGACACCCATGCCGTACGCGGCGTCGTCGGCCAGCGCCAACGGAATCCATCTGAGGGGGTCGAGACTCTTGTCGCGCCGGCGCCATTCGTCCAGAGCAGGAAGGACGAGGAAGGCGAGCGCCACTGGCCGACGGGTCCGATGCGCGTACGCGAGCGCGGCCGGCAAGGCGAACCACGTGACGCACCGCACGACTGAGAGGACTGCCTGGTAGGTCGCCTCGGCGAACCAGCGAACGCCCCAGGCGGGTGGGAGGCGCAGACGCGCTAGACGATAGGCCAACACTGCGCTTTGCTGGCAGGCGAGTACCGCCGCGGTTCGGTGGTTTCGGGAGAACGTGAGCGCGGCGACCAGTGTTGGCCACAGCGGCAGCACTGCCGGGGGAAGCCGACCTGGGTGTCTGGCGGCGAGCGGCGCAGCCGAGGTGCCGTAGCGAAAGCGTCGGACGAGCGCGCGATGCAGCGCGTCCGGCTCCTTGTGAGCGACCGCAACGCTTGGGTCGTACCGGACGCGCCAGCCGGCTTCGCGCAAGCGCCAAACCAGGTCGACGTCCTCGCCGTAGCGCAGCCCCTCATCGAACCCCTCGCCGAGCGCGCTGCAGCGAACGAGCAGCGCGGCAGCCGGCACGTAGGACACAACGCCACCGGGCTCGACGCTGGCTTCTCTGCGCCCCATGTCCAGGGGCGAACGGGCTGCGAGGTAGCGCTGGACGATCGACCGGCCGCGTTCGGTCATTGGGCGCACTCGTGGGGCGACTGCTCCGACGACAGGGTCGTCGAAATGCCCGGCCAGCGCTTGCAGCCAGCCGCGAGCCGGCGCACAGTCGCTGTCCAGGAACGCCACGAGTTCGGTCGCGACCTCGCGGAGCCCTGCGTTGCGGGCGGCGGCAGGACCGCCCGGGGTCGGGCGACGCACGAGGCGGGCGTCGTGTCGGGTGGCGACCGTGGCGAGCGATCCATGGTCGCGCGACCCGTCATCAACGACGATTAGGTTCACACCCGGCTCGAGCGCGGCGAGGCAGGCCTCGAGATCGATTGCCCGATCCCTGACAGGCACCACGATCGTCACGTCACTGACTCTTTCTCGAGGCTGTGGCCGGGGATGCGCGATCCCCGCGTCGAGGAGGCGGCGGCGCAGGGCTCGCCCAACAGCAGAGCTCTCTGTGCCTTGCTCGAGCGCCCGCAGCATCCGCCAACCGGCAGGTGTCAGGCGCAGGACCCGCTTGGGCGAGCCGCCCGTCAGGGTGTCCCCGCGATGGCGCACGTGTTGATCGAGCGCCAAGCGCAGGCTGGCCGGCGGCAACGTCTCAGCGCCGATCGTCACGATCGAAGCTCCCAAGTGTCGACGAGGGTGACCAGCTCCGCGATCACGCGCGCCAGCAATCTCTGTCCCTCCTCCGCGGATGCCCCGGCAGAGTCCCCGAGGACGCCGTTGGGGCTGATCTCGAGCACGCCGTCGGCGACGAGCCCGGGGAGGAGATCGCTCAGCGGCGCCGTGACACCCGCCTCGGCCCGCGTGAGCTGCACGCGACTCGGGGCCAGCGCGAGCATGAGCGATGTCTCCGCACAGCCCGCGTGCGCGTCACCCGACCAGACGGGAAAGAACCCGCGCACGTCACGGCCCTCATCGCGTAGCCGCCGCACCCCGCGCGACACCCGGTGCAAGTCGCCGCCATGAGTCGAGGTCAGCAGCGTCCGCCGGAATGTGACCGACGCCGAGCGGCCCAGCTCGAGCAGAACCAGCTCGGTTGCCTCCTGGCCAATGAACCACGTGCCGGCGAAGCCAGAATGCTCCCCACTGGACCCATACGCCACGGCCGGCGCAACGACCACGCATCGGCGTTGCCGGCTCAGCCCCCGGCAAGGCCCACCGCGATCTCGGTGTCAGTGGACAGCGGGAGATGTGGGCCGTGTTGCTCGGTAGCACCCACCGGCACCACCAGGAGCGCACTGGGCGCGCGGCTGTCGCGTCCGGCCAAGCCAGCCAGATCCGCGAGGGCACTGCTCATCGTGCCAGTGCTTCTTCCTCGGCGACTCAGACGGAGTCAGGCCGTAGGCCGAGCCTGCGGACGAAACTCTGGGGGATGAGGAGGTCGGCCGAGCTGAGTTCTCTCACCGATGAGTGCCCTAAGCCGAGCAGCGCCGAGTCGATGCCCATGCGTAGGACGTCGAGCACATTCTCGACGCCGGCCTGCCCGTTGGCGGCGAGCCCCCACAGGTAGGCGCGTCCGATCATCACGGCGCGCGCACCGAGCGCAAGCGCCTTGACCACGTCGCTGCCGCGACGAACCCCGCCGTCGAGCAGCAATTCGACCTGATCACCGACAGCCTCGGCGATCGCGGGCAGCGCGCGGATCGCGCCCGGGGTGCCGTCCAGGTTGTTGCCGCCGTGATTGGACACTGAGATTGCCGTGAAGCCGGCGTCGACTGCGCGCCGCGCGTCGTCGACCCGCATCACACCCTTGAGCATCAACGGCCCGTCCCACTGCTCGCGCAGCCAGCGAAGATCGTCCCAGGTCGGCAAGCTGGTCTGCATCCATTGCCCGTACGCCCCGAAGAACGTCGGGGTGCTCTCACCTGGAACGCGCATGTTGGGAACGGTCAAATCGGGCGGGCCCCCGGCTCTCGTCCACATCAACAACCACCGCGGGCGTGTGAGCGCTTCCGGCAGCAGCCCCAAGGCCGCCTTCAAGTCCAGCTGCTCGGGAATCGCAGGGCTTCCCCAGTCGCGACCATACGAGAACGACCAGTCCAACGTGACAATCAGCCCGACCGCACCGGCAGCCTTCGCGCGGGCGATCCGCCGCTGGATCTGCTCTTTCGTGCCAGCCCAGTAGATCTGAAAGAGGGTCTGCGAGTTGACCGCGGCCACTTCCTCGATCGGCTTGCTGGCAAACGAGCTCAACCCGATCGCCGTACCCCGCGCCGCAGCGGCACGGGCCACGGCCACCTCGCCGTCTGGATGGACTCCTTGTACGCCCGCCGGCGAGATCACCACTGGTAGGGAGATCTCCTGTCCCATCACCGTCGTCGCGAGGTCACGCTCGCCCGACAACCCGGCCACGTGCGGCGCGAAGCCAAGTTCCCCGAACGCCTCGACATTGTCCTTCACGGTGAGGCCGGATTCGGATCCCGCAACGAGAGCCATATAGACGGACTTTGGCAGTTGCTTCTTGGCGCGGCGCTGCGCCTCGGCAACCGTCTCAAAGAAGCTGGTCGCCATCAGGCACCCTCATCTTGGGCCACACCCGCAATCGGGCTCTCATCGCACGGGCGGACCGGCAGCGCCTTGACCTCGGCGAGCGACACCACCTTCGCCCGGCGCGGCCTTCTCCGCGACATATCGACAGATGGCCTCGGGGCCGGTGCGTCGCCTCGCGCAGCCAGCAGCCGCTCGCCGTGGCCAAGCACGCACTCGGGGTCGGGGCCATCGATCGGCAGGCCGGTGAAGAACTTCGCCGCCATGCAGCCACCGCGGCACTTGTCGAACAAGCCGCAGCTGGCGCACGCCCCAGCGGACTGCGGGCGGCGCAACTCCAAGAACAGGTCGGAATCCCGCCAGACCCGCGTAAACCCACCGGGCCCGCGTACGTTGCCGGCCAGGAACTCGTCGTGGATTGCAAACGGACAGGCGTACACGTCCCCGACCGGGTCGATCAGGCACACCACTCGACCCGCGCCACATAGGTTCAGCCCCGGCAAAGCCTGTCCGAAAGCTGACAGGTGAAAGAACGAATCACCCGTCAACACCTCGTCGCCCCGGTTCACCAGCCAGTCGTAAACGTCGCGCTGTTGCGCAGCGGTCGGGTGTAGCTCATCCCACACGTCGGCGCCGCGCCCTGACGGACGCAGCCGTGTCAGCCGCAACTGCGCCTCGTAACGATCGGCTAGCGCCTTGAATTCATTCAACTGTCCGGCGTTCTGGCGCGTGATCACGACCGATAGCTTGAATCCGCGGAACCCGGCTGAGGCGAGCCGCTCCATCGCCCGGAGCGCGGTCGCATACGAGCCGCGACCGCGAACCGCATCATTTATCTCCGCGCTCGCGCCATCGATGGACACCTGCACATCGACGTAGTCGCTCGCGGCGAGCCGCTCGGCCACTTCGGGTGTGATCCGACTCCCGTTGGTGGAGAACTTGACCCCAACCTGGTGCGCCGTCGCGTACTCGACGAGCTCCCAGAAATCGCCGCGCACCGTCGGCTCGCCGCCGCCGATGTTCACGTAGAACACCTGCAGGCGTTGCAACTCCTCGATCAGCGCCATGCACTCCGAGGTCGTCAGCTCGCGCGGGTCGCGGCGCCCCGAGCTCGACAGGCAATGCACGCACGCGAGGTTGCACGCGTACGTCAATTCCCACGTCAAGCAGATCGGCGCATCGAGCCCCGACTCGAAATGATCGACCAGGCGCTTGCCAGCAGCGGCGACGGCAGTCATCGCTGATCCGTCGGCGTGATCATCCCCGCCTCGGCGAGGGTCCAGAGCGCTCGCTCATACCGCGGCAGCTCTTCGGGGCGGACGCCCGCCGCCCGGCACGCCTCACGCGCGCTCGAGTGCTCTTCCAGCGTGCTGACCACGTCGAGCAGCATGCGGCTCTTGAGAAAGCTCAGCCGACGGGTTCCAAAGTGATAGGCCAACGCGCCGAAGGGCTCGGGACGCAAGGCGACCTGGCTATCAAGCCGCCACGCCCGCTCAAGGTCGACGTCAGCGGTGACTGTCATCTCCGGGCCACTTTCAGTACACGCCGCACATGCCGTCGATCGACACGTCCTCGACAAGCAGTTCGTCGAGAGCGACATCCGCCTCGACGTCGGGCCTCTCCGATACGGTGGCCGATTTAGGAGCCGGCGCCGCGATCACTTCGGGCGATCTGCTGTTCCCGATCGTCGGCTCAGTTTGCTTGCGCATGAAACCTCCTCGGTGTGGCGAACTCGACCTGCGCAGTTGTACCAGGAAAGGGAGGACGCTGCTCGCGAAAGAACATCATCGAAGCTCAGCGGCGGGTGTCGAGACGCACCCGTC
>Ga0209839_10001598_pt1 | contig 11487 bp, 5 predicted proteins | sample OrgsoiDNA2013050_FD_185800 | JGI IMG/M metagenome (GOLD analysis project Ga0209839, IMG submission 185800) | Permafrost soil microbial communities from the Arctic, to analyse light accelerated degradation of dissolved organic matter (DOM) -... | ecosystem: Environmental > Terrestrial > Soil >... | reverse complement strand
CGAGCGGATCACCAGGCCCACCGTCACCGACGGCGGCAGGAAGGCGCCCGCACTGCGGTTCGGCGACCTTCGAGTCCAGGCCCTGGCCGGCGCCATCGCCGCCATGCTGTTCACGGTCACCGGCATCACCAACAGGAGCCTGCGCGCCCTGATGACCGGCCTGCTGCACCGCCCCTACAGCATGAACCAGGCCAGCTACGACCTCTCCCGGCTGGCCCGCAACGGCCTCATCGAACGCGTCCCCGGACGCAACCGCTACACCCTGACCCGCGACGGGCTGCTATTCGCCTGCTTCTACACCAGGGTCTACGACCACGTCCTGCGCCCGCTGATGGCACCGGACCGGCCCAACGCGCCACCGGAACTCGCCGCGGCGCTCGACACCCTCGACCAGCTCACCGTCGGCCACATCGCCCTGGCTCGCGTCCCCACCGCAGCCTGACCTCCTGTCACGGCCCGCAACCCACCGCCAGGCCGGGCCCCAGCCTGCCCGCCAAGCACCCCGCACCATTACCCGCCGTAACACTCAGGACTCACGTCAAAGACGTGGTACCGAAGGTGCCCTAGAGGGTCCAGAGGGCCTGGGTGGGTGAGAGGCGGGCGGCCTGGAGGGCGGGCAGCAGCCCGGCGATGCGCCGATGAGAACGGCAGCGGCCAGCCCGCCGGCCCAGGCTTCGGCGGGGATGACAATGGCCCAGCCCCGGGTGTGAGCGTAGACGGCGGTGGCCGCCGCGCTGGCGCCGACGCCGGCCAGGGCGACGGTGATGGCTTCGGCCAGGAACTGGATCCGGATGTGGTTCCTGGTGGCGCCCAGGGCGTGGCGCAGGTCGGCTGGCCGGCGAGGAGGACCTGGACGCGGCGGTGGACCGGCTGGTCGGCTGGCTCGCCACCGGCCCCGCCCATGCCTACACGCAGACCAAGGCGCTGCTGACCCGCGAGCAGGACATGAGCATGCCGGCCGCCGTGGAACTGGAGGCGGTGACCCAGGCGCTGCTGATGACCAGCAAGGACTACGCCGAGTTCCACGCTGCTTTCGCCGTCGGCCGCGACCGGGGCTGGCAGGACCGCTGAGTCAAACGTGGCCAGCACAGCCGCCGCCATGATGCGATCACCACGGTAACGGACCTGATTTTGACCAGTTCTGCACCATGGCATTGCAAAGTTCTATGAGCGAGAATCGGCTTAGACCATGAGGCACTGACTGGGGGGGCCATGGACATTCCGCCTGACGTGATCGCCGCGAAGGAAGCGCTAGAGGACCCTTTGCTGGAAGCGGGACTGATCACCGGCATCGACTTTGGCGTGCGCGACGAGGAGCAGCCCGATCCCGAGGATCTCGTGCTGCGCATCTTCGTGGCGGACGCGGCCAACGTTCCGCCCGAGGTCGACGCGGCGACGCAGTCGTTTCCGTTTCCCACCGTCGTCATACAGCGAGTCTTTGAGATCACGCAGACGACGACCCTGCCGGACACCCAGCGTCACCGCCCCCTCGTAGGCGGGGTTTCCGTCGCCGCGTCGCGGTTCGTGCCCAGCGGCATCATTCACGCTGGCACCCTCGGCGCCATCGTGACCGACAGTCTTGATCCGCAGACCCAGTACGGCCTCAGCAACTATCACGTGCTTTGCGTTGACCTCAATCGTCAGGCGGGTGACGAGATCGTCCAGCCGGAGCCCTCAGCGCTCGGCGTCATTCCCGGCGACCGGGCGGGCGCCCTTCATGACTGGTCCTTTCCCGAGACGACCATGGATGGGCGCGTCGACGCCGCGATCTTCACCGTCGAGCTGGCTTCGTCCCCGGAGGTCGCTGACATCGGCCCCGTATCCGGCACCATCGACGCCGCTTCCGGGATGCTCGTCAGCAAGCGGGGCCGCACGACCGGCCAGACCTTCGGATTCATCAGCGGGACCGGCGGCAGCTACCCGCTGGATTTCCCGCAGCTTCCTCCGGTCACCACGTCCGCGGGCGTGTCCACCACGATGCGCGTGTTCAAGAACCAGATCCAGATCCACGCCGACTTTCCGCAGTCGATCGTCTTCGGCGATCATGGCGACTCGGGCTCGGTGGTGGTCGGTCCCGGCAACCAGGTAGTCGGGCTGTACTGGGGATCAGGCAGCGACGCGCCCGGCAACCCGCTGACTTTCGGGCTGGCCTGTACTGCAACCGCGGTCGAGAGCGAACTGGGGATCACCTTCTAACACCCGGGAGGTCGGGGAGATGACGGGCTCGCTGTTAGACGGCCTGCCACCGTGTGGGGCTCGAATACACGATCCGGCCACTGATGAGCGTCTTCTCGTAGTGGCTGGAGCTGTCAGGCGGCGATCTGGTACTCGCTCGTGAGCCCGCTGAGGATCTGTCTTCGGCGGACTTGGTACTCGGCGAGATTGATCTCTGGTGGCCAGGTGTCGGCTTGTGCCGGCGCGAGCGGGGCCATGGCGCGATGCGGTCGGCCGGTGTTGTAGTGCTGCAGGTATTCGGTCAGCACCCGGCGCAGATGGTGTTCATTGACGATCAGCAGCCGGTCGAAGAGCTCGCAGCGCAGGGTACCTATCATTCTTTCGCAGATGGCGTTGCCCCGCATCGTCAACTACACCTGATCGGCGCGATCGGTACCGACGGGTCCGTGTGACGCACCCGTTTCACCCGCTGGCCGGGCGCGGGACTTCGAGGACAGCAGGTGTCGGGGCGGCGCACGTCGCCGCGCATACGCAGGACGTTCACCGGTCCGGGATCGGCGCGGGCGTCGGGAGATCGTAGCGGGTGGCAATGTCGCGGCGGTAGAGCAGGCCGAGGTAGCGGTGGTTATGGTCACCGCGGCCAGTTCGGGCAACGCCACCCGCCCGGCGAACGCGATCGTCAACAGCCCCACGTGCTGAGCCGACGCAGGCGCGCAAGACCTCGCTGGCGTAAGAGTTCGGCATCAGCTGCGAAACCGTGTACCAATACCTCCGCGCAGCCGCCGACCTCAGCTGTCCGGCTGGGCTGCGGAGCGCGCCACCGTCGAGTCGAAGGCCAGCCCGCTGGATCCCTCGCCGCGGCCGACCGTTACCCGGCGGGTGATCCAGCGGGCGTACGAACCGTCGACCCGGCGGGCCAGCATGGGCATCCGGCGGACGCGAACCCCCTCGCGCGGGATCTCCTCGTCGCGCACCATCATCGGCTCACCCGGACGCAGCAGCACGCCTAGCGGCTCGATCAGCTCGGCGCCGCGCTGCATGATGCCTTTGGCCAGCGCGATCGTCGCGTAGCCGGTGCTGAACGGCAGGAAGGGGATCCACCAGGAAGGCACGTCCGTTTGCAGCAGGTAGTCCAGCTCCGCGTTCGGGTCGGTGCCCGGCTGGAATGGCGGGGGATAGCCCTCGTCATGCCGATTGCGGGGCTCGCCGCTCGGGCCCTGCACGGCCCGCTCCACCGCCCACGCTGAGTTGGCCATCTCGTCGCGCAGGAACAGCACTTCCTCCAGGGCCGGACCGTCCAGAACGCCTGTGACGGACGGCGGAACCAGCAAGCCGGGCAAGGTCTTGTCAGTGCCGGCCACGCTGAGTTCGAACATCCGGAACCGGCCGCCGCGGCCAGTGTCGTCGGCCCGCGCGACGGCCGGCCGCTCGCCGAACGTGGTCGTGTAGCTCACCTCTTCTACTGCGGTGTATGAGCCGAGGGGGACGTCCACCGGCACGACCAGCCAGTCGTTGCCGTAGACGGTGGCGAACTCGACCAGCAGCAGCCGGGCCAGATCGTGCGGCTGGACCTCCAGGGCGCCCAGGTTCACCTGGCCGTCTTCGAATTGCCAGTACCTGTCGGCGGGCATCCCGGCGAATCGCAGCGGGGTGGCCAGCATGGTCTGCTCGGCGGTCGGCTGGGCGCCGCTGGTCGGGTCTGAGTCGTCGCTGGCGTCCAGGTCGGGCCAGTCGACCCGCCCGCCGCCGAACTGGGGCGCCCGGAACGTCTGCGGGCCGACGCTCAGGCCGAAGCGGTACTCCAGCCGCTCGTCGATCCAGCAGTCCGAGGCAGGGTCGGGTTGCGCGGCTACCTGGCCGCGGTACCAGCCGTACCAGCCGGTGACGGCGGCCAGGGCGGTCGCTGCGTCGGGGGCGCCGATCACCCATGGCGGCAGCCGGGCCGGGACGGCCGCCAGTCCGGGTGCCGCCGAGGTGGCCGCGACTTCCGCGTCCGGCAGGCGATCGCGCAGGACAGCCAGCAGCCCGGGCGCGGTGTGGTCGAAGGGGTCCGCCCAGGGTAGGGCCAGCCGGCACTGGGCCAGCAGGGCGGTCAGCGTCGGGCTACCGGCACTGACGTCCACGTGGGCATCGGCCAGCTGCGCGAGTAGTTCCGCTCCGGCCTCCGCGCGATCGCGCAGCCCCGGCCCGCGGGCCTGGGTGGGTTCGCGCTCGATGGAGGGCTCAAGCAGGTCGCCGTCCGGCAACGGCCGCGGCGCGGCCGCGGAAGGATCGCCCGGCAGCCATGACGTGACCGCCGCGGTGGTCGTGGCCACATGGACGGCGACTGGGCTGCCGGCGTCCTCGGCGGCGAACTCGCCGAATTGCCACTGCCGGGCCAGCAGCCACAGGGGATCGTGCAGGCGGGCCTCCAGGCCCGGCGTGGGGTCGCCGGACACGCACTGCGGTTCCAGGCGCGTCCAGCCGGGCGGCTGGAGCCAGAACGAGGCGGTCATGCTCGGCGCGAGCGCTACCGACCGCATGCCTTTGACCGTCATGCGCCTGCCTCCTCGATATTCGTCATGGCCCGGTCTCCTTGACGTAGGGCAGCATGTGTTCCACCGAGGCGATCTCGGTGGCCAGCATGCGCAGGTCGAGCGTCGGCTCGCCTTGCAGCGACCACGACTGCTCCTGGATGGCCGGCAGGATCGGGCTGGGCATGGCGAGGCGTTCGAGCGTCACGGCTCGCAGGCCGGCCAGCTCGCGGGTTTCGGTGAGCACCGAGATCAGCGCGTCGCTGGTCCACCGGCTGCCGTCTGGTGACACGGCCAGCAGGATGGCCTGCGGGGCCCGCGCATTGGGCGCGTTGGCATTGATGGCGAGCCCGGTGGTGATCGTCGCCGTCCCGTCCGGATTGCGGCGGGGCAGCTGCTCGACCCACTCGTCCACGACCAGGCCCGCGATGGTTTCGGCACCGGTGTAGGCCGCCGGGGCGTCGGCCAGGACGTCGGTGATGGGCTGGTCGGGGCTGGCCGCGCCGTCCGGCAGCGGCAGGCCCAGCCAGGTTGCCGTGCCGGCCGTGCCGCTGGCCGCCAGCTGGGCGATGCGCAGCGACCGTCCCACTCCAGGCGAGGAGCCGGCCGCGTCGCCGATCAGCAGGGTCTCGTTGTAGCGGGCCAGGTCCGGCCGGACGGTGGCCAGGTCGCGCAGCCAGCGCCGGATCGAGGCCCGGCCGGGGTTCACGCCGCCGAGTACGGCGCTGAACAGGTCGGCCGCGCCACTCACGGCCGGCAGCACGACGAAGCCGGCACCGAATACCGCCTCGCCGGCTGCCCGGGCCGAGGTGGCGTCGTACGGTGCGGCGATAGCGTTCGCGGCCGTGACCCGCTTGGCCGCCTCGGCCAGGACGGCCGTGGCGAGCACGGTGGCGCCTGCTCCGGTCGCGGTCGGCAGCGAGATCCCGTACCGGCGCAAGGCATCGGCGGCGTCAGCGATGGCCACCGGATCCGGTGGCGGGCCGGCGGCGAGCGCGTTCGCGAGGGCATCGGCGGCGTCCGACAGCCCGTTGATCACAGGCTGGAGCCGGGCGGTCAGGCCTGTCGCGTCGGGATTGCGGGCCGGCTGGTCGCTGGGGCGGGCGAAGGCGGGCGGGGTCACGCTCGGCGCCCCCGCGATCAGCGCGTGCAGGGACGCCGCCCCGATGGCGACCTCGCCGATCGCCCTCAGCCCGGCCGGCCAGGCGGGGTCGGGCAGCACCGGCAAGGGATCGGTGCCGAGCTGCGGCAATGCCGCTCGCAGCCGGGCATCCAAGACAGCCGCGTCCAGGGTCAGGTCGCCGGCTGCGGGTTGCGGCTGCTGCGGATCCTGGGTATCCCGGACGGTAGCCCCGGCGCTGTCGAAGACAACGTCCAGCGCGGAAAGGCCGGCGGCGTCGAGCGTCGTGCGGGTGCCGTCGGCGGCGACGTGCACGACGATGGCGGTGGCCGGCCCCAGCCGGTTCTCGGCCCAGGCCGCCAGCCGGGGCTCGGCCTTGGCTCGCGGGGTGTCGGCCGACCAGCCCGACGACCCGGGTGCCGTATCGTCGAGCAGCAGCAGTACCCGGTGGGTGAGCGCGGCCGCGCGGGTCGGGGTGCGCACCACCTCGGGCTCGACCGGCGCCGCGTCGCCCCCGGCCGCCGCGGACATGACGGCGGCCGCCCGGGCGGTGTTGCCCTGGACGAAGTGGTGCACCGACTCGGCGAGCAGGACATCCGACACGGCACCGTAAGCGCCGGCCGCCTTCTGGAGGATGGTCTCGACGGCGGCCTGGTTGTCGGCGATCTTGGGCCACTTCGACTGGTCGAGGTAGGGGTTGTCGGCGGGCGGGTTGGTCAGTTTGGCCCAGATGCCGGCGCGCGGCATGGTGATCAGCCGGATGCCGTCCACGACGTTATTGGCGGCCACCGCTTCCTGGGCGTCCGCAGGCAGCGCGTCCGCCCGATCGACCAGCCGCCCGGCCGCGATCGGCGCGAGCGAGCGCAGCGACAGCGTGTAGACGTCCAGGTGTTGCTCATGCAGGAGCCGTTCGATCAGGTAGCCGAGCAGGGCCCCCAGTGGCTGGCCCTGCCGCACGCCGTCCATGAGGGCCCGGGCCTGACGGACCCGGGCGCTGGTGAGGTCCACGCTCAGCGCACCGGTGCCGGCCGCGTCGCGGTTGTGGGTCAGGTAGCCGCTGCGCAGCACCCCGGCGGTGGCCGCATGGGTCAGGCTCGGGGCGTGCACGTAGCCGCCGGCGCGGGTCGTCGCGGCCCCGGGGGTCAGCCCCTCGACCCAGCCGTACGCGCCGAGCAGCACCCCGGCCGGTGCGCTCGACCGCAGCTGGGTCACCCGCCGTGTCGGCAGGGACGTGATCCAGGCGTCGTAGCGGTGGCTCGCGCAGTCCAGCGTCTGGGCCACCGCGATGCCGCGCTGGTCGATGGGGGCACTGACCAGCGCGAGCGTCGCCGACTGGAACTCGGCCAGCCGGGCCTGGGCCCGCAGCCATGCACCCAGCACCGTGATCGACTGCCGCTGTGCCACGCCGGACGGCAGGCTCGGGGACATCGCCACGTCGGCCAGGCTGGTGCGGATCGCCGCAACGGGCTGGAGCACGGCGAGCTCGTTCGGGCCGGACGCGCCGAAGCGGGCGTCGAGAACGTCAGCCGCGGAGTGCAGCCGCTCCGGCTCGATCTTGCCGGCCTGCGTCTGGCCGATCAGCTCGATGTAGCGCTGGGCGTCAGCGCCGAGCAGCTGCGCGCCACGATCGACGACCTGCTTGACCAGCTCGGGCGGGGCGGCCTTGGCCACCGCGTCCCGCTCGCGAGCCAAGCCGATCTCGAGCAGGGCTTGCAGCACCGAGCTGACCGCCCGGTCGGCGTTACCGAGCATGGCCTTGACGTACGGCTCATCGCCGAGAGCGTCGTCGTCGAGCACCAGTGGCAGGCCGAGCGGGCGGGTGGTCTTGCCCACCACACCGCGCAGCCCGATGGCACTGGCGCCCAGCTGCAGGAATACCGTCTCGACCAGCTCGTCCTGGGCGGCCTGGTTGGTCCCGCCCGGATCCAGCCCGAACAGCAGCTGCAGGACGGAAAGCAACCCGTCCGAGCCGATCGAGCGCACCCTGATCCCCAGCGAGTGCGGCGCGCTGCCCAGGACATCCAGCAGCGTGTCGTCGATCGGGCCGCCGGAGGTCACGCTGGCCACCTTGGCCAGGCCGCCGGCGACCATGGCTCGGCCGTTGCGCAGGACGTTCAGCATCGGCGCCTCGACCGGATCGCTGCCGTCGGGTTGCCAGCTGCCTTGGACGCTCGACACGGGCAGCACCCCGTAGGGCTGATCGCCCATCCGTAGCAGGGGCAGCGGGCCGCCGCCGCGGACGTCGGCCTGCCACCAGGTGCGCCAGGCCTCGCGCAGCTCGTCGGGCAGGTTCGGGGTGGGCAGGCTGCCGGCCACCAGTCGCTCGATGAACGCACCCCAGGTCGCCTGCCACAGCGCGGTGCTGGCCGCCTCAGCCAGCGACTGGTTGAGCTGCTGGGCACCGGGCCAGCTCGCCAGCCCCGCCGGGGCGGTCACGTCCAGGCCCAGTGCAGCCGCGGCCAGCGCGGCGTCCGCGCCGGGCGGCATCGCGGTCGCGACCGTGGGCGGAGGCGCCGGCGTCCGGCGGCTCGTCCAGTCCGCTCGGTCCGTCTCGGTGTTGTTGGTGGGCGTGCCCGGCGCGACGAACTCCGCGCCCTCGGCATAGCGGTGCGCCTCGAGCAGCGCGGCGAACTCGGTCGCGCTGTCCTGCGGGTCGAGGCTGGCCCGCACGCCGAACGCCAGCACCCGCTCAACGGGGCCGCCCGGCACGGCGAGCGGGACGTTGACCAGCATGCCCACCCGCTCGGCCTCGGCCGGGTCGATCAGCCACTGCATGCCAGGGCCGAGCGTGATCTGCCCGCCGGGCTGGACGAGCCGGCTGAGCTGGTCAGGGTCTGCCGTGGGTGGCAGGCCGACGACCAGTTCGGGCGGCACGGGCGCGCCGGTTGCCCGGCTGAGCTGCCCGCCCTGGAAGGCGACGACGACGAACCGATCGGGCAGCGCGCGGGCGACCGGGGCCGGCTGCTGCAGTGCTGGCGGATTGCCGAGCGCAGGCCCGGGCGCTGCCGCCGGCGGGACCGGGCGGGTGGTCAGGTCCGGGCTCAGTGCAGCAGCCACCCACTCCGCGCGCGACGGCTTGACGGACGCGACGAATGCCTGCCACGCGGCGTCCTCCGTCACGCTGCCGTCCCAGATGGCTTGCCAGTAGGCGATTCCGGCGGCCCGCTCCTCGTCGGACACGCCCCGGTCGAGCCGGTCGACATGCACGTCGTCGGGATAGATGCGTACCCGCAGGACGGTGCCGTCCCCGTTGTAGCGCGTCTCCAGCCGGACAGGCAGCAACGCCAGCGGGACGTCCGGCTCGATATCGCACGGGTCGCCGGCCAGCGCCGTGATGAGGCCGGCCAGCTCGCGGTCGACCTCGGCCACCCCGTTCAGGACGCTGCGCCGCTGGCGGAACTGGCCCATGGCCGTGGCCTGCGCAGCGGCGAACGCTTCAGCGTCGCCGAGTGCAGCCGAGGTCGTGGCGGCGAGGCGCTGCGCGTCGGCCTGCCCGGCTAGGACGCCGGCCTGTGCGGCGATGTCAGCGCGCCTGGCAGCCAGCTCGCGAGCCTGCTCCCGAAGCCCGGCCAGAGGATCAGTCATCGCTTGCCTGCTCTTCGCGCGAGCGCTCATCGCGGGGATTCGCTGCGCTCCTCACTCGCTGCCGCTCGCGGCGATGCTCGCTCATGCGGGGGCTCCTTCTGGCGTCAGCATGTCGATGGCCCTGAACGCGGCGCGGAACGGGTCGCGCAGCAGCACATGCGCCGTGCTGGCCGCGTCCGCGCCGTAGATGGCCTGCGGGGCACCGGGATCGCTCGAGTCGAGCACTACCTTCGTCGGCGACGTGGCCAGGAACCTGGCCAGCCGCAGCGGGTTGAGGTCGCCCCAGGCCAGGCCGTCACGGGTCGGCCCGGTGCTGTTCTCGGCCAGACCGAAGCGCGGTGCCGTCGGGTGTTCGGAGATGACGAACCACCAGCCGGCGTCGCCCTGGGCGTCGCCACGGATCTTGTCGATGGTCAGGTCGAAGCCGATCAGCGTGATGTCCGGGGGCAGGTGGCCGTGGAACTGGACGTCGGCCAGCACTCCGGGGTCCACGCTGGGGTCGCCGAACTCGGGTACGCCGTCGATCAGGTGGTCGGCGAACATGGCCAGCACGATGGCGTTCGGATACCGGCGGATCAGCTGCCCGCGCACCAGCAGCACGACCGACCCGCCCAGCGTCGGGACGACGTGCGAGCCCAGCGGGGTGGTCGTGAAGCGGGCCAGGTCCTGGGCCAGGTCGTCTTTCGTCCGGTCCCAGAACCGGCGGAAGTAGGTGCCGCGCTGATCGGTCGGGTAGCCCCGCCACAGCAGCTCGCGGCCCATCTCGTGTGACAGGCCACCCAGAAACGCCTCAATGAAGCGAGCATTGCTCTGCAGGGCGGTGACGATGTCCGGCTCCGCGAACTTGCGGAGCCCGGGCAGCAGCCAGTCGCGTGAGTAGGCGTTCAGTGCCTCGTACATCGGCCGGGTGAACACGGGTGCCGCCATGACCGGGTTCAGCAGCAGGTCATCGAACCAGTCTGGGGGCAGCCACGACGGCCGGCTGGCGCCGAAGCGTGCCTTGACGCGCGCGGTCAGGTTCACCGCCGGGTCGACAAGCGCGACCAGGGACGGCGAGGTGATGCCGAGCCCGGGCCGAAGCGCGGTAGCCGGCCAGCCGGGCGCGACCAGATCGTCGCCGATCGCCGTGAAGCCCTGGCGCAACGAGTCCGGGGTCGCTTCGCGAGCGTTCTGGAGGATGCCGACCAGCTCCTGCTGGGGCTGTGGCTTCGCGTCGATGCCCTTCATGAGCTCGGCGGCTGTCTCACCCGCGGCACTGGCCAGGTCGGGGATCGCCTGCAATGCCAGTGCCAGGCCGGCTGCGCTGATCGCCCAGACCGGGTTCTTGCCCGGCGGCTGCTTCAGTCCCTGCCGTAGATGGCTCAGCAGCAGCTTGCCGGCGAACACCGCATAGTCCCCCGGGTCGGGGGTGGTGCGGCGGATGTGCTCGTCCGCGATGTCGATGAGCGCCGGCTGGGCGTCCAGGGCGGTGCCGGCCGCCGCGAGGGCCGCCGGCACCCCGGACACGTCGACGCCTAGCGCGGGTGCTACCCGCTGCGGGTCCAGTGCGGCCGCGGCCGCTGAGGAGACGCCGGCCACTCCGTCCAGCTCCTGGTACGGGCGCTGCATGTCCCGCGCCGTGCCGTCCTCGGCCACCAGGCGGCCCTGCCCGGACGGGTCGGCTGCCACGAACCGGGCCAGCCCGCCGAGCGGACGGGTGGCGCGGCGGAACGCCGAACTCACCGCCGCATCAGCCAGGTTCGACTCGGCCACATCGGCCGCTACGGTCAGCGCCGGCTGGACGAGGACCCGGGACTGGACGCGCCGGGTCGCCGCCAGCAGGTCACCGAAAGCCAGCGGCGTGATGTGCCGTTCGTAAGACGCGGTGCCGACGAAGCGGGCCAGCTGGGCCCAGCGCAGCGAGCGGTTGGCCGCGTCGATCTCGCCGACCTGCGCCCAGGCCGACTGCATCAGCTGCTCCTGGTCCACCTGCACGACCCTGGCGCCCAGGCCGGCCGCCACCCGGTGTTCCGGACGCAGGTTGAGCTGGCCGAACCAGTCGGCGTCGCGCGATGGCTCGACCCGAGCCGCGGCCGCCTGGTACCGGGCATAGAT
>Ga0209839_10001597_pt1 | contig 11489 bp, 13 predicted proteins | sample OrgsoiDNA2013050_FD_185800 | JGI IMG/M metagenome (GOLD analysis project Ga0209839, IMG submission 185800) | Permafrost soil microbial communities from the Arctic, to analyse light accelerated degradation of dissolved organic matter (DOM) -... | ecosystem: Environmental > Terrestrial > Soil >... | reverse complement strand
GGCTGGTGAATCTCCGCGCACCCTGAAAGGCGCAGTTCACCAAAGGATGTCATGGATGAGGAACTGCACTTGGACGCCGGGCCGGAGGAATGGCTTAGAAGAATTGCACGGAGTGGTTCGCTCGCAATAGTGCCAGACCATATTGCGGTCGCTTTGATCGCGCTCGGTTTCGCACAAAGGCTTGGGAACGGCTCGCTGGTGGCAACGGCTACCGGCAGGGCGCATTTGGACGCCCGAGGAATCGCCTTCGCCGCGAAGGCCCCCAAACGTCGTTAGCAGCGCGTTCTCCGTTACTCGTCGTCCTCGCCCGGCTGACGCGGAGCTGCCCTGGCCGATCCGAAGTCGTAGGCGCAAAGGGCCACATTGCCGCCGCTTGGACTACACGTGTTTCAGCGTTCCTCTGATTGGCAGTCCCTGACCAGCAGTCCAACATAACGATCCGCAATCACAAGAGGAGTCGTTATGAATCTTAGGAAAACGCTTTTGGCAGTCGCCCTCGCGAGTTCGTTCGCTGTTCCGGTTTACGCGGAAAGGTTTGCCATCGACGTCGAGACTGCGCCGCCAGCACCAATATACGAGCAGATGCCGGTGCGTGAAGGCTATGTCGTCACGCCTGGGTATTACAGGTATGACACGGACCGTCGCGAACATACTTGGGTCAAGGGTGAATACCAGCCCGAGCGGCGCGGTGAACATTTTGTTGCGCCAGAGTGGCGCCAGCAAGATGGTCGTTACCATTTTAACGAGGGACGCTGGGACAAGGACATTAAGGGTCAGTGACTAACGGTATAACCGGTCATCGAGAAAGCCCCGCTCGTCGGGGCTTTTTCTTGTCTGTCGGGAGAGCAAGGTTCCATCCCTGGCACGCTCTCACGACCGCACGGTAAAGCGCTGCGCTGGTCGGCAACTCGGATCGCAGCTCCGAGCATCCGCTTGGGTCGCCGTACACTGAGACAGAACGCTGCATCGCTCGAAGGTGGCTATGTTCGCTAACGTGCCTCGTCCGACCGAGGATTAGGCCGCTAGTATGATTGCGGGCCGCGGCGGTGCACGCAATGTGCGCTCGGGTCCCCTTGTTAGGCGGCGGCGATGGTCAACGCTTTCTACGCTCAGTACGTGGCAGCGTGCGCCGATCTGTTCATCGACCCACTGTCGGAATCGGAGCTACTGGCGTTGATCAGCGCGCTACTCGAGCGCCGTTCGGCGGTGGTTCATTGACATCCAGCCCGCAGTGCATAGGCCTTAAGGCCACAATTGCAGTTGCCTGGTGCGTCGGCCTGGCGCTAATGCTTATGGCCTTCCGCCCCTGGGCCCGAGAAAAAACCACAGGATCAAGCCCAGCAGCGGCAGCAACAGGACGACGAGAATCCAGAGCAATTTCTTCTCGTTCGAAGCTGCGCTTTGCAGAATGTTGATGATCGCCCAGACGTCCCCGGCGAGTATTAGCAACCCGAAGAGTCCACCGTATCCGAAATTCAACATCTGCCCCCTCCTGCGCCGTTCATTGACGTAACCCCTGAGTAACCCCTCGTCGAACTAGTTAGTAATCACTATCGCAGAGACGCCTGTGAGAGTGGTGGGCCGTGTAGGGATCGAACCTACGACCAACGGATTAAGAGTCCGCTGCTCTACCAGCTGAGCTAACGACCCGCGACTAAAGCAATTCAGGACCGGCGAATCGCCTTCAAGTCAATGAGGGCGAAGGCGCGAATTATACGCGGCGGCAGCGAATGCGGGCAACCTTACCTTGCCGGTTGCATGCCGCCTTTGCGCGCCAGGTATTCGCGCCAGACGAACCACGCAACGAAAACATCGAGCAGCGCGAAAATGAGGAGCGCGATCGAGTGGGTATGCGTGTATCGGTACATCTGGTAGGCGACGAACATCGCGATGAACCACAGCGCGACAGGAAAGGCCCAAAGCTTCTCGCGCCACAGCGCGTAGACCAGAAAGACTTTCACCAATCCATGCCCGATCAGATAGATGCTCGCGAATAGTTTGGTGCTGAGCGACAGACTGTTCAGAAGATGCGCGGTCGCGTGGGTCAGCCAGTCGTGGGACTCGGTCGACAGCTCGTGCGTCAGCAGCCAGCGAACAAGGGTGTCGAGCGAGTGCAGCGGAACGAACAGGATCAGCAGCCCGCCCAGGGTCTCCAGGACGCCATCGACGCCCTTGATGAAGATGGCGAGCTCGAACAGCCAATGCGCGCCCTTCCGGCTTTTCGGCGCCGTCATGCGGCAGCAGCGCAGCGCGCGCATGTTTCATGCACGGAGGCCGCCGCCGGATTTGATTGCTCGCGGTGACGCCAGAGGCCGATTGCCACAGACATTACTTCGAAAGCTCGAACTCGGTTGCGGTCGCGCTATCTTCGCGCCTTCCAACCGCATAGTACTTGTCGCCCGTCTCGAAGACATAGCGGCTATTTTACCAATGAAGGAATCGCGCGTGGCTTGTCGGCTTACTGCAGCGCGCACATGATGGTCGCGTTCGATCCATAACCCTCGGCGATGTAGCCCTTGCTTATCATTTGTGCCTTGATCGCGGGGTCGGTGGTATAGCGATGATTCGCGTCGGCGCGATTGTTGTAGAGCCGATAGACTGGAATCGTTGCCGCCGGGCACGCGCCGGTCGACGTATCCGGCAACGCGATGAAAAACACATCCGGCGCCTCGAGCACGAAAGTCGGATAGGTTGCCGCGACGATCGCGCACTCATCAGGCGAAGCGGAATAGAAGTGCGAATCCAGCGGCGCAGGAAGGTAGAAGCGGCACACCGGGCTCGCCCCGGCCACCGCCTGCGGATAGGCCTTGAACGTGTGCCCGGTGCGCATCCAGCCTGGGAAGTGGCCCGAATCCAACGCGTCGATGTCCGGCGCAAGCGAGCTCATGAAATAGTGGTCCATCGCCGCGTTATAGAACTCGATCACGTCGACCGTCGGTGAGGTGGTGGTCTCGATCGCGGTGCCGGAGATCTGCATGATCGCGAGCGACGAGAGCTGCGGCGAATCGATGACCAGATTCGCGCGACGAATTCCTGGCGCCTTCGGCAGAAAATACAGCGCCATGGCGCACGAATCGCCGGCCGCGATTGTGGCTCCGACCTGGCAGGCATTGTCGTAACCCAGAAAGTCGTACACCTCGGGACCGTTGAGCACGAGCGCGCTCAGCGTCAGCGCGGCAGGGCCCAGGTTATGCAGCTCGATCGCGAGCTGCGGCGATTGGGTGCCGACGGCTTGCGGTGCAAACACCGCGCTCGAGGGAACGAACGCCAGCGTCGCGCTTCCGGTCTGTCCGTCGACGCCTCGGCCGTAGAAGGTAATCAGTTGATCGGGCGTGGTCGTAGTGTTGTGCAACCAGAAGCCGCCCGACGTCTGCCCAGGCGTCGTCGGCGCGAAGCGAACGCTGACCGTGCACGTCGCGCCGGGCGCGAGCGTCAAACCTGTAGTGCACGTGGAGCTGACCTGAAACGCCGGGCCGGTCGCCGGATGTACGCTGGCGTCGGTAAACGACCAAGGCGCGTCGCCGCAGTTGGTCACCGTCGCCACCGCGGTCGTGCTGCTGCCGACCGCGCGATTGCCGAACATGAAAGTATCGTCGCTGGTGCAGATCCGGCCGCTAGCGGTCGCGTCGGCGGCCGCGCACGCCGCAAGGAGCGCCAGGCCGAAGCCGAGCACGCGCAGAGTGCGCCGAACAATGTCTGTGAGGGTAAGCATGGGCGCAGCTTAGAGGAGTGCGACAGCAGCGGGTTCCAAAATCTCCCCTCGGACCGACAGGAGGCGCCTGCGGTCCGATCCAACGCAGCAAATTCGGTGAAACCTGCGATCATGCCGAGTGCTACGCACACCATTCTGCGCGGGGGCGGACTCCGCATGAAGGCCCGCCGATCGCGCCGCCGGCCCTCACCATCGTTGCAATATTCAAGCGCGCGAGTTAGGTCCTGATTCAGTCTTCGTCAATGAGCTTGCGAAGCGCGAAATAGTATTCGCGACAGCAAGCTTTCGCTGGTTCCAGATCCCCAAGTAACTCGATGTAGGCTTTCGTCGGTCCGAGGTGCCGCAGCAACGAGCATCCTCGCCAACGCTTGAGTACGGCCTGTCGGAGCTCAAGGCAGCGCCATGAAGGTGGGCGCTTCTTGTCGGCAAATGCACTGGCACGATAGGCGTCCGCAAACTATCGAGAATCCGTAAGCAAACCGTAAGCGACGCCAGAGATTCCTTTGCTAGGATTCGTTACCGCGTCGTGATCGTGTGCAACGTGACCAACGGTGCATCGCGCTTCGCCGGATTTGGGAACTGCCCTTCTCGCATGGCGACCTCGACCCTGAACAAAGTTCCTCAAGTCACACTCGTATTCTGGCTCATAAAAATCTGCGCCACGACGCTCGGTGAAACAGGAGGTGACGTCCTGTCGATGACTCTCAACCTCGGCTACGTCGTTAGCACCGCGATATTCTTTTGTGTCTTTCTTATTGCGCTGGTCGCGCAGGTGTCGGCTAAATCGTACCACCCGTTTTTATACTGGGCCGTCATCCTCGCGACCACAACTGCCGGCACCACCATGTCCGACTTCCTGGACCGGACCGCCGGGCTTGGCTACCTTCGTGGGTCGCTGATACTGATCGCGATGCTGATCGGCGTGCTTGCACTTTGGCGATTCACCGTGGGCTCGGTGACATTCGAGAACATCAAGTCTCGAAAGGTCGAGATTTTTTATTGGTTCACGATTCTCTTTTCCAACACTCTGGGAACTGCGCTTGGCGACTTCGTCGCGGACACTTCGGGGCTCGGGTATGAGGGTGGCGCGCTCATTTTTGGTGGCGCATTGGCGCTTATCGGCCTCGCATACTTCAAGACGAAAATTTCGCGCACCGCTCTGTTCTGGATGGCGTTCGTACTAACGCGCCCACTCGGGGCGACGCTGGGAGACGAATTGACCAAGTCGCACGCGCAGGGCGGCCTTAGCTTGGGGACCATTCGTTCCTCGATCTTCCTTGGAGCGCTGGTCATCATCCTGATCATCTTCACGACTAAATGGTTTAAGGAGCGATCGATTCGCAGATGAGAGGACTGAGCCAGCGGGATCGCAGCGTGTTGTGATCACTACGTGTCGACACGTCGAAGGGTGCGAGCGTTCTCAATCATTCGCTAGACGCATTTACGATATACCTGCGGCCGGGGACGTTCCTTGTTCGCTTAGGTGTTGCAGACGAATCCGCCCGCAGCGACGGATCTCAATCTAGGAGGAGTGCCATGTACTCGAAAAAACTGTCGGTGATCGCGTGCAGTCTGGCGCTTGCCGTTTCAGCTGGAGCCCGGGCGGACGCGATCAGCGATCTCAAGGCAAGTATGGAATCGCTGCAAAGACAATTGGACGCTGTGAAAGCCCAGCTCGAGGAGGTGAACGGTCAGGTCCAAAAACAGAAACAGGAGAAGGAGAGACCGGCGATGGCCGCTCCGTTCATTCAGCAGAAGCCCGGGGACGCCCTCACATTTCTCGCACCCGGCGGCGGCGAAGTGACTCTCTACGGCAATCTGGATGTTTCAATCGACGAGACGACGAAGGGGTTGAAGAGCGATTACGGCGACAACGGCGGTATGCCGGTGGGCAAGGTCGGTTGGCAGCCCGCGATCTCAACCAACTTGTCGTACGTCGGAGCGCGCGGCAAACATCCGCTGAATAGCGATCTCGATTTCGTCTGGCAGCTGGAGGCGGGCATCGACATATCCGCGACCCCGGGAACCAAAGAGACGACCTCCAATACCAGCGATGTCGTTAACGGTGCACTGTTTTCGCGGAACAGTTTCATCGGCTTCACGGGTAAGGATTGGGGCGGCGTGATGATCGGCAAGTCCGAGACGCCCTACAAGACATCGACTGATCGGCTCAACCCGTTTTCCGGCATGTTAGGCGACTATCGCGTCATGATCGGGAATACCGGTGGCGACAATCGTGTCGAGTTCGGTCTGCGCGCAGCACACGCGGTCTGGTACGAATCGCCCAGCTGGAGCGGAGCTTCCTTCAAGGCAATGTATTCGCCTGGCCAGAATCGCGACAACACCAGCAGCATCGTCCCTTCCTCGGAGCCCGACTGCGCGGGCGGCAACATCCCGGGAAGTGGGGCGCTCCCTCCTACCTGCAACGACGGCTCCTTTGGCGATCTGTACAGCATCAGCGGCGCATATCAAATGGGTCCGCTCTATCTGACTGCGGCGTACGAAATGCATAAAAACGTCAATCGCACGAGTGATCTCGCCAATCTCGATCCCAGGGACGTCGGCAATGAAAGCGCCTACAAGATTGGTGGCCAATACACGTTCCCAACCAAGACAACGGTGAACGCACTCTGGGAAAGGACCAAGAGAAACCTTCCGGCGGACCTGGAATCCCAGGATGAACGCACGCGCCACAGCGCGATTTGGCTGGCGCTAACGCAAGTAGTGACCGAGAAGGACAACGTGAGCTTCGGATGGGGGCACGCCGGCAAGTCGGAAGGAGTCCTCGGCGTGCACAACTCCCCGGCCGATCAGACGAGCTTTGACAATTCGGCCAACCTTTATTCGCTCGCCTGGAGACACGCGCTGGATAAAAGCACGACGTTCTATGCCGATTGGGCGATGACTGCCAACCGTGCCGACGCGCATTACGATCTCGGGGCGGGCGGCCACGGAGTAACCACCGATTGTCACGACTCGACCCCACTCTCCGCGTTCGATCCTACGACTGGGACTGTGACCGGAACCGGTCCGCACTGTTTCTCAGGCGGGCGACTCCAAGGCGTTTCGGCAGGGGTTGCGTACAGGTTTTGATACTCAGCTCCGACAGGACTTGCCGGCCAGCGATGAAGCGCGTGCCTTCAGGGTGCGCGCTTGTCGCCTTCTTGTTCGCCACTTCGTCCGGATCCTCGACGCTTAGCCCCAGCCCTTGCGCTTGCGGCAGACCACGCAGCTAAGCACGCGTGCATTCCGCTGTCCCTGGTCCTCGTAGTTATTGTTGAATACGACGTGCATGCTCACCGCGGCAATCACATCGCGTTTGCCGAAGCGACGGATCCGTCCCTGGCGCGCTAGGTGCGCGCAAAACAACAGCTATTTTTTTATCGTCCGCTTCAAGACAAACGCCGCGCGGTCCGAGTCGGCCGATGATATGTAGTACTGGTCAGCGTTCTTGAAGTAAAACAAGCAATTCTTTTGTGGTTGCACTTCATAGAGCCTGATGGAGCCGTCGATGCAGACTTTGCCGCCATCGTCGACGGTCCATGTGCCGTATTGCGTGCCGTTGCGTTTTTGCGGCGACAAAAAAGATCCGGCATAGGTGCCGTTTGGCTTGTAGGTCACGTCATACACCGCTCCATCCCTGGTTTCGCCACTCATATTGGCCCCGGAGAGTAGCGTGACCAATTCCTCCTTGGACAATTTTTTGGCCCCCATGTCCAAGAGTTCGCCAAGATTGGCTTGAGCGAGTGCGTTAGCGCTGGCAAGTCCGGCAACAACGACGGTGACGGCAAGCAGTCTAAATTTCATCATCCTCTCCTCATTTTCAACCAGCGTACCAGGCCCGGTCGCGGCCGTTTGCGACTCCGCGACAGACGCCACCAGCGTATTTTACGACAAGGCGATAAAGCAACCGCGCTCGAAAAAAGTATCTCCGGCGAGCGAGTGCGCCGGGCAGTCTGCCGAAGTCGTCATCGGCCACGCTCGTGGGAAGACATTGGGAAATTGGTAGGCCGTGCCGGACTTGAACCGGCGACCAACGGATTAAAAGTCCGCTGCTCTACCAACTGAGCTAACGGCCCGTCGGGGCGCGAATTATATAGCGAATCGGTGCCCGCCGCGAGACGCGGGGGCTAGTTGAGATCGCGCGTCAGCAGGTTCGGCAGCGACATGAAGTCGATGCCTTCGTCGCGCAATTCGGCCGCTTCCTCGCGCGTCGCCTGGCCACGGATCGAGCGCTTCGGCACTTCCTCGTAGTGAATCTTGCGTGCCTCCTCGGCGAACCCCGCGCCGACGTTTTCGCTGTGCACAATGAGCTGTCGCAGCGCCTTGAGCGCTTCACCCTCCGCCTGCACCTGAATCGCCGGCGCTTGTTCGCGCTCGGCAGCCGGGACCGCCGCGCGGCCCACCTGCACGTTCAGCGACGGACGGCGCTCGATCGTGGCGTCGTCGCAAATCGGGCAGCGCACCAGCGTGCGCTCGTTCTGCCGAACGAAATCGTCGGCCGAGGCGAACCAGCCCTCGAACCGGTGTTGATGGGTGCAGATCAGGTCATAAACGATCATTGCGCTGCCTTCTAGCCCCTTCTAGCCCTTCTCGATGCGCCAATACTGGTACTTCAGTGCCACGACGCAGCCCGCCACGATGGACAGCGTGGCGATGACCGAGCCGATGGCCAAGGTCGACATGCCGGTCAGTCCCTGGCCGATGGTACAGCCCAGCGCGGTGACGCCTCCAAAACCCATTAACACTCCGCCGACGATATGGTTGACCAGATCTTCGACCGACGCGAAGCCTTCCCAGCGGAAGGTCCGGGTCGCCAGCGCCACTGCGGCCGACCCCGCAAGCATACCCAGTACCCCTGCTATACCGAAAGTTACGATCCTTGTCTGGTCGGTCCACAGCATAAGCAGTTCCAGCAGATAGGCAACCGGCGCAACGAAGGAAAAAGACTCGGCCTTACCCGAATTGGTCGCCACGAAGGCTTCCTCGAGGGTCCGGGGATCCTCGGCCAGGTGTCCGATATGGCCGGAAACATACCAGCCGCCGACGATGACCGCGCCGATGACCACACCACCGACGATCATCTCGCGGCTGGAGCGGAAATCCCGGCTGCCAAGCGCCCAGACCGCGAAAACCGCTGCAATGGTGAGCGGCAAGCCGACCTTGATCAAAGCGCCGCCGCCGAACAGCGCCGTCACCACGCTCGGCAGGTCCGACCGGGACGCGCCCAGCGCGCCGGTATCGAATCGAACCCCGTCCAGCGCGTCGACCCGCCACACCGCAAATAGCCCCTTCAGGGTCATATACGCGGAAATCGCAAGCACGATCAGCACGATCAGCGACTTGAGATTGCCGCCGCCGATGCGGATCAGCGTCTTGCTGCCGCAACCCGACGCGAGCGTCATGCCGACGCCGAACAGCAGGCCGCCGACGATGTGCGACAGCCAGGAAACCCTGGCGGCGGTATAGATCGTCTTCGAAAGATCGACCGAGCCCGCGCTTTCGAGCAAGGTTGCGCCCGCGATCGCGACCGCAATCGCCAGCAGCCACATGCGCATGCGGCGCCAGTCGCCGACGTGGACGACATCAGTGATAGCCCCCATGGTGCAGAAATTGGCGCGATTGGCCACGGCGCCGAAAACAGCCGCCAGCGCGAACGCGAGCCAGGCGACTTCACCCGGCAAATGACCGATGTCCTGCATCGCGCAATTATCGCATGGCCCCTTCGTCGGACTTGCTTAACCCCGGTCGCGCCGCGCCGCCGTTTACAGCGTGTGAGCGACGCCTTTGTCGCGATCAAAGGGGCAACCATGCAAGCAAAGTGGAAATACGCAGCGGCGATTGCCGCAGCGGTGAGCGCGATGGCCTTCGGCGGCACCGTGGACGCGCACTATCCGGTTACGAGAGTCAACGTCGACATCGTCGATCGCACCGACGGCCGCGTGCTGCCGATCTATACCCACGAAGGCAGGCGCTACGTGATCGGCAAGCCCGGCAACGAATACGCCATTCGCGTACGTAACGACAGCGGCGAGCGCGCATTGGCAGTGATGAGCGTCGACGGCGTCAATGTGATCAGCGGAGATACCGCGTCACCGTCACAAACAGGTTACGTGCTCGACGCGAACTCGAGCTCCGAAATCGCCGGCTGGCGCACCAGCCGGTCGCGCACCGCAGCGTTCTTTTTCACCACGCTCGCGAATTCGTACGCGACGCGAACCGGGCGTCCCGACAACGTCGGCGTCATCGGCGTGGCGGTGTTCCGCGAGCGGCCGCGCGTCGTGCAGCAATTCGGAGGCAAGCTCGAAAGGCAGGACCAGCCGCGCGAAGAAGCCGATCGCGCAGCCGCGCCCTCCGCGTCCGGGTCTGCATCCTCGCCAGCGCCTTCTCCGATGATGAAGGACTCGGGAGCGATGGCCGACAGAAAGGCGCAGATCGGCACCGGTTATGGCCGGAGCGAAACCTCGTACGTGCAGTACACGGGATTCGAGCGGGCAAGCGACACGCCCAGCGAAACCATCGCGATCTACTACGATTCGTACGAAAATCTGCTCGCGCAGGGTGTTCCGGTCGGTCGCTTCCCGATCGCCAGAGCGCGGCCCGAGCCGTTCCCCGACGGCGGACACTTCACGCCGCCTCCGCGCTGACCCGAGCGTGGCCGACTTGGCAAGAGTCGGCCACGCTTGCCACTGCATGAGCCTGCTCGCATACTCTGCGGGCCATGCCCGCCTCCGCCGCGACCAGCGACGAAGACCTGATGCTCGCTTACGCCGCCGGCGACGCGGCCGCGTTCGATGCTCTTTACGCGCGCCACAAGGGCGGCGTGTATCGCTATCTGTTGCGGCAATGCCGCCAGGGCGTGGCGGTCGACGAACTTTTCCAGGACGTGTGGATGAATCTGATCCGTGCTCGCGCGAGCTACACGCCGACGGCGAAGTTCGCGACTTATCTCTACCGCCTCGCGCACAACCGCTTGATCGACCACTACCGCGCGAGTGGTCAGGTCTCGCTCGTTTCCGCCGATGACGAGATGCACGAGGATGCGGTAGCCGCGATTCCCGCAGCCCGCGGCCTGGAGCCGGAGACGCGCGCCGAAAACCGCCAGCTCGGCGATCGCCTGAAAGGCGCAGTCGCGGCATTGCCGCCGCCGCAGCGCGACGCCTTCCTGTTGCAGCATGAGGCGGGACTCTCGCTCAACGAGATCGCCGAGTTGACCGGCGTCGGCATCGAAACGGTGAAGAGCCGCTTGCGCTACGCGGTAAACAAACTGCGAACAGACCTGTCCGATCTGCACACGGTTGAAAAATGAATGACGGCCAAATAAGGGGACGAGCGAAAGTGTGTGACCCGTCAACGACGAGCGATCGATGAGCGAGATCGATCCCGAGATCGGCGCCGCATGGAAAGACGCCAGCCGCGAGGAGCCCCCGGCTGCGCTCGACGACGCGATTCGCGCCGCCGCCAGGCGCGAAGTCGGCGCGCGGCCCGGCGTTTTTCGCGCTGCGCCGCGCTGGCTGCCGCTTGCCGCGGCAGCGACCGTGGCGGCACTTGCCGTTGGCATTGCGCAGATGACGCCACCAGATGAAGTCACGCCGGCAATAACGCCTGCTCCGACCGATACCTTGCAGCGCAGCGCCAAAGCCGATGCCGATAAGCGGACGGTTACCGCGACGCAAGCACCACCGCGCGACGTGCCCGCCGCCGCGCCGGTGCCGAAACCATCGCTGCGCGAACCCGCTCCGCAACCACCGCCCCGCGAAGGGCCGGTGTCCGCATC
>Ga0209839_10001596_pt1 | contig 11489 bp, 13 predicted proteins | sample OrgsoiDNA2013050_FD_185800 | JGI IMG/M metagenome (GOLD analysis project Ga0209839, IMG submission 185800) | Permafrost soil microbial communities from the Arctic, to analyse light accelerated degradation of dissolved organic matter (DOM) -... | ecosystem: Environmental > Terrestrial > Soil >... | reverse complement strand
GTTAGGCTGGGCGGTTGCGGACGGTGAGGACGGCCTTGCGGATCAGGTCGGGGATGTCGGGGTGGGCGGGACGCTCGGCAGAGGTTAGGTCGTCGGCGGAGAGCCAGCCGTACTTGTCGGTGGTGGCCCGCTCCCATTCGTCCAGGCCCTCCAGGCTCACCTCGGTAGAGGTGACGGCGACCGCGAAAAACGTCTGGTCCTGGGCGATCCGGTGGCCGCCCCAGAAGAACTCGATCTCGTTCTGCGCGATCGGCTCGCCTAGGTGCTCAGGGGCAACTGAGATGCGGGTCTCCTCGTACAACTCGCGGACCGCCGCATCGCGCAGAGACTCGCCCTCGTCGGCCGCGCCGCCGATAGTGAACCAGAACGGATCCTCGGGGCGGTGCGGATCCCAGCCGTGCAGCAGCAGCGCGCGGCCTTCAGGGTCGACCGGCAGCACCCGGGCGGTCTGCCGTCGAATAACCGGTTCGTTCCTGGGCACCTTGTTCGGCTCGGGCACGGCCACAGCTACTCCACGATCTTGGAGATGGGAATCTCCAGTATGTCCTGCGCGCCGGCCGCCTTCAGAGCCGGTATCAGCGTGTTAACGCCGCGCTTGGGCACCACGGTCTCCACCGCGTTCATGTTCCCGCGGGCGAGCGTGGTGATGGTCGGCGAGGACAGGGCGGGCAGCATCTCGGTGACGGCGGCCAGCCGGTCCGCGGGCACGTTGAGCTTCAGCAGGACGTTTCCGCGGGCCTGGATGGCGCCGCGCAGCAGCAGGGCGATGTCCTCCATGGCCGCCCGCTTCTGCTCGTCCGCGAACGCCGGTGCCGCCGCGATCAGCTCGGTGTAACTGGTCAGCAGCGTGTCCAGGATCCGCAGCCCGTTCTTGCGCAGCGACGAGCCCGTCTCGGTGAGGTCCACGATCGCGTCCACGATGTCGGGCACCTTGGCCTCGGTCGCGCCGTAAGACGGGATCACCATCGCTTTGACTCCGTGCGCGTCAAGGAACCGCCTGGTCAGCGACGGGAACTCGGTGGAGATCCGGACTCCCTCCGGCAGGTCGGAGACCGACTGCCAGGTCGCGGAGTCGGGCACGGCGAGCACGACCCGGACCGGCCGCGAGGTGGCCTTCGAATACTGCAGTTCGCCGAGCGAGACCACCTCCGCTTCGGTCTCCGCGATCCAGTCGCGCCCGGTGATACCGAGGTCGAACAGCCCGCGCTCGAGGTAGGAAGGGATCTCCTGAGGCCGCAGGAACCGTACCTTGTCGATCCGCGGGTCGTCGATCGAGGCGTGGTAGTCCCGGTCCGAGGACCGCCGGACGGTGAGGTCGGCCGCGTCGAACAAGTCGAGGGTGGCCCGCTCGAGCGAGCCCTTGGGCAGTACTAGCGAGAGCATGAGTTATCCCTGTTTCTCGGGGTGATGGCGCTGGACGGGCGGCGGTGCGCCCAGTCGTGGGCCCCCGGCCGGGGTTACCCGGCTAATGTCGCGGCGCGGCCGGATGCGACAGGGCGGGGCGCTGAGGCTCAGCCTGCGCGGGGGGCTGTCCGTGGGCGCAGCGGATGGAGCGCAGCACGAGCGCGGTGTCGAGCGCCGCCACGACGGCCTCCCATCCTTTGTCCTCGTGACTATCGGGCAGTCCGCACCGGTCACGAGCCGACTCTACCGTGTCACAGGTCAGCACGCCGTTGCCTATCGGGGTGCGAGCGTCAAGCGCGACCCTGGTCAGGCCCGCGGTAACCGAATCGCAGACGTATTCGAAGTGCGGCGTGCCGCCCCGGATCACCACGCCGAGGCAGGCCACCGCATCGTGGTGCATGGCCAGTTCGGCCGCCACCACCGGCAGCTCGATCGCACCGGGGACCCGGACCACGAGCGGGTCGGGAACGCCGCACGCGACCGCCGCCGCGGTCGCGCGAGCCAGCAGCGAATCGGTGATCTCCTGATGCCAGCGCGTCGCCGCGATCGCCAGGCTCAGACCCGACGCGCCGACCGCAGCGACGTCGGGACGGCCGGCGCCGCTCATCGGGTGCCTCCCGCCCGCCTGCTCACGCCGACTCCGCTTCGCTGGGGACCGGCGACCGCACGGGGCGGGCGTTCAGGGGGATGGGAGGTGTAACCAGAGACCGTTCGGCCTCATTGAGGTCTTGAATTTGATGGCCGAGTTTGTCGCGTTTGGTGACGAGGTAGCGGAGGTTGTACTGAGTGACGGCGGCGGGCAACGGGACCCGCGCGGTGATGTCGACACCGCCATCGGTCAGGCCGCTCACCTTGGCTGGGTTGTTAGTGAGCAGGCGCACCGAGCGCACGCCCAGGTCGGCGAGCATCTGAGCGCCGGCCGAGTACTCGCGCGCGTCGACCGGCAGGCCGAGCTGGGTGTTGGCGTCCACCGTGTCGGCGCCCGCGTCCTGCAGCTGGTAGGCCTGCAGCTTGCTGAGCAGGCCAACCCCGCGGCCCTCGTGTCCGCGCAGGTACAGCACCACCCCCCGGCCTTCGGCCGAGATCGCCGCCATGGCCGCCTCAAGCTGCGCACCGCAGTCGCAGCGCAGGGAGCCGAAGACATCCCCGGTGAGGCACTCCGAATGCAGCCGGGTCAGCACGTCCGCGCCGTCCGTGACGTCGCCGAGCACCAGTGCCACGTATTCGGTGCCGTCGACCTCGTGCCGGTAGCCGAACGCGTGCCACTGACCGTAGGCGTTCGGGATCGTGGTCTGGGCCTGCCGGCTGAGCTGGCGCTCGGTCCGGCGGCGGTACCTGATGAGCTGCTCGATCGAGATCAGCGCCAGGCCGTGGGTGTCCGCGAACTCGCGCAGCTCGGGCAGCCTGGCCATCGTGCCGTCATCGTTGACCACCTCGGACAGCACGCCCGCCTCGGGCAAGCCGGCCAGCCGGGCCAGGTCGACCGCGGCCTCGGTGTGTCCGGCCCGGCGCAGCACGCCGCCCTCGGCGTAGCGAAGCGGGAACACGTGCCCCGGACGCACCAGGTCCGCCGCCGTGGTGGCCGGGTCGGCGAGCTTTTTGATGGTCGCGGCGCGATCGGCGGCCGAGATGCCGGTGCTGATCCCGTCCCGCGCGTCCGCGCTGAGGGTGAAGGCGGTGCGGTGGTGTTCGGTGTTGTGCGAGGTCATCTGGGGCAGCTGGAGCCGGTCGAGTTCGGCCTCGTGCAGTGGCACGCAGATCACGCCGCTGGTGTAGCGGATCATGAAGGCGAGCAGTTCGGGGGTGGCCATACTGGCCGCGAAGATGATGTCGCCCTCGTTCTCGCGGTCCTCGCTGTCCACGACCAGGATCGGCCGGCCTTCCGCGATGTCCTTGATCGCGCGGTCGACGTCGTCGAGTAGCTTGCTCACTTGGACCCCTCCCGGCTGAGCAGCCTTTCCACGTACTTGGCGATCACGTCGACCTCCAGGTTCACGACCTCACCTGGTTCCCTGGTGCCGAGCGTGGTGCGTTTCAGCGTCTCCGGGATCAGGCCGACCTCGAACCAGGCTTCGGGTTCGCCGGGGGGGCTAAGGGCGGAGACCGTCAGGCTGATCCCGTCGACGGCGATCGATCCCTTTTCCACGACATAGCGTGATATTTTGCCGGGCAGGTGAATCCGCACCTGGTCCCAGTGGGCGGCCGGGGTCCGGGAGATGATCGTGGCGGTGGCATCCACGTGGCCTTGCACCAGATGGCCGCCCAGGCGGTCGGCGAGGCGGACCGAGCGCTCCAGGTTGACCGGTGCTCCCGGGGTCAGCGCGCCCAGGCCAGAGCGGTCGAGGGTCTCCCCCATCACGTCCGCGGTGAAGGTCCCGTCCATGATCTCGGCGACGGTCAGGCACACGCCGTTGACGGCGATCGACTCCCCGAGGAAGGTGTCCTGGGTGGAGCCCCGGATGGTCAGGCGCGCCGCGTCACCGCGGTGCTCGATTCCGGCCACCTCGCCGAGTTCTTCCACGATTCCGGTGAACATCCGCGCTTTCCTCCTCGAAGCCCAACCTGCCGTTTGGCTCCGGGGGTGGCGCGGGCACATGCGTACGCGCTTCTCGCGGCCGGGCTACCGGCCGCGTGCGTGCTGCCTCCCATCCGGACTTTCACCGTCGGTCCCGGAATTTCACCAGGTCAGCCGACCGCTGGCTGCGGACGGGTCGCGGACTTTGACCGCCGGCTCGGAGTTTCACCGACCCCGGAGCACGCTTACTCCTATAGCTAGTGTGCCACACGAGGTATTCCGCGCTTGACGGTGGATTGCTCCAGGATTACGACGGCAGGGGCCGGAACTGGTATCCGACCCGGTACTCGGTGACCAGGCACTGGCCGTACCGCGGGCCGAGCTTCTGCCTGACCCGGCTCACGTGCACGTCAACGGTCCGGCTGTCCCGCGCCACGGCGCGGGCGTCCGGGCCGGGGTTCCGGCGCCAGACCTGTTCGACCAGATCCGCACGGCTGAATACCGTGGCCGGATGCGCGCTGAGGAAGGCCAGCAGCTCGAACTCCTGAAAGGTCAGGGGAATCTCGCGCCCCGCGGCCCAGACCCGGCGCTGCGCGTGATCGAGGAGCAGCCCGGAATCGGCGGGCCGTTCGGAGGATGGCTTGTCGCTAAAGGGGGTGCCCTCTGCGCGGCCGGCCGTGGCGATGGGGTAGCCGACAATGGCGAGGGAGGTCCCCGTCCCCGGGATCGGGACGACCGCGAGCAACGTCCCGTCCTGGCCCAGTGCCTTCTCGTCCCACGCCCACTGGTAGCCGGCTTCGGCTGGCGGGCTCACGGGGATGCCCGGCAGCTCGTCAAGGGCATCGGGCCGGCTGAGCAACTGGGTTCCCACGGCTACATATCCAGAGGACACGTACCTATAGTCGAGTAAAAAGGTCGATTTTGTCAAGAACAGGGTGAAGGGACGGCGCCTCAGAGCACGGAGCCCTCCGGCACGGAGCGGTAGTTGAGACGGCCGTCCTGGCTTGTCCAGGACGATGTCCGACCCGTGGGCGGCCGAGGGCCTGGGGCGGGAACTGCGTAGGATTCGGGGCATGGCGGTTAGTACGGTCATCTTTGACTGGGGCGGGACCCTCACCCCGTGGCATGGCATTGACCTGGGTGAACTCTGGCTGGCGGTGTGCGCTCAGCACTATCCGGCGTACGAAGCGGCGGCGACGGCGAGCGCGGTCCGCGCCGCCGAGATGGAGCTGTGGCAGCTGGGTGAGGAGTCGCAGCAGAGCTGGACACTTGACCACATCTTCGAGCGGGCTGGGGTCACCGTCTCGGCTGACTTCCTGTCCAGCTACTTCGAGGCATGGGAGCCGCACACGCTCACCGACCCGGAGGCGCCTGAGCTGCTGTGCGAGTTGCGTCGGCGCGGCATCAAGGTGGGCGTGCTGTCCAACACGATGTGGCCGCGCACCGCCCATGAGCAGATCTTCGTCCGGGACGAGGTCTTCGAGCTGATCGACGGCGCCGTGTACAGCAGCGAGATCGACTGGGTCAAGCCGCACCCGGAGGCGTTCCGTGCGGCCATGGCCGCCCTCGGCGAGACCGACCCCGCGGCCTGCGTGTTCGTCGGCGACCGGCCGTACGACGACATCCACGGGGCCAAGAGCGCGGGCATGCGCGCGGTCCTTATCGCGAACTCCGACGTACCCGGGTACGAAGCTGCCGCACCCGACGCGGTCATCACCCGGCTTGGCGAGCTCACCGGGCACATCGACCGCTGGTCCTGAGCGCAGAAAAAATATCCCGGGAAAAGCGTTGGCAGCTGCGGTGGTCCTGACTCATACCGTCGGGGACGGACGGGGGGCCTGTTCGGAACGCCGGAAGCTCGTCGCTGAGGGGGGATAAGCTCCCGGCGTTCCGGCAGGTACGACACGGATAAATGACATTGAGTGATTCGGCCTTTTAGGGCACCGAGCCGGTGCACTTGAGCGTGGGACGCACCTGATTCCCGGCTTCATCGTCGCCGGACTCGGCGGCGGCCTGGTCAACCCGCCGCTGGCCTCGACCGCGATCGGCGTCGTCCCGCCGCACCAGGCCGGCATGGCCTCGGGGGTCAGCGCGACGTTCCGCCAGATCGGCATCGCCACCGGGATCGCCGCGCTCGGCTCGATCTTTACCGCGGCGATGCAGCACAACCTGGCACACTCGCCGCCGGTGGCGGCGTCCGCGCCGCGCATCGTGGCGCTGGTACGGCAGGGTGAGATCGGCCGGCTGTTCGCGAGCACGCCGCCGGCCGCCCGCGGTCAGCTCGCCGCGGCCGTCCGGTCAGCGGCCGCGGCCGGCCTCAACGACCTGCTGTACGTCACCGGAGCGGTCGCGCTGGCCGGAGCGGCGGGTGCGCTGCTGCTCATCCGGAGCAAAGACTTCGTGCGTACCGGTCGCACCGGCCCGGAGGCGACGCCGTCCACGGCTGGGCCGGCTGGCGCGGACGGTGTCAGCCCGGCCCGTTCGGCCCAATAAAACGCCCGCCGGGGCGGCCCGGAACGGTGGTCAGGGCCGCCAGGCGGCGTGAGCGGTGGCCCGCTCGGCCTGGGCTCGCAGGGCCTGGACGGCATGGGCCGGGTCGTCGGCGCCGTAGACGGCCGAGCCGACCACGAACACGTCCGCACCGGCGTCCGCGCATCGCTCGATGGTCTTCTCGCTGACCCCGCCGTCGACCTGGAGCCAGATCGCGGCGTCCCGGCCGCCGACCAGCGAGCGGGCGCGGCGCAGCTTCGGCAGCACCATGTCGAGGAAACTCTGGCCGCCGAAACCCGGCTCTACCGTCATCAGCAGCAGCATGTCGATCTCGGGCAGCAGGTCCTGGTACGGCTCTACCGCGGTGCCCGGGTTGACGGCAAGTCCGGCGCGGGCGCCCGCGGCCCGGATGGCGCGCAGCGTCCGCACCGGGGCGTGGACCGCCTCGACGTGGATCGTCACGTTCCGCGCGCCGGCCTCGGCGTACTGCGGAGCCCACCGGTCCGGGTCCTCGATCATCAGGTGGCAATCGAGCGGCAGGGTGGCGTGCTTGAGCAGCGCCTCGACGACGGGCAGGCCGAGGGTGAGGTTCGGCACGAAGTGGTTGTCCATGACATCCACGTGCAGCCAGTCTGCGGCTCCGGCCACCGTAGCGGCCTCATCGGCGAGCCGGGCAAAGTCCGCGGACAAGATGCTCGGCGAGATCTGAACGACCATAGTAAGCCCGAGTGTAGAGTGCCTGGATGCGAGCCAGATCCCCCGCGTGGGGATAAGGACCTCCCGCCAGGGCAGATACTGAGGCCGGCAGCCGGATCGGGACCCGCTGGCGGGAACGGGATGGCGAAAATGTCGTACCGCGGGACTACAGTTCGATACTAGGTTCGATTAGGTACCGACCTGGAGGTTGCATATGCGTTCAGAACCGTCGAGCGCCCTGCTTGACCGGGTACGCAAGCTGCTGGCGAAGGCCGAGGCCGAGGGTGTGACCCCGCCGGAGGCCGAGGCGCTCACCGCGAAGGCCGCGGAGCTGATGGCCCGCTACGGCATCGACCGGGCCCGGCTGGCCGCGACCCGGCCGGACACCGACCGGCCGGGCAGCCGGATCATCGACATCGACAACCCGTGGGCGCAGGTCCGGGCCCACCTGCTGGCCGGCCTGGCCGGGGCCATGCGATGCCAGTGCGTCCTGCTCAGCACCAGCCGGCCCGGCGCGCGCATTCACATCTTCGGCTACGCCTCCGACCTGGAGCGGGTCGACATCCTCTACACCTCGCTGCTGCTCCAGATGGCCCACGGCCTGACCTCGACCGCGGTTCCCGTCGGGGTCCGCAGCCCGCGGGCCTGGCGGCGGAGCTGGCTGCTCGGCTTCGTCACCGCCGTCATCACCCGGGTGAGGTCGGCAGAGGACCGCGCGGCCGCGACTGCGGAAGGGGAAACCCATCCCGGCCCGAGCACCGCCCTCGTACTCGCCGACCGGGCCGTCGTCATCCGCCGCCAGCTGGAGCAGGAGTACCCGGTGACCCGCCGGACCCGCGTCACCTACAGCGGCCGGGGCTACAGCGACGGCTACGCGCAGGGTCAGCGGGCTGACATCGGGAACCGCCGAGTGGGATCGGCGAAGGCGCTCAGCCGCGCCTGAGCAGGGCGACGAAAATGGCGTCGGTGCCGTGGCGATGGGGCCAGAACTGGGCGAACCGGCGATAGCGCGGATCCTTGGAGCGTCTGGGTTCGGGGCAGCGCAGGTCGGGGACCTCGGCCAGGACGGCAGGGGCGTCCAGGACGGTGATGTCGTCTCGGCCGTCGGCGACGGCGGTGACCACGTCCCGGGTCTCGGCGATGTGCGGGGTGCAGGTCACGTAGGCGACGACGCCGCCGGGGCGCGCCGAGTCGATGGCCGCGTTGAGCAGCTCGCGCTGCAGGACCGCGAGTTCCTTCACGTCCGCCGGGGTCTTGCGCCATCTGGCTTCGGGGCGGCGCCGCAGCGATCCGAGGCCGGAGCACGGCACGTCGGCCAGCACTCGGTCGAAGGTCCCTGACGGCCAGGGCAACTGGCGGCCATCGGCGGCCACGACGGCGCCGGTGTGGACGGCGCCGGGGACGGGCTGGGCAGCGGGATCGTGCTCGGCTTGCTCGGCGCGGCGGAGGGCTTCCAGAACCCGGCGCGCGCGGTGCGGGCGGACGTCGGAGGCCACCAGGCGCGCACCCCGGGCGGCGGCCAGGCCGCTCAGCAGCCGCGTCTTACCGCCGGGGCCCGCGCATAGATCGAGCCAGAGTTCGTCGCGGCCGGTGAGCCCGACGCGGGATAGGGCCAGCGCGGCCAGCTGGCTGGCCTCATCCTGGACGGCGACCTGGCCAGAGGCGGTCAGCGGAGCCGGGTCACCGCCGGCCAGCCGCAGGCCGTACGGCGACCAGCGGGTGGGCTCCGCGAGCTCGCCTGCTGGTCCCGTCGCGATCGCCGACCGGTCCACGCCGGGCATGACCGCGAGCACGACCTCTGGCCGGAGGTTGCCTGCCGCGAGAGCGTCATCGATCTCCGCGGGACGCACGGATTCAGCGGGACGCACGGATTCAGCGGGACGCACGGATTCAGCGGGACGCACGGTTCGGGAGACGCTGGGGGCGGGGTTGGTGCTGCCATCGAGCGCGTCGCGGAAAGCGTCGACGATCCAGCGGGGATAGCTGTACCGGACGGCCAGGTAGCCGGACAGGTCCCGCGACCGGTCCGGCGCCACGATCGCGATCCAGGCGTCCAGATCACGGGTGGATACCCGGCGCAGGACCGCGTTGACAAAGCCCGAGGGACGAGGCCCGCATACCTCCTTGGCCAGGTCGACCGAGGTCGCCACGGCGGCGTGGCTGCCGACCCGGGTGGCCAGGAGCTGGTGCACGCCGAGCCGGAGCACGTCCCGGACGGGCGGATCGAGCTGATCCCGGTCGCTGCACGCGGCCAGGATCGCGTCGTAGGTGCCGCAGCCGCGCAGCGTACCGTAGGTCAGTTCGGTGGCGAAGGCGGCGTCCCGGCCGGTCAGGCGGCGTTCGGTCAGTACGGAGGGCAGCAGCAGGTTGGCGTAGGCGTCGCGCTCATCGACCGCGCGCAGGACGTCGTAGGCGGCCCGGCGCGCCGGATCCGTACGCGGCCGGCCCGCACCTGACTGGCCCGCGCGGGACCCGCCCGTGCGGGGCTGGCCGGACCGGGGCTGGCTGGACCGGGGCTGGCTGGACCGGCCCGCGCCTGATGGCCGGGGATGCCGCTCGGCTGGCTCGGTCACGTCAGATCTGCCTTCTCATGTCAGCCGAACCGCACCGGGCCGCCGGCGTGCAGGCCGCGGGCCCAGTCCGAGGCGGCCATGAGGCGCTTGCCTGGCGCTTGCACCTCACCGAGGCGCACCGGGCGGGAGCCGGTGCCGACGAACACCGCGTGCCGTGCGGCCAGCAGTTCGCCGGGGGCGAGGTCGGGTGCGTCCTCGGGGCTGTGGTCGCTGGGACTGTGGTCGCTGGGACTGTGGCCTGGGTCGTTCAGCGAGACGGGGCCGAGCTTGATGCGGGCGCCGTCGAGCTCCGTCCAGGCTCCCGGATCGGGCGTACACGCCCGGATCAGCCGGTCGACCACGTGCGCGGGCCGTTTCCAGTCCACCCGCGCGTCGGCCGGGTTGATCTTCGGCGCGAAGCTCACGCCCTCGGCGGCCTGCGGAACGGCGCGGACCGTACCGGCCTCGATCCCGTCGAGCGTGGCCACGAGCAGCTCCGCGCCCGAGCGCGACAGCCGCTCAAGCAGCCGGCCGGTCGTGTCGTCGGGCCGCACCGGCTCGGTCAGCACCCCGTACACCGGGCCCGCGTCAAGCTCGGCCACGATGTCAAACGTGCTCGCGCCGGTCACGTCGTCGCCATGCAGGATGGCGTGCTGCACCGGCGCCGCCCCCCGCCAGGCGGGCAGCAGGGAAAAGTGCAGGTTGACCCAGCCGCGCGGCGGGATGTCGAGCGCGGCTTGCGGCAGCAGCGCACCGTAGGCGACCACCGGGCAGCAGTCCGGGGCGATCTCCCGCAACCGGTCCAGGAACTGCGGATCCCGGGCCCGGGCCGGGGTGAGCACCTCAAGCCCCGCCGCCAGCGCCCGCTGGGCGACCGGGCTCGGCTCGACCTTGCGACCGCGGCCGGCCGGGGCGTCGGGCCGGGTCACCACCGCGACCACCTCGTGAGGGGAGGCGAGCAGCGCGTCAAGCGCCGGGACCGCCGTCTGCGGCGTGCCCGCGAACACGAGCCGCATCAGGCCTCACGGCACCTTGGCGGCATGAGGAAGGAAGCGGCCGGACGGGCTAGACGGTCACGCAGCAGCATGTCAGAGGACCTGGCCCAGCGTCTGGTGCGGGGACACCCGTATCTGCGGGATGGGATCGCCCCACCACTCCGCCTCGCGGATCGCCTTCATCGCCGCCTTGCGCTGGGCGGGATCCATCCGGTCGATGAACAAGATGCCGTCCAGGTGGTCGGTCTCATGCTGGATGCAGCGGGCCAGCAGTTCGGTGCCCTCGATCGTGACCGGGTCCCCGTACATGTTGAACCCCCTTGCGACCACGCCCCACGCCCGTGTCACCGGGTAGGCCAGACCGGGGAACGACAGGCAGCCCTCGTCGTCCTCGTCGGTGTCCTTGGACAAGTCCAGCGAGGGGTTGATCAGGTGCCCCGGCTCGTTGTCGTCCACGTGATAGGTGAAGACCCGCAGGCCCACCCCGATCTGCGGGGCGGCGAGCCCGGCCCCGGGCGCGTCCAGCATGGTCTCGGTCAGATCCTTGACGAGCCGGCGCAGTTCGGCGTCGAAGTCGCAGACCGGCTCGGCCGGCGTGCGCAGCACCGGGTCACCGAACAGACGGATCGGCTTGACGCTCACAAGAACCTTCCTGGACAACCGATGGCGAGCGACTCTCCCGCGGCGCGGCCACATCTAGTCTAGCCGTCACGCGACCTCGGCCGGGTCGAGCTGCACCCGGACGGCCGCGCCGTCCTTGCGCGCGCTCCGGGTCGCCTGCGCCGCGTGCAGCGCGCGGGCGAGCGCGCGGCCATCTCCCCGGCTGATCCTGATCAG
>Ga0209839_10001595_pt1 | contig 11490 bp, 10 predicted proteins | sample OrgsoiDNA2013050_FD_185800 | JGI IMG/M metagenome (GOLD analysis project Ga0209839, IMG submission 185800) | Permafrost soil microbial communities from the Arctic, to analyse light accelerated degradation of dissolved organic matter (DOM) -... | ecosystem: Environmental > Terrestrial > Soil >... | reverse complement strand
TCGTCGTCTTCGGAGCGATGCTCGCCCAGCCCCGGCAATCGGACCCGGAATGGGACGCGACATGCCGCCGGCTGCTCGCCACCTACGTGAATGGCCTGAAAGCCTGTTGATGGCAGCCACGACGCGGGCCGGAATACCCCGTGTTCCTCCCCCGTGTCCAGCGGCGGAATCATGGGCTCTTGAGGGTCAGGTGATTGAGGCGGGGCGAGCCGGCCAGGGGGGCTAGGTCTTGTCCAGGTATTCGGCCTGGACGCCGAGGAGTTCCTCGATCGCCTCGCGCAGCGCCGGGTGCCCGGCCAGGTTCGGGTCGGCCGAGACGACCGCGCTGGCCTCCTCCCTGGCCCGCCCGATCAGGTCCTCGTCGGCCAGCAGCCGGAGCAGCCGCAGGCTGGACTGCCGGCCGGCCTGCGCGGCCCCGAGCACGTCGCCTTCCCGGCGCTGCTCCAGGTCGAGCCGGGACAGCTTGAACCCGTCGAGGGTGGCCGCGACCGCCTCGAGCCGCTCCCGCGCCGGGCTGGCCGGAGGCGCCTCGCTCACCAGCAGGCATAGTCCCGCCGCGGCTCCGCGGCCGACCCGGCCGCGGAGCTGGTGCAGCTGGGACACGCCGAACCGCTCGGCGTCCATGACGACCATCACGGTCGCGTTCGGCACGTCGACGCCGACCTCGATCACCGTGGTGGCGACCAGCACGTCGATCTCGCCCGCGGAAAACGCCCGCATCACCTGGTCCTTCTCCTCCGGGTGCAGCCGGCCGTGCAGGATGCCCAGCCGCATCCCGGCCAGCGGCCCCGCGTCCAGCGTCGCGGCCACGTCGAGCACCGCCAGCGGCTGCCGCCGGCCCATCACCACCCCGCGCGGGATGCCGCCCGTCATGTCCACCCCGCCGAAGTCGTCCTCGCCGAGGTCATCCGGCTCGTCGGAATCCGGGCCGTCGCCGATGCGCGGGCACACCACGTACGCCTGCTGGCCCCTGGCGACTTCCTCCCGCACCCGCTCCCAGGCCCGCTCAAGGAACCTGGGCTTATCCGCCGCGGGCACCACGTGGCTGGCGATGGGCGAACGGCCCGCGGGCAGCTCGGTCAGGGTCGAGGTCTCCAGGTCGCCGTAGACGGTCATCGCGACCGTCCTGGGGATCGGCGTCGCCGTCATGACCAGGACGTGCGGGCGGTTGCCTGCCGCCTTGGCGCGCAGCGCGTCCCGCTGCTCCACGCCGAACCGGTGCTGCTCGTCGATGACGACCAGGCCGAGGTCGGCGAACTGGACCTGCTCCTCGAGCAGGGCGTGCGTCCCGATCACGATCCCGGCGTCGCCGGTGAACACGTCGGACAGCGCCGAACGCCGGGCCGCGGCGCCCACCGACCCGGTCAGCAGCGCCACCCCGGTGGCGTGCTCGGCGCCGCCGAGCTGGCCGCGCCGGGCCAGCGGGCCGAGCATGTCGCTGATCGACCGGTAGTGCTGCTGGGCGAGCACCTCGGTCGGCGCAAGCAGCGCCGCCTGGCCGCCGGCGTCCACCACCTGGAGCATGGCCCGGATCGCGATCACCGTCTTGCCCGAGCCCACTTCCCCCTGCAGCAGCCGGTGCATCGGATAGGCGCACGCGAGCTCGGCGGCTATGGTCTCGCCCACCGCGACCTGCCCCGCGGTCAGCGTGAACGGCAGCCGGGCGTCGAACTCATCCGCGATGCCGCCGTCGATGTGCGGCCGGGGCATGGCCGGCATGGCGGCGGCCGCCAGCCGCCGCTGCGCCAGCGCGGCCTGCAGCAGGAAGGCCTCATCCCACTTAAGCCGCGCAATGGCCCGGTTCCGGTCCGCAGGGTCAAGAGGCCGGTGGATGGCGCGGATCGCCTCGGCCCGGCCGGCCAGCTCGTACCGCTCCCGCACCTGCGCCGGCAGCGGATCCTCCCCGACGTCCAGGGTGTCCAGCACGACCTTGACCGACTTGGCGATCCGCCAGGAAGGGAACTTGGCGCTGGCCGGGTAGACCGGGATCATCTCGGTGGCGAACTCGGCGGCCAGCTCGGGGGTCAGGTCGGCGTTCGGCGCCGCCCCGGGCAGCATCTCGCACTCCGGGTGAACAAGCTGGCGGCGGTTGCGGAAGCTGGAGACCGTGCCCGCGAACATGCCCACCACGTCGGGACGGAGCACGCGGCGATACTGGTGGATGCCGGAGAAGAAGGTCAGGACCAGCTTGGCGCGGTCATCGGTGACGACCACCTCGAGTCGGCTGCGGCGTCCCTTGCCCGGCAGCGAGGGCAGCGGGAACTCGCCCACCGACACGATCCGGGCCAGCACGGTGACGTGGTCGCCTTCGCGCAGCGAAGACAGGTCGGTCAGCTCGCCGCGGCGGTAGAAGCGCCGCGGATAGTGCCGGACCAGATCGCCGACCGTGTCCATGCCGAAGCTGTCCTGCAGTCCCTTGCCGGTCTTGGGACCCAGCACCCGGGTAAGCGGCTCGCGGAGCGTGGTCACACCTGGCAGCATAGAAGGGCCTGGCGACATTACGCGCGGCTGTCCCGGGCTCGGGTTCGCGCGCGGCCCGGGGCATCGGGTAGGCTGCGACGGCTGCCTGATCCGCCCTGGTGCGGACATGGCGTCATCCATGCGACCCGTCACCCTATCAATGGAGCGAACCGTGGCTTCCGTCTGCGACATATGCGGCAAGGGGCCGGGCTTCGGCAATAACGTCTCGTTCTCACATCGCCGCACCCGCCGCCGCTTTAACCCCAATATCCAGACCAGGCACGCCGTCGTCAGCGGTACGCCCAAGCGGCTCAACGTGTGCACCTCCTGCATCAAGGCAGGCAAGGTCACCCGGCTAGCGCAACGCTAGGCGAAGTGATCCCAGCCGAGGGCTAGCGCCCACGGCTGGGAGTCGATGATTACGTCCGGACCCGCAGACCCCTGTACCTGATGAACTGTGCCGATCACCGTCCACCGGGGTGGCAGCGCTGTGCCCGGCGGAAACGTGGCGGCGAGGGAGTGATCCTCGCCACCGGACAGCACCCAGTTCAGCGCGATGAGCTCCGGTGATGATGGTGAGCCACGGTCCGTTCGGGCCAGAGAAAGGGAGCCGGCGGCGGCGCGCACCTGGTCATCGGGACCGAGCGCGGCGCGGGACAGGTCGATGAGCACGCCGCTGGCGTCCGCGATATGGCCCAGGTCGGCGAGCAGGCCGTCGCTGATGTCGATCATGGCGGTGGCGCCCAGGTCAGCCGCCTGCGGGCCCGCGTCGTACGGCGGCGCCGGGCTCCGGTGGGCGGTGACCAGGGGCCCGTCCCGCACCCCGGCGGACAGCAGCGCCAGGCCGGCCGCGGCGTGGCCGAGCGGGCCCGCTACCGCGACCACATCGCCTGGCGCCGCGCCTGACCGCAGCACCGGGGCACGTCCGGCCAGGTCACCCAGGCCGGTCACGGCGAGCAGGACGCTGTCCGCGCGGGCGGTGTCGCCGCCGATGACGCTCGCCCCCGGTACCCGCGCGCACTCCGCAGCCAGCCCGGCGGCCAGCTCGCGGGCCCAGCTGACCGGCAGGTCCGCGGGGGCGGCCAGCGCGACAAGCAGCGCGGACGGCACCGCGCCCATGGCCGCCACATCGGCCAGGCTGCGGGCCGCGGCCTTGCGCCCGACGTCGCGCGCGCTTGAGGTGTCCCGGCGGAAATGCCGCCCCTCGAGCATGAAGTCCGTGGTCGCGACCACCCGGCCGTCCGGGGTGGCCAGCACGGCCGCGTCGTCGCCGATCCCGACCAGCGTCCGCGGGCCGGCCGGCAGAGCGGCGGTCAGCTCCGCGATCAGGCCGAACTCCCCGACTCCGGCCAGCGTCTGCGGGTCATCGCCTGCGATGATGCGCCTCCGAACCCCAGTGGCCGTCCTCATTTTGCCGGCCACCACAACTGACAAATGTCTTACAGGTCTGGACCTCTACGGTAGCGTGAGTTAATAGGGGGCATCTGTCCAGTCCTGTCCCCGGGAGGAGACCTCATGGTGGAGGCTTACATCCTCGTCCAGACCGAAGTCGGCAAGGCCGCCGATGTGGCCTCGCAGATCGGCAAGCTCACCGGAGTCACGCAGGCGGAGGACGTCACCGGGCCCTACGACGTCATCGTCCGCGCCCAGGCCGACAACGTCGACGAACTCGGCCGGCTGGTCGCCGCGCACATCCAGTCCGTGCCGGGGATCACCAGGACGCTCACCTGCCCCGTGGTGCACATCTGAGCAGTTCGGCCGCGAGCGGGGCGCTGCGCGGCCCCAGGCCGAGCAGGACCGCGACGCGCAGGTCGTCAGGCGTGTCGACGTCCCGCCGCAGCCCGGGTATGCCGTCCAGGTCAAGCTCGGCGGCACCGCCCGCCGCGTGCCGGGACCGGGACGCCAGGCCGAACGCGGGCCGGAATGGCACTCCCGGCGCCGCGGCGTACAACGTCGTGCCGTCACCAGCCGCGTCGGCCACGAAGGCGGACGGCCAGGCCGCGGCCGCCCGCAGCGTCCGGCCGAGCTCGTCCGGACGCAGCGCGGGCAGGTCGGCGGACAGCGCGACCGTTCCCTCGCCCGGCCAGCGCGCGGCGGCGTGCGTAGCGCCGTGCCGCAGCGCCGCGTTCAGGCCGTCGCGCGGCTCGTCGGGCACCACCAGGGCCCCGAGCCTGGCCAGCGCAGGCCCTGCGACCTGGTCATCTGTGATGACAATCACACGGGCGACCGGGCCGGACCCGAGCACCGCGGCCACCGTGTCGCAGGCCAGCGCGAGCGCCAGCTCGCCCCGGCGCGGCCCGGCCAGCGCGGCCAGCCGGGACTTGGCCTGGGCGAGTACCTTGACGGGCATCAGCACTGACCAGGTGATCAGGGCATTATCGGTCATGTAGTTGATCCTGCCTCGACACCAGAGCACTGAACCAGGAGACTGACCAAATGAGCACGCGAAAGGGCGCTGACCAGCCTATGTCGGCCGGCGGCTACAGCTACTCACGCGGCTGGCGGCAGTTCTCGCGGATGGTCCTGCACCCCGGGCTACGGCTGCTGATCAAACTCCGGTGGCAGGGCAAGGAGAACATTCCGCGGACCGGCGGCATCATCCTGGCCCCGAACCACCTGTCCTACGCCGACTGGGCCACGATCGCGATATTCAGCGACGGGTATGCGCACCGGTATCCGGTGTTCATGATCAAGTCGGGCATCTTCGAGGTCAAGGTGATCGGGCCGCTCATGTACAAGTTCGGCCAGCTGCCGGTGTACCGCGACCGCGGCGACGCCGGCCTGGTCCTGAAGCAGGCCGAGCAGGCGCTGCGGGCCGGCGCGGCCGTGATCGTCTACCCGGAGGGCACCGCGAGCCGCGACCCGGATCTGTGGCCGATGGTGGGCAAGACGGGCGCCGCGCGGCTGGCCCTGACCACCGGGGCCCCGGTGATCCCGATCGCGCAATGGGGCGCGCAGGACATCCTCCCTTACGGGTCGAAGAAGCTCCACCTGTTCCCGCGCAAGACCGTGCGGATGGTGGCGGGGCCGCCGGTGGACCTGTCCGGCTACGCCGGCCAGCGGCTCGGTGCCAGCGTGCTGCGCGCGGCCACGGCCGACATCATGGCCGACATCACCGGGCTGCTGGCTGGGCTCAGGCAGCAGACACCGCCCGCCGTGCCCTACGATCCCGCCGCGGCGGATGAGCTTCCTTCCGGCCGAACGGACGAGGGTTCCACCGCACCGTCCGCCGCGCCGTCCACCGGGGAGACGGCCGGGCAGGCATGAAGGCAGCGGTACTTGGGGCCGGGTCCTGGGGCACCACGTTCGCCCAGGTGCTCTGCGACGCCGGGACCCGGACGGTGCTGTACAGCCGTAAGCCGCAGCTGGCCAAGGCGCTGTCCGAAATGCACGAGAACCCGGACTACCTGCCCGGGATCGAGCTGACGCCGGTGCTCGAGGCGACCGCGGACCCCGCGGAGGCGCTCGCGGACGCCGAGCTGGTCGCCTTCGCCGTGCCCGCGCAGTCACTGCGGACCAACCTGATCGCCTGGGCGCCGCTGATCCCGCCCGGCGCGCTGCTGGTCAGCCTGCTCAAGGGGATCGAGCTTGGCACGTGTGCGCGGATGAGCGAGGTCATCATCGAGGTGCTCGACGCGGACCCCGCCCAGGTCGCCGCGGTCGGCGGCCCGAACCTGGCCGGCGAGATCATCAGGCGCCAGTTCACCGCGGCTGTGGTGGCGTGTGCCTCGGAAAGCGGCGCGCTGGCGCTGCAGGGCGCCTGCCACACGCCGTACTTCCGCCCGTACACCAACACCGACGTGACCGGCTGCGAGCTCGGCGGCACGGTGAAGAACGTGATCGCGATCGCGGTCGGCATCGCGGTCGCGATGGGGCTCGGGGACAACACCAAGGCCACGCTGATCACCCGCGGGCTGGCCGAGATCGCCCGGCTTGGTTCGGCGCTCGGCGCGAACCCGCAGACGTTCGCCGGGCTGGCCGGGATGGGCGACCTGGTGGCCACCTGCAGTTCGCCGCTGTCGCGCAACCGGACGTTCGGTGAGTACCTGGGGCGTGGCATGCCGGTGGCGCAGGCGGCCGCCGCGATGAGCCAGACCGCGGAGGGCGTAGCATCGTGCGGACCGGTGCTCGAACTGGCCAGGGACCACAGCGTGGAGATGCCGATCACCGAGGTCGTGGAGGCGGTCATGCGGGACGGGTTGCCCGTCACGCAGGCCGCGTCGATGCTAGCGTCACGCTCAGCCAAACCTGAGTGGTACGGCCCCTGATTGGTTCGGCCTTGACAATGGTCCGGCCCTGATGCCCAGATCCCAGGGAATGACATCGTGGACATAGTGCGTAAGCAAACCGGCGAGAACACGCGTGCGGTACACCTGCCGGCCCCGCCGACGCCTTCGCAGCAACCGCTCGGCACGCCGGTGTACCGCACGGCGGCGTTCGCGTTCGGCTCGGCCGAGGAGTACCGGGCCGTGCTGAACGACGAGATGCCCGGCTACACCTACAGCCGGATCGACAACCCCACCGTCGACGCTTTCGCCCGCGCGGTCGCCGCGCTGGAAGGGGTGAACCTGCCGCGCTGGCCCGCGGCGCAGGCGTTCGCCTCGGGGATGGCCGCGATCAGCGGGGTGTTCTGGACCTTCGCGCGGACCGGCGCGCACGTGGTCGCGTCCGCCGCCGTCTACGGCGGCACATACGGGTTCCTGCGCAACGTGGCCTCCCGGTTCGGGGTCGAGACGGACTTCGTCGACATCACCGACCTGGACCAGGTGCAGGCGGCCATCCGGCCGACGACGAGGATCATCTACGCGGAGACGATCGCGAACCCGACCACCGCGGTCGCCGACGTGCGCAAGCTGGCCGACATCGCGCACGAGGCGGGGGCGCTGCTGGTCATCGACTCGACCCTGGCCCCGCCGGTGATCTGCCGGCCGCTCGAGCACGGCGCCGACCTGGTCGTGCACTCGGCCACCAAGTACATCGGAGGTCACTCCGACACCACGGGCGGCGTAGTCACCGGGCGCATCGAGCTGATCAGCAGCATCCGCAGCGTCCGGGTGGACACCGGCGGGAGCCTGGCCCCCGACGAGGCGTTCCTGCTCCGCCGCGGCCTGGAGACGCTGCCGCTGCGGGTGCGCCGGGCCTGCTCGACGGCGTCGGTGTTCGCCGCCGCGCTGTCCCGGCACCCGGCCGTGCTGCGCATCGATTACCCAGGGCTGCCCGGGCACGCCGGGCACCAGGTGGCCCGGCGGATGTTCGACGCCGGGCCTGAGGGGGTGCGCTTCGGGGCCATCGTGACGGTGACCCCGCACGGCGGGTCCGAGGCGGGCATGGCGTTCGCGGACAAGCTGCGGCTCGCCCAGCTGGCGACGTCCCTGGGCGGGACACACACGGTGGTCAGCCACGTGGCCTCCACCACCCACCGCCAGCTGGATGACCGGGCGCTGGCGGCCGGCGGCATCGACCCGGGGGCGGTGCGTTTCTCCATCGGGCTGGAGGATGCCGAAGATCTTATCTCTGACGCGTATGTGGCCCTGGAGTCACTGGGCAGGCCGTAACCTGGAAGCTTGTTTCTCAACCGGGTCGGGCTGGCTGCGGTAGGTCGCGTTGGTGGAGGTCGTGTTGGGAGAGCTCGCGTCGGGGGAACTCGCGTCTGGGCGGCGGAAGATCCGGGTGGCCGTGGTGTTCGGCGGCCGCAGTACCGAACACGCTATTTCCTGCGCGAGCGCGGGCCTGGTGCTGTCCGCCATCGACCCCGACCGCTATGACGTGCTGCCCATCGGCATCACCACGGACGGGCGGTGGGTGCTAACCTCCGGCGACCCGGCCCGGCTGGCGCTGTCCGGCGGCCCGCTGCCCAGCGTCGATTCGGTGGCGGTGACTGGCGCTGAGATCACGCCGCGGACCGGCCCGGGCGGCGCGGCGCTGCAGGTGTGCACCCCGGGTGAGGTACCGCGCGACCTGGGCGAGGTGGACCTGGTGCTGCCGCTGCTGCACGGCGCCTACGGCGAGGACGGCACGCTGCAGGGACTGCTCGAGATGACCGGCACCAAGTACGCGGGCGCGGGCGTGTTCGCCAGCGCGGCCGGCATGGACAAGGAGTACATGAAGCTGATCCTGGCCGCGCGCGGCCTGCCGGTCGGCCGGTACGTGGTGGTGCACGATCGCCAGTGGCGCGACGGCTCCGGTGATGCGGGTGAACGCAAGCGGGTCCTCGACGACATCGCCGAGCTGGGCTGGCCGGTGTTCGTCAAGCCGGCCCGTGGCGGCTCCAGCATCGGGATCCGCCGGGTCGACGGGCCCGGCGACCCGCTCACCGACGCGATCGACGCCGCGCGGGCGCACGACCCCAAGGTGCTCGTCGAAGCCGCGGTGGACGGGATGGAAGTCGAGTGCGCGGTGCTCGAGGGCCTCGACGGCGGCCCGCCCGAGGCCAGCGTGCCCGGGCAGGTGCTGGTGGACGCGCAGTCGGAGTTCTACGACTTCGAAGCGAAGTACCTGGCGTCGGCGGCCACCATGGCCATCCCAGCGCCGCTGCCGCCGGAGGCCGCGGACCAGATCAGGCGGCTGGCCTGCGCCGCGTTCGACGCGATCTCCTGCGAGGGCCTGGCCCGGGTGGATTTCTTCTATACCCCGGCCGGCCAGGTCCTGGTCAACGAGATCAACACGATGCCCGGGATGACTCCGGCCTCGGGGTTCCCGATGATGTGGGCCGCCACCGGCCTGCCGCTGCCGCAGCTAGTCGACCGGATCATCCAGACCGCCCTGCACAAGCGCTCCGGCCTGCGGTTACCGCCGGTCCCTGGCGTTGGGCCTGGAGGCCTGGGGCTTGACCCGACGGCGGGCGGCGTCCAGGGGATGCCGTCCGCCGTCGTGGCTGCTAGGTGGGCCCTACTTGGCCCCAGGCTTGTCGCCGTTGACGAGAGCCTTGAAGTCGGCGCCGGCCCGGAACTTGGGCACCGAGGACTTCGGCACCTGGATGGTCGCGCCCGTGGCCGGGTTGCGGGCGGTGCGGGCTGGACGCTCGCTCTTCTCGAAGACGCCGAACCCGGTGATGGCTACCTTGTCACCATTCGCGACGGCCGACTGGATCGCTTCGAGCACCGCGTTCACGGCTTCGGTCGCGGATTTCTTGTCCCCCAGCCGTCCCGAGATCGCGTCGATCAAATCACGCTTATTCATGTTCACTCCTGCGCTTCCCCCACAGGTCGCGTGGGCTCCGACAGTCGGGATCGCGACCTCTGACCTGCCCGAAAGTAGGCGATCCAGCGCCGTTGCACAATAACCCTGGCCACATTGGCCGGCGTGTCGGCCAAGATCACACGCCCGAGCATCTAACCGCTATACGCAATGTATTCAAATGACGGCTATCCGCTGCTCCGCGTCGGCACCCTCGCCGCTCCGCGGTGAGGGCGGCCGCGCTGGCGTAGTCCGCCTCACTTAATGACTCGTCCTCACTTCGACGTGCGGCCTGATGAGGGCGAAACAGGCTCTCCGGCTGCGCCGGGCGCTCCGGCCCGGAGCCATCCGGCGCAGCACCCGGCCGCGCCTGCGGCTCATACCCCGGAGCCCGGCCGATTCTCTTCATCAGCTCGTCTTCTTCAAGGATCTCCGCCGCCGTCGGCGACAGGGAGACGACGGCAGAGAAGATGAACCCGACGCTGCTCAGGCCGAGGATGAGCGGCAGCAGGAAGGCCTCCGTGCTGGCGGTCGCCGACGTGCTCACGACCAGGCTGGGGGCGGCAGCCACACGCAGCGCGGCCATGCCTGTGTAGTGCATGCCGCTGATCGCTATACCCATGATCAGGGACGCGACGACGGTGGACCATAGGGTGTCCAACCGCAGCGCCGCCCAGAGCGCCGCGGTTCCGGCGATCACGGCGATGACCACCGAGGCCGCGACGAGCACCGGGCTGTAGGTCAGCGAGGCCTGCACCCGGATGGCGCTCATGCCGACATAGTGCATGCTACCTGCGCCGGCGGCTTATGCTCGCGCTCGTCTTCTTTGTCCCGCTCAGCGACTTGTCCATCTTGCTGTCGCTGTTCCCCGCCTACCGGTTCGCCGGGTGGCAATGGGTCCTAGTGGTCCTCACTGCCCCGGTGGCGTTGTGGGCGGCGTGGCCCTTCCACCGTGCGGCCATCAAGAACGCCAGGCACGGCGCGTGCTCGATGGACACGCTGGTGTCCTTGGGTGTGGTCGCCGCCTGCGGGTGGTCGGTGTACGCGATGTTTCACCTGGACCGCAGGTCCAGGGTGAGCGCGCTGCAGGAGCTGGCGCACGCGTCGGGCGGCGGCATTTACCTCGAGGTGGCGGCCGCGGTGACCACGTTCCTGCTCGCCGGGCGGTTCTACGAGGCCAGTGCCCGCGGCTCGGCCGCCGCCGCGATGCAGAAGCTGGCGGCGGCGGCCGCGAAAGACGTCTGCGTGCTCGGCGCCGACGGCGTGGAGCGACGCATCCCCGCCGGCATGCTGCGGCGCGGGGACATTTTCGTGGTGCGGCCCGGGGAGAAGATCGCGGCGGACGGCGAGGTGCTGTTCGGTGAGTCGGCCGTGGACCGGAGCATGATGACGGGTGAGTCCGTCCCGGTCGAGGCCGCCGCGGGTGAGGTCGTAGTCGGAGGGACCATCGCCCTCACCGGGCGTCTGGTCATCAGGGCGGTCGAGGTCGGGGAGAATACCCAGCTGGCCCAGCTGATCGCTCTGGTCGGCCGGGCGCAGGCGGACAAGGCCGCCATCCAGCGGCTTGCGGACCGGGTATCCGGCGTCTTCGTCCCGCTGGTGCTGGTGGCCGCGGCGCTTACCCTGGCCGGCTGGCTGCTCGCGGGCGCCGCGGCCGAGCAGGCGTTCAGCGCGGGGCTCGCCGTGCTGATCATCGCGTGCCCTTGCGCGCTGGGCCTGGCCACTCCCGCCGCGCTTGTGGCGGCCTGCGGCCGCGGCGCGCAGCTGGGGATCTTCGTCAAGGGATACCAGGCGCTTGAGTCGTCCGGGTTGATCGACACCGTCGTGTTCGACAAGACGGGGACCGTCACCAGC
>Ga0209839_10001594_pt1 | contig 11490 bp, 14 predicted proteins | sample OrgsoiDNA2013050_FD_185800 | JGI IMG/M metagenome (GOLD analysis project Ga0209839, IMG submission 185800) | Permafrost soil microbial communities from the Arctic, to analyse light accelerated degradation of dissolved organic matter (DOM) -... | ecosystem: Environmental > Terrestrial > Soil >... | reverse complement strand
GGCCAAATACGACGTACTCACGCTGGTCGCAAAGGAGTGGAAGCCATGACGGCCACGGTTGCCGAGGAGGATCTGGCCGGACAGTTCGAGCGGACGATCGCCCGGGACCAGCGGATCGAGCCGCGGGACTGGATGCCGGAGAAGTTCCGGGCCACGATGATCCGGCAGATCGCGCAGCACGCGCACTCGGAGATCATCGGCATGCAGCCGGAGGGCAACTGGATCACCCGCGCGCCCTCGCTGCGGCGCAAGGCGATCCTGCTGGCCAAGGTGCAGGACGAGGCCGGGCACGGGCTCTACCTCTACGCGGCGGCCGAGACGCTCGGCGCCGACCGCACCGAACTGACCGAGCGGCTGATCAGCGGGCGGCAGAAGTACTCGTCGATCTTCAACTACCCGACCCTCACGTTCGCCGACGTGGGCGTGATCGGCTGGCTGGTGGACGGGGCCGCGATCTGCAACCAGGTGCCGCTGTGCCGCTGCTCCTACGGCCCGTACGCGCGGGCGATGATCCGGATCTGCAAGGAGGAGTCGTTCCACCAGCGGCAGGGCTACGAACTGCTGCTGAGGATGATGTCCGGCACCGCCGCGCAGCGGGCCATGGTGCAAGACGCCGTCAACCGGTGGTGGTGGCCGTCGCTGATGATGTTCGGGCCGCCGGACGACCAGTCGGCCAACACGGCCCAGTCGATGGCCTGGAAGATCAAACGGCACACCAACGACGAGCTGCGGCAGCGGTTCGTCGATATGACCGTGCCGCAGGCCGCGGCGCTGGGCGTCACGCTGCCCGACCCGGACCTCAGGTGGAACCCCGAACGGGGGGCACACGACTTCGGCGAGGTCGACTGGAGCGAGATGAAGCAGGTCGTTTCGGGCAACGGCCCGTGCAACGCGGAGCGCGTGGCACGCCGGAAGGCGGCGCACGAGGGCGGCGCCTGGGTGCGGGAGGCGGCCGCGGCGCACGCGGCCAAGGCCGCGGCCCGGCGGGAGGCGTCCGCGTGAGCGGGGACGCCGTGAGCGGGGAGGGCGCCGGCGGCCGCAGCTGGCCGCTGTGGGAGGTGTTCATCCGGGGCAAGCGCGGGCTCAACCACGTGCACGTCGGCTCGCTGCACGCGGCCGACAGCGAGATGGCCCTGCGGAACGCGCGTGATCTGTACACCCGGCGCAACGAGGGCGTGAGCATCTGGGTGGTGCCGTCCGCGGCGATCACCGCCTCGTCGCCGGACGAGAAGGACCCGTTCTTCGCGCCGTCCGGCGACAAGGTGTACCGGCACCCGACGTTCTACGACATCCCCGACAACGTCCCGCACATGTGAGGCCCCCCGTGTCATCCGACAATGGCGTGCCGTCCGACAATGCCTACGAGGCCCTCAGCGAAGGGGGCGACGACGTCCGCTGGGCATACGGCACCGGGTTCGCCGACCCGCTGGAGGGGGTGGATACCACGGTGCCGGCCGGGACGAACGCGGCGGACCTGACCGCCTACTGCCTGATGCTCGGCGACGACGCGCTGATCATGTCGCACCGGCTGCAGCAGTGCTGCACCGACGCGCCCGAGCTGGAAGACGAGGTCGCGCTGGCCAACATCGCGCTGGACCTGCTGGGGCAGGCCCGGCTGCTGCTGTCCCGGGCGGCCGCCGCGGAACAGGCTGCGAACGGCACCGGCCGGGGCCCCGCTGATGACAGCGACGGCGACGGCCCGCAGCCGGGCGAGGACTTCTACGCCTTCTTCCGGGCCGAGCGCGAGTTCCGCAACGTGCGGCTGGCGGAGCTGGAACGCGGCGACTTCGGTGAGCTGATCGCGCGGCTGCTGGTGTTCGCCGCGTGGCGGCTCGCCGTGCTGCGGCAGCTCACGTCCTCGCGGGACCCGGTGCTCGCCGCGATCGGCGCCAAGGGCGTCAAGGAGGTCACCTACCACCGGGACTACGCCGCGCAGTGGCTGATCCGGCTGGGCGACGGGACCGCCGTTTCCCGCGAGCGGGCGCAGGCGGGGCTGACGGCGATCTGGCCGTACCTGCCGGAACTATTCACGCCGCACGAGATCGAGCGGCGGCTGGCCGCCGCCGGGGTGGCCGCCGACCCGGCGGGGCTGCGGGGCGAGTTCGACGACGTGCTCGCCCAGGTGCTGCCGGCCGCGACGCTGGAGGTGCCGGACGTGCCGCCGCGGGCCGGGGTGGCCGGGCGCACCGGGCGTGACGGCGTGCACACCGAGGCCATGGGGTACCTGCTCGCCGAGCTGCAGAGCGTGGCCCGCGCTGACCCGGAGGCGACGTGGTGAGCGGGACAGGCAGGACCGTGGCGGCCCGGGCCGTGGCCGAGACCGTGACCGACCCCGAGCTGCCCATGCTCACCCTGGCCGACCTCGGCGTGCTCCGCGAGGTGGCGGAGCACGACGGCGCCGTGACGGTCTCGATCACCCCCACCTACACCGGCTGCCCGGCCCTGGACGCGATGCGCGACGATCTGGTGCACGCGCTGCACCAGGCGGGCTTCGGGAACGTCGAGGTGCGCATGGTGCTGCGGCCGGCCTGGAGCACCGACTGGATCAGCGCCGCGGGCCGCCGCAAGCTGGCCGCGGCCGGCATCGCCCCGCCCGGCGGAGCGCCCCGCCCCGTCACCGGCCCGATCCCGCTGATCCTCGGCCCGCCGCCGCACCCGGTGCGGTGCCCGCACTGCGGATCCGCCCGGACCCGGCTCATGTCGGCGTTCAGCGCCACCGCGTGCCGGTCGCTGCACCGCTGCGAGGTCTGCCAGGAGCCGTTCGAGCACGTCAAGGAGATCTGAGTGCCCATGACCGCCAGCACCGCCACGATCACCGCCCCCCGGCTGCGCGGCGACTTCCACCCGCTGGCCGTGGCGGAGGTGAGCCCGCTGTGCGCGGACGCCGTGGCGATCACCTTCGACGTGCCCGCCGGGCTGGCTGAGCGCTACGCGTTCCGGGCCGGCCAGTCGCTGACCCTGCGGCGGCTTATCGACGGCCGGGAAGCGCGCCGCTCGTACTCGATCTGCGCCCCGGAGGGCGCGCGGCCGCGGATCGGCGTGCGTGAAGTCCCGGACGGGCTGTTCTCCCGCTGGCTGGTGCGCGAGGTCAGGCCGGGCGACGAGATCTCCGTTGGCGTCCCGGCCGGCAGCTTCACGCCCGGCCCGGAGACCGGGGGCCACCATGTGCTGATCGCGGCCGGCTCCGGAATCACCCCGGTGCTGTCGATCGCGGCCACCGTGCTGCGGGACCCGGCCGCCACCGCGGCGGTGTGCTACGGCAACCGGCACGCCGGCACGGTGATGTTCGCGGACGAACTGGCCGACCTCAAGGATCGTTACCCGGCCCGGCTGGAACTGATCCATGTGCTGTCCCGCGAGCCCCGCGAGGCGGAACTGCTGTCCGGGCGGCTCGACGCGGCCAAGCTGACCGAGCTGGTCCCCCGGCTTATCGACGCGGCCGGGGCGGACCACTGGTGGCTGTGCGGGCCGTTCGAGATGGTCGCTTCGGCTACCGAGCTGCTGCGCGGCCAGGGTGTGCCCGCGGCGCGGATCCACCGCGAGCTGTTCTACGTCGAGGACGTCCCGCCCCCCGTGGCCCGGCACGCCGACGCCGTCCCGGCCGGGGCCACCAGCGAGGCCACCATCACGCTGGACGGGCGATCCACCACGGTGTCGCTGGCCCGGGACGTCACGGTCCTGGAGGGAGCCCAGCGGGTGCGGCCCGACCTGCCGTTCGCGTGCAAGGGCGGCGTGTGCGGCACCTGCCGGGCCCGGGTCACCAGCGGCGAGGTCCACATGCGGCGGAACTTCGCACTGGAGGAGTCCGAGGTGGCGGCGGGCTTCGTGCTCACCTGTCAGTCGCTCCCGGTCTCCGGCGTGCTCACGGTCGACTACGACGCCTGAGGCCCCGGCCGGTCACGATCGCCCGGGGGATGACTCCCGGGGCGGCTTGTTCAGCATGACCGCACGACGGTGGCATTTCCGGATGTTACGTGCATGACGGCAGTACGTCCGTTCCCGGCCTCGTCACCACGCTCCCGGCGTTGCGAACGGAGCTGGCCGTCGCCGGCTGACCGGTGCACGGTAGCGTGGTGAACGGCCTTCGGTACCGGCCATGGCGGCGCAGGGAGGAACAGTGGACATCACCCAGCTGATCCTGGATGACCATCACGAGCAGCGCCGCCTGTTCGCGATCCTGGAGCAGATCGACCGCACGGACACGGGCTCGCTGTCGGCGGTGTGGGATCGGCTGGCCGCGTTCCTGGAGTTGCACGCGCAGGCCGAAGAGGAGATCTTCTACCCCGAGCTGCTGCAGGTCGGCATCGCGTCGCGCCGCCGGGCCGGGGTCGAGGACGAGACGCTGGACGCGATCGAGGACCACAACGAGATCCGGGACGCGGTCGCCGAAGTTGGCAAGCACCAGGTCGGCACCGACGGCTGGTACGGGGCGGTCGCCGCGGCGAACGAGGCCAACAGCGACCACATGGGCGAGGAAGAGCGCGAGGGCTTGACCGACTTCCGCCGGCTGGCCAGCCTCCAGCGCCGTCACGAGCTGGCTGTCATGTTCGCCGCGTTTGAGGGCCGGAACTTCGCCGGGGTCGAGCCGGTGGACAAGGATCCGGAGACCTACGTCCGCGAGGAAGAGCAGGTCGTGGCGCCGGAGACGGACGGATCGCTCAGCGTGGGCAGCCTGAAAGGGCGCTGACCACCCGGGAAGACTGGTCCGCCCTGCGTGGCCCGCCGCCGGCGGGTCCGCGGGTCAGTCGTGCGGGCCGTAAGCACCGGGCGGCGTGCTGGTCATCGCGGGTCCTTCGTCGGTGTCGCGGCTGAGAGCGGGCCAATGGGCAACGTAGCCTCGGATCGTGGAGTTCAGCAAGGAACTGCGCGACGACGTGACCGGGGGCGACATTACCGTGTCGTTCCGGCTGTGGCGGCGGCCGAAGGTGAAGGCGGGGGGCAGGTACCCGGTCGGGCCGGTGCATATCGAGGTCGACTCGGTCGAGCTGATTCCGTTTTCCGCGATCACGGCGGCGGACGTGCGGCGTTCCGGCGAACCGGACGCGAGCGCCGTCGCCCAGTTCGGTGCTCCGGTGCGTACCGCCCGGATCGGCGCCTACGAGGTGCTGGTCTGGAATCATGACCTGCTGCCCGCGGTCACCGGCGGGTTCGCCCGCGGCTGCGGCCCGCCGTGGCTTGAAGCGGAACACATCGGAGGCTGATTTGCCAGTAACTAGACAGGGGTACCGGGGCTTTTCTGGCGCCGAGGCGATAGAGTCACGACCCGTGAAGGCCCTGGTTCTGGCTGGGGGATCGGGCACCCGGCTCCGGCCCATCACCCATACGTCCGCCAAGCAGCTGCTGCCCGTAGCGAATAAGCCCGTGCTGTTCTACGGCCTGGAAGCGATCCGGGACGCGGGGATCACCGACGTCGGCGTCGTGGTCGGCGATACAGCGCGGGCGATCCAGTCGGCGGTAGGCGACGGCGGGGCGTTCGGGTTGCGAGTGACCTATATCCAGCAGGCCGCGCCGCTGGGGCTGGCCCATGCCGTGCTGACCGCCCGGGAGTTCCTGGGTGACGACGACTTCGTGATGTACCTGGGGGACAATTTCATCGTGGGCGGGATCACCGCACTGGTGGAGGAGTTCCGTTCCCGCCGGCCGGATGCGCACATCATGCTGACGAAGGTGCCGGATCCGCGCCAGTTCGGTGTGGCCGAGCTGGATCACGCGGGCCAGGTTGTCTGCCTGGAGGAAAAACCGGAGCGGCCGAAGAGCGACCTGGCGCTGGTCGGGGTGTACCTGTTCACCGCGGCGGTGCACGAGGCGATAGCCGGGCTGGTGCCGTCGCAGCGGGGAGAGCTGGAGATCACTGAGGCCATCCAGTGGCTGGTCCACCACGGCCGCAAGGTCACCTCCACGATCATCTTGGGATACTGGAAGGACACCGGCAACGTCGCCGACATGCTGGAAGTCAACCGGATGGTGCTGGAAAGCGCCGAGCCACGGATGGACGGCACGGCAGACGCGGCGTGCGAGCTGATCGGGCGGGTGGTCATCGAGACGGGGGCCCAGATCAGCGGATCCCGGATCGTCGGCCCGGTGATCATTGGCGCCGGGACCGTGGTGACCGGCTCCTACGTCGGCCCGTACACTTCGGTGGCGCCGGGCTGCGTCATCGCCGACAGCGAGATCGAGTACTCGATCTTGCTCGGCGGAGCCTCCATCCGTGGTGTCCGCCGGATCGAAGCGTCCCTGATCGGCCACGACGTCGAGGTGACACCGGCGCCCCGGGTCCGGGAGGCGCACCGCCTTGTCCTCGGCGATCACAGCAAGGTGCAGATCAGCTCCTAAGCCCGGGAGGGACCGCGTGAGAATCCTGGTGACCGGTGGCGCCGGGTTCATCGGCTCGCATTACGTCCGCACGCTTCTGGGCGGCGGCCACCCCGGCTATGCGGACGCGGCCGTGACCGTCCTGGACGCACTGACCTACGCCGGGAACCTGGCGAACCTGGCGCCGGTCGCGGCCAGCCCGCGGCTGCGGTTCGTCCATGGCGACATTGCCGACGCCGCGCTGGTCGGCTCGCTCGTGCCCGGCCACGACGCGGTGATAAATTTCGCCGCCGAGACCCATGTGGACCGGTCGATCAGCGGTGCGGCGCCCTTCGTGGCCAGCAATGTGGCCGGGGTGCAGGTGCTGTTGCAGGCGTGCCTGGAAGCCGGGGTCGGGCCGGTAGTGCAGGTGTCCACCGACGAGGTGCCGGGGCCGGACGCCGCAGCTAGGCTGGCGGTCCCGCACGGCGCCGGGCGGGCGCCGTGATCCGGTGGCTGGTTACCGGGGCCGGCGGCATGCTGGGCCGTGAGCTGGTCACCATCCTGGGCCGCCGCGGGGAGGCCGTAACCGGCCTGGACCGGGCCGGCCTGGATGTGACCGATGCCGCTGCCGTCGCTGCGGCCCTGGCCGCCTTCCGGCCGGATGTGGTCGTCAACTGCGCGGCCTGGACCGGCGTCGACGATGCCGAGGCGCACGAGCAGCAGGCGCTGGCGATCAACGGTGGCGGCGCAGCCAACATCGCCACGGCCTGCCAGGCCAGCCGTACGCGTCTGGTGCAGGTGTCGACCGACTACGTCTTCGCCGGGACCGCCCAGCGGCCGTATGCCGAGGAGGACATCCCGGCGCCGCGGTCCGCCTATGGACGTACCAAGCTGGCCGGAGAGCGAGCCGTGCTCGACGGCCTGCCCGACGCGGGCTACGTGGTACGGACCGCCTGGCTGTACGGGGCGCACGGGCGGAGCTTCGCCCGCACGATGATCACCCTGGAGCGCGGGCGGCCGACCGTCGAGGTCGTCGACGACCAGTGCGGCCAGCCCACCTGGACCGCTGACGTGGCCGGGCAGATCATCGCCCTGATCCATTCGGCGGCCAGTCCCGGTATCTACCACGCTACGAGCTCCGGGCAGACCACCTGGTTCGGGCTGGCCCGCGAGATTTTCCGGCTGCTCGGCGCTGACCCGGCCCGGGTCCGGCCGATTCCCGGCACCGCGCTGTCCCGGCCAGCGCCACGTCCCACCTACAGCGTGCTCGGCCAGGGCGCCTGGACCCGGGCAGGTGTGCCGCCGATCGCGGATTGGCAGCAGGCCCTGAAGCGGGCGCTCCCGGAGGTGGCCGCCGGGGAGCGGCAAGCCGCGGCGGCAGGCTGATGGCCGGTCACCGGCTCTGGACGTCCATGGCCGTGTGCTCGCCGTCGGCGGTGCGGCGCAGCCGGTCCCGGTAGGCCATGCAGTCAGCGTAGGCCGGCAGCATCCCGTCGCGCTCAGCCTGCTGCAGCGTTGGGGCGGCGGCATCCTTTCCGGACAGCACCGGTTCCGCGCCCGCCGGCCAGGCGATGCCGATGTCCGGGTCAAACGGGTTCACGCTGTGCTCGCGTCCCGGTGCGTAGGCGGTGGAGCACAGGTAGACAACCGTTGCCTCGGCGCTGAGCGCCATGAACGCATGGCCTAGCCCCTCGGAGAGGAATACCGCGCGCCGGTCGGCGTCATCCAGCCGTACCGCCTCCCAGCGCCCATAGCTGGGGGAGCCGATCCTGACGTCGACGATCACATCGAGGATGGCGCCGCTGACGCAGACGACGTATTTTGCCTGGCCGGGTGGGACGTCAGCGAAGTGGATACCCCGGATCACGCCCCGGCGGGACACCGAGCAGTTCGCCTGCGCGACCTCTGGCTGGTATCCGAGCGACGCGGTGAGTTCCCCGGCCCGGAACCACTCCAGGAAAGACCCCCTGCTGTCGGACAAGATCCGGGGCGTGAATATCCAGGCGCCGTCGATCCCGGTCGGCTCCATGTGAGGCTCCTTAACGTCGGGCTGCATTCCGTGGCCAGCGGACGTACCCGGCCGCCAGGCCGGCCGCCAGCAGGTCGCCGACGGTGGTCAGCACGCGGGAGACCAGGGCCACCGCGGTGGCCGCCCCGACGCCCAGCACCGGGCCCAGCAACGCCACAAGCAGGACCTCGCGCACCCCGGCCCCGGCCGGCGCGAACACGACCAGGAAACCGACGCTCCAGGCGAAGGCGAAGCCGCCGATGGCCAGCAGCGCCGCCGTACCGCGAGGTGCCCCGAGCCGCGTCGCGAGCAGCCAGATCTGCAGACCGTACAGGATCCACGACCCGAACGACCAGGCGAGCGAGGTTGCTATGGCCCGGGCGGTCAGCGGCTGCTCGAGGGGAGGCCGCCGGGTCAGCCGGAACAACCGGCCCAGGAGGTAATTGAGCACCTTCGGGTGCAGGCAGGCCAGCAAGACGGGAGCGGCCGCGAAGGCCCACAGGTAGGGCGCCGATCCCGCCACGAAAGGCAGCGTGACGAGCGCGGTGAGCAATCCGCTGAACACGGACACGATCATGGTGAGCACGGAGGCGCTCGCCGAGTGATGCCGCGGCACACGGTGTGCGGTGCCCAGCTCCATCTGTGCCAGAACCGGCCAGACCGATCCAGGGACGTATTTCCCCAGCTGGCCCACGAACATGATCCGGGCCGCGGTCCGGGCCGGCAGCGGCGAGCCGAGCGCGGCGAGCAGCACCCGCCAGACCTGCATCGCCGCGAGCATGGCAATGAGCACACTGACCATGGCGGCGGCGACGACCAGGAACCCGAGGCTGGCCAGCGCGGCACGCACATCCGTCCACTGGCGGGCCACCGCGTAGCCGCCGATGGCGACCGCGGTCGCGGCGAATCCCCAGCGGACCAGCCGGCTGGTGAGGATGCGCCTGGCCACGGTCCACAAGCTGCGGATCCTGTCGCGTCGGGTGCCCTCGCTGCTGGGCCGCCCGTCCGCAGCGGCAGCGGACGGGTGGTCCGATATCGCGGGGCGATCCGGCATAGCGATAGCCTTACTTTGGATTCCGGCAGTTGCGAGATTTGCGCCTATAGCATCGACCGAAATACTAGGCTAGAGAGATCATGCGCGCATTGCTCTTCGGCACCTATGACACCTCGCTGCATCCGAGAATCGGCACGATCGCTGAGGGCCTGCGGGCCCGCGGCATCAAAGTGACCGAATGCAACGCGCCGCTGGGCCTCGACACGGCGGCCAGGGTGGGCATGCTGGCGCACCCGTGGCGGGCTCCAGCCCTGCTGGCCCGGCTGGCCCGGCGCTGGCTGACGCTGGCCCGGAACGCGCGCCGGATCCCCGTACCGGATGTGGTCCTGGTCGGCTATCTCGGCCACTTCGACGTTCACCTGGCCAGGCTAATCTTCCGCCGGGTGCCGATAGTGCTCGACCACCTCATCGGGGCCAGCGACACCGCGCGGGACCGGCGGCTGGGCGGGATCGCGCGCCGGTCCCTCCTGAAGATGATCGACGCTGCCGCCCTGCGAGCCGCCGATATCGTTGTGGTGGACACTGAAGAGCACGTGGCCCGCCTGCCCGAGCGATACCGGGCGCGGGCGGTGGTCATACCGGTCGGCGCGCCGTCGGCGTGGTACCTGGCGGATCGGCCCCCTGAGCGGGACAACACCGGCGGGCCGCTGCGGGCGGTGTTCTACGGCCTGTACACCCCCCTGCAGGGCGCTCCGATCATCGGCGCCACGCTGGGGCAGATCGCCGGGGCGCCCCTCGAGGTCACCATGATCGGTGACGGCCAGGACAAGGCCGCCACGATGGCCGCGGCGGCCAGCAACGACGCGGTCCGCTGGCTGGACTGGGTGCCCGCGGCTGAACTGCCCGCCCTGGTCGCCAGCCACGACGTATGCCTGGGCATCTTCGGTGCCGGTGAGAAGGCGCTCCGCGTGGTGCCGAACAAGGTGTTCCAGGGGGCCGCCGCGGGCTGCGCGATCGTGACCTCAGATACTGCGCCGCAGCGGCGGGCCCTGGACGGGGCCGCCGTCCTGGTCCCGTCCGGCGACCCTGACGCACTGGCCGCGGCCCTGCTGCGGCTGGCCGGTGACCGCAGCGAAGTGGCCCGGCTCGGCCGGCAGGCCCGTCAGCTGGCCGAGGAGCAATTCAGACCGGAGCAGATCGTGCTCCCGCTCATCCAGGAACTCGTCACGGATCGCGGCACCGCTATCGCCGCCCGGCCTTAGGCAGGTGCCACGGATGGCTTCCGGTTCGACGGACACGGGGACACCAACGGATATCAGCGCGCTGGCGCCGCTCACGCCGAACGCCTGGCTCCGCTACGAACTGGTCAAGGACATGTTCCCGCCCGGAATCAGCGACGTGCTGGAAGTCGGCTGCGGTCAGGGTGCGCTAGGGGTCCGGCTGGCTCAGCGTTACAACTACCTGGGGGTCGAGCCAGACCAGGCGTCCTGGGCGGTAGCCAGCCAGCGGATCAGCGCGGCCGGCCGGGGGGAGGTCCGCAACGTCTCGGTACAGGACCTCGGCGACGAACGGTTCGACCTGGTCTGCGCGTTCGAGGTGCTCGAGCACATCGACGACGACGCGGCCGCGCTGAAGGAGTGGGCGGCCAGGCTGCGCGCCCCCGGCTGGCTGCTGCTGTCCGTGCCCGCGCACCAGTACCGGTACGGCCCAGCCGACGAGCTGGTGGGCCACTTCCGCCGCTATGATCCCGCAGCGATGACGGCTCTGCTGGCCGGCTGCGGTTTCACCGGGATACAGCTACGCCAGTATGGCTTCCCGCTCGGCTACGTGCTGGAAGCCGGACGCAACCTGATCGCCCGGCGGCGGCTCGCCTCAGCGGCAGCCACGTCGGTAGCGGAGCGCACCGCCGGGTCCGGTCGGCTGCTTCAGCCGTCCGGCGGCCCGCGCGCGGCAGCCGCCCGGTGGGGGACCGCGCCCTTCCGGGCGGTGCAGCGGGCGTTCCCGAATACCGGGACCGGCCTCCTGGCCCTGGCCCGGCTTGACGGTAGGCTCCCGCAGCCGTAGACCGGCTGCCAGCACGGCCGCCGTGGAGCCAGCCACGCGCGAGCGCCCCGGCCAGCGCCACCACGTCGGCTCCGGTCGCCTCGCAGACCTCGGCCAGAACGTTGATGAACGACAGCCGGGTAGCCAGGAA
>Ga0209839_10001593_pt1 | contig 11490 bp, 12 predicted proteins | sample OrgsoiDNA2013050_FD_185800 | JGI IMG/M metagenome (GOLD analysis project Ga0209839, IMG submission 185800) | Permafrost soil microbial communities from the Arctic, to analyse light accelerated degradation of dissolved organic matter (DOM) -... | ecosystem: Environmental > Terrestrial > Soil >... | reverse complement strand
GCCACCGTCCTTTTTCGTCCGGTCCTTCGCGGCGGCGGCACGGCGCGTGAGAAGCCGCGCGGCATCCAGGTCCGTCGCCATGTCCGCGAGATAGAACCGGATCACCTGAAAATCCGCGATCGCCTTTCCGAACGCGTGACGCGCCTTCGCGTACCGTACGGCCGCCTCGAAGGCCTCCGTCGCGATCCCCACCGCCTGCGCCGCGATTCCGATCCGGCCACCGTCCAGAGTGGACATCGCGATCTTGAAGCCTTCGCCTTCGCCTTCGGCGCCGATCAGCCGGGACGACTCCTCGATCACGATGGCGACCGAGATCGCGTCGGCGCCAGCCCCGCCGTACGCCTCCGGGATGTGGATGGCGTGCAGGTCCGCCTAGACCAGGGCCTCGTACACGTCCCAGGGAAACTCCGACGTGCGGTCGACCTCGGCGGCCCGCGGCGCGATCTTGTCGTCGGCCAGGGCCCGCACCGCCTCGCGCAGCGCGTCTTGTTCCTCGGACAGGGCGAACACAGGACAATCAGAGCTCATGCCTTGATCGTAAGGCGAAGCGCGGGAAGCGGCTCGGGCGCCCCGGCGCGGATTTACAGGGTAACGACTTCGATGGGCTTGCCCTCGGCCACCAGGTGCATGCCACCGGGGTCGCTGGTCAGCACGGTGACCTGATTCGAGGCCCGGACGATGGCGCCGAGGTGGGCATCGGCGACGGAAACCCGAGTGCGGGTCCGGAGCGCGGCCGCGGCATCGGCGTGGCTCGCATCGAGCGGGATATCGGCTATCCGCAGCCGGTTAATGAACGCCCAGGCCGGGGCCGTGCGATCCCAGCCGGCCTCGACCCGGACGGCGGACGGCACCGCGATACTCACCGGGACGGCCCGCGCCTTGCGGCGGGTTACGACCACGGCATGGCTGATAACGCGGCGGTGCTTCGGGTGGGCGGGGTCAGCGAGGGCGTGGACCGCCTCGTTGTCTAGCAGGACGACCCGGCTCATGCCGCCGCGCTCGTTCGTGCCTCGGCCCACAGCAGCACATCCTCCGGGCCGGCCTCGGGATGCCGCTGCTGCACCTCGGCGGCCGACTGGCGAAGGAGGCCGGGCTGGCCGGCCAGCGGATGGCCATCCAGCTCGGCCGCCGCGATGGCCAGGTCGGCCAGGGTCGGGCGGGCGTCCGGGTGCTCCTCGTAGTGACGGTCAAGCACCGCCTGCATCACCGCCGCCTCCAACGCCGCGCGCAGGGCGTTCGCGGTCAGCACCGTGGTCGACGGGGCCAGGTCAAGTTCATTGACCGCGAGCGCGGCGGCATCCCTGAGCGCGGCTGGTATCCGCATCGAGGTATTGACGGTCTGGTCGTCGGTACTGTCGAGCAGCTCGTTGATCCGGTCGATGACCTGGTAATCCGTCATGCCAAAACTGTACCACCAGTGCGTGGTACAACGCTAAGGCTGGCCCTGGACGGTCACCTGGTAGACGCTGGCCTGGTAGCTGCCGGCCAGGTCGGGGGGCAGCTGGGTGAACCAGATGAGGACGTAGCGGACCTGCACCGGGGCGCGGGGCTGCAGCAGCAGCGTGCCGCCGGCGCCGGACACGCTGGCGACCGGGGGCAGCCAGGACAGGATGGGTTTAGCGCCCGCCCGCAGCAGGAGGGCGGCGCCGCGGTCGCCATCCAGGGACACCCGGACTGAGGTGACCGTCACCGTCCGGCCCATATCAAGCAGCAGGCCGGTGCCGGGCGTCGGGCCGGAGAAGCCCGGGCTGGCGGACACGTAGCTGTACCAGGGGGTGGCGGGATGGCCGGCCACCGCCAGCGCGGCGTACCGAGGATTCTCGCCGTCGGCGGTGCCGCCCGGGCCGAACGCGGCCACGCTGGCCGGGGCCAGCATCCGCGGGGGCGGCGGGCTGGCGGGAGACGGGGACGCCGGAGCCGTGCTGGCCGTGGCGGGATTTACCAGAACGCTGGGGGTGCTCACCGGAACCGCACCGGCCCGGGCCTTCGGGTGCGTGGCCGCGGTGGCCCGCGGAGCGTGGCCCGCGTTCGCGACGAACTTGTAGCCGGCGAAACCGAGCACGGCCAGGACCAGCACGGCCAGCGCGGCGGCCCCTTTGACCCGGCGGCGCTCGCGCTTGCGGGCCGGCATGGGCGGCTGCAAGGCCGCCGCCGCGGTGGCATCGCGCGTGGCCCGTCGCGCCGCGGCCTGCTCGTCAGCCAACGGTGAGCGCCCTGCGGCTCGAAACCCGGCACGATGACATGGAGGAATGCTTCCCAGCTAACGGGACTTTGACGCGCCAAGCACGGTCACGTTGTAGACGCTGGCCTGGTAGGTGCCCGAGCCGGCCGGCGGCAGCGCGGTGAACCAGATCAGCACGTAGCGGGCATGCACCGCGACGGTGAACCGCACGCCCATCGGGCCGCTCGCGTTCGTCGCGACCGCTACCTCGGGCAGATCGGCTAGCGACGGCGTATCGCCGGCGCGCATCTGAAAGCCCGCGCCGGGAACCGGGCCGAGGGTGACTTCCGCGCCGGAGATCGTGACCACGTGGCCCATGTCGAGGAGCAGGCCGGTGCCCTGCTGGGCGGTCGGGAAACGCGGCGCGCCGTACCAGCCGGTGGTCCAGGCCGTGGCCGGGTTGTGGTCGACGGCCAGCGCGGCGGCCTGCGGGTTGTCGCCGTCGGCCGGGCCGCCGGGGCCGAACGCCAGCACCCGCGCGGGGACCAGGGGCGCGCCGCCCTGGCCGGAGCTGGTCCGGCCCGGGGCGCTGGCACCAGCGGAGGAGGCGCCAGCGGAGGAGGCGCCAGCGGAGGAGGCGCCAGCGGAGGAGGCGCCAGCGGAGGAGGCACCAGCGGAGGAGGCACCAGCGGAGGAGGCGCCAGCGGAGGAGGCGCCGGAAGAGGGGGCGCCGGAAGAGGGGGCGCCGGAGGGGCCGCGACCGGAGACGACGTAATAGGCGGCGCCGCCGATGGCGGCCAGGACCAGCACCGCGAGCACCGGCAGCCACCTGATCCGCCGCCGGCGGCGGCGGATCCGGCGGATCCGGAACGGGATGGTCGACCGGACCGCCTCGGCCCCGGTGAGCTCGGACGGCGACCGGTAGCTCGCGTCGAACTCAGCGATCAGCGGACCGGGATCGACGCCTAGGGTGGTGGCGAGGCTGCGGATCTGGTCCCGGACGTGAACGTCGCTGCCGGGAAGTAAAAAATCGTCGCGCTCGATCGAGCGGATGATCGATTCCCTGACGTGGGTGTAGTGACTGACTTCGGCGACCGTCAAACCCCGGCGGTGCCGCGCCTCGGCCAGTACCTCGCCGATGCTCACGGCCTGGCTCTGCCGTCCATTACCGAGCCGTCCATTACCGATTTGTCCTTGCCTCGGGGATCCGCACCCTGTATACCCACCGTGAGCCAGAACTATCTCTTCGTCCAGAGCTGGGACCCCCAACTGACCCCCACTGGGATTGATGAGGTTCAGGAGGCGCCAGACTCCCGGAGGGCGGCTCCCTTGGCCCGGGCCTGGTCGGCCAGGCGTTCGGCGAACGAGGTCAGCTTGGCGCGGAGCGCCTCGGCCTGCGGCCCGTCGGCGGCGCCGAGAATGCGGACGGCCAGCAGGCCCGCGTTGCGGGCGCCGCCGACCGCGACGGTCGCCACCGGGATGCCGGCCGGCATCTGCACGATCGAGAGCAGCGAGTCCAGGCCGCCGAGGTTCTTCAGCGGGACGGGGACCCCGATTACCGGCAGCGGCGTGACCGAGGCGAGCATGCCGGGCAGGTGCGCGGCGCCGCCGGCCCCGGCGATGATCACGCGCAGCCCGCGGCTTTCCGCCGACGAACCGTACTCGATCATGTCGCGCGGCATCCGGTGCGCGGACACCACGTCGGCCTCGTAGGTCACGCCGAACTCCGCCAGGGCCTGCGCCGCGGCCTGCATCACCGGCCAGTCCGAGTCGCTGCCCATCACGACCCCGACGCGAGCAGTCATTGGCCGTCCTCTTTGCCCCAGCGGAGGTAGCTGGCGGCGCGGCGGGCCCGGTCGGCTAGTTCGCCGGCATCGCGGTGCTCCCGGTCGCCGGTGACGGTGACGTGGCCGATCTTGCGGCCAGGGCGGACCGGCTTGCCGTACATGTGCACCTTGACGACGGGATCGGCGGCCATCACGTGAATGTAGCGGTCGTAGATGTCCCCGTCATCGCCGCCGAGCACGTTGGCCATCGCGGTGGCCGGGGCGGCCAGCCCGGGCGAACCGAGCGGCAGGTCGAGCACGGCCCGCAGGTGCTGCTCGTACTGCGAGGTACGCGCCCCCTCGATGGTCCAGTGCCCGCAGTTGTGCGGGCGCATGGCCAGCTCATTGACCAGCAGGCCGGCCGAGGTCTCGAACAGCTCGACGGCCAGCAGGCCGGTCACGCCGAGCTCGGCCGCGATCCGCAGCGCGAGCTCCTGGGCCTGCGCCGCCCGGCCCGGTGCCAGCCCGGGCGCGGGCGCGATCACCTCCCGGCAGATGCCGTCACGCTGGACCGTCTGCACCACCGGGTACACCGCACCCTGCCGGTGCGGCGAGCAGGCCGCCAGCACCGCGAGCTCGCGGCTGAACGCGACGTACTCCTCCACCAGGAAGGCCAGGCCCGCGCCGCGCTCCAGGACCGTCGCGGCCTGCGCCGCGGACTCGCACACCCACACGCCCTTGCCGTCGTAGCCGCCGCTGACCGCCTTCAGCACCACCGGCCACGACCCGGCGGCGAACTCCTCGATCGCGGCCAGGCCGGTGACCGGCGCGAAGCGCGGGCAGGCGATGCGCAGGCCGGTCAGCCGCTCGCGCATCGCCAGCTTGTCCTGGGTCAGCCGCAGCGCGGCGGGGCCCGGCCTGAGCTGCACCCCGGCCTGCTCAAGCGCGGCCAGGTGGTCACCGGGCACGTGCTCATGATCGAAGGTGAGCACGTCGCAGCCGGCCGCGAACGCGCGCAGGTCGTCCAGGGAACGGTAATCCCCCACCCGGGTTCCGGCCCAGACCTGGGCGGCGCTGTCATCGGGCGAATCGGCCAGGATGGCCAAGCCGATGCCCAGGCCGATGGCGGCCTGGGCGGTCATCCGGGCGAGCTGGCCGGCGCCCACCATGCCCAGCACGGGAGCGCCCGGGGTCAGGGAACGCCGCGGGGGTGGCATGTCCGGGGCGGGCATGTCCGCGGAATCGGTCACGCACCGTACCCTACGTGAACCGCGGACACGCAGGCGGGCGGGGCACGCACCCCGGTCCGTTCGGCATGGAACACGGTTGAAGTGAAAGTTTACTTTCGTGATACATCCGGACGGGTATGACGATTTATGATCACGCCATCGACCAGGCTGATCAGGCCAGCCGCCGAAGGAGCACGCTGATGGCGACACGCGACCAAGATGCCGCTGCGGCCAGCGAAACTGGCACCGCTACAGGCGTCCTCATCCGCGAAGGCAGCTACGGCTCGCAGGTCATCGCCGTGGAGCCGGGCGGCGCCGAGTTCATCCCGCTGAACGAGCGGCACGGCCGGCCGCTGCAGCTGTTCTGGACCTGGACCTCGCCCAACATGGAGTTCGCCACCATCTTCGTCGGCGTGCTCGCGGTCGCCGGATTCGGGCTTGGCTTCTGGGAGGCGGCGCTGGCCCTCATCCTGGGCAGCGCGATCGGCGGCATCACCCAGGGCATCCTGTCGCTGCGCGGCCCGAAGTACGGCGTACCGCAGATGGTGCTGAGCCGGCTTGGGTTCGGTTACTGGGGCAACGTGCTGCCCGCCGGGCTGAACTCGGTCACGGCCGGCATCGGCTGGTTCGCGGTGAACAGCGTCAGCGGCGCCTTCGCGCTGAACGTCCTTACCCACATGCACCTGGTGCTCTGCCTGCTCATCGTCGTAGTGGTGCAGGTCGTGGTGGCGTTCTTCGGCTACAACCTGGTGGCGTTCTTCGAGCGGTATGCCTTCCCGGTGCTCACCATCATCTTCCTGATCGCGTCCGGGGTGATCCTGAGCAAGGCGCATCCCGGCGCCGTGCACCACACGATCCCCGGCGCATTCCTGCTGACGTTCGGAGCGTCATTCGGGTACGCGGTGGGGTGGAACCCGTACGCGTCCGACTACACCCGGTACTTCAAGCCCGAGACGAGCAAGAGAGCCATCGCGTTCTGGTCCGGGCTCGGGCTGTTCCTTTCCTGCGCGCTGCTCGAGGTCGTCGGCGCCGCGGCCGGCACCGTGGCCAGCGTGGACAAGGCCTTCGACAGCAACAACCCGACCGGTGGCTTCACCGGGCTGCTGGCCACGCCGCTGGCCGACCTCACCCTGATCGCGATCGCGCTCGGCGCCGTCTCGGCCAACGTGCTCAACATCTACTCAGGCGCGCTGTCCTTTACCGCGATCGGCATCAAGCTGCCGCTGGAGATGCGCCGCGCGATCGTGGCGCTCGGGTTCGGCGCGATCGGGTTCTTCCTGGCCTGGAGCGGCCTGCACAACGCGGGCACCAAGTACGAGAACTTCCTGCTGATCATCGCGTACTGGATCGCGCCCTGGCTGGCCGTGTACTTCTGCGACCTGCTGCTGCGGCGCAACCCGGACGAGGCGCTGCTGTTCGCGACCCGGCGCACCAACTGGGCCGGGCCGGTGGCCATGCTGATCGGGATGGGCATCTCGATCTGGCTGTTCTCCAACCAGACCGAATACATCGGCCTGGTGCCCAAGCACATCGGCTCCGCCGGGGACCTGACCTTCGAGGCCGGCTTCGTGATCACCGCCGTGATCTACCTGGGCTGGCACGCCATCGCCAAGACCGGGCGGGAGAACACGCTCACCGCCTGACCGGCACGTTTCACTGTTGTTTACGGGCTCAGGGCGGTTTGCCAGGATGTCCTCAGGGAAGAATGAGCCGGCACTTGACCAAGGCCGGTAAAGTATGCGGGTCTTGTTGCGGCCGGTACGGGGGATTTGCGCGCTGGCTGCCTTGCCTTCGTCGAAAGGACCGTCGCGTATGCCCAGGTCGGTGAGCCTCCGCCAGCGATTGACCGAGCTGATCCCGGAACTAGCGAAGTTCGGCGTGGTCGGGCTGACCGGCGCGGTCATCGACCTCGGCGGTGCCGCCTACCTGCACGGGTCGCTGGGCATCGGGCCCTTGGTCGCCAAGGGGCTGTCCATCCTCGCGGCGATGGTGGTCACCTATCTGGGCAGCCGGTTCTGGACCTTCAGGCACCGGGTCAACCAGGCGCTGATGCGCGAGGGAATGCTGTTCGTGGCGCTGAACGTCGTCGGCCTGGCCATCGCCGAGGTGGTGATCGCGATCACCACCTACGGGCTTGGGCTGAAGGGAGCGCTGGCGTACAACGCGGCGAGCGTGGTGGGAACCGGGCTCGGGACGATCTTCCGTTACTTCACCTACAAGAAGTGGGTGTTCCTGGCCGGAGCGCCCGGGGCGGCTGTGGCGGCCGGGGAAGCCGCCGTTTCCGGGTTCGTCGACGCGAGTGAGACGAGCGAGACCGGAGCCGCGCTGGCCGGGGCCCATGCGGCCAGGGACGGCTACGGGCCGCCGTGGGAGCGGCTGGATCGGCCGTGGGACCTCGACCAGGCCGCCTTGGATCACCTCGATCCCGCCGATTCTCACGCCCCGCGCCATTCCCGCAGGTAAATCACGCGGTTATTAACTACGCGGTATTGATTACGCGGGGCCGCGAACCGGCTGGCTGCCGGGGCGCAGCGGATGCCGGGGCAGGAACACCGCGAACGTGGCGGGCTTCGCCTTGACCAGCACGACCCGCCCGCCGTCCGCCGCGACCATCGTCCGGGCCAGGGCCAGCCCCAGCCCGGTACCTTCCGGGCGGCCGCTCACGCTCCGCTCGAAGATCCGGGACACCAGCTCGGGCGGGACGCCCTTCCCCTCGTCCCTGACCTCGATCACGACCGAGCGGGCACTTTGTGACGTCTGCAGCGTCACCGTCCCGCCGCCGTGCATCAGCGCGTTGTCCAGCAGCGTCGCCAGGACCTGGGCCAGCCCGCCCGGCGTGACGTGCGCCTGCAGGCCGCGCACGCCGATCACCACGAGCTTGCGCCGCACCCGGCGGAACGCGGGTTCCCACTCGATGACCTGCTGCTGGACGATCTCGTCGATGCCGGTCAGCGCGGCCGAGGCCGCGGTGGCCCGGCGGGCCGGGCTGAGCAGCTGGGTCACCACATCCGCCAGCCGCTCGGCCTGGGTCAGGGCCGCGCTGCCCTCCTCCCGGACCACGTCGGGATCGTCCGCGGCGGCCATTATCTCTTCCAGCCGCATCGACAACGCGGTCAGCGGCGTACGCAGCTGATGCGAGGCGTCCACCGCGAGCTCCCGGTCCGCCGCGAGCAGGCTGCTGAGCCTGCGCGCCGAGCGGTCAAGCCCGTCCGCCAGCTGATCGAGATCGGCAACCCCGTACCTGCGGCCGAGCGGGCGCGGGTCGCCGGCGCCGACCCGCGCGGCCGCCTCGGCGAGTTCTTCCACCGGCCGGGCCAGCCGGGCCGCGAGCAGGCCGGTCAGCCAGAGGGCCAGCGCGAGCGCCAGGACCAGGAGGACGACGAGCACCGTCAGCGCGGCCGGGCCGCGGCCGGCCCCGATCACCAGCGCGGGCACGCCGACGAGCAGGACGGCGCCGGCCGCCACGGCCAGGTGCGAGAACCAGAGCTTCTTGCGCACGCCTCACCCCGCGACAGGTCCCGCGGCTGGTCCCGCCGCCGCGCGGTCAGTCGCCGCGTTCAAAGCGGAACCCCACGCCCCGGACCGTGGTGATGTACCTGGGGCTGTGCGCGTCGTCGCCGAGCTTGCGGCGCAGCCAGGAGATGTGCATGTCGAGCGTCTTGGTGGAGGTCCACCATTTCGCATCCCAGACCTCGCGCATGATCTGCTCGCGGGTGACCACCTTGCCCGCGTCCCTGAGCAGGATCCAGAGCAGGTCGAACTCCTTGGTGGTGAGGTCGAGCTCGGTGTCCCCGTGCCAGGCCCGGCGAGCATCCGGGTCGATCCGCACGCCGAGCGCGGCCGAGCCCTCCGCCGTGCCCCGGCGCAGCAGGGCCCGGACCCGGGCCAGCAGCTCGGCCAGCCGGAACGGCTTGGTGACGTAGTCGTCGGCGCCCGCGTCCAGGCCCACCACCGTGTCCACCTCGTCGGCGCGGGCGGTGAGGATCAGCACCGGCACGGCGTACCCGCCGGCCCTGACCCGGCGGCACACCTCGAGCCCGTCGAGTTCGGGCAGGCCGATGTCGAGCAAGATCAGGTCGACGCCATCGCTCAGAGCCCGGTCCAGGGTGGTCGGGCCGTCCGCGGTGACGTCCACCTCGTATCCCTCGCGGCGCAGCGCCCGGGACAGGGGCTCGGAGATAGACGTGTCATCCTCAGCGAGCAGCACGCGGGTCATACCTAGATAGTAAAGCCACGGTAAAACTCAGGCGGGCTGACTCAGGCTGGGCTGATCCCGTGCCGGCGCCGGGGTACGGACCGGTCCTTGCCCCGGACGGCAGCGAAACGGCGCTCCAGTTCCGCCCGCAGGTCCTCCGGCTCGACGATATCGTCGACGACCAGTTCGGCGGCGAGCCGGACGATGTCGATGTCCTGCTCGTAGTCCCGGCGCAGGCGCTCGGTCTCGGCGGCCCGCGCCTGCTCGTCCGTCATCTGCTCGAGCTTGCCCGCGTAGACCGCGTTCACCGCGGCCTCGGCGCCCATCACGGCGATCTTGGCGGTCGGCAGCGCCAGCGTCGCGTCCGGCTCGAAACCCGGGCCCGCCATCGCGTACAGGCCCGCGCCGTAGGCCTTGCGGACCACGACGCAGATCTTCGGCACGGTGGCGTCGGACATCGCGGCGATCATCTTGGCGCCGTGCCTGATGATCCCCTGCCGCTCCACGGCGGTGCCAACCATGAAGCCGGGCACGTCCGCCAGGAACAGCAGCGGGATCCCGAACGCGTCACAGATCTGGATGAAACGGGCCGCCTTGTCCGCCGAGTCGACGAACAGCACCCCGCCCTTGAACATGGGGTTGTTCGCGATGACCCCGATCACCTGGCCGCCCAGCCGGGCGAACCCGGTGACCACCTCCCGGGCCCACAGCGCGTGGATCTCGAAGAACGAGTCCTCGTCGACCAGCCCGCGGACGTAGCGGCGCATGTCGAACGCCTGCCGATCGCTGGCCGGGACCAGCGCCCGCAGGTCGACGGGCTTCGGCGGCCTGCTCTCCGTCACCGGCGGCGGCTGCGCCCAGTTCGGCGGCAGGTAGGACAGGTAGCTCCGGACCGCGTCCAGCGCGTCCTGCTCGGTCGGCGCGAGGAAGTGGCCGCTGCCGGAGACCGTGCAGTGCAGCCGGGCACCGCCCATCTCCTCCAGCGTGGTCTTCTCGCTGACCACCATCTCGACCATCCGCGGGCTGCCCAGGTACATCGAGGCGTTGCCGTCCACCATCGCGGTGAAATCGCAGAACGCCGGGATGTACGCGCCGCCCGCCGCCGACGGCCCGAACAGCGCGCAGACCTGGGGAATCGAGCCGGAGGCCCGCACCTGGGTGCGGAAGATCCGGCCCGCGCCGCGGCGGCCGGGGAACATGTCCACCTGATCGGTGATCCGCGCCCCGGCGGAGTCGACCAGATAGACCATCGGGATGGCGGCGTCGTACGCCTTCTCGATGATCCGGATGATCTTCTCCACCGTGCGTGCGCCCCACGACCCGGCCTTGACCGTGGAATCGTTCGCCATCAGCGCGACCGGCCGGCCGTCGATGGTCGCGGTCCCGGTGATGACCCCGTCGGCGGGCAGCGCGGCCGCCAGGGCGTTCGCGAACCGGCCGTCCTCGGTGAAGCTGCCGGAGTCGGCCAGCCGCGCGATCCGGTCCCGGGCGAACAGCTTGCCGCGTCCGGCCGCGGCCTCGTGGTAACGAGCCGCGCCGCCCCGCTCGATGGTCGCCCTCAGCTCGGGCACGTCCGTCATGATGCGCTCACGCCATCAGGCTAGTCCCCGGCCACCGTGCGGCTGGCCGGCTAACGGTTCAGGGCCTTTTAAGGCTTTTAGGGCTGGTTCCGCTCGTTCCGCTCGAGCCTGCGTTGTTCGTCCTCCACCAGGCGGAACAAGGTGGCCTGGGTGAACTCCACCCGCGGGATATCGGTCAGCGCGATCTGGCCGTGCTCACCGGCCGACTCGACCACCAGCCGCCCGCTGCCAAGCAACCGGTCGAGCAGCCCCTTGGAGAACGACACGTCGTTGATCCGGGCCAGCGGGATGTCCCGGCCGTGCCTGGTCACCACGCCGCCCCGCACCTTCAGCCGCCGGGTGGTCAGCTCATAGGTCGTCGTCCGCCAGCGCAGCACCGGCACCATCAGCCACAGCATCAGGGCCAGGATCGCGATCGCCGCCACCGCCAGCCGTTCCGCCGCGGCCGCCGAACCCGACGGGATCACCACCTCCGCCACCAGCGCGGCCGCGACCACGACGACCGCGAGCAGCAGCGGCGGGATCAGCGTCTTCCAATGCGGGTGCAGCAGCAGCACCG
>Ga0209839_10001592_pt1 | contig 11490 bp, 10 predicted proteins | sample OrgsoiDNA2013050_FD_185800 | JGI IMG/M metagenome (GOLD analysis project Ga0209839, IMG submission 185800) | Permafrost soil microbial communities from the Arctic, to analyse light accelerated degradation of dissolved organic matter (DOM) -... | ecosystem: Environmental > Terrestrial > Soil >... | reverse complement strand
TCTCCTGCATAAAGAGGATACAAGAGCCTATGCTTTCCTTGATCTTTCTTTCACAAGAGTAAGCGAGCGAACTGTATTCCCCAAATCTTGGGAAGAGCCCAAATTTGGCTACATAAAATGAGCGTATGAGAGGTTGAAAATACGGCCTGCTGATGAACCAACTGCGTGAATACTCACTGCGCCGTTGGTTCATCGGATGCATCAGGGCTGAGAACCTAAAAATTTGCAAAATGTGGTGGCACCTCCCGCTCGCTCTTTACTGGATGTTACACTACCAGCGCTGTAGATTTCAACCCTGTGCTGGCTACTTCCTTCGAAAGTGCTCTGCAAATCGTTGGCAGAATAAGCGTCGTCGCTCCGCTAGTGAGGCGATTTCTTTTTTCAGCGAACGGCAGCGGAAATAATGGCGTAATTCCTCAAAGGCACGACAAAAACGAGTTGCTGACTCAACATTTTCGAAGCCATGCATCGGATAGTACCGCTGCTTGATTCCACGATGGTCTTGCTCCAGCACATTATTGAGATTGGAGTGAACCCAAGTGACCAGACCGCACATCTAGTCAAAAATATGGTATACTAGGAAGAGGGTATGCCAAAGGAGAAAACTGATGAGCGGAAGAGTTCACAGCCGAGAAGTGAAGATGACGATTGTGCGACAGTTGGCCAGTGGAGAAAAGCGTCCAGCTCAGATTTGTCGTGAGCAGAACTTGGCTCCCAGCGTGGTTTCCCGCTGGAGAAATGAGTATGATCAGCGTGGAGAAGAGGCATTTCTGCCTCCAGCCAACTCTGAGCCACCCACTGCTGAGGCTAAGATCGCTGAATTGGAGCGCTTTTGTGGGCAACTGGTCTTGGAGAATGCGCTGCTAAAAAAAGCGTTGGGCAAGCTCCCCTTCAACAGCGACATGCGGTAATCGAAGACGCGTGCCAGGAGAAACTGCCCGTATCCATTCGTCATCTCTGTGAGCTGTTGCAGGTCAATCGCGCCTGGTATTATGCCAGACAACACGGCATCGTCGAGCCTGCCAAGCAGGCCGAAGAGGTAGCATTGCGTGATGCTATTGAACAGATTATTCTCGACTTTGCAGGCTATGGCTATCGTCGGGTGACCCATGCCTTACAGCGAGCCGGATGGAAGGTCAACCATAAGCGAGTGCTGCGGATCATGCGGGAAGAATCCTTGCTGTGCCACCTGAAACGGCATTTTGTGCATACCACTGACTCACATCATCCTTATCCGATCTATCCCAATCTGGTCAATGGTCGCACACCTGATGCCCCGAATGTGATCTGGGTCGCGGATTTTACCTACATCCGCTTGCAAAGCGAGTTTGTGTTCCTGGCGACGATTCTGGATGCCTACTCACGCAAATGTGTCGGATGGAATTTGTCGACGCGTATGGATACCCATTTAGCTCTGGGCGCGCTAGAAGAAGCTTTGGCCACACGTGATGTGAAACCAGGGCTCATTCACCATTCAGATCGGGGAGTCCAATATGCCAGTTACGCGTATACCGAACGCTTGCTGAGTCTGGGCATGCGGTCAGCATGTCAGCCAAAGGCAATGCCTACGATAATGCCAAAGCCGAAAGCTTCTTCAAAACCTTGAAACAGGAGGAGGTGTATCTCAAGCAGTATCACACGTTTGAAGAAGCATCCAGTAACCTTGGACAATTTATTGATGAAGTTTATAATGCCAAACGCTTGCATTCAAGCTTGGGCTATGTGCCTCCCATCTAATGTGAAGCTGCCTATTATCAAGGAGTAGGTTGTTGATTTCGGGTGTGGTCTGGTGGCAAGGGAGCACTCCAGTTTGAAAAACGACTGGGGCGCTATTTGACGTGGAGCTACTGCATCAATGCCCATAAAAATGAAGGCGGGGTGAGAGTGACGATGGGCGAGCTTTTGGAGCAAGCGGGGATCACACCCGACCTTGACCATCCCGGTCGCATGCAAGAGGCGATTGAAAGCGCGCTGAAACAATTGCATACCGATGGTGTGATTGGCCCTTTTGCCTCCCTGGTGGAGAACTCATCTCAAGGCAGAGGGACACAGGAGCGCATCTTGCAGCGTGCCTATCACTGGTGGGATGATTATCAGCAACAGCTCTGGCATTTTGAAGCTCCGGAGTATCTCAGAGCGGTTTACCAACAGACGTCAAGAAAGACAGGCGTTCCGGACTGAATGGCGCATTTCGCCTCTTGGTCCTTACTCTCATGAAGCCTGGCAGCTTGTGTGGGAGTGCTGATCTCTGCACTACAAGCATGAAGCATCAGGACAGCAGACCCACTTTTATCTTATACTAAAGATTAAGGTATGCATCCTGACCTCATTAGTAGACTGTTCTCACTTCGTAGGTCGTTTCTTGTAGATCAGTTCGAGTGACTGAGCTGTGAGTAAAAGAAAAGCGGGGAAGGAGTACCCGTTTGTCCACCCACTTTACCGCGAACCGAGCGCCTCCGTCTTGCGTCTTACAAGACAACCCCTTAGTTGGATTTTATGAAAACAGATCAACCTGAGGTTGATGTCCGAGAAGGAGACAAAACAATGAAAGGAAACATCCGATATGTTAGCTATTGGCTGTCTTTGCTCTTGCTGCTATCGCTGGTGCTTGCAGCATGCGGAGGCGCAGGAAGCACTAGTAGCCAGGGCCAGACGCTCCATGTGCTGATAGGCTACAACTCCACTTACCCCGCGCAGCAGAAGCAGTGGATGCAACAGATTGCCGGCGAGTTTCAGAAGGCGACCGGCTCCAGCATTGCCTGGGATACCTTCAGCAGTAGCAGTGAGGAACAGACAAAGCTCCAGACCTCGGTTGTCTCCGGGAGCGGTCCCGATGTATTTAGCTTTGGGACCACGTTTGTGCCTACCGCTCAGGCCACAAAAGGCTTCACCACACTTACCGATCAGGACTGGCAGCTCGTGGGTGGAAAGGACAGGTTCTTCAAGCAGCAGCTTACGATGGCCGGGTCATCACCCAACCAGTTGATCTCCGTCCCATGGGTGATGCGTCCTTTCGCCATGGTCTATAACAAGGAGTTGTTCCAGAAGGCCGGTCTCACTGCTCCCCCTACGACCTGGACTGAGTTCGTACAAGACGCCCAAAAGATGACGAATCCCTCTGCCGGGGTGTACGGGACCGAGATCGACCCCTCGGATTCGTTTGACCCCTGGAAGATCTGGTGGATGTTTGCAGGACAGCTGGGCGGGAGCTTCATCTCGCAAGACCTCAAGACCGCACAGATGAACACGCCAGAGGCGGTGCAAGCCGCCCGGTTCTGGTTTGACTGGGCCACGACGTACAAGATCGTCAATCCCAACTCGATGGCGTGGAAAGCGGGCGATGCCACGCAGGCCTTCGCCAATGGCAAGGTGGGCATGCTTATTATGACGACCCCCACCCTCAAGCCGACGCTTCAGAAGTCTTCTGTCGCGGATAAGTACGCCTTCGCGCCCATGCCGACCATTCCTTACGGGATGCAGCAGAGGCCAGCTAATGGCGTCCCCGACGCGACCATTGTTTCAGGTGATATGCTCGCTGTCGCCGACTACTCAAATGTAAAGAACCTGGCGTTCAAATTTATCAATCTAGTCACCGATGAGCAGCACCAGATTCAGTGGACCAAGACCTTCGGTGATCTGCCGGTCAACGTGCAGGCCGCGAACTCTCTGGCAAGCCAGGATCCTCAGACGGCTGCCTTTATCAAGGCAGAGGCAGGAGCCAGTCCCACCCCCTTTACGGGTGTATGGGGGCCACTTGAAGTCGCACTGGCTGGCGTGAGTTCCAAGCTGGCCAATGAGGTGGCGACCAACCGCTATGATCCGTCTCACATCAAGCCACTGCTTGACCAGGCCAACCAACAGATTCAAGGCCAGTTGCACTGAGCAATGAACTCCTGCATGGAGCGGAGAGACTCGCGCCCGGGCGCGAGTCTCGTGACCCTTGGAGGTGACACCTATGTCCATACAACAACCTATCCCAGAAGCCACTCCAGCAACCACCGTGGTCGTGAGAACTGCGCGTAACAGAAGTGGCATCTTCGGCGGGCGGCCAATGTGGCTCATATGGCCAAGCATTGTCTTGCTCGTCGTGATCATCGGCATTCCTTTGCTGATTGCCATCTACATCAGCTTCCTGAATCTCGATCAATACACGCTGCGGAGCTGGATTTCCGCTCCTTGGGTTGGACTGAGCAACTACATAACAGCCCTCACCGCCGGGAACGTGATCGGAGCCTCGGCCCTCACATCGCTGGGGGTGAGCCTGGCTTTTTCGTTGCTGACCACTCTGTTCATTACGCCCATCGGGATACTGGCAGCTCTCACCGTCAACACCACCTATGGTGGCCGTACACTCGTTCGCTCTCTCTACCTGATTCCCTACGTGATCCCCACCTTTGTGACCGCGCTGGTCTGGCGTCAGATGTTCTTGAATGGAACCGGGCTGGTGGATCGCTTTCTTGCGGCGATCCACGTGGCCAATATCAACACGTACTGGTTGCTGGGACCCAACAGCTTCTGGGCCATGGTCATCGCGGATACCTGGGCCTCGTGGGCCTTCATCTACATCATGGTGCTGGCGGGACTCCAGTCGATTTCGCACGAGGTCTATGAAGCTGCGGATATAGATGGAGCAAACGCCTGGCAGAAGCTGACAAGGGTCGTCTTGCCACAGTTACGTCATATCCTGGGGCTGGCCCTGTTGCTCTCGACACTCTATCACTTCAACAACTTTACCTTGCCGTTCGTGATGTTTGGCACGCCGCCCCCCCTTCAGGCCGATGTGCTGCCTCTGAATATCTATGTCTCCTCGTTCCAGTTGTTTAACTTTGGGTTAGGGGCTGCCATGTCCGTGATTACACTCATTATCATGTTGATTCCCGGGTTCGTGTACCTCCGGGCTTTGCGATTAGGAGAGGTGACAGCATCATGAGGAGACGAAAGAGAGACCCACAGGAAATTCTGCCGCCGCCCGTACGAATTGTTGCGATCGTAGTTCTGGCAGTTCTTGTATTGATACCTCTCGCCTATACGCTCTTGCTCTCAGTCACTCCCGATGCTGAGGTCGGCACCGGGAGCCTGATACCGTCCCAGTGGGCCTTTGGGAATTACATTCAGATGTGGTCCACGGTCAGCCTCGCACAGGGCCTGGGGAACAGTCTGATTGTCTCGGGGATAGCAAGCGTCATTGCGGTGATCCTGGCCGTGGGGGCCGCGTATATCCTCACACGATTCACGTTCCGCGGACGTCTCTCCTACCTCTACTCGCTCGTTGGTCTGCAAACCGTTCCGAACGTGATGCTCCTGCTTCCGCTCTTCGTGCTGTTTGCGTCGACTCAAGCAGCAATCCATATCAGGCTGGTGGGAACCTACCCGGCAGTGATCATCACCTACCTGACGTTCGCACTTCCGTTCGCAACCTGGCTCCTGGTCTCGTATCTGGGAAGCATCCCGGTGGACCTCGAGGAGGCTGCGCTCGTCGATGGGGCTACCAGACTGCAGACCCTCAGGCTCATTATCGTGCCGCTCGCACTTCCAGGACTGGTGGTCGCGCTGGTCTTCGCCTTCCTGACGGGCTGGAACGATGTGCTGTTTGCCAGCGTGCTGACGTCTACGGAGACCCGGACGCTCGCCGTGCAGTTGCAAGCCTTCAGTTCGGCTCAGGAAGGCGGGGCATTGCCTCTCTACGGTCAGTTAATGGGCGCAGCCGTTGTGAGCGCGCTGCCTGTGGTGATTTTGTACATGGCATTCCAGAGATACCTGGTCGGGGGACTGACCGCCGGAGGGGTCAAGGGATAGACATCATGTATGGAGACAGGCATATGAACAGAAGGGAGACATGTACGTATGAGCAGAAACCTACGCTTCGGGATTATTGGCTGTGGCGTGATCGGTCGGCTTCACGCAGAAGCGATCACCAGCCTTCCCGATGCACAACTGGTGGCCGTAGCTGATAGCATCCCCGAGCTTGCGCAGAAGCTAGCGGAGGCATTTCATGTGACACCGTATAGTGATGTTCAGCAGATGTTGGCACGCGAGCACCTCGATGTGGTCGATGTATGCACACCCAGTGGGCAGCATGGGGAACACGCCTGCCGGGTCATGCGCGCAGGCGTGCATGTGGTCGTCGAGAAGCCGATGGAGATCAGTCTTGCGGCTATTGATGAGATGTTGCGCGTGCAGCAAGAGACAGGCATGAAGATGGCCGTCATCAGCCAGCACCGCTTTGATCCAGACACCGTCAAGGTGCATGAACTGATTGAGGAGCAGGCATTTGGCCGATTGGTGCTTGGCAATGCTCTCGTGCCCTGGTGGCGTTCGCAGGCGTATTACGACAGTGGCGCATGGCGTGGGACGTGGGAACTGGATGGTGGGGGCGTGCTGATGAACCAGTCGATCCACTCCATTGATCTGTTGCAATGGCTGATGGGGCCGGTCAAGAGCGTCATCGCTTACACAGATACACTGGTGCACCGTATGCAGACCGAAGATGTGGCGGTTGCCGTCCTGCGCTTCACCAATGGAGCCCTGGGGACGATCGCCGCGACAACAGGTGCCTATCCTGGCACGGGTACCCGCGTCGAGATATATGGCGACAAAGGATCAGCAATCATTGAAGATGACCACCTGGGCTATCTGCACCTGGCTCGCGATGATCGTGAGGAGGTAAGCCCCTACGGTGCTCCTCGCGAGCAACGCGCCCCCTCCTCTCCTGAGGGTCTGTCCGCAGCTCATAATCCTGCGGCGCTTGCCATCAGAAGCCATGCGCTGCAGATCGAAGACATGATCCGGGCGATACGCGAGCACGGCACTCCGCTTCTTGACGGCCACGCCGCAAAGCATCCCGTCGAGATCATTTTGGCCATTTATGAGTCGGCCCGTACCCATAAGGAGGTAATACTGTCATGATTCGCCTTTCTGCCTTCGCTGACGAGATTTCCCCCGACCTGGAGGAACAGATCGCCGTGCTGAGCCTCGAGCACATCCACTTCCTGGAACTACGCGGTGTCTGGAACACAAATGTGCTCGACCTCACCGATCAGCAAGTAGCCGGGATCAAGGAAACGCTGGATGCGCACGGGATCGGCGTCTCCGCAATAGGCTCTCCTATTGGAAAGGTCCCCATCGATAGCTCGTTCGATGAGCATCTCCACCGCTTCGAGCGGGCCATTGCGGTGGCGCACGCCTTGCAGGCGCCCTATATCCGCATCTTCTCCTTCTTTCCTCCTGCTTCTCAAGAGGAGGCCGGTGAAGGCGGGACTGCGAGTCCTGCCGAGTACCGCGACGAGGTGTTGAGGCGATTGCGTGAAATGACCGCGCGAGCGCGGGCAGCAGGGGTGATTCTGCTCCATGAGAACGAGAAAGAGATCTACGGAGATAGCATCGCTCGCTGTGTTGATCTGCTCCAGAACGGTGACGAAACGCATTTGCGAGCTATTCTCGATCCCGCCAATTTCATTCAGTGTGGGCAAACGCCGTATCCCGACGCCTATGAGGCAGTTCGCCCCTGGCTGGAATACGTCCACGTGAAAGACGCACGGGCAGATGGCAGCGTTGTCGCAGCAGGTGAAGGAGGGACTCGCTGGCCCGAACTGCTGCAGCGTTTGCGGGTGGATGGCTATGATGGCTTCCTCTCGCTCGAACCTCACCTCGCTCTGGCTACACAATATCGAGGTTTTAGCGGACCTGATTTGTTTCGCCGTGCCTCACAAGCGTTGCAGCACATGCTACAGGCGATGGGTTGGGAGTATGAGTAGGGGATGAAGAGTTGAATAAGTCCCATCATTACTTTACTAGTGCGGAGTCAGACTCTGGTACAGCCCCACTATGATATTCACCTGAAAATAAGGGGCTGTACCCTCATTTGTGAAAACATGTATGATTATACAGGGGCGAATTAGCAAGGATATGAAAAGATGACCATCAAAATTGCTATGATCGGTGCGGGTTCGATAGGATTCACTCGTAGGTTGATGCACGATCCTGGTAACTATTCAGATGGGTCAGGAAAAAGCAGGAAGAACGGGATCACCAGCAAAGGTGCGATCAAGGGCAGACAAGAGCGCAACGCCTTGTTTTCGCAGCGTTGAGAGGTAGCTGCGGATGCGACAGAACATCGCAATCCCTTCCGCAGTCCGGAAGCACCCCGAGACTTTTTGCTGCACTTTTACCATCCTGAGATCCCTCTCTGCCTGATTGTTGTCAAATGGTACAGAAAAATCGTGCAGGAAGCGCAGCACCGCCAGCTTCTTCCCTGAGAGCCGATCCAGTAGATTACGAGCCGGGTTTTGTTTCGCTTTCCCCGGTTTTCGCTTGGATTGGGCTGATTTTTTCGGAGGACCTGGTGGAGGATTGGCCAGATACCCTTCAGCGAGCACGTCATCGTAGCGGCGCTGCAACTGTGCCTGCATCGGCACCTCCAGATGCTGCTTGCCCGCTTCCCGAGCCCATTGCACTGCGGCTTTCATGTCCAACAACACCGTTTTCATCGCTGTGGCCCAGAGTTGCTTGAGTTCTTCTTCCACAAAGGTCAGTTCCCGCAAGTGATGGACATTGCACAGCGCCTGTGTGCAGCGATAGCCCTCATAGCTTTTCAATCCATCATGAACGCTGACGCCAGCAAACTGTGGGGCAATGCCAATGGCGTCAAGTCCCGGGCGGCCTCGGCTCGGATGGGCGGCGTAATGGGTGAGTCGATCCGTCGAACAGACGTGAACCCACCATCCCGTCTTGTCCACGCGCAGGCCTGTCTCGTCCTGGTGGATCACATTCTTCTTGATCAATGCAGCCTTGAGGTGGGTTTCGACGCCGGCCAAGTGCTCGTGGCAGGTGCTGACAAAGGTCGCAATGCTGCCTGCTGAGAGTTGGACGCCCAACAGTTCCTGCAACAGCTGGGCTGCTCGAGCGTAGGGGACAGCCTGCCCTTCCACGAGATAGGTGGCCAGAGCGGCAATACCCGTCCCATACTGGGCAGGGGCTTTCACCTCTGCTGGGAAGGGGGCTCGTGTGAGGTGATAGCACTTCGGACACTGTTTTTCTTCGACCCGGTGGTCGGTGACCCAGAGTCGTTTGCTGGGCAGATCGATCACCTGACGGCGTTCTGGCAGATCTGCCAACTGAGGACGCAGATCGTGTTGGCAGTGCTCACAGCGCTGGACCTGATGAACGAGAATCTCATCGGGAACCTGCACCCGTTGCAGATGATGGCCACGATGGCCCGCTTGCCCACCAGGCTTCTTGCCGCTCTTTTGCCGCAAACTTTTCGGGGGCCGGACAAACCGATCGGAGGAAGGAGGCAAGCTGCTATTGTGGCTATCCTTGGCCTGCTGGCCTTCGAGGGTCTGGATGCGTTCCTGCAAGCAACCGATCTGTCCTTCGAGCGTTTTGACCTGCTCTCGCAGAGAGGAGATGGCGATAATCGCCTGCTTGAGTCCTTCGCGCAGATCCTGATTGGAGTGGCGTGATCGACTCAGCTCTTCGTCTTTGCGCTCGAACGCCTCGCGCAGTGCCGCATTCTCTGCTCGCAGGTGTTCTCGTTCTTCATCCATGTTCATGCAACTACTCTAGCAGATTGGTCGTCTTTCCGCAACTGCATAGCCCTACTGAATAGTTACTAAAATATGTGTTATCTGAGAGCTACCTCTGATAGGTCAAAGCATCCCTAATCTTACGTCCTAGTGAGACCCTTTTTGATGCTCAGGTCAAGAAGCAGGGAAAAAACAATCAAGACTCTTTCCTTACCAGGAGACCATTCCATTCCGGGGGCTAATTGTTGTGCTTTCTGATAGTTGGGGTGAAATCATAGGCAAAGAGTCCCTCTCCTCTGTGCAAAGGCGAGTGAAGCAGGTATAGTGTGCAAGGAAACAGAGCGAGCCGAGGGGAGAATGAGAAATGGAACACGCAGAGAAGGCAGTTGAGGTCTATCAACTGCGTATCTGGATACGAAAGATCAGCCCTCAGATCTGGCGTCGCCTGCTGGTACGCAGCGACAGTACGATTGCCGAGCTTCATGACATCTTGCAAATTGCGTTTGACTGGGCAGATGATCATTTGCATCGATTCCTCATTCGTGGGAAGCCGTATGGGATCGGGAGGATTGGCGGCATCATTTTCGATGATAATCCGCATCAGGTCCAACTCCGTGATTTTCACTTTCGCCCCAAAGAGACCTGGTTGTATGAGTATGATTTGACCGACTGGTGGCAGCACGAGATTCGTCTCGAACAAGTTCTCTCTTTTGATCCCACAAAGCCGTATCCTATCTGTATAGCAGGCAAACGGCGCGGACCTCTTGAGGATTGTGGAGGACCATGGGCGTTCATGGAGGTACAAGATGATCATCCTCAGTGGAAAGTTCTGCCTCAGTTTGCGCAATTTCTGCTTGACCACCGCGATGATCTGGATGAGTATCAGGATGAGTTCAGACGCTTGGCCTACTGGGTGGCTCGCGAGAACTTCAATCGTCAAGCGGTCAATCGCCGCCTAGCCGCATATGGTGCAGGGCAGGCAAGAGAGGAAGGAAATGCTCATGCGTATCCGGGTACAAGTGCTCATTGAATCAGATCAGGAGGCAACACCTCTCCATATTGAGGAAGTGGCCTGCTTCGAGCGAGATCAACTCACTCCAGAAACGCTGGGGTTACGGCTCTCTGAAGCGAAACAGCTACTGGCTGGCGTCCAGCAGGTGATGACCGGGAGCCAAGTCGAGGAGTATGTGGAACACCAGCGTCTGTGCTCCCACTGCCAGCACCCTCTCACGTACAAGGGGCATCACCAGATCGGCGTGCGCACCCTCTTTGGCAAGCTCACGCTCTCCAGTCCCCGCCTGTACACGTGCTCTTGCCAATCCCACCAGAAGCACAGCTGGAGTCCGGTGGCCGCGCTCCTCTCCGAGCGGAGTACTCCAGAGCTGATCTGCCAAGAAGTCCGGTGGGCCTCGCTGCTGTCCTATGGAGTGACGGTCAAGCTTCTCTCAGATCTCTTACCCATGGAGCATCAACTCAGTACCTCAACGGTTTCACGACATGTCCATCAGGTGGCAGGGCGTCTCGAAAGCGAACTGGGAGACGAGCAACCCTCTTTTATCACGGGCTGTCCGGCTTCGTGGTACGACCTGCCGGAACCAGCTGCGCCACTCGTCGTCAGTCTGGATGGCGGGTATGTTCATGCACGTACAAAAGAGAGCCGTAAGGATGGATCGTTTGAAGTAATTGTCGGGAAAAGCGTAACGGGAGACGGAGCCACAACCCGATTTGGACTGGTGTCTGGCTACGACACGAAGCCGAGGCGACGCCTCTTTGAAGTGTTGCAGACTCAAGGCTTGCAAATGAACCAGGCAATCACGTTTCTCACCGATGGGGGAGACACGGTTTGCAATCTGACAGAAGGATACAGCCCCCAGACCGCTCATATTTTAGACTGGTTCCACATTGCCATGCGGCTCACGGTGCTCGGTCAGATGTCCAAAGGGATTCCAGTTGAGCACAAAGGGGA
>Ga0209839_10001589_pt1 | contig 11499 bp, 9 predicted proteins | sample OrgsoiDNA2013050_FD_185800 | JGI IMG/M metagenome (GOLD analysis project Ga0209839, IMG submission 185800) | Permafrost soil microbial communities from the Arctic, to analyse light accelerated degradation of dissolved organic matter (DOM) -... | ecosystem: Environmental > Terrestrial > Soil >... | reverse complement strand
ATTGGGCGGAGCACAGGCACGCAAGAGCTTTTCAAACTCGTCGTCGGTGATAGTTTGAATGAGGGGCCGACCCACTTTGGGGAAGACGACGCGATCAAAGGGATTGTGCTCAAGGGTTTCACGACGGATGAGCCAGTGGAAGAAGGCCCGTGCTGAACGAGCATAGGTTTGAACGGTGCGTTCCGTGCGTACTTTGTCACGGGCTCCAGGAGTCACGCGCAGATGGGTAAACCAGGCACTAATGTCGTCAGCCTCGACCTCATCAATCTGCGTAATGCCCAACTCCTCTTTGAAGAAGAGATGCATGAACCCTAAAGCGGTCTGGTGCCACTCCACTGTCTTGTTGCTATGGTTGCCGCCGATATGATCCTGAATATAGGCTTCAATCAAGGGTTCGATCATCCGCCTTTTGGCCTGGATCTCTTGCCGTCCTGTTTTCTTGTTTTGCGCTTTCTGGGTCACCGCTTCTTGCTCTTCTTGTGCATGGCGAGCCTCCGCCTGGGCATCGAGCTTCGCGCGCTGGGCTTTCGCACGTTCTTCCGTCACCCGTGATCCTTTTTTGCTTGCTCGTCTAATGGCCTTCTTTGACGTTTCAGCATTCGCTGCAAAGCTGTTGGTGTTGGTTGCCTTTAAAACCATGGTGCGTTGTCTCCTTTTGCTGCATCATCTCGACCCTTTCTAGGATCTGGATGATACACTCATGCAATCCATTATCATGTGCAAGCAGTGATCCAGTGCTATCAGGTATGCGCGTTTGTTGGTCGGCCTGCAACGCAACAAGAAGTGCGGCAGGCAGCCTCCAGCCTTCTGCGAGGAAGAACGCCGAGAGACAGGTGTTCTCCATTCCATACAGGCAGGTACTTACAACCCGGAATAGGCAGGTGCTCATAGGCCACAGTGCTTCTGAACACTTTTGTCAGGCACGCTCACTTGATTACTAATAGCTGTAACTTGGCCTGATACGCCGATCTACAGCAAGCGTGCGTTCTTCTTGTAAGTTCCTGCCTTCCAAGCAGGCTGTCGCGGGTTCGAGCCCCGTCTCCCGCTCTTTTTCCTTCAGTCACCCCTCTTAAAAGAGCTTCTCAGGCCGTTTTATGGTAATAGATATATAGTAGATGTATATATACTATAGGTGATTTTGTAATTTTCGATTATCGCTTCCGCTCTCCCTTCTCATCCGTCTCTCCCCCTGCGCCCGAAAGGCTGCTTCACAGGAAGCAAGGAACACCAAGACGCGAGAAAGGCGCTATGCTCTCTCACTAACCCTCTTCAACGGACACCTGCCTTCTTTTCTGGCAAACACCTGCTTCAACGTGCACAGTCCGACAAAAGTGCTCACAAGCTCGAGGAGGCAGGTGCTTTCCACCTCGAAGCTGTGTGAGCTCCTTCGTCAACAGGGGTGCTGTATTGGCCGGTATTGTCGACTTCTTCATTCTCTTGATGCTTTTTCCTCGCTCAGGGGCTTTTTGGGGCTCTTTCATGGTGATTCTTCGCTGAACGAGTCCGAAAAAACGCCTCTTTTCCTCACTTTTCAGGAAAAATAAACGCATCATTACATGATGTATTGTTTCCTCGTACACGTGTCCCCCATACGTTGCCTCAGTGAAGCTGAGAGGCGCGTCGAAGGCTCCCCAATGGGCTGCGACGTGAGGAATACCATACACTATGAGTTGACAATACCAGCACAGGCTACTGGTTGTGGGTCACGATCTCACTGACGCGCTGGGAGAGCTCGGTGCCGTAGTCCGTCCAGATTCCCTCGCCCCAGTAGCGGTAGCAGCTGGTCTGTGCGGTCAGCAGGTGGAACAGCGCGTTGCGGTACCGGGGATCATCCCGGCGGATGCCCGAGGCGGTGATCCGCTGGTGAAACAGGGAACTGGCCCTCTCCATGGGCACGAGCACCGTGTCGTAGCCCTGGATCCAGGAGATGTTGTTGGTCCAGCTGCCCCCTTCCATGTGGAAGCGCTCGTCCTGGACCCGCAGCTGCTTGATCACCTCAGCCAGCCGCTCTGGTCCGTCGCCTGGGACCATGCGCTCCCAGATCCGTGCTTGGAATAGCGGCTGGATCACCGGCAGGTCGTTTTCATGGATCCCCACAGACTGGAGCCGCTCGAGGTATTCGGTGACGTTCATGATCGGCGTAAGAGAGCCGGAGCACTCGCGAATCACCTCGAAGTACTTGGCTGGGAATTCGTTCATCATCACCCCGCCATTCTCCCCGTCGGCAATCTGGGTGACCAGTGGGGGGATCGGTTTGCCGGCGAGATCCAGCCGAGACAGACCCTTGGCCTCAGCGTACGGCTGCATCTGGCCGATCAGCTTCGTGTCACTGCCCTGGGTCTTGATCACGGCCGTGATGGTCGCGGTTTCGCCCCGAGAGTTCGTGCAGACGAGGCGGTGCGGCAGATGGCGGCGCTGCGGAGCCTGCCCGTCCGGTTGCTCGATGGTGTGCTCTTGCACCAGGACCCACTGGTAGCCGCAGTCGATGAGGGTCTTGACGAACGCGTAGGCCACGTCGGGCTGGTTGGGAAGTGCCATTTCTGCGGGCGAGAAGCCGCGCACCCGCCCAAGCGCGTCGAGGCCAAAGAGGGCGGCAAAGTGGTGCTGCCAGGCCTCGACGTGAAGGCGGTAGTCCTGGACCGGGGTGGAGGGAGCCACGGCGTGGCCCCACGGGCAGCCCAGCCACTCCACCGCCTGGCGGTAGCGCGCGTCGCCTGTGATGCGCGCCAGAGCGTCGAGCACGTCGGTTGCGCCCATCTGGCGCAACCCGTAGAGCAGCGTGCCAGAGTACTCGAGCATGACCCGAGGCTGGAACCCCTCGTCGAGGAGTTGAGGGACGAAGGTGCCCATCCGTGTGTAACACCACAAGAACACCCCAGCGTTGTGGTTGTCACCGCTCTGCGGGTTGTCCAGCATCCACTGCAAGTTGCTGATCAGCCGTGCCGTCCGCAGCTCAGGACCCCCTGCCGGGATGAGTGGCTGGTGCATGTGCAATGCAAGAGCGAAGGCACTCTTGATCTCACCGAACCCTTTTGCCCCCTGTGGCAGGAACACCGGATCGGTCCGGTTGGCCCCGATCGCCTGCCTGATGCGCTCCTCTGAGCCGCAGATGTTGGGAAGCCCATCAACGCAGTCCGCAAGGTTGGCCATGGTGACGCTCCTCTCGCCGGTCTGGACCGGCTCTCACGTGTGACGGATGTCCTCGTAGATGTTTCGGCAGTGCTGCCCAGCGCTGGCTCACGAGTGATCCTGTTGCTACTGTATCCGATTCATTTCTCCCTTGGCAAGTGGTCCTGCCTCTCTCGGTGATGGATAATTCCTTCACCAGGCCTCGTTTAGCGTGTACTCGCAATCGGTCCCACTCCGGACTGATGTGTGGCCCTTGCGGACCGATGTGTGGCTCTTCGATCTGCTCTATTTTTCCGAGCAAGAACAGAAAGCAGACGATGCCGAGCACGAGAATGGCACCAGCCACTAAGAAATTCGCGGCAAATGAGCCAGTACTCTGAAAGATGAACCCGGCCGCAATTGGCGCGGCAATCCCCACCAGATTGTTGAAAAAGTTCATGATGCTGCCGACGGTTCCTACGGTTCCTTTCGAGGCGATCAATCCCGGAATGCTCCAGCCGATGGGGGCTGCGAATGCGAGGCCGCCAAGGGCAATGGAGATCCAGATGATCGCCACATTTGCATTGGTGGTAAAGGCTGCGCCGACCACGGCAATTCCTAAAAGCAGACCAATGGTAAAGAGCGTCTTGCGCACCCTGGTCGGGTTTTTCCCCCTCTTGATTAAGGCATCGACGAACCAGCCGCCGATCACGATATCCGTTATGGTGGCCACCACCCAGGGAATAATCGTGTAGAAGCCGCTCGCCAGGACGGTCATATGCAGCGCCGTCTGAAGGTACCCTGGTATCCACGACAAGAACAGGTAGAACGAGTAGCCATAGGCCATAAACCCCAGTGTCAAGCCCCAGACTTTCGGCTGCCGCAGGAGGAAGCCCAGGTTCGCCAGTGGATTGCCTGCTTCCTGACCCTCCTGTTGGGAGCCACCCTCAACAATGTAGGCGCGTTCCTCGGGCGCTAATTGCTTCGACTTCGTTGGATCACGATACCCGATCCAGAAGGGGGCGCAATACAGCAAACTGAGCGTCCCGGTCACGTAGAAGCCAGCACGCTATCCCCAGAGTGTGACCGCTACTGCGACGAGCGGGATGCCAATGACGTTTGAGAACTTGGCGGCTGCATCAAAGGCGGAGGTTGCCAAACTCCTTTTTCCTTCAACATTCACGCTTCACCATGAGGTTGACACTCGCCTCTTCAAGCCTTGCCAACACGGCGATAACGCGCTTCCACCAGAGAATAGATACCATAGGCAAAAAGCCCCAGAGCGACGATACCCAACAACACCAGACCGAAAGGCTGATGAGCCAGTTCCTGGAGTGCCCCAGCAAGTCCCTTTGCTTGACTCGCATTGTGCTGGAAAGCAGCTACGATGAGGAAAATCCCAATGATGCTGATCACCACACCCAGAGAAGCATACCCGACCCTGCCGACAGCAATAAGCACTTGCTTCACCTGGGCAGGCAACGTTGCTACATTGAGTTGCGCCTGAAACGTGGCGGCATATGCCGTATAGAAGAGGTAGCTAGCAACACCAAGAGCAATGAGTCCAACGACGATCACCAGGGCGGGGCCAAAGGGTTGCTTGAGAAGAAGAGCCGTTCCATCCTGGGCGGTGGCATTTGACCCCTTGCCGCCACTGCCCGAACCCACCACTAACTGGAAAGCGCCGTAGGCCAGTGCAGCGTACGTGATCCCCACAGCCGCGTACCCGATTCGCGCGAGCAGACCTTTGGCTGTGGTTCCCTTACCCTCTGTGTCGAACACCGCCTGAATAAAGCACCATAACGCAAAGCCAAACAGACCAATGGTCACAACTCCGAGCAAAATGCGTCCGTAGGACTGTTCAAGAATGGTCTGCAGGACCCCCTTCTGGTCAGTCACTGCACCACCAGCACCAATGGCTACCTTTGCCGCTATGCCCCCAATGAGGAGGTAGACCACCCCTTTGGCAGCATAGCCGCAGCGTGCCAGGGCCGCCATCCACCTGCCGGTCGCAGCATTGCGCACCCCACGTTCTGCATGCTGCACGTTTCTCGGAAGAGACGGGCTAGACTTACTCATACTCGTTTCCTTTCAACTGCCGGTAATGTCAACTCAAGAGAAATTGAAGAGTTTCTCCAAGAAAAATAGCATGAAAGTGGGGATTGCTCCCTACAGTTCCCTTCCTTTTTCGGCATCCTGACCGGCAAAGTGGATCGCGCAAGGCGAAAGCTCAACAACAGAATTTTTAAGTTGACACGACCCTCTTCTGGGTGACATCGCTTGACACTTCTGCGTGCCTCTCTCGTTCGCACACTCCGGCTCCAACAAGGTACGCAGCGGCTTTCTCGCCCGATAAAAATACGTTTTGGCCGTTGCTTCTGGGATGCTGAGCGCCTGTCCAATCTCGCGGAAGCTCAGTTGGGTGGTATAACGGAGCAGCACGATCGTGCGGAAGTGCGGTGGCAACATGTTAATCGCCTCAAGGAGCTGTTGCCCTAGCTCGTGTCGTTCGGCCTGCTCCTCCGGCAGCAGATCTGGGTCGGGAAGCGGGGGGAGGAATGAAAATTCGTCCTCATCCGAGCTCGACGCGAGTTCAGAAAAGAAAATCGGCTGCTTGCGACGCAGTTCATCGATACAGCGGTGATGTGCAACCTGGCATAACCATGCTTTGAGCGTCCCCCCCCTCCGGAGCGTGGGTAACGAGCGGTACAATTGGAGGAAGGTGTGCTGCAAGACATCGTGAGCGAGGTATTCGTCCCGCAGCAGGCGAGAGGTCAATGAGAAGAGCAAAGGACTGTATCGGTCGACGAGCAGTTCAAACGCCGCTGGATCGCCGATGCGCGCTTGTTGGACCAGGGCGTCATCCGTCAGGTCTGAAGGCTGCCTGTTTGACGCAAGGTGCGTTTGCATACAGTCTATCCTCCTTATTCTCCGGGCCTCCTCTCCGCAGCATTGAGAACGGATCCCAGGATGTGCGCGCTGTCACTGTTCCTGAAGCTCGTTCTCAGGTGCGCTCGGGTCAACTTCCACAGGTCATGGACACATCCAGCCCGCACGACTTCTTTACCTGCGTCCCCATCCTCTCGATCGGGATGCTCCTCCTCCAACCGCGTGTAAGATGGCAAGGAGAATACAGGCTCCAATAAAGGCCACGATAATCGTCCCGATCAAGCCAAAGGAGCCTAGCCCCAGCAGGCCGGCCAACCATCCTCCTAAGAGCGCCCCGATAATGCCCACCACAATGTCACCGATGAGCCCATAGCCTCCCCCACGCATCACCCGGCTGGCGAGAAAGCCAGCAATCAACCCAACAATGAGCCACCAGATGACATTGGAAAGATTAAGAGTAACTGCTGCGAGAAGAACTGTTGCAAGTGTCATGATTGAGTCCTTTCCTCGATACAGAGGTATCACTCTCCACGCTTTCCCCCCCTGCTTTGGGCCTCTCAGACCTGGGAGGAAAGCTCAACTCTATTCTTCAGTATATCCACGGAGCGTTATAAAAAGCGTTAACTCAACGTTACATACCTTCTGGGTGACTGACCTCCCGCATCTGCCGAGCAGGAGATCAGGATGGACGGGATCGTTCTGGCTCGCCTGGTGCAGACCGACGCGATGGGCGAGGGCGGGCAAAACTTTCTGTGGCATCGCTCCCTTCATCTGCGCTTTTTCCGCTGGCAGCGATTCACCGGTCAGTGCGGCCTGCTGCACATAGAGATCGGTTGCCTGGACCAGACGTGCATCGGCAGGCACCAGCTCCCCTGCTGTAAGACGGACGATATCACTCGGCACCAGCTCGCGGCGTGGCAGTTCCAGCCAGGTGCCATCGCGGAGCACGCTCGCTGTGGGGGCGACATTCGCGCGTAGCTTCTCGACGCTGTTCTGCGATCGGAACGTCTGGACAAAGTTGAGAATGTTGCTGAGCAGGACCGATAACAATGATGATAATGGCGTCGACTGGATCACCCAGAAACGCCGAGACAACGCTGACAACGAGCAGGATGGCGATCAGCGGATTGGCGAACAGGCGCAGAAACTGGACCACCGGCGATGTGTGCTTCAGGCCAGTCATATCGTTGGGGCTATAGCTGCCCAACTGCTTGCGTGCCTCCGCATTTGTTAACCCCTGTTCGCTGCTCTTGAGCTGCTCGAACAGTTTCTTTAATGGAACTGTCTGCGTGCCTGTTTTCTCCTCACCGGGAGGAGCTTGCTGTGAAGTAGATGAGCCTTGCATACTGTGCTCCAATAGCTTGTCCAGATAATTGACTCAAACAAGGACATGGATGACCAGCCCTTGTATCACATACTGCATCTAAATGCTCCTCTTCTTTCTTAAAGAGGCATTTCTCTTGCGGTTTCAAGCTCCTTCAAGGCTTTCCGCACATCATCAACAAGTTCTGGCGTCAGCGTATTTCGTGTACGCGCAACGTCAGCTACTCGCCACACCCTCTCCCACTCCGCTTTGGGAACGAGCATCTTTCCTGTATACTTCCTGAGATACGCGTCTAAACGCATGGAAAGTCGCGTTTGCGTTATGGTATTACTCATGATTTTACCTCAACCAGAGACTCTTTGTATCTTCTCTCTTTTCGCACACACAGGGCGGTCTTTTTCTTGCAGGGCGCTTCGCTTCAACTCCTCTAACCATGTGCCTCGTCGGTCCACACCCAGTCACGAACCTCCGGCATGTCTTCAAAATTCGCCCGTACATAGGCGTGATGCTTGTTCAGCAGATCATTGCATTCTGCGATAAGCGGCGGTGTCAACGCTTGCAGACGAGTCGCACGATGCATGGCCTCGATACAGAGATGATACCGACTCATCCCGTTGAGGACGACCATATCAAATGGCGTCGTCGTTGTGCCCTCATCAGTAAAGCCACGGACATGGAAGCGCTGCGCATCTGGGCGTCCATGCACTATCTCATGCACCGCTCGTGGGAAGCCATGAAAGGCAAACACGACCGGTTTGTCTTCTGTAAAGTGCTCAACAAACGTGGCATTGTCCAGGCCATGAGGATGCAGAGATGGCGGATAGAGCGTCATCAAGTCGACCACGTTAACCACACGGACCTTCAATGCAGGAAGATGCTGGCGGAGCCACCATGCCGCCGCCACCGTTTCTAGTGTGGGACTATCACCCGCGCATGCCAGCACGACATCTGGCTCGTCGTTCTGGTCATTACTGGCCCATTGCCATGTAGAGAGACCACGCGCACAGTGCGCGACCGCATCTTCCATGTTGAGCCATTGGAGTTGGGGCTGCTTGTCAATGACAATCAGATTCACGTAGTTACGGCTGCGCAAGCAATGGTCGGCGACGGAAAGCAGGCAGTTGGCATCAGGCGGCAGGTAGATGCGTGCAACGGTGCCCTTGCTCGACAGGACGACATCTATCAAGCCAGGTCCTTGATGGCTAAAGCCGTTATGGTCATTGCGCCAGCAGGTCGAGGTCAAGAGGAAGTTGAGGGATGCAATAGGTTCGCGCCAGGGAAGTTTATCCCCCACTTGCAACCACTTCGCATGCTGGATGGTCATTGAGTCGGAGACCATCGCAAACGCCTCATAGGTTGCGAACACGCCGTGCCTCCCTGTGAGCAGATAGCCCTCAAGCCAGCCCTGACACAGATGCTCACTCAGTACCTCCATGACGCGTCCATCAGGAGAGATATGATCGTCGCTTGAAAGCACTTTTCCTGTCGAGCAACGGTTTTCCACCTCAAACACATTGCCCAGGCGGTTCGAATTAGTCTCATCAGGGCAGAAGAGACGGAAATTCTGCTGTTTCGCATTGCGTGTAAAGATGTCGCGCATCATTTTGCCAAATTGCCGCGTTGACTCGTGATATTCTGTCGCTGGCTTTGGCACGTCAAGCGCATACTCGGTGAATGCTGGCAAGTCCAGCTCTACCAGGAGTTTGCCCCCGTTCGCATTGGGATTGGCCCCCATACGACGGTCCCCTTGTGGGGCGAGTGCGGCGAGTTCAGCGAGCAGGCGGCCCTGCTCATCAAAGAGTTCCTCTGGGTGATAGCTCCGCATCCACTGCTCAAGGATGTTCAGGTGCTCCGGATTTCCTCGTACGTCCGCAACCGGGACCTGATGGGCGCGGAACGTGCCTTCAATGGGCAGACCATCCACCTCTTTGGGTCCCGTCCAGCCTTTGGGAGTGCGCAGGATAATTGCGGGCCAGCGTGAGCCTCTGGTGAAGCCATGCGTGCGAGCATCCTCTTGAAGGGCGCGGATTTTTGCATAGCAGGTATCAAGCGTCTCTGCGAAGGCTGTATGCATCGTCATGGGGTCGTCACCTGCGACAAAATGAACGTCGTAGCCATAACTCTCGATGAGCATATGCACGTCGTCATCCTCTTCGCGCCCGAGCACGGTAGGGCCGGAAATTTTGTAGCCATTCAGGTGAAGAATGGGCAATACAGCCCCGTCGCGCACCGGATTCAAAAACTTGATACTTTTCCAGGCACCTTCAAGGGGTGCGGTCTCGGCCTCGCCATCGCCCACGACAGCGATCGTGATCAGGTTGGGATGGTCGAAAACCGTGCCAAAGGCGTGTGAGAGGACATAGCCGAGCTCGCCGCCTTCGTGAATAGATCCTGGAGTGGGCACGCTCACATGACTTGGGACGCCGCCGGGCGTTGAGAACTGGCGGAAGAGGCGGTGGATGCCCTCGGTGTCCTGTGTGATGTGTGGATATATCTCCGTGTAGGTCCCTTCCAGGTAGACGTTGGCGAGCAGGGCAGGGCCACCATGTCCTGGTCCCGCGAGGTAGATGGCATTGACATCGTGATCTTGAATCAGCCGATTCACGTGGACATAGATGAAGCTGAGTCCAGGTGATGTGCCCCAATGCCCTAGCAAGCGTGGCTTGATGTGCCTGGCTTGCAGCGGCTCTCTCAGTAAAGGGTTTTCCTGTAAGTAAATCTGACCAATGGTCAGATAATTCGCGGCATTCCAATAGCGGTGCATGAGATCAAGACGTGCCTGATCAATGGGCGACACCCTGACCTGATTAATGGTTGACATCGTATTCTCCTTGTCGTTCCTATTAAACGTCGCATTGCTTGTCTCTATTCATGATGGGCTTTCTCAAATATGCGCTTCGAGCTTTGTTTTATGTGAACTGATCATGGTTCTTCTGCGCAATCAGCGCAAACAATTTGTTCAATCACCACATATATTAACCGCGCGGTGTTATATAAAGCGTTAAAAAAATGTTAATAGCGTCATCCCTCCGTTCCGGCAAAGAACTACTGCCTAAAGAATTCCAGGTTCGTCACGCGTCTTTGCCTCCCGGAGAGACTGGAAAAGTTCATCTCGCCATGCCTTCTCTTCGCGGCAAGGCTTACGAACCGCCGAGAAAATACACGAAGAGTGAGCGTATTAACGCTCTTTCAACGCTTGCTTTAATGCTACGTGATACAATGAAAGTAACTTGAAAAAGTATTTCATTGCTTACGCGGAAAAAGCTGTCAACAGAGCAATCGTTCCAATTTCCGCTCGCCATGCCTTCTCTCGGGGAACGATTCTTACGAGCTGCCGCGAAAAAGTATTGGAAGCTGACGACTGAAAGTATTGGAAGCAGATTTCACGCGGAGGATACAGCTATGAGACCACTCAAACGTAGCTTACCAGGTGCGCTCTTCATATTGCTGGGCTCAGCCATCGTCAGTTGCGGCTTTGGGAGCACGAGCAATGCTTCTGGCAACTCAATCACCTTCTGGGCGGCCCCAAACCCTCCGCAGGTGAGTTTCTGGACAGCGATGGCCCAGGGATATATGAACAGCCATCACGGCATTACGATCAACGTAACGGCGATGCCAGAATCTCCGACCTCGGAGGCCGGTATTCAGGGTGCCCTTGCGGGCGATGCGGCCCCTACAGCCTCGGAAAACATCTTTACCGGTTTTGCTGCCTTCCTGGCGCAGGACCAGGTGCTTGTTCCGCTCAATACCCTGCCAGGGTGGAATGACCTGCTCACTACGCGCCATATGACGCAAGTCATGGCGAACTGGAAATTCAACGATGGGCAATCCTATGTGCTCCCCATATACAGCAATGCGATGTTGGTTGGCTGGCGTAGTGATATCCTTAAACAGCTGGGTTATAACACGCCCCCTCGGACATATAGCCAGGTTATAGCCATGGGCCAGAAGCTCAAGCAGCAGTTCCCCGATAAATTCGTCTGGGTCGATAACGATCTCGTTCTGGACGAATGGTCCCAGCGCCTGTTCGACTTCTTTCCCTTCTACGATGCTGCCAGCAATGGTCACAGCTTCATCAGCGGCAACCAGCTCACCGCCGACAACGCAACAGCGGTAGACACACTCAACTTCATGAATAGCCTGAGGCAAAATAACATGCTCCTGACGCAAAACGTGAA
>Ga0209839_10001586_pt1 | contig 11509 bp, 6 predicted proteins | sample OrgsoiDNA2013050_FD_185800 | JGI IMG/M metagenome (GOLD analysis project Ga0209839, IMG submission 185800) | Permafrost soil microbial communities from the Arctic, to analyse light accelerated degradation of dissolved organic matter (DOM) -... | ecosystem: Environmental > Terrestrial > Soil >... | reverse complement strand
GTCGGGCACATCGCCTCCTAGTCTGAGTGTTTTACAACACTCAGACTAGGCCTGCGGCCAGCCACAACCCAGAACCCCTACGAAATTGACGTGCACCCCCTCGCCAAGCCGGGTGCCCGGAACTGTCGGCGGGGTCGCTTACTGTTGCCCCAGTCACGAGGACAACCGGAGCTCGCTATGGTTCGCTGGCGTTTCGATGGGCAGCCGTTGCTGCGGTACACCACCGTGCCCGAGGCGCCGGTGTACCGCGAGATCATGGAGATCTTCGCCGAGGCTGCGGTCGGCTACACGGGTAGGCTCTCTCCCGAGGAGGTCCATGCCGCGCTCTCGGTGAGCCTGGACCCGAGCGTTGATGACCCCGCCGACGATATGCCCAGCATCGCCGATGTTAGGAAGCGTCTTGAGCAACTGTGGCTGTGGGGAAACCTGTCACAGGATTATGACACCGCCCGGGCCACGAGCCTGGAGAGCTACGAGAGAACAGCCTACGTCTATGACCTCACGCCGGGCGGTGAAGCTGCCGTTGAGGCCCTTGCGGCCCTCAGTGAGGCACTCCGGCGGGTAGGCGGTCTTCAAACCGTTGCGCTCCGGCAGATTGAGGAGATGCTGGGCCAGCTCGTCAGCGCGCTCTGCGCACCGCAGCCCGATGGTGAGCGTATTTATGCGCTGTGCGAGGACCTGCACACGCGGTTCAAGAGCCTGACCGCCAACGCGGCGTTGTTCATGCAGAAGGTGAACCGGTTGCTGGCCGCGCCGGTCCTCGACGCTCAGGATTTCGCCTTGTTCAAGGCAGATACGATCGCTTACCTCAATGACTTCATCAGTGATCTGGACGTCCTGGCCGGTCATATTCGTGCGCGCCTGGATGCACTTGACCGGCTCGACGCCACGGTGCTTAAAACTGCGCTAAGGGCGGGGGAGGCAGCGGCCGGCCAGATTCTTCTGGACGGGGACGCGGACTCGTTAACGTGGGCGCGCCTGGCGGAGACGCACTTGGCGGGCCTGGCTGAATGGTTCCGTGGTGAGGCAGTCGCACGTACAGGTGCCGGGGCACTGTATGAGAAGGCACGTGCGGCCGTCCTTGGGATCACGCGCGCTGCTGAGCGCATCCGTGAATCGTCTTCTAGTCCGACGAGCCGCTCGGCTGATTTGCTGAATCTCGCAGCCCGATTCGAGGCGGCCGTCAGCGATGACGACGCACACCGACTCTGGCATGCAGCATTCGGCCTGTCGCCCGCCCGCCATTTGGGAATCGTTCTCGACGATGACACCGTGCCTGCCACAGCTAGCTGGTGGGAAAACCGCTCTGCGGTAGCCGTGTCGCGCCAACTCCGCGCAAGCGGTCACACTGACTACGTACGTAAGGCCAGGCAGGTTGCTGATCGTTCCGCAGCCAAGCAGGCGCTCGCAGCCTCCGCTCGTGCTGCCCAGCAGCAGGCCGCCCAGGCCGCAAGTGCCCTGACACGGTTGGGCGTCGTGAGCATCAGCGAGATTAACGTCCGGGTGGACGGCCCCGTCGATCCCGTCATGCTGCGGTTGCTTGCGTCGCTTCTCTACCGCGCGCTGCGAGGCCATCGGCGCCGCGATGGCACTCGCCACGCCATGAGTGTCGACGGCACCATGCAGATCGATGTCGCTGAGCCGCTACCGCTGCGCGCTGCGCGGCTGGACGCAACAACCGGCACCTGGACGCTCCCCGATTACCGCATATGCGTGGAATGGCGGGAGAACGCGCAGACTGCCGAGCGGGCTGCCGCAGAGGCGAGCCCACATGCGACCCCAGGCCAGGCACTCCGGGCTCAGCAGGAGACGCTATTGTGAATATAAACGCACAAGAGATTGCAGCGGTGCGGGCCAGAGCGATCCGAACACTGCTCGCCCGCCCGCTGCTCGACCGGCGTTCTGGTGCTGACTTTACTGAGATCGTCGCGCATGCCCAATGGCTCCAGCGATGGTTTGACGAAAAATGCGGCTGGGTCCTTGTGGTTGACGCCAGGCACGGATTTGCCCGTTTGCGCAAGGTCCCCGCACGCCCGAGCTCTCGTCGCGGAACCTGCACCAAGCGTTCTACTCCTCGCCCATTCACGCGCCGCCGGTACAGCCTGTTCGCTGTGATCGCAGCGGTGCTGTCCGACACCACCCGGCCGCAGATCAGCCTGCGTGATCTCGCTGAGCGAGTCCAGGCAGTCACCACGGACGCGGAAGGCATTACCCAGTTCACCGCCCGTCGGGATGAGCGGATCGCGCTGGTGGACGCGGTTACCCTCCTGGTCGACCTGGGCGTGCTGAGCGTCGTCGAAACACGCGGAGACTACGCCAACGACCAGGACGCGAACGCTCTCTATGACATCGATGATCGCCGACTCGGTCATCTGATTGCCGCCCCTTACCCGCCCAGCCTTGCCACCTCCGTCGAGCACCTGATGCACGAGAGCCGTTACGGCCCGTGGGCCCCACCGGAAGCCCTTAAATCGCTGCAGGCGGCCGATGCTGAAAGCGGAACTGATCACGTTGCAGGCAGGATGGGAGCTATCGAACGGACGCTGGCGCTCGCGGCCACCGGAACGCCCGCCGCCAGCCCGGAGCAGCTGCGCCGCCGCGCGCGCCACCGCATCATGCGGACACTGCTCGACGATCCCGTGCTCTACCTCGGCTCTCTTGACGCTGCGGAGCGGACCTACCTGCAGCAGACCATCGGCGGGATAGGGAACTGGGCGGTTGAGGCCGGAATGGTGCTGGAGCGCAGGTCTGAAGGCTGGGCGCTGATCGATCCTGACGGCATCGCCACCGATGCGCGCTTCCCCGAGGGCAACGACCTCGTGAAGTTCGCGGCGCTGTTGCTGCTCAGCGCGCTGCAACCGAAGGCGGTTCCGGTCGGATCAGTACGCTACCCACGCCACAGTGCCGAACGGGTAATCGCCGGGCGCCTGCGGGCGAACCCAACGTGGGCGCGTGCTTACCAGACCACCGACGGCGCCGCCCAGCTAGCCTCAGCCGCGCTCAACTTGCTCGCCGACCTCGACCTCGCAACAGTTGATCAAGCCGGATTCACTCTGTTGCCTGCGGCCGGCCGTTACCGGCCTCAGGTCGCCGACATCGCATCTCCGTGCGGACCGGATGCTGAGGCGCCACCCGATACTGACGCTGGCCAGGGTGATCGCCCTGAACAGATTCTCACCCCCCCAATCAGAGACCGGGAGCACGAAAGGTGACCACAGCGACGGCCCTGCCGATGGATGTTATCCTCGGCGTCCCCGAACCGATCCGGAGCCGATGGCAACCTCTGCGCGCGGGAATTCTCAACCTCTTCCTCTACGACGAGCAGGTCTTCGCGTTCCACAACGGTCGGTTGCTGCTGCGCGGAAACAACGGCACGGGCAAATCCATGGCGCTGGAGGTACTGCTGCCCTACCTGCTGGACGCTGAGCTCACCCCTTCCCGTCTGTCGACCTTCGGCGGACGCGACCGGAGCATGCACTTGTGGCTCATCGGCTTTGACAAGACGGGTGCCCGCACCAGCGAGCGCGGCTACACCTGGGTCGAGTTCGGCAGGCGCCTCCCCGATGGCAGGAACGAGTACTTTAGTGTCGGCGCAATGCTGGAGGGCACCCGAGACGGCCCCGTCAAGGCGCACTACTTCACCACCGCGGCGCGTATCGGCGTCCATTTCTCAGTAGGCAAGCCCGGCATTGAACCGCTGAACGCCAAACTGCTGGGAGCAGCTCTCACCGAACAAGCAGTCCTCGGCCGACCCGGCCATCTCCACCCAGACGCCACCGGCCACCGAGCGGCCGTGAACGACACTCTCTACCGCTTGAGCGACGCCCGGTACGCCGCGCTGCGGCGCACACTGCTGCAACTGCGGCGGCCCAAGCTCTCGGACAAGCTTGACGAGAAAGGGCTCAGCAGCATCCTCCGGGACAGCCTCCCGCCAGTGTCTGACGTGATCGTGGAAGACCTCGCCGAAGGCTTCGAGCGGCTTGACCGTCACGCAGCCGCCGTAGCCGACTTGGAAGAAACCATCCGCAACCTTCAGCGGATCCGCGATGTCTACCGTAGCTATGCCCGCATCGCGAGCGCCGCACGTGCCGACGCCGTTGCGGCGGCTGAAACCGCGATTACCACCGTAGGCGAGAGGACCGCTGCGTCGTTGTCCGCCCGCAAGTCCGCAGAGTCCGCACTGACCGCCATTAAGACTCGCCAAACCGAGATTGGCACAGAACTTGCCCGACTCCGTGGCCGGATTACCATGCTGACCAGGCTCGAGGCTTATCAGAAGGGCCAGGACGTCGAGCCCTTGCGCGAGCTGGTGACCTCGCTGCGCACCAGCGCGGAACATGCCGCAGAAAGAGCTCAGGGAGCAGAGCAAGCCAGCAACACAGACGCCGCATCGGCCGCCCGGGCAATCGAAGCCGCCGTGACCGCCCGCGATAATCGCGCATACGAACGTGATCAGACCTCAGTCCGTGCTCGCGCGGCCCATACCCACGCGCTGGACGCGCAGCTCGCCACCGAGCTGGAAACTCTGACCGGAGCTGACATTCCCGATGACAGCACCACCGAACGGTTGCTCACGATCGCCCGGGTACTGATCACCCGTCTCGACGCTGAACTCGGCACGTGGTCGGTCGAGGTAAAGACTCTCGGCGCACTCAGTGGTGACGCCCAGAAACACGTAGCCACGCTTGAGACCGCGCGCAGCGAGACGAACCGTGCCCGCACCGAGGCCGATGAGGCCGAGGAAGCCCTCAACAAGCGACTAGAAGAAGACAGCGAGATCATCCTGGCCTGGGTCAGCGAACTGGGGCTATGGGCGGAACGCAGCGTACAGCTTCGCGCAGGCCAAGCCCCTCCGCTGCCGTGGGATCCGGCAACCGCGTTCGAACATGCACCGCGATGGGCCGCAGCGGCAGCAACCGCGCGGATTGCGGCCCTGGCTGCCGAGCAGAAAGACCATCTCGTCGCGGCAGGTGAACGCGACACTGCCGCTGGAGCCGCCGTCAGCGCTGCCGAGCGTGCAGACGAGATCGCCGACCTGCTCATGGCAGCAGGACATGCCGCAGCTGCGCACGTCGAAGCCATGACCGCCCACCGGGACGCCGTCCTTGCTTGGGCAGCCATGGCCCTCGAGCTATCCCGGGGAGAAGCCGCACCTGACCCGGAAACCTGGCGCCTGGAAGGCATCCATGAGGCCGCTGCCGATTGGGCGACCCGGGCCAGCACCACCCGCACTCGCGCGCTGCTGGTCGAACAGGCCGCCGTCGGCAGCGAGATCGAGCGGGTCTCCGGGGTGATCACACAAAAGTCGGCCACAGAGCGCCACCTCGCTGATGGTGGGCTACCCGAACCCATCGCCCCGCCTACCCGGCAAGCCGGCCGAGAAGGCCGGGCCGGTGCTCCTTTCTACATGCTGGTTGATTTCACCTCAAACATTAGCGAAACCGACCAGCTGGGTATTGAGGCAGCGGCCCTAGGCAGTGGGATCGCTGATGCCTGGCTCAGCCCAGACGGTCGATTGCTGTCCAGCGGAGACGGGGAGTTGCTGCTCGATTCACAGCTCGACGCATGGGCAGCACTACCGGCCACCCCTACCCTCGCCGACGTGCTCGTGGCCGACGAGCGGTGTGCGACCGCAGGTGTTCCGGCTGATGTCGTAACCTCAGTGCTCACCAGGGTGGCCTGCACCAGGTCAGCCCAGGCCTCCAGGTCCGAGACGCACCTGGTACTCGGCCGGGATGGATCCTGGCGGGCAGGCGTCCTCACTGGCGCACATCAGGTGGACGCTGTCACCCTCATCGGTGCCAGCAACCGGGAAACCGCCCGGTTGTCTGCGCTGGCTGAGATTCGCCGCCAACTGGAAGAGCAGCGTGACGAACTGCGCGAGCTTGAGAGCTGGGGCACCGAGATCACAGCATCGCTGACCCGCCTCGACAGTGAGCGAGCCAGCCTGCCCGGGAATGAAGAGGTCCGCCGACTACGCGGCGAAGCACAGGAGGCGGCTTCCGGCGCATCTCGTGCCGCCTCCGAGACCCAGGCCACTATTGCCCGCTCGGCGCTAAACCCGCAACCTGTCACCGAGCTAGATGAGGCGCTCTCCCGCGCCGAGGCATCTGATCTCATCGCGTCGATCGGGGTCCTGACCGCTGAAGTGCTCGCCGCCCCCTCCGTATCGGCACCTGCCGTGCAGATGCGGGCGCTTGCAGAGCAGGCGCGGGCACTTGCGGCCGCATGGACTACAGGAGCAGCAGCCTTGCGGGCCCGAGCTGGCGACTGCAGCATACTTTGCGTGACAGTCGAGGATGAGCGCGCGGCAATACCCGATGCGACACCAGTCCGGGAAACCCGAGCAAACATCGCAGCCGCTACCGCGGACCTCGCCGGGATGCGCAGCCGGGTCGCGACCCGGGAGAAGGAGGAAGCATCAGCCCGGCAGCAATCCGAGATCAGTGGCGCCGCGCTGCGAACCGCATTGCTTGCGAATTCGCTGCCGGACGACTGCGACACGGGGGCACTTGCGGAGGAGGTAGGGCGCTACCGCTCCAGTGCTGGGCGCTGGTTGCGGGCCGGGATCGACGAACTGCGAACTGCAAGCGCAGCGCAGCTCGCTCAACGCCGCTCTATTGCGAGCGCAGAGACCGCCGGAAGCGAGCGTGCCGAAGCGGATCGCCAAGCTCAGCAGCTGCTGGAAAAGGAGACGGAACTGTCGACACTGGTCAGTGAATACGGCAGCGGCTACCAGCTGATTGTTACCGAACTGGAGCAGTTCGGCGGCGAGCGGGAGCGGCTCGAAAGCGAGGAAGCGGACCTTCGTACCCAGGAGACAACGCAGATCGCTGCACGCGCGACCGCGGAGGCGGCCCTAACCGGCCTTGAGCAGCAGCGTGTCGAGGCCGAAGACGCACGCACTGGTGCTACTGCGGCCTTTCTGGCCGCCCACCGGTTGAGCCTCATCGCGATAGCCGGGCTTCCTGACGCGCCTCCCCGTGGTGACACCGCTGAGAGTACGGCGGCACAGCCCGGGATCGTCACATCACTTGGCCTGCGAGCCGGACGCGACTGGGCCCGCGCGGTCCGCGAAGCTGTTGGTGACCGGGTGACGCGAGATGCCGTAGCGGTCGAGGCTGCTGCGAACCGTGTCAACGAGATCCGTTATCAACTGGAGCCGAATCTCGCAGGAAAGGTCAGTGTCCGGGACGAGCATCGTGACGGCCTGCTTGTCGTGCAAGCGAGCCGCGGTACGCATTCTCTCGCACTGTTGGACATGATCGCGGTGCTGGCGGATGAGCATGCCCGGGACCAGCAATTGTTGGCTCAGCATGAAGCCGAGTTGTTCCGCATGTTCCTCGCCGACACCACCCGCCGCGAGGTCACGACGAAGGTGCGAGATGCCCGCACCGCAATCAAATCAATGTCGGCACTCATATCCGGTCACCCAACCGGCAGCGGTATCCAGGTTCGCCTGAACTGGGTACCTGACGAGAAAAACGCTCCTGGCATGCAAGACATCGTGGCCCTTATGGCCAAGGACGCGCCGCTGGAGTCCGAACGGGCGAGACTTCAGCAATTCTTCCGGTCCCATCTTGCGACCGTGCGCGCCTCCCCCGACGCCGACTATAAGGTGCAGATGGGACGACTACTCGATTACCGGCAGTGGTGGCGTTTCATCATCAGCTTCAGGCGTAACCAAGATCAGCCCTTCGAACCGCTAACAAGCAAGGCACACGGATCCTTGTCGGGTGGCGAAAAGGCAGTCTGCCTGCACTTGCCGCTGTTCGCTGCCGCAGCATCGTACTGTAACTCAGCCGGAATACGCTCAGTCGAGCCAGATGGGAGCCATATTCCTGGCTCGCCCAGGCTCATCTTGCTCGACGAGGTATTCGCAGGAGTCGACGAGGACAACCGTGGCGACCTCTTCGAACTGATCCGCACGCTAGACCTTGATATGGTGGCGACCAGCGAGAGCGAGCAGGGTTTCTACCGGCAACTGGACGGCCTGGCTGTCTACCATCTCATCAGCGCTGCCGACGCCATACTCGGCACTCGTACTTTGTGGGATGGCAGCGCCCCTCACAGGATGCTCGACCTCGGCCACGACATGGGCGCAGAAGGCGAACCGCGCGATGGACGCAAGGCGTGAGCATGCCTCACGGTCTGCCCGATGGTCGCCAAAGCCCTAGCGCTCTCTCTGTGGGGGAAATACTTGAGGATGAGGCAGTCCAGCGAATTAGGGAGGTGCTCGCCTCGCCCTCATGGCGATGGCTCACCAGCACGGTACGTGCTGCCTGGGAGCAAGATTTGTCCCGTCAACGTGTGCGCGTGAATCTGTCGGCCCTGGGCGACACGGAAGCCGCCGCAATGGCCGATTTCCTTCGCTGGCCCACCCACCGTTCTGGAGTCACCACCATCAGCCTGATACGGCTGGACACCCTGCTGCGCGATAGTGGGTTGTCGACCGGGCTTGCGGCATGCCTGACGGCAGTGGGTGGGCCACTGCGTGACGAAGCAGGTCGGCGTCGTGCCGATAGGGCAGCCCTGCTCGTAGCGAGCGACCAGCTGTGGGCCGAAGCAGCAGCCCATCCGGCACTCTTGCGCCATCCACCGCTCGCGGCATGGCTTGCAGACGAGCGTTGCGCCGGGCGTCTGCCAGCTGATGTTCCGGTGCGCCGCCAGGTCATGTTCGACGCACTGGCAGTACTCGGTGTCCTGCCCGATCCAGGTACAGGATTAGCCCGGCTCGCCAGCCGCATACTGGGCAATGCGCACGCGCTAGATGACGGTCCGGTACAAGCGACCGTATTGCGCGCTCTCGCCTGGCTCAGCGATCAGCTGCACGTCGCTGCTGGCTCCGCATACAGGCGCGCGCTGTGGGCAAGCGCAGGAGTCGCCCGCGACACTGTGTCATCGACCGTGCTAGTTCTCAACCTCACTCTGCCAGGCAGAGGACCAATGGTAACTGCACTCGCCGTCAATGCGGAGGCTGGTCTTCCGGCCAGGTTCACGCTCGGCCAAGTGCAGCATTACCTCGGCGATGAGCGGATTTCGGGTGTCTGTTCGCCTTCCAATGTGTTCATATGTGAGAACCCAAGTGTCGTGGAAGCCGCGGCAGATACCCTCGAGTCCCGGTCCGCGCCGCTGATCTGCGTAGAAGGCAGGCCAAGTGTCGCCGCCTGCCTGCTGATACAAGAAATGCAGAACGCGGGCGCCGTGCTTCGCTATCACGGCGACTTTGACTGGGCGGGACTCGCCATCGCCAAACCCCTCATCGGTACTGGCGCACTGCCGTGGCGCTTTGGTGCATCGGACTATCGAAACGGGCTAGCCCGCAATACTCGCTTGAAGCGTCTTTTCCCGCCCAGTTACCTCGTGGAGACGCCTTGGGATCATGGCCTCGCCGTCGAGATGTTGGAACACTGCATATCAGTAGAGGAAGAGGTGGTTACCGAAGACCTCCTATATGACCTTACTTGCGAGGAGGACTAGATCACTATAGATTTGCTGTCTGCCATCGCTTTCACAGCCACTTGTTCCGCGCGGTTGTCCGGTTTCAACTTTCCCGGCGGCCACCCGGGCAATCACACTGCCAAGCTAACCGCTCCTCGGCGCCATGCCTGAAGTGAGCGTGCTGGCAGCGGGCTTTTACGGACGCTGTCCGTGGTCGTCCGTGATTTCACGCTTCCGGACCCGCGTACGCACGGACATATGACGGACAGGGTCTTTCGTGAAGATCACCGTAAATCGGGTATTCGCAGGTCAGGACGTATGTAGCTATATCAGAACCGACGGTAGTAAAACCGTCGGCTCAGCCTACGTTGGTTCGAACCCAACACCTGCCACCACCTGCGGAAACGGCCTGTGAGCTGCATGTTCGCAGCCTTGCGGGCGGCCTCTGCGTTGTCCCGCCGTGTGTCATGATGTGCCGCCGTGAGCCCCTGGATAGCAGTGGTTACGGACATATGGCGGACGGAATCGGGCCGGAGCTAGCGGTTCACGGAACCGCTAGCTCCGGCCCGATTCCAACGGTCGGCTGGTCTCGTTGAGGGTCTGCGAGGACCTGAGAAGATCACTGGTCATCGTCGGCCTGGCCCACGCATAGCCGATAGAGGCGCGGGCGGTCGCGGCCCCCTGCTGATGCCGGGCTACCGCGTCGGAGCGTGGCGGAGCTGCGCCGACTGGCGCCGTGGCGCCTCATTGCGCTACCGCGCCGGGCAGCAGGCCGCGCCGGACTGGCCAGCGTATGGCCCGCATGCGGCGGCCGGCCACGATGAACCGGCTCCCGGCCAGGTCCCGGTGCCGGGCCGGTTTCCGCTGACCTCTGACTGACCTGCCGTGTACCTGGCATGTACCTCGCGGGACGGCAGGGGTGACGGCGGGAGGCGTGGCCGGCGGGTGTCCTGGTCATGGGGTACTCGTGGCACGCAGGAGCTGAACAACCTTGTCTGCGGCGTTGCGTGTATCGTCGGCGGGCGAGATCCGCTCCGCCCAGGGGTACCAGAACCACCAGTCGCCGGTGGAGTCGGCTGGCGCAGCCAGGACATGCTCGCACCGCGCATTGTCGCCGGGGTCCTGGACGAGCAGGCGGGGATGGCGGGGCGGCACTGTGGCAACGCGCGGTCCAGCCGCGCGTCTTGAACTCGGCTGCCAGGGCGTGAACGGCAGGATCTGGAGCGTCACGTCCGGGACGGCGGACGCCCGCGCCTCTCACCTGCAATGCCTCAACGTCCGCTCGCACATCACGGCCGCAGTGAACTTCCTGGACTGGCTGGCCGGCAACGGCGTCATGCTGTCCTCCTGCACCCAGCCCGACCTCGACAGGTGGGCGGCCAGCTAGGTCAGCTACCGGGACGAAACCGGCCACTTCGTCCGCTGGGCCGTCGCTCATCGGCACGCCACCGGCCTGACCTTCAGCGCCGTCCGGTGGGAGGGCCCGCGCGGGCCGCACGACGGGGAGAAACGCTGGGACGACGCGCGGCGGCTCCTGCAAGACCGGACGATGAAGACCTCCGACCGGGTCGCCGGGCTGCTGCTCCTCCTCTACGCCCAGAACCTTGCAGTCATCAGCCTCCTCACCATCGATCAGGTCCACGCCAGCGAAAACGAAATCGCCCTCCAGCTCGGCACCGCCCCCGTCGTGCTGCCCGAGCCGCTGGCCGGCCTGGTCCTCGACCTGGTCGCCACCCGCCGGGCAAGCACCATAATCAGCGCCCCCGGGACCACGCCCTGGCTGTTCCCGGGCCGACGCCACGGCCAGCCCATCACCCCCGGCCGACTCGGCCAGCGCCTGAAGAAGATCGGCATCCGCTCCGGCCGCGACCGGTCCACCGCCCTGTTCACCCTCGCCGCCGAGATCCCCGCCGCGATCCTCGCCCGGATGCTCGGCATCCACGTCAGCGTCGCGGTCGCCTGGCAGCGCGCCGCTGGCACCGTTCGCCGACGACCTTCGCAGAGAGCTGGCAGGCAGCGGCTACTCGCCTCGCTCGGCCGGTGAGCTGATGCGGCTGGCCGCACAGCT
>Ga0209839_10001585_pt1 | contig 11511 bp, 8 predicted proteins | sample OrgsoiDNA2013050_FD_185800 | JGI IMG/M metagenome (GOLD analysis project Ga0209839, IMG submission 185800) | Permafrost soil microbial communities from the Arctic, to analyse light accelerated degradation of dissolved organic matter (DOM) -... | ecosystem: Environmental > Terrestrial > Soil >... | reverse complement strand
TATGTCCACTAGCGGCACTCTCGATGGCACCGTGACGAGTCCGTATGCGGCTCTCGGGCTCCGAGCGCGTTACGACGGCTGCGCACCACGATCAGCCCACGGTGACGGCGTCAGCCGCCCCGGAGCCTGCGTTGCTGCAACTGCACACGGCCGATGGAGTGGCGCCGAAACCTTAAGCCCCTGAACCACGGCATATTTCTTGCTCATTGTTCGGTCTGCATTGTTGAACACGACGTAATGTTCAGGACCGAACAGCTTGTACCACACACATGAACTGATCCAATGGCTTCGTCGGCCGCGCGGGGCCGCGCTTGCGACCAAAACGTCGATCGTCATCTCGATATTGTTCCTGGTCGCCATACTGACTGTCGGGCTGACGTCGCTGTACTCTTTCCGCGCGAAGCTGACGAACGTGATGATTGCGGAACAGACCACGCTGGTCGAGCGCATCGCCGACAACCTGGACCAGAAACTGCTGGCGCTGCAAAATACCCTCGCACTCAGCGCGGCCGAGGTCACCGAGGCCGATGTCACGTCGTCGGACGCCGCGCAAGTCTACCTGGACACCAACACCGGCCTGTACGCCAATCTGGACCGCTCGGTCTTCCTGTTCTCCGCGGAAGGCATCCTCCTCGCCGAGCGGCCGTTCAAGCTCAATCGACGCGGCGTCAATGCGTCCTGGCGGCCCTACCTCAGGGACACCATTCGAACCAAGCTCCCTGTCATCTCGGAACCATTCCTGACCAACGTAGGCGATTCGAACATGGTGATGGTGCTGACGATGCCGGTTTTCGCCAAGGATGGACGGATGATCGCCGTCCTCACGGGCAGCCTCGGCCTGACCAATCCCGGCATGCTCGGCAACATCGCCAAGACCGTCATCGGCAAAACCGGTTACCTTTTCATCGTCACCACGGATGGCAAGCTCATCATGCATCCCGACCGGATGCGCCTCTCGCAGGAGGCTTTTGCTCCGCACGCCAACGCACTGTTCGATCGCGCGCTGAGAGGCTTCGAGGGCACCGAGGAAACCGTGACCTGGGACGGACGGGAGGCGCTCGTTTCGTACAAGCGCGTGCCGTCGTCGAGCTGGATCGTGGCTGCCGTCTACCCCAAGAACGAAGCCTTGCTGGCGGTTCACAATTTGATCTGGCGCTTCGTGGACCTCCTCCTGGTCGCATGCATCGTTGTCGTTGCGGCTATTTGGATCCTGACGCAGTACCTGATGCGGCCCCTGGTGCTTCTCACACAGCACTTCGCGACCTACAAGCCGACCGACGCGCAAATCGCACCCTTGACCGGCGACAGCGGCAGCGGCGAGATTCGCGCGCTGAGGAGCGCATTCAATCGCCTGACTTCCCGTCTGCGCGAGCGTGAGGACGCCCTCATCGAAACGATGCACAAGTACCAGTTGATCACCGACAATTCCAGCGATTTGATCACCAAGCTCGCGCCGGACGGGACCATTACGTACGCTTCCCCCGTGTCGGCCAGCATCCTCGGCATAGCACCCGCTGGGCTGGTCGGTCATTTCCTGTGCGAGTTTGTTCACCCCGACGACTTCGACATCGTTCGCACTGCAATCCAGGACGCAGCATCGGCCGAGGCGCCGCCAAGGATCATCTATCGTGCGCGCCACGTGGATCAGCACTATGTCTGGTTCGAGACAACGTTGCGGCTGATGACGAGTGCGGACGGCGAAGCGACGCAGAAAATACTGTGCATCTCGCGCGACGTAGGGGATCGCAAACTGATGGAAGAGCGCCTTCACAATCTGGCGCGAACCGACCATCTGACGGCGCTCCCGAACCGGTTTTTGCTCGACGAACGTTTCGCGATCGGGCTCGCGCAGGGGCGGCGAGAGGGCTCGCTGCTCGCCATGATGATGATCGACATCGATCGCTTCAAGAACATCAACGACACTCTCGGCCACGGGATCGGCGACGAGTTGCTCAAGCTGGTCGGATCCGCGCTCAAGTCGTGCATCCGCGATTGCGACACGCTCGCGCGCTGGGGAGGCGATGAATTCGTACTCTTGTTGCCGGGTCTGCAGGATTCCAGCGTCGCCGAATTGATTGCCGACCGCTGCCTGATCGCGCTGAAAACGCCGTTCATCGTCGACGGCCATTCGCTGCACATTACCGCATCGGTAGGCATAAGCGTGTCGCCGGACTCGAGCGCAGGAGCGGAGGTGTTGCTGCAGAATGCCGATATCGCCATGTACAAGGCCAAGGCGCGTGGCGGCGACTGTTCGATCATGTATCGCGCCGACATGAACGAGGGAGCGCGCAGCCGGATGTCCATGGAAAGCGCGCTGTTTCACGCGCTCGAGAGAGAAGAGCTGCTCTTGCACTACCAGCCGCTCATTTCGGCGAAGACGGGCCGCCTGGCGGGCGTCGAGGCATTGATACGCTGGCAGCACCCCGAATATGGCCTGGTTCCACCCGGGCAATTCATCCCCATCGCGGAAGAGACCGGACTGATCGACGCGATCGGGGCGTGGGTCTTGCGTACGGCATGCACTCAGATGAACAACTGGCACGCTCGCGGACTGGCAAGGATTCCCGTTTCGGTCAACCTTTCCAGCAGGCAGTTTCGGCACGACGACCTGGTCGCCACGGTCAAGTCAATCCTGGACGACACCGGCTTCGATCCGCAACTGCTCGAACTCGAGCTCACCGAATCATTGCTGATGGACGATATTCCGAAGACCAAGGCGACTCTCGGCAAGCTCAAGTCGCTCGGCGTCACCATCGCGCTCGACGACTTCGGCACCGGCTATTCGTCGCTGAGCTACCTCAAGGGATTCCAGTTGGACACCTTGAAGATCGATCGATCCTTTATTGCCGAGCTGGCAACAAGCGACGCCAATGATTCGATCGTTCGCGCGACGATCGGACTCGCCAAGGGGCTGCGCCTGAAAACGGTTGCGGAAGGCGTCGAAACGAGGGAGCAGGCGAATTTCCTGGTCAAGCAGGGCTGTGACGTGCTTCAGGGGTTTCTGTTCGCGCGTCCGATGGAGCCGCAAGCGTTCCTTTCCTTCGCCTTGGCTTCCCATACGTATCTGCTGCCGCGATGGACGACTGACGAGCCCGAGCAAAATGGCGTGATCCAGTAGGCGCAGTCGCCGATATCCGGGTCCGCGCCAGCCGCATCAAAGCGTTCGTGGCAGCCCGAGCGCTTCAGCTACAAGCCTGTTCCGCTCCGATGCGTGGCGCTCCGCGTTGCAGACGGCTGTTGCTGCCGAATCAGGGCGCCCCGCGTAGACAAGCGATACGCCAGGCGGCAACGCCGCTTCGAGTTGATCGCGGACGAGATGCCACGCGCCGTGATTCTTGGCCTCTTCCTGCGCCCAGACAAGCTCGCGCAGGAGCGGGAACCTCGCGAGCGCTTCACGCAATGCGTCTGTCGGAAAGGGATAGAGCTGCTCAGCGCGCAATATTGGCAGGCTGTGTAGTGCTGCCTTCGACCGTGCGCTCGAAAGATCGTAGTACAGCTTTCCGCTTGTCACGATGGTCCGGATCACGGCGATCTGATCGATGTTGGCCGTCTCGGCAAGCAGCGGATGAAATTCATCTTGCGCCAGGTCACGGAGCCGCGAATACGATGCCGCGTTTCCGTGCATCCCCATTTTTGGCGTCATCACGACGAGAGGCTTTCGTTTGTCCATCAACGCCTGCCGGCGCAACAGGTGATAGTGCTGTGCCGCCGTGGAAGGCATGGCGACCTGCATATTGCCATCGGCACATAGCTGCAGGAAACGACCCAGAAACGCACAGGAGTGCTCCGGTCCTCCGCCTTCATGCCCGTGCGGCAACAGAACGACCAGACCGCTCCTGTAGCCCCACTTGGCCTCACCGCTGGCGATGAACTGATCGATGATCACCTGGGCGTTGTTCACGAAATCGCCGAACTGCGCCTCCCAGATCACCAGGTCGCGCCCGGATTGCAGCGTATAACCGTATTCGAAGCCAAGCACGGCCTCTTCGGAAAGCGGCGATTCGAAAATTGAGAAAAATCCCTGTTCGGCCGCGACATGGCGCAACGGCACGTGAGCGTTCTGCCAATCCTCCACGGCGGCCTGATCGTGCCAGACGTGCTGCCGGTGGAAGAACGTTCCCCGTCCCACATCGAGGCCCGAGAGCCGAACATTGAATCCATTGGCGACCAGCGATCCGTAGGCGAGATTCTCGGCGAGACACCAATCGATGGGACGATCGTCCCCCTCGGCGATCGAGCGCCATTCTTCGACCATTTTCGCGATGTCCGCGTGCAGTACGAATCCACGCGGCACCGTTGCAAGCCGCCGCAGCAGGGTCTGCAGCTTGGTTAGCGGAATCGCGGTACTGACCGCGACGTCGGCATCCGTCGCGGGCCTGTCGCGATCGGATGAAACATGCGTCGACGCCGTCGCTCCCTCGGTGGGCAGTGCGCCGATCATCGCCGACATCGCTGCGGCCCTCAATCGATCGACGTCGCCGTCGCGGCCCAGGCCCTGCGCTGCCAGCCTTTTCGCGTAAAGATCGACGACGCTGGGATGATCGACGATCCGACGTTGCATTGCCGGCCGGGTCATCGTCGGATCATCGGCGCCGAAGTGCCCGTAACGCCGATAGCCGACGTGGTCGATGACGATGTCCGCCCCAAATCGCATCCGGTAATCGGTCGCCAGCCTGGCCGCAAATACGACCGCATCCGGATCATCCGCGTTGACATGCAGAATCGGCGCGTCGATCGCCCGCGCAATATCGGCCCCGTGAAGCGTCGATCGCGAGTCCCTGGGGTGCGATACCGTGGATCCGATCTGGTTGTTCAGAATCACGTGCAGCGTTCCGCCCACGCCGTACCCGCGCGTTTGCGAAAGGTTGAGCGTCTCGGTCACGATGCCCTGCGCCGAGAACGAAGCATCTCCGTGAACGAGAACCGACAACACCTGTTTGCTGGAACCGTCGGTTTTGCGATCCTGGAGCGCTCGCGCCATGCCGCAGACGACCGGCGACACGCTTTCCAGATGCGATGGGTTGTGCGCAAGCAGAACGCGGATGTCGCCCTTGGAAGTCGCTATCCGTGCCGACAAGCCGGCATGATCCTTGAGATCCGCCGCCGCCAGCGTTGGCTCGGGGTTGGACGAAAACAGCGACATCAGCTGCTTCATCGGAACATCCAGCGCATTGAGCATCATGTTCAAACGACCGCGATGCGGCATTCCCAAAACGATGTCTTCGACGCCGTGTTGCGCTGCGCTTTCAACGACGGTTCGCAGAAGCACGACCAGGCTCTCGCTTCCCTCCAGGCTGAAATGCTTGGAACCGGGATAGTTGGCCCTGTGAAATTGTTCAAACGTTTCAGCCGCCGCGAGCCTCGCGAGGATGCGCACCGAGTCGCGATCATCCAAATTCGACAAGCCGACCCTTGCCTCCATCTGCGCGTAAAGCCAACGCTTCTGTTCCGCCGACCGGACATGCGCGCTCTGCAGCGACACCGAGCCGCAGTAACTGTCCTGCACGCAGCTCAGCAACTCGGACAGGGTGACGGTCTGCGAAGCGCCGTCGAGTTCGATCAGATAGTTCCCCGCCGCGTCCAATTCGAGACCGTAGGTCGACGCTTCGAGCTCGGCGACAGGAAATTCGCCCTGGCCGATCATCAGAGGATTGATCGACGCCCGACGATAACCGTGGAGGCGGTAACCGTCGACGAGCGCTTGGGCTGCAGCAGAAAAATCCTGGATCGCCGCCGGCATTTGCGGAAGATTCGTGCTGGGGAGGACGACGGCTGCCGATGGCAAGGCTGCAAGCCTGCGCATGAAGGTCTCCAATGGGGTTGACGTCGACTGCGAAGCCGGCCTTAGGGGTTTCGGGCCAGTAAGTTAAGAAGTGTACGCTACATTACGTCCAATCCTGATTGTTCTGAGCACCGCCCTCAGACCCGGGTTATCCCCTAAAAACAGTCCCTTCCATCAATAATGGCGCTGGCACGACCCTTAGCTACGGGTCGAACTCGCGCGACGCAATGCTCTGTTATGTAGATAACAATACGAGGCCCCAACTATCGAGCAGCCCATGGGAAACTCGCGCAAAACAACGCGTGCCAGACGAGGATCAACCACGACTTGCGTTCAATATCGGTGTTCTAGTACACTAGAACACTATGAATCGAGAGTGGAACGACAGCCAGCCGATTTACCGCCAGCTTCGCGACCGCGTGATCGCGATGATCCTCGATGGCGCGCTGAACGAAGGTGATCCGCTGCCATCCGTGCGCAACGTCGCGGCCGAGTATCGCGTCAATCCACTTACGGTCCTGAAGAGCTATCAACAGCTGGTCGACGAGCAGCTTGTCGAGAAAAAGCGAGGTCTCGGCATGTTCATCAATGCCGGTGCCCGCAATCTCCTGTTGCTTGGCGAACGCCAGAAGTTTCTCGCCGAACAATGGCCCGGCATTCACGCAACCATTCAGCGCCTCGGCCTTACGCCGAACGAATTGATGGAAGCGGTCGCCGCCGGCGGCAAATCGTCGGCTGCGAAAGAGGAGCGCTGAACCCATGCCATGCATCGAAGCACGCGGCCTGCGCAAGACCTATGGCGCGACGATTGCGCTGGACGGCGTCGACTTGCGGGTCGAAGAGGGCCGCATTCTCGGGCTCATCGGTCCCAACGGCGCAGGAAAAACGACCGCGCTCGACGCGATTCTCGGCCTCACGTCGTATCAGGGCGAGCTGAAGGTTCTCGGACGCGACCCCTGGACCGAACGCGATCAGCTCATGCGCGACGTCTGCTTCATCGCCGACGTCGCGGTGCTGCCGCGCTGGATACGCGTTTCGCAGGCGCTCGATTACGTTGCGGGCGTGCATCCGCGCTTCGATCGCGCTAAGGCAGAAGGCTTTCTTGCCAAGACCGCCATCAAGCGCACCAGCAAAGTCAGGGAATTGTCCAAGGGCATGGTGGCCCAGCTGCACCTCGCCCTGGTGATGGCCATCGACGCGAAATTGCTGGTGCTGGACGAGCCGACGCTTGGCCTCGACATTCTCTATCGCAAGCAGTTCTACGATTCGCTCCTGAACGACTACTTCGATCGCAGCCGCACCATCGTGGTCACGACGCACCAGGTCGAAGAGATCCAGGACGTCCTCACCGATCTGATGTTCATCAACCGCGGCCGCATCGTGCTCGATTGCAGCATGGAAACATTCGAGTCGCGATACCTGGAAGCGATGGTGCAGCCCGAGCATGTCGCCGCGGCGCGGGCGCTCAAGCCGATTCACGAGAGACAGGTGTTCGGCCGCAGCATCATGCTGTTCGATCATGCCGATCGCGACCAGCTTGCCGCGCTTGGCGAGGTGCGCACGCCCAGCATCGCCGACCTCTTCGTTGCCGTGATGGGTGATAAGGCGAACGACGCGAAAGGCGCGACAACATGAACAGCGAATCGAATCGCGCGACCGAGCCCCGGCCCGAAGGCCAGATGACCGCGCCCGATGCGGGCTCGCGGACCCAGCCCTTCTACTGGTCGGTGCGGCGCGAATTGTGGGAGAACCGCTCGATCTACATTGCGCCGCTGATCGTAGCTGCGCTCCTGCTGCTCGGCTCGGCGATCAGCGCGTTCTATCTGCCCGAGCGCAGGCGTGCCTTGTTGCTGCTCGACCCGGAGGTGCAACGGGCCGCGGTCGAGCAGCCGTACGACACGGCAGCGATGATTATTCTGGCGACCGCTTTCATCGTCGGTATCTTCTATTGCCTCGACGCGCTGCATGGCGAGCGCCGCGATCGCAGCATCCTGTTCTGGAAGTCGTTGCCGGTTTCGGACCTGACGACGGTGCTCTCGAAGGCGAGCATCCCGCTCGTCGTCCTGCCGCTCATCACCTTCGCGACCATCATCGCCACGCAGCTGATCATGCTGCTGCTGGCGACCATCGTCCTGCAGTTGAACGGCCTCGGCGCCGAGACGTGGACGCCGGTGCCTTGGTTCCAGGCGTCGCTGATCCTCCCGTACGGCCTGGTCGCGCTTGCTCTCTGGCACGCTCCCATCTACGGATGGCTGCTGCTGGTCTCGGCCTGGGCGCGGCGCACGACATTCCTCTGGGCCGTGCTGCCGCCGCTCGCGCTCTGCATCGTCGAGAAGATCGCTTTCAACACCTCGTATCTCGCCTCGCTGCTGAAAGACCGCTTGTTTGGATTCGCTGCGGACGCTTTCGCCTTCGAGGGGCATGGAACGTCGATGCACACGCTGGCACAACTTACCCCGGGGAAGTTCCTGGGCTCTCCGGGTCTCTGGATCGGGCTGGCAATCGCCGCGGCTTTCCTCGCCGCGACCATCCGGTTACGCCGCTATCGCGGCCCGATCTGATTGCTGCCGCGTCGTCGATAGCGATCCCCAACGCCGCGCAAACGGAGCCATGGGATGACATTTTCGCCGCTCGTCTTTTTTCACATCTGGGCCGCGCTCACCGGTGTACTTGTCCCGGTCGTTGCAGTCATCGTCCTGACGATTTACTGGCTGATACGCGTCCGGTTTGCAACATCATTCAGGAAAGCATCGAGAACAAGCGGAACGGGCGGTGCTGCGACATTCAGTGTATTGAATGAATTGAAGTCCGAAGGCGGTTGAATTGCCAAGGTCCGTCGCCGCTACTGCGTGAGCGGCCCGGCACGTTCCACCTCGAGCTTCGCGACGTTCGTCACCCTCCTTCGTGAGCCAAGAGGCAATCCCCAGGCGAGCGTCGGGCGGTGTCGGCGAGATTACATCTGCTTGAACAGATGATTGAAAGTGCGGCTCACTTCGAGTTTTTCATCGCTGCCTTTCACATGCACGATCTGCCGCCCGCGGAAGTCGCGGCTGACCTCGCCGACCGCATCGACGCGAACCACCGTGGAGCGATGGATTTGCCAGAATTCTTCCGGGTCCAGCTCATCGATCAGCTCCTTGATCGGCTTGCGTATCAGCGCCTCGAATCCCTGCGTCTGCACTCGCGTGTATTTGTCTTCGGCACGGAAGAACAGGATATCGCTGGTCGGGATCATCCGTATGTTGGCGCCGACGCTGGCTTGCACCCAGCGCATGTATTCGCGTGGTTTCACGCCGCCGGCGCCAAGTCGTTGCGATAACTGGACCAATAGGTCATTCATCGGATCCGGTGCTTGCTTGAGACGCGCGCGCAGGCGCTCGCAGGTCAGCGCCACCCGCTCCGGATCCGCCGACGCCGGCTTCAACAGATAGTCGACCGCGCCGTGCTCGAAGGCGGTGATGGCGTACTGGTCGTGGGCAGTGACGAACACCACGTGGACCTGGCCGGCCAGCGCTTTAGCCGCTTGGATGCCGTCCATCCCCGGCATGCTGATATCGAGAAAGACGATATCAGGCTCCTCGCTTTGCACCATGGCTACTGCCTCGCGGCCATTGCTGGCCTCACCCACAATCACCAGTTCGGGCCACGCTTGCTTCAGGCTGGCAATGATTTGGTCGCGCATCAGGCGTTCATCGTCGGCGATGACGGCGGTGGCAGCGGGCAAGGCGTTCATGCGGTTACTCGTCCAATCAGGGCGGCGGTGAGGCTGGGGCAATTTCGTACGGCACTTTGATAGTGGCACAGGTGCCGCCCGCGGGCGGCACGCTGATGATCAGCTCAGCGCGGCCGCTGTACAAAGCCTTCAACCGCTCGCGGACATTGGCCAGTCCCACGCCAGTTTCGGCGCTCGGCATGAAACCCATCCCTGTGTCGAGTACATGGACGGCCAACTGGCCATCGACGATCTCGGCACCGATCTCGAGCCTGCCCCCCTCTGGCTTCGGTTCCAGGCCATGTTTGATGGCGTTTTCCACCAGCGTCTGCAACATCATCGACGGGAAGACCGCCGATTTCAAGCCTTCCGGAACACTGACTACCGGGTGCAGGCGCTCTTCCATTCGCACCGCCATGATTTCCAGAAAGGCGGTGCAAAGATTGATCTGCTGACCCAGCGAGGGCCGGCTGCCGTCGCGCATCTGCGGCAAGGCCGAGCGCAGGTAACGGATCAGGCTCTGCTGCATCTTGGACGCGCGCGGCGGATCGGTCTGGATGAGCTGGTCGATGCTGGCCAGGGTATTGAAGAGGAAATGCGGCTCGATCTGCGCCTGCAATGCTTCCATGCGCGCCTCCAGCACGGTGCGCTCGAGCTGTTCGGTTTCGGCCCGCATGGTGGCTGCGCTGGCGGTCAATTCCGCTCTGCGCTTGCCGCCCGCCACCGCCTTCATAATGAATGAGGCGATGATAAACATGAAGACTGGGTCGGGGTGCTTGAGTATGCCGCCCAGTATCAGGGCCAGGAGCGACACGAGCAGAAGCTTCTTCCACGACACCACGGCCAGCCAATCGAAGAAACGCCACCATGCCGCGGCGATGCCATCGCCGATCTCCTGCAGCGTTTGTCTGGCTCCGGATTGCCGCGGGCCGGGACCGCTCTTGCCCCTCTCGGCGGCGTCGTCAGTGCCTGGGCTGCGCTGGTCGGTATTCATCTTGTTGCCCTCGGGTCGCCTTCTTGTCAGAGGGCAAGATTACGGGAGCGGGTCGCCGGGCTCCAGCGCGGCAAGACAGAATGCGCGCTGGTAGGGGTGAAATGCAGGAAACCGGCCTATCTCGTTGCGATGCGGTCACCGGTTTCCCCAAAACCGGCGCAGACGAACCGCGGACTTCGCGGGTTGGCGCCGCATACAACGAGCGAGCTAGTGGAAATGCTTATGGATGTGGCTGAGGCCGCCGCTGTGGGCATGCTCATGCGTATGAAGGCGATGGAGGTGTCCATAACGCTCCTCGATGCGACCGAATTTCCATACGAATGCCGAGACACCCCACGCAACCAGGAAAATGCCGACGATCACGTAGCCGAGGATCCCGAAGTCGAGCCCGGCGATCGGATCGAAGAACCGTCCCTTGAGATCGAGTAAGCCGATAAAGACCTGCAGCAATTCGATCGTTCCGATCAACAGCGCCACCGCGATCGACAGGCCGGTGATCGTGATGTTGTAAAAAATTTTCCGCAACGGATTCACGAAGGCCCAGTTGTATGCCTTGGACATCAGTACGCCATCCGTGGTGTCCATCGCCGACATGCCGGACGCGAAGAGGATAGGCAGCGACAGCACCGCGCCGAGTGGCAGATTGCCGGCCGATGCACCGGCGGTCATTGCCAGCAGGCCGACCTCCGACGCGGTGTCGAACCCGAGGCCGAACAACACGCCCAAGGGATACATCTGCCAGCTATGGCTGATGACCTTTTGCAGCCGCCCGCGAAACAGGCGATTGATGAAACCCCGCTGGGCAAGAAGGTCTTCGAGATGGGCATGACTGTGTTTTCCGGTTTTGGCCTGTCGCCATACTTTGAGGATATCCAACAGCACCATGAGATTGAGTATCCCGATCACCCAGAGAAACGTGCCGGAAACGCTGGCGCCGATGATGCCGCCCAGGTGCCGGAGTTCGGGCAGACCCTCCTTGATGGCCGTCGCTGCAAAGAGGATGCCGACTGCGAGGGCCAGGAC
>Ga0209839_10001583_pt1 | contig 11519 bp, 6 predicted proteins | sample OrgsoiDNA2013050_FD_185800 | JGI IMG/M metagenome (GOLD analysis project Ga0209839, IMG submission 185800) | Permafrost soil microbial communities from the Arctic, to analyse light accelerated degradation of dissolved organic matter (DOM) -... | ecosystem: Environmental > Terrestrial > Soil >... | reverse complement strand
CGTGTCCTCAAAATAGTGATTAGTGAAGCGAAATATGTAGAGAGTAATGTGGCAGACGCAAAGAAAACATCGCAGAAGCAATTGAAAGAAACAGTCAAGCGTATTCAAGATGCTTTATTTAAGCAGCCTAGTCGACTTGACCGGGATATCTGGCTCGCACGCCTGAGCGATCTATTAATCGACGGAGTGGTGATAAACTCGCGACAGACGCTCAACTTGCAACAATGGGGCGAAATGTTAAGAATGGGCGAAATCCTTATCGAAGTAAAAGGCTATTCGCATGTATTTGCGCCATTCGTCGATTCCACAACAATGACAGAAGACGCACAAACGAAGATTACAGGGATACAAGCATGCTTTCAAGAAACGTTTGCACACAAGCAAGTTCAGAATCTGGTTCAGGCATTTGCTCGCAATAAATCAGCAATGCCCATCAGAGAAAGCATCGGTGATGATCGCCCCTGGTTAGAGCATAAATATCTATTTCCCACACGAGACAACCTATGGGAAATAGATACTCCAGCACCTCAAAATCAGAAGCAGAACTTTAATGGAGATGTACAAAATGCATCTTTCTCTCGCCAAGGTAGGCAAAATGTTCTTTTTACAGATGCCTCTTTCGACGCAAAGGACAATGTAGAAAAGGAGACTAGTATACATCCTGGAAATGTACTATCGATCCAAACAGGAATAGATAAAGACACTCTCAAAAATACTTCTCCGGTGAGTGTGCTCGAAAAAAATGAGCAGTGGAGCCATGAGACTATTGAAACGCTACAACGGGCTCTCCTGAGTTATAACTTACAGGCAAAAGTTTTGGGGTCTCGTCTGACACCTAATGCCCTGCTCATCCGTCTTAAGGGTTCTGACCGTCTGAGAATCGAGGACATTGAAAAGAAAAAGTCAGTCCTCTTGACGACTCATGGACTCACTCTTTTCAATATCATCGCTCAGCCAGGAGAAATCGTTGTTTCCATTGCACGATCAAATCGTGAAATCGTCTCGCTTCTAGACGTATGGAAAAATAGAGAGGTATTCTCAGCACCTGGAGGAATGAACTTATGCTATGTTCTGGGTATTAAAGAGATAGATGGAGAGATTCTTTATCTCAATCTTGGGAAACAGATTGATCGTTTACCAACGCATGCTCCACATACCTTAATTGCGGGAACGACTGGCAGCGGTAAATCAGTGCTCATGCAAAATCTTTTGCTTGATATATGCCATACTAATCCATCTCAATTAGCACATATCTATCTCATTGATCCCAAAAAAGGTGTGGATTACCAGCAATTGATCAATCTTCCTCATTTACGAGAAGGGATCATCACTGAACAAGAACGAGCTCAAGAGATATTAGCATCGCTTGTTCAAAAAATGGATCAACGATACGATTTACTCTTCAAGGCAGGGGTTAATAATCTCGTTGACTACAACAATAAAGTGCCACTCAACGAAAGACTACCGATACTTTGGCTTGTCCACGACGAATTTGCAGATTGGATGTTAGTAAACGAATATAAAGAAGCTGTATCAGCATCAGTGCAACGCCTTGGCACAAAAGCGCGTGCTGCGGGCATACATCTTGTTTTTGCTGCCCAGCGCCCTGAAGCAAACGTCCTTCCACCACAATTACGTGATAACCTGGGGAATCGTTTGATCCTGCGTGTTGAAAGCCAGGGTACATCAGAAATAGCACTGGGCGAAAAAGGTGCAGAAAAATTGCTTGGCAGAGGACATCTGGCGGCGAAATTAAATGGGGAAATTGTCTATGCACAAGTCCCATTTCTTTCTTTTGAAGAGCAGTTACAGGTTGTGGAGGAAATACGCCAACATGATCACTGATACAAATACCAAGCAACGCCCTATCTACTTCGATTACCATGCAACAACGCCAATGGATCCACGTGTAGTAGAACGAATGCTTTATTACATGACTGAAGCATTCGGAAATGCAAACAGTACTGATCACACATTTGGTGATGAGGCAGAGGAGGCTGTAACGACCTCCGCCCAACAAGTAGCAAATCTTGTAGGCACTTCTCCACGCAATGTTATATTCACGTCAGGAGCAACTGAAAGTATAAATCTTGCCTTGCAAGGGCATTGTACAACTGCTGGACGAAAGCAATATATAGCCGTATCGCCATTAGAACACAAAGCGGTTCTCGACACATGTAAAGCATTAGAAGAACAAGGGAAAGCGGAAATCCACTGGTTACAGGTTGACCGCTTGGGAAGGATTAACATAGCGTATATAAAAGAAGTTTGCCAAGCAGGAGCCGATTTACTTTGTATTATGGCGGCAAATAATGAGATTGGTACCATCTATCCAATACAGAAAATTGCGGAAATCGCAGCGGAATATAACACGGCATTTCTCTGCGATGCAACGCAGGCTGTAGGGAAAATATCGATGAAGTGCGATGATTGGAGCATCACATATTTGGCATTCTCCGCTCACAAAATCTATGGGCCAAAAGGTTGTGGAGCACTTATTATCCAACCAGGTGCCCATCTTTCACCGCTTATTTATGGAGGAGCCCATCAAAAAGGCCTAAGATCTGGCACACTGAATATACCAGGTATTGTTGGTTTGGGAGAAGCCTGTAGACTCCGTTTAGAAGAAATGGAATACGATGAGGGAGTAATTAGAGCCAAAAGAGATCAATTGTTAAGGCTACTACAAGCAGAAATTCCAGACATTGTACTCAATGGAGATACCAACGCACGACTCGCGGGTAATCTGCATATCTCAATACCTAGCACACCTAATAGTGTAGTTATCGCTCACATACGCCATAGACTTGCAATTTCAACCGGATCGGCTTGCTCTTCAGGGATTGAGGCTCCTTCTCATGTTCTCAAAGCAATGCTCTTAGACAACAAGTGTATTGAAGGAGCACTAAGGATAGGTATTGGAAAATTTACAACAGACCAGGAAATCATAGAAGGTGCAAAAATTATTATTGAAGCAGTAAAAATCATATCGCCTAACATATAATATGATTGTCATTTCTGAAGGGAAACTCTTTTCTTCGTCTGCCATCAGAGGTGTTCATCAAGCTCTCAGCGAGCTATCGCATACTTTCTAGGCTCGTGCCACCGTTCCTATCATGATGGGAGTGCGGCACTCTCTAAGAAATTAGCTGTTCGCTATAGCATGCACGGTACTATAATGAGCCTTGACAAATGGATAAATTTTATATACTTTAGTACTTGATCATCACTACCAATTATGTTATGACCGACTTATTTCACCTTCAATCTTTTGGAATCTAGAAAAGGAGTAGAACATGAGAAATATGGTCAAAGCTGGCTTGATGCTTATCAAGGATGGCTCATTTCTCGTAACCAGGAAGCGAAAGACCAGTGCATTCTTAATACCCGGAGGAAGATACAAGCGGAATGAAAACGATTTCCAGTGTCTAGAAAGAGAAATCAAAGAGGAATTAAATTGTCTAGTTGATCTGAGCTCTCTGCAATATCTTGACATCTTTACAGATGTTGCTGCGAATGAGCCAAATTCTTCCATAACCGTTAGGCTTTATTTAGGTGAGATCATTGGTACGCCATCTCCGTCCAGTGAGATTGCGGAAATCAAGTGGTTTAACCCGAAAGTCGACGATATAAGTATTCTAGCTCCAAGTATTCAAAATAAAATATTGCCGTACCTTTTAGAACATAACCTTTTAACGATAGGTTAGATCATGTTTACAAATCTTTCTTAATACAAAGTTCGAAGTACTAATGGAACAAGCTCCAGTATGCGCACAAAACGCATTCTGGGAGGTAAAGCCTACAGTAGTCACAAGATCCGATGCTCTCTTAAAAGGGGGTGGAGTATCGCTTCTCATAGAGAGTAGTAAACAATCAATTTCTTAGTCGTGGTAACGCTTGCCTCTATCATGATCTAATTATGATTTGCAAACACCCCTCAGTGTATATTGTTGGCTTGTTTCAATAGGCTCAGCCTAAGATAAGGATTTTTACAGTGATAAACTTAAATTCGCACGAGACTTTTGCTGGGGCCTTTATCGAAGGGCTGAAGGATCTCCTGCAACATGGGCATCATGCTGAGTCAGTTAAAGATCCTATTACTGTTGGCTCAAACTGGGGAAAAGGAGATCGACCATCTTTAGAACTACTGGGCTACTCCTTTCAAGTAGATAACCCTTATTCATGTTTGTTTCTTTCAAATACTAGGCTTTTACGATTACCATATTTATATGGGTTATTTATTTGGTCGCTTGCTGGATCAAATAAAGTCGATTGGTTATCTTACTATCATCCTTCAGCCTCGAAGTTTTCAGATGACGGAATACACTTATTTGGTGCATTTGGCAAGAGAATATTTAATTATCAAGAGAATATTAATCAAATAGATATAATAGGTAAAAGGATAATAAAAGATGCTGGTGCCCGCAGAACCTTTGCTTCAATATGCACTCCAGAGGATAATATACTTAATTCTCGTGAATACCCTTGTTGTATTGGGGTTCAATATTTTCTTAGAGATAATTCAATTGATGCAATTACTTATATGAGATCACAATCAGCATTGGGAGTTTTACCATATGATGCTTTCTTATTTATGCTATTACAGTGTTTTCTAGCAGATAAACTAAAAGTGAATGTTGGCTGCTACAAGCATTTTATAGGAACATTTCATGTTTACGAAGCTGAGATAGAGGACGCTAAGAAGGTTATATCACAAGAAATAGTTCCCATAACAGTTGGTCGGATCGCTAGTGAGGCGGATGTTCTTGAAGAGATTTTTGTCTTTGAACGTACTCTCAGAGACGCCACATTGAAAAAACAATCTAGCAGTGTGTTACAGTTGGCATCGATTACCCTTAATCCTCAGAATTTTTGGGATCAGGCCAGAATAGTTCTGCTGTTGCATTCCTTCATCTTATTAGAGTTACGTGAAGAGGCTAAAAATTTAGTAAAACAACTACCTGCTCCTTTACAAATACTTACAAAAAAATATTTAGAGATTACCCAAAGTAGTGGCGAAGGAGAAGAAATCAGATGACGGTAAAACCAATGAAAGCGCTGGAAATTTTTTACTCTTATGCTTCGAAAGATGAAGCACTACAGTCTATGCTGGAAAAGCAGTTAGGAAATTTAAAACAGCAGGGTTTGATTAGCGATTGGCATCAAGGTAAGATAACAGCAGGGGTAGAACACATACAATATGCGGGTGACCATCTTCGTACTGCTTCCATCATCCTTTTATTAATTAGCCCTGATTTTCTCGCCTCTGACTACTGCTATAGCGTTGAAATGAAAGGAGCCATGGAAAGGCACGAGGCTGGAGAAGCTCGCGTCATTCCTGTTCTCCTTCGTCCAACTGATTGGAAAGGTACTCCCTTTGAAAAATTATCTGTCTTGCCCTCTGATGGTAACCCTGTGACATGCTGGCGTAATCGTGATCAAGCGTTTCTCAACATTGCTCAGGGTATTCGAAGCGTAGCCGAAGAAATACATGATTTTTATGAAAAAGAGCAAAAGAGTTATAAATCACTACGAGAGCGATATTGTCAGGCGGTTATAGAATATTGGGAAGTGATTGATTTTAAAGGTATTATGCATATTGAGATGAATAGACCTATGAGTATTCCTCTAACAGATATATTTATTTTTCCTGATATTTTAACTGGAGTACCGGAATATGAGACACTAGAACGCGAGGAAAGAGACGAAAATGCTCAAATATTGGAAAAAGAGCAAGAAGCAGCATCTCAAATATCAGATCAGACTTTATCAGGGTGGCCTTTACAAAGCAAGAAACAACTTATAACACTTCAGCGTAAATCATTGTCAACTGTGTTAGCGCAAAGTAATCGTCTAGTCATTCTTGGTGATCCTGGTTCGGGGAAATCGACGCTACTACGCTATATTTTGCTATGTTTAGCGAAAAGAGATGCCACTTTCTTTAACGCCTTTCCTCACTTTATAAGAACACCTCCTCTTATCCCTCTTTATATAACATTAGCATCTTACTCGGAGTTTTGGCGCTCTAGTTCAGTAGGAACACGTACACTAAAACATTTTTTGCCTCAATATCTCAGCGATAATTACCTTCATGACTATAATGACTTTCTCCAACACGAGCTTGAACATGGGAATATGTTGCTTCTGCTTGACGGATTAGATGAGATCTCTAATTCATTATTGCGACTTCAGATTGTTCGCCAAGTGGAGGCATTTACTCAGGCTTACTCCCAGAATCAATTTATTATTACAAGCCGTATCGTTGGATACAAAGAGGCTCCTCTTGCATTGGGGTATCAACCATATACTTTAGCTGATTTTAATAAGCCACAAATCCAACTCTTTACTCAGTTATGGTGTCCTGCTTATGAGCGATGGATAAGAGGAACACAGAATAACAATTATTCCTATGCAAATGCAACTAAAGAAGCTAAAAATCTGTTTAATGCTACACAAAGTAATCTGGGGATCAAAAGGCTCGCGGGTAATCCTCTTCTATTGACTATTCTTGCATTGATACAGCGTCAAGGACGAGAGATTCCCAGTCATCGCATCGAGTTGTTTGATCTCTGTGCAACGACTCTGCTTGAGACATGGGTTAGAGCTAGGGGACAGGCTACTCAAATCTCCAAAAGTGAGATTATCAGAATTATTCGTCCTTTGGCATTTTGGATGCATAAAAATCTTGAGGCTAGTTCTATTTCAGAAAGAGATTTGATAGCACATATTAAAGATCAACTTCGTAAACGGGGAATTGCAGAAGATGACGTGGAAATCCGTGCAGAGCGGTTTTTACAAACAGTGCATAGTGAAACCGGTATCCTTATTGAACGCGGAAGACAACGCTATAGCTTCCTTCATCTCACTTTCGAAGAATACTTCGCGGCTAGTGAATTAGAACAAAATGAAAATTTGGGTGATTTTATCAGACAATATCTGCATGATGCTAGGTGGAGAGAGATTCTTTTACTTACCATGGGAATAGTCGGAATCATTTATAATAATGAAAAAGGGGTAACAAAGCTGCTTCATGAAGCCATCCTGCAATCGAATAGCCCTTTTGAGAGGTGGCTACATCGCGATTTGCTCTTTGCTGGTCTATGCCTCGCCGATGATATTGGTCCTAGTGTAGCGTGCGAAAATGAGATCATTGAACAGATAATATATCTCTATATAACCAGTCCTTATGATACACTACGAGAGTCATTCTCGAGTGTTTTACGCTTATGGAAGAGTTCACCAGTAGCAGTGAAGGCTGCTAGTGCCGTTTTGCCTTTTTTGCTTCAACAGATAGCTAGTGAAGATACTTCTACAACAGTTTTTCCGACGACGGCTTTGCACAAACGCTTTCAGGAAAAAATGATGCAATATCATCAAAGCCTAATAGAAGAATTTATCTTGCTTCAGAAGAAGTTAGCACGATTTCTTACAAGTGTTGTACTACTGACAGATACCTCTAACTGGATCGAGGTTGGAGATGCCTTGTTGAGCTATCCGGACCCCGATGTGCGAGAAGTTGTAGTAAAGATCTTAAGAGAGGTAAGTATCGGACAACCTACCGTGATGACACTGTTTCTCCAGGCACTTACGGATTCTGATTGGCAAGTGCGAGAAGAAGCTGTGAAAGCCCTGGCAGAGGCCAGCACAGATCAATCAGCCGCGGTTGTCAAGGCTTTACTGCCCATGCTCGATGATACGGTCCCTAGGGTACGAACTGAGGCAGTAGAGGCTCTGTCAGACGTTGGAAAGGGTCATCCAGATGTGACCACAGCCTTACTCCACATGCTCACTGATACCGATCCTGATATGCAAGCAAGAGTAAGACAAACTCTGAGAAAGATAGAAACACAATCGTTTGAAGAGATAGCCATGAAGTTTCAGGCTCATGCCAATGACACCTCTGGTGTACAGGTGGAAGCTGTACAGAGACAAAGGAAGGAAGAACTTAGGCAAACTGAGATACTCACTGAATTACTTCAGACTCTCACTGACTCTGATCCCGATATGCGAGTAAGAGCAATCGAAGAATTGAAGCAGATAAGAGATGAACTACCTGACAGTAGTGAATTTATTTTGCGTATCCTATCTGATATCTTAGATGGTACAACTTTTCTTCAGAAGATGACAGATAACTACAACAGCACATTTCGCCGAACGATTAGTCTAAGGGCATTAGATTTTTTAAATCTGTTAAGTGCTAGACAGCCTGAAGCGATCATCGTTTTCCGTTATATGCTCACCGACTCTGATTGGCAGATACGTATAGGTGGGGTGAAGGCGCTAGCAGAGCTAGCGTCTGGACAATCTGAGGTGACAGCTTTATTGCTCCAGACACTTGTGGATGAGAACTCTAGTGTACGTGGGGAGACAGCCCAAGCTTTGAAAAAGATAGGAGAGGGTCAGCCTGAAGTGGTGCAAGCTTTACTTCAGACATTAACTGATCCTGACTGGCATGTGCGCGTAGAAGGGATAAAGACCCTGGCAGAGGTGGGAGCAAGGGAGCCTACAGTGGTGACGACCCTACTTGAAATGCTCTCGGATCCTTTTTCTAGTGTGCGCATGGAAGCAATCCAAGCGATAAGAAAGATAGGAGACAGGCAACCTATAGTGGTAACAATGTTACTTCAAGAACTTGCCGGTTCCAATCCTGATAGACGAGTAGGCATAGCAAGAGCCCTAGGAAGTATCAAAACTAAACAGCCTGAAATAGTTACTGCTTTGCGTCAAATAGTTACTGATTCTGATTGCCGTATACGAGCAGGAGCGATTTCGTCGCTGGCAGAAATAGGCGTGAGACAATCTGAGGTAACAAACATATTGTTCCAGGCACTCACAGATGACGACTCTAGTGTACGCATCGAGGCAGTCCAAGCTTTGAGAAAGATAGAAGATGGTCAGCCTGAAGTGGTGACGGCTTTACTCCGAATTCTCGCCGACCCAGATTCTAATGTACAAGCTGCAGTAATAAAAGTACTGGGCGAGATAGGCACTGGACAGCCAGTGGTAATTAAAGCTTTGTTGCAGGCTCTTACGAATTCTATCCCTAACATAGGAGCGGTTGTAGCTAGAGCCTTGGCAGAGGCGGGGGCCAGTCAGCCTGAAGTGGTACAAGCTTTACTGCATATCCTTACAGACGCAGACTATGATGCGCGGGCAATGGCAGCCAGAGCCTTGGCAGTGGTGGGGGTCGGTCAGCCTGAAGTGGTGCAAGCTTTACTGCATGCTCTTACAGATTCTGATTGGCATGTGCGTGCAGAAGCTGCACATGCACTAGGAGAAGTTGGAGATGACCAGCCTGAAGTGGTGCAAGCTTTACTGCATACCCTTACAGATTCTTATGCACCTGTGGGGCGAAGCGCTTCAGAGGCATTGGCAAGCTTGAAGATAGATTCTATGGCATGCGGCCAATTCGTAGAAAATCTACTTTTAGATACTAGACATTTTCCTGATAAACAGCTTCAAGCAGATTACATTGCCGATAATTTATTGTTTGCTCTACAGCAAGTAGTTGGTACAGTATAGGAGATTGTGGCTGGTAGGGATCGGCAATCGGCGTGCGTATTGCGTCACGAGAAATCGGCTCTTACTAGTTTTTGACACCGTTGGTAAACCCTCTTTTCCGGTTCTGTCAGAACTGAGATCACAGAAAAGTTTATCGGACGCATGGAATACTCGCTTCTCACTCATTGACCTCCGAAGCGGCTTGTATCAACGTCTGTAAAGCGGCAAGAAGCTGGAGAAAAATCTGCCGTTGTTCCAGGAGAGAGACCGTTTCACCCAGAGTGCGGCGAGAACGGAAAGAGGTGCGTCATTCGTCGCACATCACAACAGAAGCGAGCTAATTCCAGAGCGTTCAAGGACGTGGCAGTTTCGTTCGTTGAAGGTACCGTGACAATGAGGGCAAAAGAACGTGGGAGAACCCTGTGTGGTTTTCTTCACTCGCTTCCTGGTGGTCGTGGCAGAGCAAGAAGGATAGTTCATCAGTCAACGCTCCTAGTCCATCCTGTTTTCATGGAATCAGCAGACCAGAAGTCTGACCGCTCTGCCTAGAGGGTACTTGAGTTCTGACAGAACTTCTTTCTCTGCATTATTAGTCAGTCCCTCGCTTCCAAGCCGTCCTTCTTGCTTGTTTCAGTCCAACAGTATACAATAGCAACAGTTTACGGCTTTTCATCCGGCTTGATTTAGTGAATAGACTGATATATGGTTTTAGTAGGGAGAGATATCCACTCACAATCTTTAAGATAGCAAGTGTTGTATATACTTGGATGTATTCTTTTTAAAGGAATCCTTAGATGGTAGACAATAACACGCAGAATACTGTTCCTCCAGGTATCACACTCCGTCATCCACTCCAAGGACATACGGGTGTTATTCGCTGGGTTTCATGGTCTCCCGATGGCCTATTGATTGCTTCGGGTTCAGAGGATCACTCCATTCGCATCTGGGAGGCACAGACTGGACAACTGATTTCTATCCTAAGAGCTTATTCGGAAACCAGTAAGGAAAGAATGTGATCACAGTGTTGAAAGCAGATGAGGCCACAAGCCAGATGCAAGAACGCTTGATAGGTGAAATCCAGTTTCTCGAGAGCCGAACCAATAAGCGCCTGGAGCGATTGAGCCAGGAATGCAAACGTTCCACCACCCAACGACGAGGCTGCTTCGTCGACTCCAAATTGCTGCTCGCCTCCACTTCTCGCTCCTGCGCCAGCTTGGCATGTGCCGCTCGATTGTGCTGATTGGGACGAATATGCGGCACATACTGATGTGCCTTTACCGTTTCATACACGGTCTCGTAATCATAGCCAGCGTCCAAGCAGAGATGTTGTGGTGCTTCCTCGGTGGGAGTAGGACGTGCAATCATGATGCTCTCCAAGGTTGCCTCAACGAGCTTCATGTCATTGCGGTTGGCACCAGCAACCATCACGGCCAGAGGCATGCCGCGTCCGTCACTCAATTGGCTGCGTTTGGTTCCCCGCTTGCCGCGATCGGTAGGATTGGCGCCGGTCGCGGCTCCACCGAAAGGGGCTTTGGTCATAACCCCATCCATGCTTTGCCATTGCCAGGCAACGCCTTCTAGTTCGTCGTATTCTTGTAATCCTGCTTGCCAAATGCGCTCAAACACCCCTTGTTGCTCGCCATCCGCCGGAAGCGATCGTAGACGGTGGTGCTGGCTCCCAGTTCTCGCGGCAGGGCATTCCATTGGATACCCGTGCGCAGCACATACAAGATGGCTGAGAGCATCTGCCGATCGCTCTGAGCAGGCCGCCCTCCTTTCGGATGCGCTGGGCGCTCTGGGATCAACGGTTGCACGCGTTCCCACACTTCATCACTTAGTTCCCAGGGTTTGGTTCGTTTCATTGACCTTCTTCTCTGTTCCGTTTTCCTTTCATTCTATCACAGGTTTCCGAATAAGCTCTAATACTACAGCCGCACTTATGCAGCGAGCCTCTTTGCTCGGCGTTTGATATGTGAGCGTTTCGCTCTGGCCTGATGTCGCCTGCGCCAGTGAGACCA
>Ga0209839_10001581_pt1 | contig 11544 bp, 6 predicted proteins | sample OrgsoiDNA2013050_FD_185800 | JGI IMG/M metagenome (GOLD analysis project Ga0209839, IMG submission 185800) | Permafrost soil microbial communities from the Arctic, to analyse light accelerated degradation of dissolved organic matter (DOM) -... | ecosystem: Environmental > Terrestrial > Soil >... | reverse complement strand
GACGTAATTGAACTTCTGCCGGGAAGCATGATGACGGTCGACATGCGCGCCGACAACCCTGGAACCTGGATGTTTCACTGCCATGTGCAAGATCACATGGAGAATGGAATGATGGCGGTCTATACCGTGTACGCACCGCCAACACGTTCCTGTCCGCTCGCATTCCTCGGGGGAGATTTCTGGAAGCGTCCGGAAGACTTTACGCTGACTGTCAAGAACACCGGCGACAAGCGAATTGTGAACCTGGCAATTACCTCCGAGATGTTTTTGGCGCCCCAGGATTTGCGGCGACCCTTCAACGCCGAGTGGACCTCAGCGAAACCTCTTTTGCCCGGCCAGGAACAAACGATTGAAAAGCCGGGCATTCGCGCCGCCAGTGCCCAGTCTGTCCTGGGTTGGGTCTTCTTCCCATACTCGGTGAAATACGAAGACGGAACGATTTGGCGCGCCCAAAGCGAGGGCGAGTGCTTCGGTGTGATTTGGAGAGACCCCCAGCATCCCGAGATGCCGGCTTTACCACCGCGCCAGATCGAAATGAATCCAGACTAGAAGCACTGGAAGTTAGGGCTGACCTGTCCGGCCATCAAATGGTCGGAGATGGATTTATTCGAGAGCGTCCAGACCGGCTTCTTTTTCGGATCGCCGCCGGTGGAATTGATGTAGTAGTGCCAGCCGATCCAGCCGTAGCTGTGCTTGACCTTGTCGATCGGATTGACGGTCGTATCCACACCGTACTGAAAGATCTCGCGAAACTTGCAGGAATTCTCGTTGCCCGAAACGCTGCAACTATACGTGTAATGCAGCGGCAGAGTCGTGATGGAAAACCGCCGCGGCGGGTTGGCGCGATGGTCCGCGATTGTGGTGGTGCCGGGAGCTTTCAAATCGAGCCAGGAGTATTCCAAATTCTGCCCCGAACCCTGTTGTTGCTGCCCTACGTAGGTGTAATAGTTGGTATTGACCGGCAGAGTCGCGGGCGGAGGATTCCAGAAGGAACTATTTTTTCCTCCGGGAACCGCGCAGCGCGGAGCCCATCGCATGGAGAGATCGGACGTGCTGTTCTGAGCGCCATTGTTGAACTTACGGCAACTCGTGGCATCGTTCCAGTGATTCTTGCCGTTCCACATTCCCAGTTCCGTCACCCACTGATAGATAAAGTTCGAATCGTAAAGATTGATGTCCCACGGATTGCCCTGCGGATTTTTGGTGTAGTACACCTTCGACTCGTTTGCATCCCAATGGGTATAGATGTAGGACGACGGCAGGCCTCCGGTAATGCCTTCCATGTGGTAATTGTCGGCCAAGCCCGGGTCCATCATCATTACGCTGAGAATGTCCCAATAGCCATTTCCGCCGGGACAACTGTTTGTCGCTTGAATCTGGCCGAAAGCGCGAGATGCCACAGAGAAACACGCTCCCAGGGCTAACAGGGGAACAACGTACCTGGAAATTTTCAACGGGAACTGCCTCGACTTCGTATTTCGAGACGAACTGGCGCATCTATCACCGAGCGCGTCGCGTTAGGACACTATAATTTTGCGAATGTCAATAGGCTAGATTACTTAGGTGGGGGAACCTACCCACTAGTGCAGGGCATGACCAAAGCGGGAATCGCTCAACCCCAACAGACGCTGAATTTTGTCGCCTCCCTTGACGCGGATGGCGGAGAGGACTTGCCCCGGCAGTGGAAGATACGAAATGAGCACCGTTGGTCCTTCGACCGAGGCCGGAGATTATACAGACCCCTTTACGTTGCAGTATGTCGCTGGACACGGTAACATTAAGGCCACGATGCGCTCGTACACCCGCGGAAGGCTGCGATCCACAAGATGTTCGAGCGGCCGGCGGACTTGCACCGGGCGGCGGAGCGTGTCGTTGTACAAGAGAGTCGGTTTCAAAATTCGGTGCATTTGAAGATGCCCTCGCCGGACGAACCGGTTAAGCTGTTGATTGCAAGTAATTTACAAAGTGCGGAAGTGGTGGAACTGGCAGACACACCATCTTGAGGGGGTGGCGCCGAAAGGCGTGGGGGTTCAAATCCCCCCTTCCGCACCAGAACCTCTTTTAGAATCAATTATTTAGAAGCGCGTTTTTGCTTTCGTACAAACATTTCGTACAACGTTTCAACCCTCCGTAGTATTGTCCTGCTAATCCTTCCCTCTGCCACGCAGTCTAGACCGCAGAAAATTCCGCCGCCTACCCCGAAATATACGAGACATGCCCATTTTTCCCGATATTTGCTCGACAACCTGGACTCGAGAGAACGGACTGCTCGGCAGCGAAGGGGATCACTGTCCCCGGCTTTTCTCGGACGGCACATGCGCAGTCCGGTTTCAAGAAGGGCATTAGGCGATGCAATGCGATACGAGCCGGGGATTCGGCCATAGCGGGTTGATTTTTATCTGCACTTTGGAAACCGCGTTCGGCGGGTTTCCGCAACGCCGTTACAACTGCATAGCCGGACGAGAGTGAGCACTCTTGCTCAGGCGAGCGGCAGGGACATGGCTAACCTTAATGCGGAATACCAGGAAGGTCATAATGAACGGCACAATAAGCTGTGAAAGATCGCGCGTCTGCGGCTTGCTAGAGCGCTCCGTGCGGTTTCTTCAATGACGCGAATCGCTTTTCCCGATCATCAATTCGCCGTCTGATGCACTATTCTGGCCGGGGAAACGGGCACGGCAATCATGATTCTAGAGACGGGCGCGTCGGATCGCGGCGGTGCAGAAATCCTCCGTGGATACGAACTCGATGGCGCTTACGACGAGATGTTCCGTGCCGCGGACCATCCGCGAAAACAATATCGTCTACTTTACAACTTGCTTTTGAGCCTGGGTCCGGGCGAACTGCGACGCAGCAAACACGAGGCTGACCAGTCGTTCTTCAACCAGGGCATCACCTTTACCGTGTATGGAAACGACAAAGGCACGGAGCGGATTTTTCCTCACGATCTGCTGCCCCGGATTATCACGGCGGCGGAATGGGAAAAGATTGAGCGCGGACTCACTCAGCGGATCACGGCGCTGAATCTCTTCCTCAAAGATGTCTATAGTGAGGAAAGGATCATCGAAGATGGCGTCGTGCCCGGCAAGATTGTTTATACCTGCAAACATTACCGCCGGGAATTGCGCGGTATCAAAGTGCCTCGCGACGTCTACCTCACGGTGGTGGGCACGGATTTGATACGAAATCCGGAGGGGAACTTCGTAGTTTTGGAGGACAATCTCCGCGTCCCCAGCGGGGTCTCTTACATGCTCACTAGCCGCAGAGTAATGAAGCAAATATTCCCCGGGCTGTTTCAAAAATGCCGGGTGCGGCCGATTGAACAGTACAGCCAGGCGCTTCTATCGACTTTGCGATTCCTGGCCCCGGAAGGCCGGTCCGAGCCAACCGTCGTTTTACTGACTCCGGGCGCCTATAACTCCGCTTACTTCGAACATACCTATCTGGCACGGCAGATGGGCATTGAACTGGTAGAAGGACGAGATTTAGTGGTCCACGACAATGTCGTTTATATGCGAACCACCTTCGGCCTGCGACGCGTCGATGTGATCTATCGGCGAATTGACGACGATTATCTCGATCCTGTGGTATTTCAAAGCGGTTCGGCGCTCGGTGCTGTGGGTCTCTTCAATGCCTATCGGGCCGGAAATATAGCCTTCGCAAATGCGCTGGGGACGGGAGTAGCCGACGACAAGGCTATCTATGCCTATGTGCCCAAAATCATTCGCTACTATCTCGACCAAGACCCGATTTTGGAAAACGTCGAAACCCTGTTGATGTCCGATCCAGCGCAACGGGACCACGTCTGCCGGCGCCTGGAGGAATACGTGGTAAAAGCTGTGGGCGAGTCGGGTGGTTACGGAATGTTGATTGGTCCGCACAGCACGGAACGGGAGCGCTCGGAATTTCGGGAGAAAATTAACGCGCAGCCGCGAAACTATATCGCGCAACCGACCATCAATCTTTCGACCGCGCCGTGCTTTGTGGACGGAACCATCGAGCCCCGTCACGTCGATCTCCGACCTTATGTGCTTTACGGCGAAAAGATTACCATTGTTCCCGGTGGCCTCACGCGAGTGGCGCTGCGAAAGGGATCACTGGTGGTCAATTCGTCTCAAGGCGGCGGCTCGAAAGACACGTGGGTCTTGCAGAATTGAGATTTTGAAGAAGTGGGATACAAAATACCATGCTTTCTCGCGTAGCCGACAGCCTCTACTGGATGAGCCGTTATTTCGAGAGGGCGGACAATGCCTCGCGCGTGCTGAAGGCGACTTACAGCCTGATTCTGAATCCGGCAAAGTTTTCCACCGAGGAGCGTTGGTTTCGCGCGGTTTCCTCGCTAGCCCCCGGCGCGGCTGCCAGCAACGTCGACCCGCAGCGTGCTCTGTATTTGTTGGTGGCTGATCCGGAAGGAGATTTTTCGATTGTGAAATGCATCGGCGGGGCCCGCGAAAATGCCCGGCAAGTTCGCGAGGAAATCAGCTCGGAGATGTGGGAGCACCTGAATACTCTTTTCCACGACGTAACTGGCTTTGAGCTGCAGCCCGACGACGATGCAGGGGCAATGCGGGTGGTGACCCTGGTTCGCGAAGGCTCGTACAGGTTTAATGGAATTACCGCCGCCACCCTGAATCACGACCAGGCCTGGCATTTTATCCAGCTCGGCAAATATATAGAGAGGGCCTGCAATCTCTGCGTCCTGCTGGAAGCTTATTTTGTCGTCGACAAGCATGCGGATGATTTAGATTGGGTGGGCCTGTTGAGCAGCTGCGCTGCGTTTGAAGCTTATTGCAAGGCATGCACCGCCGAACTTAAGCCGGATCGGATAGCGAATTTCCTCCTGCTGAAGCCTGGGTTCCCTTATTCGGTCCGTTATTCGCTGGACCGAATGCACGAGGCTTTGACGTCAATCAGCAATCTTTCCTTGAGCCGCAGGACCGAAAAGGTCGAAAGATTGATCGGGCGTTTGCGATCGATGGTCGCCTACGCACAGCTTGGCGAAATCATTACCGGATTGCACCAATATCTTGCGGCAATTACCGAGCAATGCCGCGAACTGCATGCGGCTGTGCACGAACTCTATATCGAATACCCGATTGAGGCTGCTTTCCCAAACTAATGCTCTACGCCATTCGCCATTTCACGCGCTATCGCTACAGCCATTCCGTATGGCAGAGCATGATGGAAGTTCGCATGCACCCCAGAAGCGAAGCTAACCAGCGTTGTTTTGTTTTTCAGCTCTCGGTCAACCCGCGAGCCCGCATTTTTGCTTATACCGATTCCTATGGCAACTTGGTGCATCACTTCGACTTGCCTTCCCGGCATGGCCAGCTCACGATCATCGCGGACGCTCTGGTAAATATTGACGCTCAGCCCGCCCTTCCCGAAATCATGGGCTACGAAGGGTGGACTGACCTCGAACAGATCGTGGAGGAAAAAGATTACTGGGACATGCTGATGCCGAGTCATTATGCGCGCCCATCGCCGGAGCTCGAAGAGTTGGCAAAAAAGATCGGCGCGACGGAAAGAGACGGACGGAGCCCTCTGGCCTTTCTGCAAGATGTTGCCGCCGGTGTGCATCGCAGTTTTAGCTACCTGAAGAAAAGCCCTACGGCGAGTTTGCCGATTGAGCATGCCCTTCGCTCGAGCCAGGCTGTATGTCAGGATTTCGTTCATGTCATGATCGCACTGGTTCGAAATGCCAACATTCCCTGTCGCTACGTCAGTGGATACATTTACCAAGGCGGCGAAAATGTGCCCTCGGCGGAAGGCGCTTCGCATGCATGGGTGGAAGCTCTTCTCCCGGGCGTGGGCTGGATAGGTTTCGATCCGACAACTAACCTGCTCGTAGGGGGGAGGCATATTCGCACCGCAATCGGTCGCGATTCTGCCGACGTTCCGCCCACGATGGGCGCTATGAAGGGAAAAGCGGATACTCAGCTCCAAGTTAGGGTTCGGGTCACGCCGTCCGAAGCCTTGCTACCTCCTGACGAAGACTTTGCGGCGGACCAAGAGTGGTCCCAGTTTCTTGACGAGACCCAGCAATTGCAGTTGGTCGCTGCGCAGCAGCAACAGCAGTAGCTAAGTAAGAAACAACCAGAAACTCCAGGCATGGCCGCATGAGGGTGGATGAGCATACAAGTTGCTCTCAGTCATTCGACACGGTACCGATACGACAGAGCGGTCTCAGTCGGTCCACAGGTCATACGCCTGCGTCCGGCGCCGCATGGTCGAACGCCGATCCTCAGCTACTCGCTTCACGTTACTCCCGCCGGGCACTTTCTAAAATGGCAACTCGATGCCCACAACAATTATCTGGCACGCGCTCTTTTCCCAAACAAGACCAACGAGTTTGTGGTTGAGGTGGACCTCGTAGCGGAGCTATCTCCATTCAATCCGTTCGATTTCTTTCTGGAACCAGGAGTCGCAGACTACCCGTTCGAGTACGCTCCGGAGCTGGCCAAGGATCTCGAACCCTATCGTTCGGTTGAGCCGGTTGGCCCCCTACTCCAGGTTTTTCTTGAGAAGCTCCCCCGCGAGACGCAAGGAACGATCGGCTTTTTGGTTGAGTTGAATCGTAGAGTGCGAAACGAAATTGAATATGTAACCCGGTTGGATCCGGGCGTCCAGACATGCGAGCAGACCCTTGAAAAGTGCACCGGGTCTTGCCGTGATTCTGCATGGCTGATGGTGCAGATTCTCCGACATTTGGGACTCGCGGCACGCTTCGTCTCCGGGTATTTGATTCAGTTGGCAGCGGATGGGGAAGCGTCGGACGAGGCGGAGTCGGGCGCCCCGAGCGGTCCGCATACTGATTCTGCCGACTTCCATGCCTGGGCGGAAGTGTTTTTGCCGGGTGCGGGCTGGATTGGGATGGATCCGACCTCGGGCCTGTTCGCGGGCGAGGGTCACATCCCGCTCGTCTGCACCCCGAGCGCTTCCAAGGCCGCTCCCATCGAGGGGACGGTCGAGCTGGCCAACGTGGACTTCGACTACTCCATGTCCATTCGCCGGTTGAATGACGCGCCGCGACCGACCAAGCCCTTCACTGAAGAGGATTGGCTCGCGGTCGAACAGGTAGCGCACCGCGTCGACGCAGACCTGGTGGCGCAGGATGTGCGCCTGACCATGGGCGGCGAGCCTACGTTCGTCGCCATCGACGAGCCCGAGAGCCCGCAGTGGAACATCGACGCTCTGGGACCAATGAAGAGAACCCGCGGCTTGGCTCTCATCCGATGCTTCCGCGAGAAAGTGGCGCCCGGCGCAATGCTTCACTTTGGACAAGGAAAATGGTATCCCGGCGAGCCGTTGCCGCGCTGGGCACTGAGCTGCTGCTGGCGGGCCGACCGCGTCCCTGTTTGGGAGAATATTGATCTCATCGCTCGCGAAGGTCGGAATAAAGATCAGGCCTTCAACTTCGGCGCGGCCGATGCATTCAAGTTCATAGAAGCGCTCACGCGCCGCCTTCAGGTAAGCTTCGAGAACGTGTTGCCGGCCCACAACAACGCAGCTGAAGCTACTGACCCGGCGGGATACATTTTGCCCATTCGTCGCCGTCAATCGGCAGGCCGGTTGTTCTGGTCGAGCCAGTTGTGGTTCCCTCGCCCCGAATGTCTGCTACTGTCGCCAGGCGATTCCCCCATCGGCTACCGCATTGCGACCGAGTCGATTCCCTGGGTGGCGCCCGATGAACTGGAATACGAGCGCGAGGCTGCGCCGTTCGCGGATCGGATCAAGCTTCCGTCCCGCCAGGTCCGGGGGATGGAACTCTTCCAGAAAAGTCCCGTGGCCGATCCTCTACCGGCTCTTTCGAGCACCGCTGAAACTGCGCCGGAGCTGATCCGCCCAGCCCTCTGCGTGCAGGCTCGAGAAGGCCGACTGCACGTGTTTTTGCCGTATGCGTCAAAGCTGGCGGATTACCTGGACTTGGTTGCTGCGGTCGAGGACACGTGCGAGTATCTGCAGAAGCCGGTTTGGTTGGAGGGCTATGCACCGCCATCCGATCCGCGGTTGCGATCTTTCAGCCTCACACCCGATCCCGGAGTTCTGGAAGTAAACTTGCTTCCCGCGAGCGATTGGGGCGAACTCGAACAGATCAACACAGTGCTGTTCGCGGAAGCGCGCCGTAATCGGCTGACGGCCGAAAAATTCGCCTATGACGGCAGCCACCTGGCAACCGGCGGCGGCAGCCATATCGTGATCGGCGGAGCGACTGTGCTGGATAGCCCTTTCCTACGCCGTCCAGATCTGTTACGCAGCATGCTGACGTTCTGGCAGAACCATCCATCGCTCTCGTATCTGTTTTCCGGTATGTACGTCGGCCCGACGAGCCAGTCTCCACGCGTAGACGAGGCGCGTATGGATGCCTTGTACGAACTGGAGGTCGCTTTTAGTAATCTGCCGGCGGACGACTGCCCGTCCCACATGTTGGACGGACTGTTCCGCAACCTGCTCGTCGATGTCACTGGAAACGCGCATCGCGCCGAGTTCTGTATCGACAAGCTCTACCCACCTGAAGGTCGCGGGTTGCGCCTCGGATTGCTCGAATTACGTGCCTTCGAAATGGCTCCCCATGTGAGAATGGGTCTTATCGAGATGCTCCTCATCCGCGCGTTGGTAAGCATGTTTTGGAAACGTCCATTCCAGGGAAGCCTGGTACGGTGGGGCACCACGCTTCATGATCGTTTTATGCTCCCGCACTTTGTCAGGCGCGACTTTTTCGATGTGCTCACCTGCTTGCGCGGGTCTGGCTACAATTTCGAAGAGAAGTGGTTTGCGTCGCACCTTGAGTTTCGCTTTCCGAAGATCGGCTCGATCACTGCTGAGGGATTCGAACTCGAACTGCGTCACGCCCTCGAGCCCTGGAATGTGCTCGCGGAAGAGACTACCTCCGGCCGAACCGTTCGCGCCGTGGACTCGTCGTTCGAGCGGATTCAGGCAAAGGTGTCGGGGTTCGCCGCGGAATCTCGCTATGCAGTTACCTGCAACGGTCGCAGGGTCCCGCTCTATTCCACGGGCGAGCATTCTCCAGGCGAACCAGCTCCTGGCGAACGAGCTCGTGGAGAAACAGGAGAGGCGGTTGGTGGCGTACGTTTTCGCGCCCGCCAACTCTCGGCCGTGTTGCATCCGGCTGTTCCCGTGCATGCGCCCTTAACCTTCGACATCATTGACCGCTGGAAAGAGCGTTCCATAGGCCGATGCACCTACCATGTGGGATCGCCCGACGGCCGCGCTTATACAGCCCGCCCTCTAAACGCAACGGAGGCGGCGGACCGCCGCCGGCAGCGCTTCCAAGTGTCCGGGCCGCCCCCCGAGCCCATAGCGGCACCGGAGGAAGAGACGAACCTGATCTTTCCCATGACTCTTGATCTGCGCTTTCCACCGCCCGGAAAGCAGGCCCGCATCGAGAAGCCGGGGCTTCTCCCATGACGGTGGATTTATATCAGCCTCCGCTTCGCTACGGAGCTGCCTACGACGAGTTGTCGGCGGATGGCGTTGCCCCTCGCCCGCACTGGACCCACCTGATGGAGTCACTTGGGGCGATCGGCCACGAGGAACTAGGACGCCGCTGGGCCCGTGCCGAACGCCGCATTCGCGAGAACGGGATCACGTACAACGTTTACGGCGATCCGCTCGGGGCAAGCCGGGATTGGAAGATCGATATCCTTCCGCTGTTGATTCCGGCGGACGAGTGGCGCCACATCGAAGCGGGCATTATTCAGCGCGCGCAGTTGCTCAGCCGGCTGCTCGAGGATCTCTACGGAGAGCAGGAACTGCTGGCGCAGAACCACTTTCCTGCCGCACTACTCTACGCCAACCCCGCATTTCTTCGGCCGCTGGTGGGCGTGCGTGTTCCCGTGCACAGCTATCTGCATATGCTGGCCGTCGATCTCGCCCGTTCGCCCGACGGCCAATGGTGGGTGCTGGCCGATCGCACGCAAGCGCCTTCGGGCAGCGGATATGCGCTCGAGAATCGCATTATCGTCTCCGATGTCTTACCCGATCTCTTTCGCACTTCGAATGTGTTGCGCCTCGCTCCGTTTTTCCGCGCGCAACGCGAAGCGCTCACCAACCTCGCCCAGCGCGACAATCCGCGCATCGTATTGCTGACGCCCGGTCCGCTCAACGAGACTTACTTCGAACACTCCTATATCGCGCGCTATCTGGGGTTCACTCTGGTCCAGGGCAAGGACCTGACGGTGCGCAACCGCCGCGTGCATCTCAAGACCGTCGAAGGACTGGAGAGGGTCGATGTGATTTTGCGCCGTGTGGACGATAGCTTTTGCGATCCTCTCGAACTGCGGGGCGATTCGCTTCTGGGCGTGCCCGGCCTGGTCGACGCTATCGTCGCGGGAAATGTGAAGGTGGCAAATGCACTGGGGAGTGGTGTGATTGAGACGTCCGCGATCATGCCCTTTCTTCCCGGCCTCTCTACCCAGTTGCTGGGCGAGAAGCTTAAACTTCCCTCCGTCGCTACCTGGTGGTGCGGGCAGCCCTATGCGCTCGATTGGGTGCTCGACCATCTCGACTCGGTGGTGGTGAAGCCGGCTTTTCCCTCAAGCGGAATGGAGCCGGTCTTTGGGGCCGACCTTCCTTCCGCCGAAAAGGGCAGGTTTGCCGAGCGATTGCGGGCCCGTCCGCACGAGTATGTCGCGCAGGAGCAGGTTGCTTTGTCCACTGCGCCAGTGTGGGATAACGGATGTCTCAACTCGCGCAGCCTGGTGCTGCGCACTTACGTGCTCAATACTGGCAGCGGGTGGATTGCGATTCCGGGAGGTCTGGTGCGGGTCGCCGAAGTGGAAGGATCGGTCGTCTCGATGCAGCGCGGCGGCCACAGCAAGGACGCATGGGTGCTATGGGATAGCCCCGTCGATACATTCAGTATGCTCCGTCCGCGGCATGAACCGGTGGAACTGCGCCGGGTGTCGCGGGTTGTGCCGAGCAGTGTCGCCGACAATGCCTTCTGGTTGGGCCGATATGTCGAGCGAGCGGAAAACATCGCCCGGATCTTGCGCTCCATGACCCCTCGCATACGGCGCTCAGAGGAGGCGGAACTAGGCTGCTTGATCCGCCTGCACAGATGCCTGGAATCGAGGCACAGCAAGTTGCCCAAAGCTAAGCGCCGGCGGCCGACCTCGGCTGAACTTGAACGGGAAATGACTTCACTGCTGGCAGATGCCAAGCGGCCTGACAGTCTGGCGAGCACTTTGGCAGAGGTACACCGGATTGGCGGTGCTATTCGCGAGCGCTTGTCGGCCGATATGATGTTCCTCATCGGCCAACTGCGGGACGCGATTCGGATCGGGCATGGCACACCATTTCTCGAGGACCCGGGGATGTTGACCGACTGTTTGGAACTGCTCTCTGCATTCTCTGGAATGGAGCGGGAAAACATCAACCGCGGACTGGGCTGGCTGTTCATGACCATTGGCCGGCGGCTGGAGCGAGCGATCTATTTGACCCGGCAACTCCGCGAGATCACTACGCCTCTGACCGAGCAGGATTGGTTGCTATTGGATTGCTTGCTCGAGGTTGCGGATAGCT
>Ga0209839_10001580_pt1 | contig 11554 bp, 12 predicted proteins | sample OrgsoiDNA2013050_FD_185800 | JGI IMG/M metagenome (GOLD analysis project Ga0209839, IMG submission 185800) | Permafrost soil microbial communities from the Arctic, to analyse light accelerated degradation of dissolved organic matter (DOM) -... | ecosystem: Environmental > Terrestrial > Soil >... | reverse complement strand
GACGTCTGTCGCCTGATGCAGTTCGCGACCGTTCTGCAGCTCCGCTGCGGCGACCGCATGACGCGCGGCAAGCGCCGGGCGCTCGACAGCTTCCTGGACAGCGACCGCTCGCTGGTCTCCCTCGCGCGGCTGGGGCTGCGCGGAGCCCGGGAGCTCACCGGGACGCCGGAGACGCTCGGCGCCGAGTGGATGCTGTTCCATGCCCTCACATGGCGGCGCCTGGTCACGCTCACGGCGACCAACCGGCCGGGCGGCCGGCTGCGACTGGACGCACTGCCTCCGGCATCGCTGGTGCAGGAGCCCGGGCGCACGGACCCACCAGAGCCGGCCAGGGCGATCGCCGACAAGATCGCCCCGCTGCGGTGGTCGGTGTCAGACGACGCACCGTCCCGGATCAATCTCCTGATCCCGGCGATCGACCTGAGGCATTTCTTCGGCGGGTACATCGCCAAGCTGAACCTCGCCCGCCGCCTGGCGCAACGCGGACTCCGCGTCCGCATCGTCACCGTCGACCCCGTGGAGCAACTGCCGGCGGACTGGAAGCAGACGCTCGAGTCCTACAGCGGGCTGCAGAGCCTGTTCGACAGGATCGAGGTCGCGTTTGGTCGCGAGGCCGCGGGCCTCGAGGTGAGCCGCTCGGACAGCTTCGTGGCCACCACCTGGTGGACGGCCTACATCGCCGACGAGGCCACCCGGTCGGTCGGCGGCGAGCGGTTCGTGTATCTGATCCAGGAGTACGAGCCGTTCACGTTCCCGATGGGCAGCTATGCCGCGCTCGCGCACGAGTCATACGGCTTCCCGCACTTCGCCCTGTATTCGAGCGAGCTGTTGCGCGAGTACTTCCGCGCGCACCGGATCGGCGTTTTCGCCGCCGGCGAGCTCGCCGGGGACGGCGACTCAGTCGCATTCCAGAACGCGATCACGCCGGTCGAGCCACCCACGGCCCCGGAGCTCACCCGCGGCGCGCCGCGCCGGCTGCTGTTCTACGCCCGGCCCGAGCCGCACGCCGCCCGCAACATGTTCGAGCTCGGCGTGCTGGCGCTCTCGCGTGCGATCGAGGACGGAGTGTTCGCGAGCGGTTGGGAGCTGCACGGGATCGGCACCGTCGAGCGAGGCCGGCGGATCTGGCTCGGCCGGGGGGCGGCGCTCACGCTGCTCCCGCGCTCCGGGCAGCACTCCTACGGCAGGCTGCTGCGTCAGCACGACGTCGGCCTGGCGCTGATGTACACGCCGCACCCGAGCCTGGTTCCGATCGAGATGGCATCGGCCGGAATGCTCACGGTGACCAACAGCTTCGAGAACAAAACCGCCGAGGCGATGGCCGCGATCTCGGCCAACCTGATCACCGTCGAGCCGTCGGCGGAGGGGATCGCGGCCGGGCTCCGGGCGGCGGCGGCGGGGACGCTTGACGTCGACCGCCGCGTCCGTGGCAGCAGCGTGCGCTGGAGCAGCGACTGGGACGAATCGTTCGCCGACGAGCTGATCGACCGGCTCGTCTCCGTGCTCAGGGGAGCCGATGCCGCCGCGGTCTGACCCGAGGCCCCGACCGGGTCTTGCCGGCGGTCCCGTTCATCCCCGAGGATCGAGCCTGACGACGTTGATCAACGCCCGGTCGGCGAGGCGCTTGTTGTCGTTGGCGACCTCGGCGAGCAGTAGCCAAGCCTGCACGTTCTCCGGCTCCTCGCCGACGACCGTGAGGACACTGCGGGTCGCGGACGTGCGATCCCCCTCCAGGAACGCCAGTCGTGCGCGCAGCAGCTCGACCTGCGAGTCCGGGTTGAGCGTGTCGGCTGCCTGCAGCAGGGAGCGGGCGTGCGCGGCCTGCTGGGCGCTCGGCGCGCCGTGGCCGCTGATGATGGAGGTGGCAGCCGCGGTGTCGTGGGCCTGGCGGATGCCGACAGCGAACCACGCGCAGGCGAGGAGGGGGAGGACGAGGACCGACGCACGGGCGAGCGGCATGGATGAATCATCCTCGAAACGCCTCGTCCAGGCTTGGCGCGCGTGAGCAGGGGGCCGACCGGTGTCTCGGTCCTGATGCCGAACTGGAACGGGCGTCGGTGGCTACCCGGTTGCCTCGCTGCTCTGGACGCACAGGACCTCACCCCCGCCGAGGTGATCGTTCTCGACAACGGCTCGAGCGACGGCTCGGTCGAGTATCTGCGCGAGGCCCACGCGGGCGTCCGCGTGCTGGCGCTTGGGGAGAACACCGGTTTCGCCCACGCCGCCAACCGCGGGCTCGACGCGGCCCGGAGCGATCTCGTGGCGCTGATCAACACCGATGTGGTGCTCGCCCCCGATTGGCTTGCGCGCACGACCCAGGCACTGCTGGCGCACCCGCACGCCGCGGCCGTCGCCTGCAAGATGCTCTCGCTCGAGGACCCGACCCGGGTCTACGATGCCGGAGACGTGCTCCGCCGGGACGGCGCGTGCGAACAGCGCGGCCGCTTCGGCCGCGACGACGGGCGCTGGGACGCGCCCGGCGAAGTCTTCGGTGCGTGTGCGGGAGCCGCCGTGTATCGCCGCGCCGCGGTGCTCGATGTGGGCGGCTTCGACGAGCGCTACTTCGCCTACCTGGAGGACGTCGATCTTGCCCTGCGGCTTCGGCTAGCCGGCTGGTCCTGCCGGTACGAGCCGGTCGTCGCGCTCCACGCCGGCGAGGGCTCGTCGCACCAGCTCCGGGGCGGGCACCAGTACCTGGTGGAGCGCAACACTTTGCTCCTCGTCGCCACGGCCTTCCCGGCGCGGTGGCTGCCGCTGGTCGCCTACCGCCAGGCGGGGTGGGCGTGGCACGCCGCCCGCGAACGACGCCTGGCTACTCACCTGCGCGGGCTCGCCGCCGCCCTGCCGATGATCCCGGCCGCACTGCGGGAGCGCCGCCTGCTCCGGCAGACGGCGCGGATCCCGGTCGAGGAGGCGATCCCCGCCCGGCCGATCAGGGGGCCGGCCGCCGGCGGCCACCGGTCGCAGCACGCGTGAAGGGCTAGGGCATGAACTTGCGCGAGCGCACGATGCCGCTGGTGTGCAGCATGTACCGAGCCGCCGCGGCCAGCGTCTTCAGCCCGTACACGGTCGATTGGCTGAACGAGGCGGATGACGCCTCGGGGAAGTACCGCGTCCGGGCCGGGACCTCGACGATCCGGAACCCGAAGTGCACCGCCTGCATCACCATCTCGGAGTCGAACACGAAGTCGATCGAGTTGCGCAGGAACGGGACGGTGAGCAGCAGCTCGCGCGAGAAGGCGCGGTAGCCGGTGTGCAGCTCGGTGAAGTGCGTATGCAGGACGCGGTTCTCGACCTCGGTCAGCCCGCGGTTGGCGATGTACTTGTACAGCGGCATCCCGCCCTGACGCCAGGCGCCGGGCTCGGCCAGGCGCGACCCCAGCACCATGTCCGCCTCGCCGCGCAGAATCGGCTCCACCATGCGGGGAATCAGCGACGGCTCGTACTGACCGTCGGGATGCAGCATCACCACGGCGTCGGCTCCGCGCTGGAGCGCCTCGAGATAGCACGTCTTCTGATTGCCGCCGTAGCCCACGTTGTGCGGGTGCCAAATCACGTGCAGCGGCAGGCCGCGGGCGACGTCCACGGTGGAGTCGGTCGACTTGTCATCGACGAGGATGATCTCGTCCACCGTGTCCGTTGGAATGCCGGACACGGTCTGCTCCAGCGTCTTGGCGGCATTGCGGGCCGGCATCACGACGATCACCTTGGCCGTCGCGCCGAGCGTCACCGCCGTCGTGGACGCCGTCAAAGCTGCGTCGTGCTGCTGCTCCGAGGTCTCGGCTTGGCTGTCCACGACGCGGCAAGCTTAGCCAACCAGCGTCCCGGGGCGCGGCGCCGGGCCGTGGCCTTGACGGCACCGGGTCGGGCCTGTCGCGGCGCCGGGTACGTCCGGCCGCACGTCGAACAGATGGCCAGTGGGTGTGACATGCAACGACCGCGGGTACTCCCCGTCCATGCAGGCAATGACACTCATCGCCCGCGCGGTCCGCTTCGTCGCCAGCGTCATCGCGGTCATCCTCGTGCTCGGCATCGCATTCGCGATCTTCGACGCCTCGGCCACCAACACCGTGGTCTCGCACGTCAACGACTGGGCCCACAGCCTGGCTGGGCCGTTCGACGGCATGTTCCATCTGCACAGCGCCAAGGCGAGCATCGCGCTCAACTGGGGCCTGGCGGCTGTCGTGTACCTGCTGATCGGAGCCATCATCGCCCGGATCGTGCTGTTCCCGGCGGGCACGGTGGCGCGGCGCAGCACGGTGTAGGGCAGCCGGGGGGCCCGCACGTTGGGGTGGCACTGTGCGCCCCCTCGTTGCGGCGGTCCAACGGCGGTGGAGGGAACGCGCGGTCCGGACCGGGCAGGTGTTCCCGTTGAGTCCCGGCCCCCGGGACTCAACGGGAACACCTCGCAGGCCGGCGCCCTCCAATCGAGCCGGCGCCCCCTACCCCCGCGTCCGTGCCCGCGCCAGCCTCACCCGCGCCGTGGCCGCCAGCTCGACCTTGCGCAGGCGGACGGCCCGGGGTGTGACCTCGACGCATTCGTCCTCGCGCAGGAACTCGAGCGCCTGGTCGAGTGACAGCTCGCGCCTGGGCACGAGGCGGACCAGCTCGTCCGCGGTCGAGGAGCGGATGTTGGTGAGGTGCTTTTCCTTGGTCGCGTTCACGTCGAGGTCCTCGGCGCGGGCGTTCTCGCCCACGATCATGCCCTCATAGACCTCCTCGCCCGGCTCGACGAACAGGGTGCCGCGCTCCTGCAGGTTGAACAGGGCGAAGGCGGCCACGGTGCCGCGCCGGTCGGCCACCAGCGACCCGGTGGGACGGGTGCGCAGCTCACCGTGCCAGGGCTCCCAGCGGTCGAACACGTGATGCACGAGACCGGTGCCGCGGGTCTCGGTCAGGAACTCGGTCCGGAAGCCGATCAGCCCGCGAGCGGGAACGAGGTACTCCATGCGAACCCAACCGGTGCCGTGGTTGACCATCTGCTCCAGGCGTCCCTTGCGCAGGGCCAGCAGCTGCGTGATCACGCCGACGTAGTCATCCGGGGCATCGACGCTCATGCGCTCCACCGGCTCGTGGACCTTGCCGTCGATCTCGCGCGTGACCACCTGGGGCTTGCCCACCGTGAGCTCGAAGCCCTCGCGCCGCATCAGCTCGACCAGGATCGCCAGCGCCAGCTCACCGCGGCCCTGGACCTCCCACACGTCCGGTCGCTCGGTCGGGCGCACGCGCAGCGAGACGTTGCCGACCAGCTCGCGCTCGAGGCGGGCCTTCACCTGACTGGCGGTCAGCTTGTCGCCGTCCTGGCCCGCGAGCGGCGAGGCGTTGATCCCGATCGTCACCGACAGCGACGGCTCGTCGACGGTGATCACCGGCAGCGGCCGCGGATCGTCGGCGTCGGCGAGCGTCTCCCCGATCGTGATCTCGGGGATCCCGGCGACGGCGATGATCTCGCCCGCGGCGGCCTCCTCGGCATCGATGCGGTCCAGCGCCTCGGTGACATACAGCTCGGTCACCTTCACCCGCTCCACCTCGCCGTTCGCCCGGCACCAGGCCACGGTCTGGCCGCGCCGGATGACTCCGTGACGGATCCGGCAGATCGCCAGGCGCCCGACGTACGGGGAGGCGTCGAGGTTCGTCACGTGGGCCTGGAAGGGATGCTCGGGATCGTGCTCGGGCGCCGGCACGTGCTCCAGCAGCAGGTCGAGCAGCGGCTGCAGGTCGGTGCCCTCGACCCCCTCCTCGAGCGATGCCCAGCCCGCCTTGGCATTGGTGTGGACGATCGGGAACTCGATCTGGGACTCGTCCGCGTCGAGGTCGAGGAACAGCTCGTAGACCTCGTCGATCACCTCGGCGATCCGGGCGTCGGGACGATCGACCTTGTTGATGACGAGGATCACCGGCAGCCGGGACTCGAGCGCCTTGCGCAGCACGAACCGGGTCTGCGGCAGCGGCCCCTCGCTCGCGTCGACCAGCAGCAGCACGCCGTCCACCATCGTCAGGCCACGCTCGACCTCGCCGCCGAAGTCCGCGTGACCCGGCGTGTCGACGATGTTGAGCTTGACCCCGGCGTAGCGGACGGCCGTGTTCTTGGCCAGGATCGTGATCCCCTTCTCGCGCTCGAGGTCCATCGAGTCGAGCACTCGGTCGGCGACGTCCTGGTTGGCGCGAAAGGCGCCGGACTGCCACAGCAGCGCGTCGACGAGGGTCGTCTTGCCATGGTCGACGTGGGCCACGATGGCGATGTTGCGGATGTCGGAGCGGGCGGCCACGCGGGCGGCCCACGATAGCCGCGTTGCCACTGAATCAGCTCACCGGGGGGCAACCCCGGCGCCCGCGCCCCGCTTGCGCCGGCTGGGGATGCGGTCGACGAGCCGGCCCAGGCGCTCGGTCGTGCCCTGCAGCGGGGCGATGGTCGTGGCCAGCGCCCGAGCTCAGGCCGCGAAAGCCGACCTCACACTCTCCCGACCCACCCGGGCCCGCTCCCAGAAGGTGTAGGTCCCCTGCTCCTGCAGCTCGCGCGCGGCCTCGACCGCGGCGCCGAGCGCCGCGTAGGCGAATCCGCCCCCGACCGACACCCGGCTCACGCCCGCCTCGGCGAGTTGCGCGACCGCGGGGCCCCCGGGTAGGGCGAGGACGTTGACCGGGCGATCCACCGAGGCGACCAGCTCGCGAATCTGCTCGAGCTTCCTCAGCCCGGGCGCGTAGAGCACATCGGCGCCCGCCTCCTGGAAGGCCTGCAGGCGCGCGATCGTGTCCGCGAGGTCGGGGCGGCCGTGCAGGAGGTTCTCCGCTCGCGCGGTGAGCACCAGCGGGACCGGCCCGGCGTGGGCGGCCTCCGTCGCAGCGGCCACGCGCTCCACCGCTAGCTGCGCATCGTAGATCGGGTCCTCCTCGCGCCCGGTCGAGTCCTCGATTGAGCAGCCGGCCAGGCCGGCCGCCAGCGCCATCCGCACGGTCTCGGCGACCTCGCCCGGATCGTCGCCGAAGCCGTTCTCCAGATCGGCCGAGACGGGCAGCGGCGTCGAGGCCACGATCGCGGCCGAGTGCGCGATCGCCTCCTCGCGCGTGACCGTCCCGTCGAGCCGGCCCAGCGTGGCGGCGAAGCCGCTGCTGGTGGTGGCCAGAGCCTTGAACCCGAGCCACTGCAGCAAAACCGCTGACCCCATGTCCCAGGGGTTGGGAATCAGCAGCGGCTTCTCGGAGTGATGCAGCTCCAGGAAGTCCCTCGGCCGGCGTGCTGGGTCGATCATCCTCTCTCCTCTCTCGGTTGGTGGCGCAGATTACGATGCTCGCGAGAGCCCGGGGGATCGGGCGCAGCGAAAGGATCCGGGTGCCTGCGGGTGATTGCGAGAGAGCGTTTGCCCGAGCCGCAGCCGGCGACGGCCTCACCCTCGAGCCCCAGTCGTTCGACTGGCTGTGCGAGCAGGGCCACGTCGGGCTCGAGCGCGTCGCCAAGGCGCGCCGCGAGCGCTGCTCGCATCCTGAGAACTACCGTCTCGGGGGCGGAGGCTCGTCGGTGGCCGACACGTTGACGGTCGAGCAGCGCCCCAGCGCACGCGGACCTTGCAGGTCATCTGCATCGGTTGCATCGCCACCGCGAGCACATTGCCGCATGAGACGCACACGTAGTCGTCCGGGCCGTTGCCGCGGAACACCGGCCGATCGGGATCCTCCTGGATCGCCGTGCCGCCGTCGAAGGGCACTTCGCCCTCCCGGATCGCTGTCATCGTGATCGTCGCCATGTCCGTGCCTCGGTCAGGTCGCTTTGATGCGCGTCACGGCAACTCAGATCTGGCCGAGCTTGCTGGTGAAGTCCTTGATCAGGGCGTCGAGCACCCCGACCATCACTCCCTCGCCCATCGACGCGGCCTTGCCGGTGATCTGCGCGTTGGTGTGGATCACCCCGCCGCCGTCGTTCAATGCCAACGTGACGGTGGCGTTGGCGTGGCCCAGGCCGCCGGCTTCCCTCGACTTCACGGTGATCACCGCGCGGTGCGCCGCGGCGTCCTGCTCGGTGACCTCCACGGTGCCGGTGAACGTCATCGACATCGCGCCCATCTTGACCTTGATCTCGGACTTGGCCGAGTGCGGACCGGTCATCTCGATCACGCGGCCGCCCTCGACGGCCGGCACCACGCGTTCGAGATCCAGAATCGCGGCCCAGTTCTCGTCGATCGGCTTTGCGCTCGAGAACGGATGATCAAGCTCCACAGCCATATCCGTGCTCCTGGTCGGGGTTGGCGCGAGTGCGTCCATGGGCACGAGCGCGTCCATAGAATCCGTCCATGACGATCCCAGCGGGAATCCACACCTTCGGCCCGGCGAATGCGACGCTCGCGGTGAAGACAGGCCGCACGGGAGCGGCGGCCAAGGCCGGGCACAATCTCGTCATCCACGTGATGGCCTGGGAGGGCACGCTCGAGCTCGAGCTCGGTCCGGACCCAGCCCAGGCCAACCTCACGCTCGATGCGGACGGGACATCGCTGCGGGTGCAGAAGGGCACGGGCGGCATGCAGTCGCTCGGCGAGGACGACAAGGCGAGCATCCAGAAGTCGATCGACGACGACGTCCTCAGGCGCAAGGACGTCAGGTTCCGGGCCAATGAGGTGCAGGCCGCCGACGGCAGCTGGATCGTGGTCCGAGGCGAGCTCGAGCTGGTCGGTCAGGTGAAGCCGATCTCCTTCGAGCTGACCGCCGACGACGGCAGGCTCACCGGCAGCGCCACAGTGAAGCAGAGCGAGTGGGGCATCAAGCCGTACTCGACCCTGTTCGGAGCGCTCAAGGTGGTCGACGAGGTGGACGTCGTGATCGACGCCCTGCTGCCGGCCGGCTGAGCTGAGCATGACCGCCCCACACTCACCGCCGAAGCTGCTGTCGATCGACGATGCGCTTGCCCTCGTCGGCGCGCACGTGAGCGCCCTGCCGGCTGAGGAGGTGGCCCTGGAGCACGCCTACGGGCGCTTCCTGGCCCAGCACCTCCGAGCGGCTGTCGACCTGCCCCCATTCGCGAGCTCGGCCATGGACGGCTACGCACTGTGCGCAGCCGGCACGCCAGGGCGGCTGGCGGTCGTCGGTGAATCGGCCGCCGGCTCCCCGTACCGCGGAGCGCTGGGCGAGCGCGAGACGATCGTGATCTCCACCGGCGCCGTGATTCCTCCGCAGGCCGATGCGGTGGTACCGGTCGAGGACGTGCTCGGCGCCGGCGGCGATGAGATCGAGGTCAGCGAGGTCGTGCCGCCGGGCGCCTTCGTGCGCGACAGGGGCAGCGACATCAGGCGCGGCGACCCGTTGCTGCGCACCGGGACTCGGCTCGGTCCCGCCCAGATCGGAGCCGCCGCGGCGGCCGGACTGGGCACCTTGCCCTGTCGCCGGCGGCCGAGCGTGGCCATCCTGACCACCGGCAGCGAGCTTCGCCGGGTCGGTGAGCGGCTCGAGGAGGGCGAGATCTTCGACGCCAACGGGCCGATGCTCGATGCGGCGCTGCGGACCACGGGCGCCACCATCCGCCGCATCCCCGGTGCCGCGGACACGCCGGAGGCGCACCGCGCCGCGCTCGAGCGGGCGCTCGAGCACGACGTGGTGATCAGCTCGGGTGGGGTCTCGATGGGAGCGCACGACCTCGTCCGCCGCGTGGGCAGCGAGCTCGGCGTCCACGAGGTGTTCTGGCGCGTCGCGCTGCGCCCGGGTAAGCCGCTGGCCTTCGGGGTGCACGGCTCGACGCTCGTGTTCGGCCTGCCGGGGAACCCGGTTTCCACGCTCGTCTGCTTCGAGCTGTTCGTCGCTCCGGCGCTGCTGGCGCTGCAAGGGGCTCCCAGCCTCCGCCCGCAGTGGGGCAGCGCGCGGCTCGGCACGGCGGTGGCCCGCAACGCGCAGCGCGATGATCTGATCCGCGTGCGCGCCGCCGGCGAAGGCGCAGAGACGGTGCTGGCGCCGCTGCACGGACAGCAGTCGCATCAGATCGCGATCACCGCGCAGGCGGACGGCCTCGCCCTGATCCCGGCCGGGACCGGCGAGCTGCCGAGTGGCAGCGAGGTCTCCTACCTGCCGCTGCACCGTTTCTGAGGCTCTCACCGCCGGTTCTGAAACTAGTCCCTGTAGACGGTCTGCGCATCGAGCCCGCCCTCGACCCCCGTGGCAGGGCGCCAGTGCCGTGGGCGTACAGAGCGATCTCCTCGATCGTCTTCACCTGCGTCGGATCGCTGCCGCCCGGCCTTGACCCAGGCTCCGCCCGACCACTCGAGCGTGTCCGGTGAGGCCTCGAGGGCCGTGCCGGCGAGCAGCTGCGCCTTGGCGCGAATCTTGCCGACGGCGCTCGCGATCGCCGCCGAGGTCCCGTCGGAGGGACGGGTGTTGTACCCGTGGCCCACGCCGAAGCGGTCGGTATCGGCAGGGTTCACGATCGCCGATGGGGAGCCGACGGTCGCACACTCTCCGACCCCCTTGGCGCCGACGATCTCGGCGTCGAGGCCGGCCTCGACCCCTTCGGGAGCTCGACCGCACCGTGCGCGGCCATCGCGATGTCCTGAAACGTCTCGCCCTTCTCGGGGTCGCGCTTCACATGCCACCGCGCGGGTGGCCCCTTGTCCCAGCTGAGGTCGTCGGGGGACACCTCGAGCATCGCGGAGGCGACGATCGGCGCCCGCTCGCGGACCTTGCGGGCGACCAGCGCAGTCGCCGCCCCGCTCACCGGCGTCGAGCGGGAGCCATAGGTGCCGAGTCCGTACGGAGTGACCTCAGTGTCGCCGTGCACCACGTCGACGTCCTCGGGGGGGATGCCAAGCTATCGGCGACGATCTGGGCGAAGGTCGTCTCATGGCCCTGTCCCTGGGTCTGGACGCTGATGGACAGCTGTGCCTTGGGTAGTTCGTCGGCTGCGCCGTCGTGTTGAACGCGCCGTGGTCGGCGATGACCTCGACCCGTACGCCGAGGACCTTCCCTTCCCTGGTGGCGGCCATGGCGCCCGTCATCACATAGTCCCGCGTGAACCCGGTCGACATCAGGTTCTCGGAGCGATCCTCGGTCCACTTGACCGGTCTCCCGGTCACCATCGAGCCCACGATCTCGCACAGGTAGCCCGGGTACACCGGCATCTTGTTGCCGAAGCCACCGCCGATGTCGGGAGACACCACGCGGATCCTGTGCTCGGGGAGCCCAGCCACGAGCGCGTACAGGGTCCGGTGCGCGTGCGGCGCCTGCGAGGTGCACCACAACGTCAGCTTGCCGCTGACCCGTGTCGCCCCCGGCGCTCGCCGGCGAGCGCTGGCTGATTGGGCCGCCCGAGCTCGACCCATCGACGGGCACCGGAATGTTCTTCGCCCGCCACGGCCTCGACCCGAGCGACATCGCCGCCTACACGAGCCATGCCGCGTCGATCACGGCGGCCGCGGCCGGTGAGGGAACATGCTCACGCTCGCCCACTCGGGCAAGACATCGCTACGGGTACGGCCCGCGGTGCGCGTCACCCTGTGGCGCTCGGTCGCGGCGGATATCGACGCAGCCGTCGAGCGAGGCGTCAAGCGCTGACCCGTCTGTCGCCGGAACCAGGGCCACGCCG
>Ga0209839_10001579_pt1 | contig 11556 bp, 10 predicted proteins | sample OrgsoiDNA2013050_FD_185800 | JGI IMG/M metagenome (GOLD analysis project Ga0209839, IMG submission 185800) | Permafrost soil microbial communities from the Arctic, to analyse light accelerated degradation of dissolved organic matter (DOM) -... | ecosystem: Environmental > Terrestrial > Soil >... | reverse complement strand
GCGATTGTTGGTCTCCTCCCGGCGAGGCGGTGCCGCGCGCGTTAGTCTTGTTAGTCCCGATCCCCAAAACGCTCGCCGCGCAATCTCCCATTGACCATTGACAGGTGGCTTAATCTGATAGAATTATAACAGAGTAAGTTGCAATAATAACAAAATGTCACCATCATACCAGCGATGGGGCGAGCGGGAGGAGAAGGTGGAGCCGTCTGGTTCGGTTGCAACACAGCCCCGGCCGCCGATGCCGCTTGTGATGGTCAACGCCATCAACAAGAGCTTTGGCGGCGTACGTGCGCTGCGCGATGTGAACCTCGAGGTGCGGGCCGGCGAGGTGCACGCGCTGCTCGGCGAGAACGGCGCCGGAAAATCCACGCTGATCAAGATCCTCAGCGGCGTTCATGCCTATGACAGCGGCGCGATTGAGATCGCGGGCAAGCCGGTGGCGTTCGACAGCCCGGCAAAATCGCGCGAGGCGGGCATCGCCGTCGTCTATCAGGATTTGAGCCTCGTTGAATCGCTCAGTGTCGCCGACAACCTGTTGCTCGGCCGCGAGCCGCGCGCCCGTTTCGGCTTTGTCAGGAAGCGCGAGTTGATGGCGCAGGCGGGCGCGTTCCTGGCGCAGCTCGGCATTCCCCTTGATATCAAGGCGACCGTGGGCTCGTTGCCCTTCGCCTATCGCCAGATGACGGAGATCGCAAAGGCGCTGATGGGCGAGGTGCGGCTACTCATCCTCGACGAGCCCACGTCCTCGCTGACGTCAGACGAGGTGCGTATACTGTTCGATGCGATCGGGAAGGTGACGCGCCGCGGAGTCGGCGTGATCTACGTGACGCACCGGCTCAACGAAGTCTTCGAGATATCGCAGCGTGTCACCGTGCTCCGCGACGGGGCCAATGCCGGTACGTTCGTCACTGCCGACACGGACATGAGGCGCCTGGTGAATGCGATCGTCGGAAGCGATCGGATGGCTCCGGCGATGCCCCGGGCCGAGATGCATGCAACACGTTGCTTCGAGTCGTCGCCGGTCCTGTCCCTCTCGAACGCATGCAACGATCGGTTGCGTGCGGTCGATCTGTCCGTCCTGAAAGGCGAGATCCACGGCCTGGCTGGATTGATCGGAAGCGGACGCACCGAGATTCTGGAGGCTCTGTTCGGCCTCCGGTCGGTTGAGAGCGGCACATTGGAGATCGACGGCCGGCGATGGTTGCCGAAGAACCCGGCTGACGCGATCGAGCAGGGCATCGCCCTGGTACCCGAGGATCGTCACGTGCAGGGCTTGGTGCTCGACCATTCGATCGAGCGCAACGTCACGCTGTCGCGGCTTTCCTATTTCTCGCGGTGGGGCTGGATGCAGCAACGCGCCGCCATCAGGCGTGCGGAGATCGCGATCGACAAGCTCGCGGTGAAGGCGCAGGGCGCTTCGAGCCTCGTCCGGACGCTCTCCGGCGGCAACCAGCAGAAGGTCGTGTTCGGAAAATGGAACGACCCGAGGCCGCGCGTGCTGCTCCTGGACGAACCCACCGTCGGCGTCGATGTGGGCGCGCGTGAGGAAATCTATGGGGTGATCCGGCAAGCCGTCCGCGACGGCACCGGCGTTCTCGTGGTCTCGTCCGATCTTGTCGAGCTGATCGAACTCTGCGACCGCATCTCGGTGATCGTCGACGGCCGTGTCGCCAGAACCCTGGTGCGGGGCGAAATCGACGACGCCGAGCAACTCCATCACCTGCTTCAAGTGTTGCAGGCGTCCGACCAAGGCGCATTTCAAGAGCCGCCGGCATGACCGAACTGACCGCATCCAACATCGTCGCCGCGCCGACACGATCCGACCGCCGGCGCAAGCTGCTGCAGAAGCTGCTGCGCGGCGAGCGGCCCTACATGCTCTACATCGCCTTCCTGATCCTGCTCGTTGTGTTCAGCCTGTCGTCACCGTGGTTTCTGTCGGTCGAGAATTTCCTGAACATCGGCCGGCAGACGACCCTGGTGTCGATCATTGCGGTCGGCATGACCTTCGTCATCGTCGCCCGGCAGATCGATCTTTCGGTTGCATCGACGTTGGCACTCTCGGGCATGGCGGCCGCGCTGGCGATGAGCCACGTCAACAACAGCTGGGTCGTGGGTGCGGTGGCCGGGCTCGGCACTGGCGCGCTTGTCGGGCTGCTCAACGGCATCCTGACCACGCAGCTCTCAATACCGTCCTTCCTGGTGACGCTCGGCACGCTGAGCATGGCGCGGGGGCTGGCGATGATGGTTACCAACACCAAGCCGGTCATCATCACCAACGAGACGTATTTTGCGATCTTCGGCGAAGGCACGTTCCTCGGCATGCCGGTGCCGATCGCCTGGACACTTGCGGCGATGATCGTCGGCGTCCTGCTGCTGCACTACAACGTGTTCGGCCGGCGGATCTATGCCGTCGGCGGCAACCCGACCGCGGCGCTCTATTCGGGCATCAACACCAAATGGGTGACAACGTCGGCCTTTGTCCTCACCGGCACGCTCGCCGGCCTCGCGGCGCTGGTGCTGTCCGCGCGGTCGCATGCAGCCCGGCCTGACGTCGTGCAGGGCATGGAGCTCGACGTCATCGCAGCGGTGATCCTTGGCGGCTGCAGCCTGTTCGGTGGACGCGGCTACATCCTGGGGACGCTGTTCGGTAGCCTGATCATTGGCACGCTCAACAACGGCCTCGTACTGCTCGGCGTCAGTTCGCCGATGCAGCTCGTGATCAAGGGCGCGATCATCGTTGCCGCGGTCGCTTTCACGAAACGCTAATCGAAGTCAGGCGCGCATCGCATGAGGCAAAACAACATTGCGCGGCGCGGGTAGGGGCAAGGTCGCTGGCCCTCGGTCAATCGGCGACCAAAACGGGAGGAAAACAATGAAGTCAATCTTGCGACAAACCTTGCCACTGACCGCGCTGATTGCGGCGACAGCAGTCTCGATCGCTCCCTCGGCCCGCGCCGAGGTGCCCGCGACCTGCGTCAAGGGCGTCGATCTCGCGACGGTTGGACCGAAGTCGATTGTCGGTCAGGGCCCCCATGGCGAGAAGGCCGCCTCACCGGAAGTGCTCGCGCTTTCGGACGCCGATGCCGCCAAGATCAAGGATCGCCATTTCAAGGTCGGCATCTCCATGCAGACGGTGAACCTTGACTGGTCGCAGCTCCAGATCCAGGGCATCACCGACACGCTGAAGAAATACGGCGTGACGGTGACGGGCGTCGCGTCCGCCGAGTATCAGGTCGACAAGCAGATTGCAGACATCGAGAACACGATCCAGCAGCATCCGGACGGCATCATCTCGATCCCGGTCGATTTCACCGCGACCGCACCGACCTACAAGAAGATCGCCAAGGCGGGCATCAAGCTGGTCCTGATGGACAGCATTCCAACCGGCCTGAAGCATCCCGAGGAATATGCGGCGATGGTCTCGGCGGACAGCCAGGGCAACGGCCAGATCGCGGCCCAGATCCTTGCGTCCTGCGTTGCGCAGGGCGGCACCATTGGCCTCGTCAATTTCGGTGTCGACTATTTCAGCACGAACGAGCGCACCAAGGGCGTTCGGGAATGGATGAAAAAGAACCGGCCGGACATCAAGATGAAGCAGGTCGATTTCACCGATCCGCCCAAAGTCTCGCAGATTGCCGGCGATTTCCTCACGGGAAATCCCGATATCAAGGGACTGTTCGCGGTCTGGGATCAGCCGGCGCTGGACACGCTGAGCTCGATGCGGGCGCAAGGCATCGACATCCCCGTCACGACGGTCGACCTCGGCCTGCAATCGGCGATCGAGATCGCCAAGGGCGGTCCGTTGAAGGCGACCGGCTCGCAGCGCCCCTATGACCAGGGCGTCGCGGAAGCGTTGGCGATGATGAACGCCCTTCTCGGCAAGGAAACACCAGCCTGGGTCGGTGTGCAGTCGCTGCCGGTGACGCAGTCGAACGTGCTGGAATCCTATCGGACCGTGTTCAAGAAAGAGCCGCCACCGGAACTGGCCGACGCCTGCAATAAGGCGAAGCCCGCCTGCAACTGAGCTTTCGGCGTGCGGTGCGCGGTCTCGCAAGATCGCGCATCGTGGACAAACCTGATCCGGGCGAGCCAGCCCCCAGTCCGGATCAGGTTGCGTTGGTCACATACTCCACGGGAAGACTGCGGAAGTGCTTGCGCAGGTCTGACGACGCCGAGCCGCCGACGATGATCCGTGAAAATGCGCCGATGTCGGCGAAGAATGCCGGCTTGAGACTGCCGAGCTTGCTGGCGTCGACCACCAGGATGCTCTCCATCGCGGTGGCGATGACAGCCTGCTTGATGGCGACCTCGTGAAAGTTGGAGCAGCTCGCACCGCGGGTCCAGTGCACGCCGCCGGCGGATATGAAGGCCTTGTTGATCCCGAGGCGCCGCAGATAGGATAAGCCGTCATCCGACGAGAACGACTGCGATGACGGATGGTAGAGCCCGCCCATCAGCATCACCTGCGTTGCCGGCCGCCGTGTGACGATCGACGCCACATTCAGCGAATAGCAGATCACCGCGAGCGGCATATCCTCGGGCAAATAGTCCGCCAGCGACTGCATCGTGGTGCCGCAGTCGATGAAGATCGTGTCGCCGTCCATGATCGAGGCGGCCGCGGACCGGCAGGCGAGACGCTTGTCCTGGGTATGCTGGTCGATCTCCTGCTCGAATGCGTACTTGATCCCGGTCGGTGACGCCGCGTTCACGACATAGCCGCCGAGCAGGGCGAGTGCGGCCTCCGGACCGGCAAGGTCACGTCGCACTGTCATTTCGGACACTTTGAGGAGCTCGGCGGCGTCCTTCAGATGCAGCGCGCCGCTGCTCTCGACGGCACGGCGCAGCCGCTGCAGGCGCTGGACGCGGGTCTCGCTTGGTCGTGCGTTCGGTGTTTCAGCCATTTTGGTCACCGAGCTTGCTTATCCGGTTGACAATGATCTTACAATAATGTGAGTTTATCAACGGCAATATGTTATAATAATAACATCAAGCCTCTGAAGACAAATCGGTGTCTGGCGAAGGCGTGCGTCGGCAGGCAGCAAGCTCCAGCGGGCAAGGTCTGGGAGGAGGATCACATGTTGCAATCGAGACATTCAGTCTATCTGGCGATCTCGTCGATTCGCTAGGACCGCGGGCGATTCGATGACGCAGAGCGTCTTGATACATAATCCGTCCGCCGTGCCGGTGCAGCCTCATGCTAAGGGCCATGGGCATACGCATCCGGTCTCGCGCAACAGCGGCCGCGCGATCGAAATGGATTGGGTTGATGAGATCAGGATCAATCTGTCGGCCGCCGAGCGGCGCGTTGCGAGCCTGCCGGGCCGGCGAACGGTTAAGAAGAACGCGCAGGCGGCGTGGCTTCTGAAAGCGACCACCTGCATCGACCTGACGACCCTCAACGGCGACGACACCGCTGAGCGGGTGAAGCGTCTCTGCGCGAAGGCCAAGGCCCCCGTGCGCAGAGACATTCTCGAGGCGCTCGGCTTTGCCGGGCGTCAGCTGCAAGCCGGCGCGGTCTGCGTCTATCACCGTTTCGTTGCGACGGCGGTCGAGGCACTCGATGGATCCGGCATCCCGGTTGCCGCGGTCTCGACCGGATTCCCGGCGGGCCTCGTGCCTCACGACTTGAAGCTCAAGGAGATCGAGGCTTCCGTCAGGGATGGCGCGCAGGAGATCGACATCGTCATCACCCGCGAGCACGTGCTGACCGGCGATTGGCGCGCGCTTTATGCGGAGGTCAGGGATTTTCGTGCGGCCTGCGGCAACGCGCATCTGAAGACGATTTTGGCCACGGGCGATCTCAAGACACTCCGCAACGTCGCCAAGGCATCGATGGTCTGCATGATGGCCGGCGCCGACTTCATCAAGACGTCCACCGGCAAGGAGGGCGTGAATGCGACGTTGCCGGTGACGCTCGCGATGCTGCGGATGATCAGGGTGTACCAGGAGCGCACCGGCTACAAGATCGGCTTCAAGCCGGCCGGCGGAATCTCGACGGCCAAGGACGTGCTCAATTATCAATTCCTGATGAAGGAGGAATTGGGCCGCGATTGGCTCGAGCCGGATCTGTTCCGCATCGGCGCCTCAAGCCTGCTCGCCGACATCGAGCGCCAGCTCGAGCATCATGTCACCGGCCGCTACTCGGCCTTCAACCGTCACCCCGTGGGATGAGATTCCGGCGATGAGCGTCGTACACTACTACGAGACCATGGAGTACGGTCCCGCTCTCGAGGCGGACGGCGAAGCGCGCGCCTGGCTGAAGCGGCACGCCGCCGTGTTCGGACATTTCATTGGCGGCAAATTCGTCGCACCGCATTCCGGCAAGCACCTCACGACGATCGAACCGGCCACCGGCAAGACCCTGGCCAGAATTGCGCAGGGCTCCGCCGCCGATGTGGAGGCGGCCGTGAGCGCCGCGCGCACCGCGCAGCCGCATTGGGTGAAACTCGGCGGTCACGGCCGCGCGCGTCATCTCTACGCACTGGCGCGCATGCTGCAGCGTCATGCCCGGTTGTTTGCGGTGCTGGAAGCGATCGACAACGGCAAGCCGATCCGGGAGACCCGCGATCTCGACGTGCCGCTTGCAACGCGGCATTTCCTGTATCACGCCGGCTGGGCCCAATTGCAGGAGCGCGAGTTCGCCGATCAGGTGCCGATCGGCGTGATCGGGCAGATCATCCCGTGGAATTTCCCGCTGCTGATGCTGGCATGGAAGATTGCGCCGGCGCTTGCCGCAGGCAATACCGTAGCGCTGAAGCCCGCGGAATTCACCTCGCTCACTGCGCTGCTGTTCGCGGAACTTGCGGCGGAGGCAGGTCTGCCGCCCGGCGTATTGAACGTGCTCACGGGCGACGGCGCGACGGGCGCGTTGCTCGTCGAGAATCCTGGAGTCGACAAGATCGCCTTCACGGGATCGACCGAGGTCGGGCGGCTGATCCGCCAGTCCACCGCAGGTTCCGGCAAGTCGCTGACGCTCGAGCTTGGCGGCAAATCGCCGTTCATCGTCTTCGACGACGCCGATATCGACGGCGCCGTGGAAGGCGTGGTCGATGCCATCTGGCTCAACCAGGGCCAGGTCTGCTGCGCAGGCTCGCGTCTGCTCCTGCAGGAAGGAATTGCGGATACCTTCCGCAGGCGTCTCATCCGTCGCATGGAAACGCTGCGTGTCGGCATGCCGCTCGACAAGGCAATCGACATGGGGGCCGTAGTCGCCCCGGTGCAGCTCGAGCGGATCAAGTCGCTGGTCGAGACGGGGGTGAGGGAGGGGGCCGAGAAATACCAGGCGCCCGGTGCGATACCGGAGGGGGGGTGCTTCTATCCGCCGACCCTGCTCTGGAACGTGCATCCGTCTTCGACCGTGGCGATCGAGGAGATATTCGGCCCGGTGCTGGTGGCGATGACGTTCCGCACGCCCGACGAGGCCGTGATGCTCGCCAACAATACACGCTACGGGCTCGCCGCCAGCGTATGGAGCGAGACGATCGGGCTGGCGCTGGATATCGCGCCGAAATTGCTGGCCGGCGTGGTCTGGGTCAACGCGACCAATCTGTTCGACGCCAGCGTCGGCTTCGGCGGCTATCGCGAGTCCGGTTTCGGCCGCGAGGGCGGCCGCGAAGGCATGTACGAATATCTCAAGCCCAGGGCGTGGAGCGGGCGTAAAGCGCGCGCGAAGGCATTGCCGCCGCCGGCTCCAACCGCCGACAGCGCCGGATTTGGCGTGCCGCCGATCGACCGGACCGCCAAGCTGTTCGTCGGCGGCAAGCAGGTTCGTCCCGACGGCAATTATCCGCGCGCCGTACTGTCGCCGAAGGGCCGGCATCTCGGCGAGGTTGGCGAGGGCAACCGCAAGGACATCCGTAATGCCGTTGCCGCCGCGCGCGCGGCCGAGCCGTGGGCAAGGGCGACGGCGCATAATCGCGCCCAAATCCTCTACTACCTTGCCGAGAACCTTTCCGCGCGCGGCGACGAGTTCGCCCGGCGCATCGCCGACATGACGGGCGTATCGGGCGCAAAGGCGCGCGTGGAGGTCGATGCGAGCATCGAGCGCCTGTTCAGCTATGGGGCCTGGGCCGACAAATTCGAAGGGAGCATCCATGCGCCGCCGTTGCGCGGTGTCGTGCTCGCGATGCATGAGCCGATCGGTGTGGTCGGTGTTGCCTGTCCCGACGAGGCGCCGCTGCTTGGCTTCGTCAGTCTGGTCGCGCCGTTGATTGCGATGGGCAACCGGGTCGTCGTCGTGCCGAGCGAGCGGCATCCGCTCGCCGCGACCGATTTCTACCAGGTACTGGAGACGTCGGATGTGCCGGCAGGCGTCGTCAATATCGTCACCGGCGGCCGCGACGACCTCGTGAAGGTCCTTGCTGAGCACGACGATGTCGACGCACTTTGGGTTTTCGGTTCGCAGGAGGCCTCGGCATCAGCGGAACGGCTGTCGATAGGCAATCTCAAGCGCACATTGGTCGATCATGGCTTGCTGCTCGATTGGTACGACAGGGCTGCCTGCGAAGGTCCGATCCTGCTTCGTCATGCCCTGCAGGTGAAGAACATCTGGATTCCCTATGGAGACTAGAGAAGCCGCCTCGCGGTGATATCGGCTGAGATCCGGACCGTCAGAGTTCGGGCGATTTCAAGGAGAGGGAGGGACGCAACGTGCTCAGGAGCATCAACCCATTGCTCAACGCCGACGTGCTCTATGCCCTGCGCGCCATCGGGCACGGGGATCGTCTGGTCGTCTGCGATACCAATTTTCCGGCCGACTCCATCGCGCGCCAGACGGTTCTTGGCCGATTGCTTCGGATCGACAACGTCAGTGCCGCGAAGGCGATCGAAGCCATTCCCTCGGTGCTGCCGCAAGATACGTTCGTCGACGATGCGGCGATCCGCACGGAGATCGTGGGGCAGCCGCAGGAATTGCCGCCGGTTCCGTCTTCTACGAAAAGGCAAAGACGGCCTGGCGTGATCGCAACAGGCGAGCGCCGCTTCTACGGGTGCTTCCTGTTCAGCAAGGGCGTCATCGGGCCGGACGGAGAGCGATGACCATGAGCAGAAATGGCGTCGCCGTTCTTGGCGTCTTCGTCGTCGATCTGGCCTTCCGCGCCGGCAAACTGCCTGCGATCGGCGAGACGATCGCAGGTTCCGGATTCGCGATGGGGCCAGGCGGCAAAGGATCGAACCAGGCTGTGGCGGCCGCGCGGGCGGGGGCCGACGTGACCTTCATTTCGCGGATCGGCAGCGACGCCTTCGGCGAGCTCGCGATCAAGACCTGGGAGGCTGAGGGGATCCGGCCGCGGGTTGCCAAGACCGCGGAGGCACCGACTGGCGCCGCGTTCATCTATGTCCACGAGACGCGGGGCGACAACGCGATCATCGTGGTGCCCGGGGCAGCCGGTGGTCTCAGTCCCGCGGATATCGATGCCGCGGCTGACGCCATTCGCGCCAGCTGCGTGTTCGTGACCCAGCTCGAGCAGCCGGTCGACGCGGCGCGGCGAGGGCTCGAAATCGCACGCGCCGCGGGCAGCATCACGGTGTTCAACCCTGCGCCGGCGATCAAGTTCGACAGCAGCCTGTTTGAGCTCTGCGACTACGTCGTCCCCAATGAGACCGAGGCCGAAGCGTTGACGGGGATCGCCGTGGGAGATCTTGCGGCTGCGCGCCGCGCTGGAGACGCGTTATTGGCCAAGGGGGCCGGAACGGCGCTGATCACACTCGGCGAACGCGGGGCGCTGTTCCATGCCCGGGGTCGTTCGCTGCATGTGCCGCCCTTTGCCGCCGGCAAGGTGGTCGAAACCACCGGTGCGGGTGACGCATTCGTCGGTGGCTTCGCGGCGGCGCTGGCCGATGGCGCGGATCCACTCGAGGCTGCACGCTTCGGTTCGGCGACGGCGGGGATTTCGGTGACGCGACCCGGGACCGCCCCCGCCATGCCGCGCCGCGCGGAGATCGAGGCGCTCCTGAGAGAACCGTCCTCCCCATGATGCGGAATGATCCGATCAAGCACGTCTTCATCTGACCGACCGTACTCGTCGTGCTGGCGATCTCGATCTTTCCGCTGATCTATCGCCTGATTCCGCATGATTTCCGCGCTCAAAACCCCGATCGTCGTGCGATGCAGCATCGCAGTCTGGAGCGAGTCGTTGTGGACGGTCAATCTTGGAGCGGCAACCAGACGCCAGCTGTCGTCATCGGCATCCTTCGGCCAACAAGGTGCAGACCTCAAGACGCGTGCATCTTGAGGCTGCATTCCTAAATTCGCAAGCCCACCTTGCGATGTCGAATTAGGCCGACTTTGCCGATTGCAGCGGTGTTTCGGTGGCTGCTGTTTTGGCGAGGGCGTCGCGTAATGTCTGTTCCTTCGTCTCATCAAGGGATGTTTTCAGCACGACGCCTCCGGCATCCTTGATTTCCTTAAGCACCTTGTCTGCTGTCATGTTTTTGATGAGGACAAACAGAGCGGCATTACCTGGTTGGATGCTCGCTGCGAGTTCCTTCATAAAAGCATCATTGATGCCAAAATCGGTCAGTGCGCCACCGAGCGCCCCCGACGCAGCGCCCAACGCGACGCCTATAATTGGATTCAGAAAAAGGACGCCTATCAGAAGTCCCCAGAAACTTCCTGAGGCCGCGCCCAAGGCGGTCGTGTTGACAAGCTGGTTCAGTTTTACGGCGCCTGCCTCGGTCTTAACTGCAATTACCGCGTCGTTGATCGTTATCAGATATTCTTTCTGCAATTTGATGAGACGTTGACGTACTTCTTCGGCTTTCTCCTCGGACGGATACACGATGACCACTAGATCGGACATGGAAACCTCCGTTAGGTTGAAGTCCCCCTCCCCAAACTGGAATACCCGATTGTACCTCACAACTCGCAGAAAGATTGTTCGTCAATCCGTCAATGCCTTTGACCTATTGGGCCCGAGATCGCACTGCTGCAGGAGACTAGTGGCTCGGCACCGTGATTTTGACGGGTTGAGTCGCGCGTTCAGGTTAGCTCGGGCAGGAGTTTCGGATCAACGAGGATCTCGATGCTGCGAGGCGTCCTTGGTTGCCTTCTGATGAGGCCAGCTCGTTCCAGCGTCAGCACCATCTGGTGAACCGAAGGCGGGCTGACGCGGAAATATTCCTGCATGTCGGTTTCGGCCGGGGATCTGCGGTGCAGGCGCGTATAGTGGTGGATATAGGCCAGATACTGCCCCTGCTTGGGGGTGAAGGTTTTTGTCGAAGGACTCACGCCGGCCATCCGATTCAGTTGTTCATGCGCGCCTCGAACACGGAGGCACGTATGAATGTCTTCATATTCGCTGGCCGAGTCGACGTGCGGTACACCGCGGTCATGCGCTACGGAGTCCGGCAGATAACCGCACGACGCGCCCACGCTCGGGCAGTTGCAAAAGTTCTGTGCGGCAATAGTCGCGGTAGCGACGACAGCCTTTTTACTACGATGCACTCACCCGCCACCACCGCAGCAACGGCGTCATCCGTTTGGGCGCGCGCCGGCAAATTCAATGCGGCTTTTTGTCTCTCGAGGGTTTGCGTTTTCTATGGCTGAAACCACGATTG
>Ga0209839_10001578_pt1 | contig 11558 bp, 9 predicted proteins | sample OrgsoiDNA2013050_FD_185800 | JGI IMG/M metagenome (GOLD analysis project Ga0209839, IMG submission 185800) | Permafrost soil microbial communities from the Arctic, to analyse light accelerated degradation of dissolved organic matter (DOM) -... | ecosystem: Environmental > Terrestrial > Soil >... | reverse complement strand
CCCGCCCCGCAGACCGGCGGGACCGGCGGGACCAGCGGACTGGCCGGGCTCGCGGGGCGAAACTCACGCCCGGCAGTTAAGCGACAGCCTCATAACGCTGAAAAACGGTGGTGATCACCGGTGACCCCGGTTCCGGCCCAGCCCTAAGTCATGGCCGGGTGCGACCGCAAATCCCGGGCAGCGCCCCGCGGGCGGGAAACCGCCGGCCCTGGCAGCACCGCCGCCCGCCAGCACCGCCGCCCGCCAGCCCCGCCAGTAACGCCACAGCTTCACCACGACCGGCAGATCCAGGTGATCATGAAACGCGGGGGCCGAGGGAGGTGCGGCGGGCGGCTGCGGGGGCGGGGCTGGCGGCGGCTGGGCCTGGCCGGGCGGGGCTGGCGGCGGCCGGGCGGGCCGGACGGGCGGCCGCGAGGCTACGGCATGCGCTCGTAGGCGGGGATGGTGAGGAAGTCGGCGTAGTCGTCAGCCAGCGCGACTTCCGTGAAGAGGGCCGCTGCCTGGTCATATCCGGCCTGGTCGAAGGCTTCGCCGGCCTGGTCGCGGATCGTGGCCAGCTCCTCGCCGATGATGCGCTCGACGAGGTCCCTGGTCACCTTGGGCCCGTCGTCGAGGGTGATGTCGTTGTGCAGCCACTGCCACACCTGCGACCGGGATATCTCGGCCGTCGCCGCGTCCTCCATGAGGTTGAAGATCGCCACGGCGCCGTTGCCCGCCAGCCAGTTGGCGAGGTACTGCAGGCCGACGCTCACGTTGTTGCGCAGGCCGGCCTCGGTGATGACGCCCGGCGTCTTGTCGATGGACAGCAGGTCGCCGGCGCTGACGCGCACGTCCTCGCGCAGCTTGCCCAGCTGGTTCGGCGCATCGCCGAGCACGCCGTCGAACACCTCGCGGCAGATCGGCACCAGGTCCGGGTGGGCCACCCACGAGCCGTCGAACCCGTCGCGGGACTCACGGGTCTTGTCCTCGCGCACCTTGGCCAGCGCGCGGGTGTTGACCTCGGGGTCGCGCCGGCTCGGGATGAAGGCCGCCATCCCGCCCATCGCGTGGGCCCCCCGGCCGTGGCAGGTCGACACCAGCAGCTCGGTGTAGGCGCGCATGAACGGCGCGGTCATCGTCACCGAGTTGCGCTCGGGCAGCACGAAGTCGCGGCCCCTGGTCCGGAACTTCTTGATGATGCTGAACAGGTAGTCCCAGCGTCCCGCGTTCAGCCCGGCGCTATGCTCACGCAGCTCGTAGAGGATCTCCTCCATCTCGAACGCGGCCGGGATGGTCTCGATCAGGACCGTTGCGCGGATCGTGCCGCGCGGGATGCCCAGGGCGTCCTGCGCGAGGTTGAAGGCGTCGTTCCACAGCCGCGCCTCCAGGTGGCTTTCCATCTTGGCCAGGTAGAAGTACGGGCCCTTGCCCTTATCCAGCTGGCGCTGGGCGCAGTGGGTGAAGTACAGCGCGAAGTCGAAGAGGCTGCCCGACACCCGCTGGCCGTCGACGAGCAGGTGCTTCTCGTCCAGGTGCCAGCCGCGCGGCCGGACGACGATCGTCGCGAGCTCGTCATCGGGCCGCAGGTCGTAGGACTTGCCCTCCGCGCTGGTGAAGCCGATCTTGCGGTCCAGCGCGTCCTTCAGGTTCAGCTGGCCGGTGATCATGTTGTCCCACAGCGGCGTATTCGCGTCCTCGAAGTCGGCCAGCCACACCTTGGCGCCCGAGTTGAGCGCGTTGATCGTCATCTTCTGGTCGGTCGGGCCGGTGATCTCGACCCGGCGGTCGGCCAGGCCCGGCGCGGGCTGCGCCACCCGCCAGGCCCGGTCGGAGCGGATCGCGGCGGTCTGGCTGAGGAAGTCAAGCTGCCCGCCCGCGCTGAGCTCCTCCTGCCGCGCCACCCTGGCCTGCAGGAGCTCGGCCCGGCGGGAGCCGAGCTCGCGCTGCAGCGCGGCGATCAGGCTCAGGGCCTGCGGAGTGAGAATCTCGTCGTACCGGGGACCGGCGGTGCCGGTGACCTCCACGCCGTCGGGGTTGTTCACGTCGCTCGCTCCTCCTGTGGCCTGCGCCGGCGGGTTACCGGTGGGTAAAGACGCTAGCTCACGAGCCGGCCGCCGGCGCAGCCCGCTCCGGGTGATGGGTCTCTCAGGCAAGTACCCAGTGCAGCCGCGGGCACATCCTGGCGCGCCAAGGCGTTATTCAGGTGAGGATAGGTGCCCCGCGTGGCACCATCACCTCATCGGCCGGCAACTGCGGGCTGATCTCACCGATGCGACCGGACCCGAAAATGCCCGGCTTGGATGGCGATGACAGTAACTTCACATCAGTACCCCGACCGTCCGGTCACGCCGGACTCTGGTCAGCTGGACCTGGCGGAGCGGCACGCCCTGCGCCGGGTCGCCGGGCTGTCGACCGAGCTGCAGGACGTCAGCGAGGTCGAGTACCGGGCCCTGCGCCTGGAGCGCGTCGTGCTGATGGGCGTGTGGACCGAGGGCACGCTCGCCGAGGCCGAGAACTCCCTGCGTGAGCTGTCGCTGCTGGCGGAGACCGCCGGTTCCGAGGTGCTCGACGGCCTCATCCAGCGCCGCGGGCGGCCGGACTCCGCCACCTACGTGGGCGCCGGCAAGGCTGCCGAGCTGGCCGAGGTCGTGGCGGCCCAGGGCGCCGACACCGTGATCTGCGATGGCGAGCTCACCCCTGGCCAGTTGCGTCGGCTGGAGGGCATCGTCAGGGTCAAGGTCATCGACCGGACCGCGCTGATCCTGGACATTTTCGCGCAGCACGCGCGGAGCAAGGAGGGCAAGGCGCAGGTCGAGCTGGCACAGCTCCAGTACCTCATGCCCAGGCTCCGTGGCTGGGGCGAGTCGCTGTCCCGGCAGGCGGGCGGCCGGGCCGGCGGCGGGGGCGGCATCGGGACCCGCGGTCCCGGCGAGACCAAGATCGAGACCGACCGGCGCCGGATCAGGACGCGGATCTCCAAGCTGCGCCGCGAGATCGCCGAGATGTCGGTGGGCCGCGATGTCCAGCGCGGCCAGCGGCGCCGGGGCGAGGTGCCGTCGGTGGCGATCGCCGGCTACACCAACGCCGGCAAGTCGAGCCTGCTCAACAGGCTGACCGGCGCGCACGTGCTGGTGGACAACTCGCTGTTCGCCACGCTCGATCCGGCCGTGCGCAGGGCGCGGACCACGCAGGGCTGGCCGTTCACGCTGACCGACACCGTCGGCTTCGTCCGGCACCTGCCGCATCAGCTGGTCGACGCGTTCCGCTCGACACTCGAGGAGGTCGCGGACGCCGACCTGGTCCTGCATGTCGTCGACGGCTCGGACCCCGACCCGCGGGCGCAGCTCGCCGCTGTCCGGGAGGTCCTGAGCCAGATCGGCGCCCGGGCGGTGCCGGAGCTAGTCGTGATCAACAAGGCGGACGCGGCGGACCCGATCGAGATCGACGGACTGCGGCTGGCCGAGCCCAGGTCGGTGGTGGTATCGGCCCGGACCGGCGCGGGGATCGACAAGCTCCTCGCCGAGCTGGAGCAGCTACTGCCGCGCAAGCAGCGCGAGATGACCGTGACGCTGCCCTACGACCGGGGCGACCTGGTGTCTCGCGCGCACCGCGAGGGCGAGGTACTCCAGGTCAGCCATAGTGAGAATGGCACCGAGCTCACCGCGCGAGTCCCGCTGGGGCTGGCGGCGCAGCTCGACCAGTTCGCGGCGCCCGCCGTGGCTGGCTGAGCGGGATCGCAGGGCCCTGCGATCTGCGGATCACGTCTTGCGGATCACACTTTTGGTAACGCTGCGCGAGCGTTAACGAGACGTAAATGAACACTTCGGCCTAAGTCAGCCCCGGCACCGAATTGCCGGACGCAATTGCGTTCGTCCACCGCCCCTCACCTGCGGTGCGACAGTCAAAAATGACCCTGTACAGGGACCCACTTGTGCAATAGCGTGACTGAACCGATATGTTAGCTAGCATCATCCGCAGGGTCCGGTTGCGGCGGCGCCGCAGGCGATCCGCTGCACCAGCCCTTCCGGGTTTCTTCCATTGGCATGACCACACGGCAGGTGACCGCGTATGGCGACCTCAGGGTTCGGCGCGCGGACGTCTGGAGCTACGGGGTAACGCGGGATGACCGTTCGGCTTCTCACCAACATCGGCCGGTTGTGGACCGGCTCCGAGGTGTGGAGCAATGCCGCCATTCTGGCGCAGGATGATCGCATCGCCTGGGTTGGTCCGGCCGCCGAGCTCCCCGCCAGCATCCCGGGCGTCATCTCCGACATCGTCGACGTCGACCATGTCGACAACCTCAACGGCGCGTTCGTCACGCCGGGCCTCATCGACGCGCACACCCACCCGGTCTACGCGGGGAACCGCTGGGCCGAGCTGGCCATGCGCGCTGGTGGCTCGTCGGCCACCGACATTGCCGCGGCCGGCGGCGGGATGGCGTCCACGGTCACCATCACCAGGGGCACCGACCCCTGGACCCTGTGCAACGGGGTGCGGGAGCGGCTGCGGGCCTGGCTGCTGAGCGGTACCACGACGATCGAGGCCAAGACCGGCTATCACCTGACCAGGGACGGCGAGCTGGCCGATGTCCGGCTCCTGCGCTCACTGGAGGGCGAGCCGGGCATGCCGCGGGTGCATGCGACCCTGCTCGCTGCGCACGCGGTCCCGCCCGAGTACTTCGGCAGGCGCCACGACTACGTCGACGCGGTCGGTAGCTGGTGCTCCGACGCCGCCGCGGCCGGTGCGGACAGCGTGGATGTCTACTGCGACGACGGCCGGTTCACCACGCGCGAGGCGCACTGGGTCCTGGCCGCGGGCCGGGCGGCCGGGCTGCTGCCACGACTGCACGCCTGCGGAGAGTCCGGCAGCGGAGCCGCCCGGCTGGCTGCGGAGCTCGGCTGCGCCTCCGCGGACCTGCTGCACGGAGCCGATGATGACGACGTGGCGGCGCTCGCGCAGGCCGGCGTGGCTGCGGTGCTGTGCCCGGCGGTGGCGGCCGAGACGGGGAAGATGCCGCCGGTTCGCCAGCTGCTGGACAAGGGCGTGGCCGTGGCGCTTGGCTCCGATCACTCGCCGGGCGGTAACGGGATCACCTCGATGCCGCTCATCATCAGCATGGCGATATCGAACTTCGGGATGAGCGTGACCGAGGCGCTGCGAGCCGCGACGCTCGGCGGCGCCCAGGCGCTGCGCGCGCCGGATCGCGGCGGCCTGGTTCGCGGCCGCTACGCCGACATCGTGGCCTGGGACGCCGACCACGAGGGGGCCTTCGCCTGGGCTTACGGTCTCAAGCCCTACCGTCTCTGGCGGGGCGGCGAGCCGGTCAGCCTCTAGTCGGCCAGGCCATGCAAGGCCAGATAAAGGTAGTAACGGACTCTTCCGCGTCGCTGCCGTCCGCAACCGCGCAGCGCACTGGGCTCGTGGTCGTCCCGCTCCGGGTCCTGGCCGGGGGAGCGGTGGCCGACGACGCGCCCGGCGCCCTGCCCGACCCGATCGCCGGCGAGCTGCGCCGCGGTGAGCGGCTCACCGCGGCCCGCCCGGCACCGGAGCGGTTCGCCGCCGCCTACTGCAATCCGCCGGGCCGCCCGGATCGGCTCGTTCTTCGCCCTGGACAGCCAGGAGCAGCTCCGGGCCGGCGGCCGCCTCAGCCAGCCCGCCGGCCCCGTCCCTGTCTCCGGCCCGCGCGCTGGCCCGGCCGCTGGCCCGGCGCGCGGCGCGGGCCGGGGCCCTGGAGCCGGCGGCAGCATGATGCGGTCGCGGCCGGTGCTGCACATTTGTGACGGCAGGATCGTGGTGCTGGAGCGGGTCCGCACCAGGTCCGCGGCGGCTGACCGGCTGACGGAGCTGGCCGCCGGGTTCGCGGCCGGGCAGCCCTGCGATGTGGTGGTCCAGCACCTCGACAACCGGGCCGCCGCCGGCCTGGCGCGGCAGCTCGCCGCCGCGATCCCGGCGGCCGGGCGCATTCGCCTGGTGACGGCCGGGACCGCGATCCGGGGCCACCCGGGTCCGGGCCTGCTCGGGGTGGTGGTCGCGCTCCTGGAGTAGCCACCAGGCGCGCCGGGCCGACGCAAAACATGGCATGCTGCGGGGATGCCTTCTGGTTCGGCCCCAGGCTCGCCAGGGCCGCCCCCGCCGCCCGTTACCGTCATCATCGGCGAGGAGGAGCTGCTCGTCGAGCGAGCCGTCAGCGCCATCGTGGCGGCGGCCAGCCCGCCGGGCGCCCGCGACCGGCCGCCGGACGCCGAGGGCACCGACGTGCATGATGTCGCTGCCGCCGGCCTGGCTCCCGGTGAGCTGTCGGCGCTGACGGCGCCGTCGCTGTTCGGTGGCGGCTGCGTGGTCGTGGTCCGCTCCGCCCAGGACGCCGTCAAGGACCTGGCCGCCGAGCTGGTCCGGCTCGCGGCCGCGCCGATCCCCGACGTCGTCCTGGTGATCACGCACTCCGGCGCGGGCGGCGCCAAGGGCAAGGCGCTGCTGACTTCCCTGACGGGCGCCGGCGCGGCGCGGGTGGACTGCCCCAGCATCAAGCGTTTCGGGGAACGGATGGACTTCCTGCGCGGGGAATTCCGCGCCGCCGGGCGCAAGGCCGACGACGGCGGGCTGCGCGCGCTCCTGGACGCCGTCGGGAACGACCTGCGCGACCTGGCCGCGGCCTGCAGCCAGCTGTCTTCCGACACCGAGGGCGTCATCAGCCAGGCGGTCGTCGCCCGGTATTACCGCGGGCGCGCCGAGGCCACCGGGTTCACGGTCGCCGACCGCGCGGTCGAGGGGAAACTGGCCGACGCCCTGGAACAGCTGCGCTGGGCGCTGGCCACCGGCACCTCCCCGGTGCTCATCTCCAGCGCGCTGGCCCAGGGCGTGCGGGCCCTGGGCCGGGTGGGCTCGGCCGCACGCACCAAGCGCCCCGAGGCGCTCGCCGCCGAGCTGGGCATGCCGCCGTGGAAGATCGACCGGGCCCGGCAGCAGCTGCGCGGCTGGACGGCCACGGGCCTGGCCACGGCCCATGCCGCCGTCGCCGAGGCCGACGCGCAGGTCAAGGGCGGGGGCACTAGCGCGGGCTACGCCCTGGAGCGGGCGATCACGACCATCGTCGCCTCCCGCTCGCCCGGCTGACCTGTCAGGCGTGGATGGTCAGGAGGAAGCGACTAAGCCGCCCTCCTGCCTAGACGAAACGTGCGTTGCCCCTGGGCTCACGGCCGTTTCAAAATCGCGAAGGGAGGGGGGCTTACAGTCAGTTCTGAGTTGAGCCCTATCCTGAAGCGGACAAATCGGATGAAGGTTCTTAGCGGTTCGGATTGCACCTTCTATCGCCAGTGCAATCCGAACCGATCATTTAAGAACGTCCGTATTCACCGGAATTGGTCATCAATCATCGACCGAAAATGCAGCATGCACTGCCCGACGAGCACGTTGCGGCCGTGCCACCACTCGACTGCTACCGCCTCGGCCTGCGCCCGTCGAGTGGTCTCATCGCGCTGCTGCAGGACGTCTCCCCAGTTGATGCCCTCACGTCGGCAAGCTACTGCTCGCCCACCTTGCGTATGGTCAGCTCCATTTGAAGGCAGCCTTGACACCGTGCCTGGTCACCGTGACCATCACGTCCGACCCCCGCAGAAGCTCATCGACGTCGGCAAGGTGGGCGGCCAGAACGGCCGCGGCGTCCGGTTCAAGGCAGTGCAGCCATATGTGCCTGCCTATCGGATTCTTCTTGCGCCGCTGACTGAACTCTCTGTCCGAGGTCACCAATACGGCGCCCTGCTCAGCTGCGTAGACAGTCAGGTTGTCATCCTGGCCCTCGGCGGCCAGGCCGGCCTCCGCAGCGGTCCAGCATCGGTGCCCATGCTCACGCATCATCCTGCCGACGCTGATCGGTACATCGTTATCTAAGAAGAACCGCACGGCTGGCGCTCCTTGGGGTCACCAGGCCACGCCCTGTCGCCCCCGTCACCACGCGGGCTGCGAGCATGACAGCGCTGGCGGGTCAGGCCGCTACGAACCGGCGGGCGGTCTCGATGTCCTTCGGAGTCAGTGACGGATACTCGTCGATGATCGCTTGAGTGTCGTAGCCAGCCTGCAGATATCGCTGCACTGATCCCACGAGGATGCGCGTTCCAGCAAATATTGGCTTGCTGCCGTGTACACCGCGACGACGGACCACCTTGCCCGCTGCCGCAGGATCACGCATGCTGAGCGCGTCTATCCTCGCCCCGAGGAGATCGAGTGTAATGACCTGATGGAATACCACCTGGTCAGGAACCGGGTCGCCAGACCATGAACCGTCGGGGTACTGGAAATAGACGTCATTACCGTGAGTCGCGAATCTCAGTTCCCGCAATGGCTCTGTGAAGCCCTGATCATGCAGGTAATCAACCACGCGCCGGATGTGCTGCAGACTGATCCGGTTCCGCAGCTCAGCGGCCACCAGCAGGCCGAGCAGATCCGCGAAGCTGTACAGCCTGACGACGTTCCGCTCGCTGATCTCCCGCTTAACCGACGGGGTAACCAGGCCGATCCGCTCCCAGTAGCGGAGCTGACGCATGGTGATCCGGGCCAGCTTGACAGCCCGCTTGTCCGGGATCGCGAGTACGCTTTCCACGGCTTCTGCCATCGTGCGCACCTTCCTTCGCCTTCCACGATGGTAAGGGGAGCTACCGACAGCGGGGAAAGGACACGCAGCGACGATCCGCCAACGGTCCTTAGCCAGGGTGGCGGAGGGTCGTGACGTCGATGACGTGCTCGATCGCCAGGGCGTCGGCCAGGCGGCGGTCGTGGGTAACCAGGATGAGGGCGCCCGCGTACGTCTGCAGGGCCTGCTCCAGTTGCTCGATGGCCTCGATGTCGAGGTGGTTGGTCGGCTCGTCGAGCACGAGGCAGTTCACCTCCCGCGCCTGCAGTAGTGCCAGGCCGGCCCGGGTGCGCTCACCCGGCGACAGGTCGGCGGCCGGCCGGAGGGCGGCATCGCCGCGGAGGCGGAACTTGGCCAGCAGCGTCCGCGCCTCCTCCTGCGCGAGTCCGGTCGCGGCCTGGATGACGTCGACGACCGGGGTCCGCGTCGAGAACTCTCGTCGTGACTGGTCAAGCTCGCCGAAGACCACGCTGGGGCCGGCGTAGCGCTCGCCTTCGGCCAGCGGCTGGCGGCCGAGCAGGGCGTCCACCAGGGTGGTCTTGCCCGCGCCGTTCGGGCCGGTGATCCGGATCCGGTCGGCGGGACCGACCGTCAGGTCGACCGGGCCGAGTGTCACCTCGCCGCGACTGAGCACCGCGCGGCGCAGCGCGACCACCACGTCGCCCGCCCGCCTGGCCCCTGCGATCGACAAGTGCAGCTGCCACGGCTCGCGAACCTGCTCGGGAGCCGTGGCGTCGAGCCGGGCGATGGCCCGGTCGGCGCGGGCCGCGCCGGCGCCGGTGTTCTCCGCCCCGGCCACCCAGAATGCCTTGCGGTTCTTGTCGCCGTCGGGCTGGCGGCGCGGATTGGCCGCTCGCTGGGCGCCGGAGGAGGCCCACTGCCGCTGGGTGCGAGCGGTCTGCGACAGATGGTCCCGCTGCTGCTCATGCGCCGCGTAGGCGTCGACGGCGCGCTGCCGGGCCCGCTCTCGCTCGGCCAGGTAGGCGTCCCAGCCGCCGCCGAAAGCGCTGCCGCGCCGGGTGAACTCGTCCAGCTCCACGATCGAGCTGACCGTGGCGGCCAGCAGCGCCCGGTCGTGGCTGACCAGGGCCACCCCGGCGCGGGTGCCCCGCAGGTGCGCCTCCAGGCGGGCCAGGCCGTCGTCATCGAGGTCGTTGGTCGGCTCGTCCAGCAGCAGGATGTCGGGCTGGGCCAGCAGGACGGCGGCCAGCGCCAGCCGGGCCTGCTGGCCGCCGGATAGCTGCGAGGCGCCTCGGCTGAGCAGCCCGGCCGGCAGGCTCAGCTCGGTGGTCACCCGCGCCGCCCGCTCGGGCAGGTCCGCGCTGCCCAGGCCCAGCCAGCGCTCCAGCGCGGCCGCGTAGGCGTCGTCGGCACCCCGGTCGCCGCGGGTGAGTGCGCCGGTGGACTCGTCCAGTGCCGCCTGGGCGGCGGTGACGCCCGTCCGTCGGGCCAGGTGCTCGGCCAGCGTCTCGCCGGACTGGATATCCGGCTCCTGGGCCAGCCGTACCACGGTGGTTGTCGCTGGCGTCCTCGTCACCGTGCCCGAGTCCGGCTCCAGCTCACCGGCCAGAACCCTGAGCAACGTGGACTTGCCGACGCCGTTGGGCGCGACGATGCCGACCCGGTCGCCGGGGCCGAGGGTGAGATCAACGCCGTCGAGGACGGTCAGCCCGCCGAAGACGATCCGGATGCCGCGTGCGGCCAGCCTGGACATGGTCGTGCTCCCTACCGGGCCAACACGCTGCCGGGCCAGCACGGGCAGGCCAGCACGGGCGGGCCAGCACGGGCGGGCCAGCACCGCTGGCTCTCCGCGGGGTATACCGCGCCCGGGAGAGCGGGGGAGTCCTTGGCTATGCCTGCTTGAGCTGCTCGGCGCGCTTGGCGATCGCGGACTTGCGATTGGCGGCCTGGTTCTTGTGGATGACGCCCTTGCTGGCCGCCTTGTCGAGCTTGACGGCGGCAGCGCGCATGGCCAGTGTCGCATCTTCCACGTTGCCGGCCTCGGCGGCCTCGCGGAACTTGCGCACGGAGGTCTTGAGCTCGGACTTCACGGCCTTGTTGCGCAGCCGTGCCTTCTCGTTCTGCTTGTTGCGCTTGATCTGGGACTTGATGTTTGCCACGCGTGTGCCTCGCTAGATGTTGTTAGCTGTGCGGTCAGGTGGTGCCCGGCACGAGCCGAGACGATGTTGCGGCGTCGCGCCCGGCGTTGCGCACGCGGGCATGCAGGCAACCAGCACCTAAGGATAGCCGAGATATGACCGGGCACTCAAACCGATACCTGCCCGCGGGCTGCTTAACGAGGCCGCACGCGCCTGCTGGCGTGGGCATTAGCCCCGGCGTGCAACGATAGATCGCTGGAGCAACGGACTACCACCTGGAAGATCATCTCTGTGCCACCCACCACGGGGCCACCCACCACGGGGCCACCCACCACGGGGCCACCCGCGACCGGGGGGTCGATGTCGGCGCTGCCCGAAACGGGGCGCACCGATCAGGCGATCATCCGTAATTTCTGCATTATCGCGCACATCGATCACGGTAAGTCCACCCTCGCCGACCGGATGCTGCAGCTGACCGGGGTGGTCGAGGGTCGGCAGATGCGCGCGCAGTACCTGGACCGGATGGACATCGAGCGCGAGCGCGGCATCACCATCAAGAGCCAGGCCGTCCGGCTGCCCTGGCGCGGCACCGACGGCCGCCACTACGTCCTCAACCTCATCGACACCCCCGGCCACGTCGACTTCTCCTACGAGGTCTCCCGCTCGCTGGCCGCCTGCGAGGGTGCCATCCTGCTGGTCGACGCCTCGCAGGGGATTGAGGCGCAGACCCTGGCCAACCTGTACCTGGCGCTCGCGGCGGACCTGCACCTGATCCCGGTCCTGAACAAGATCGACCTGCCCGCCGCGCAGCCGGACAAGTACGCCGCCGAGCTGGCCGGCATCATCGGCGGCGC
>Ga0209839_10001577_pt1 | contig 11560 bp, 11 predicted proteins | sample OrgsoiDNA2013050_FD_185800 | JGI IMG/M metagenome (GOLD analysis project Ga0209839, IMG submission 185800) | Permafrost soil microbial communities from the Arctic, to analyse light accelerated degradation of dissolved organic matter (DOM) -... | ecosystem: Environmental > Terrestrial > Soil >... | reverse complement strand
TAACACAAAAAATGTCGTCATTCATTCTGGTTCTCTCTCTTCTGCAATGAAAGCGAGTAGTTAAAGGTCGGGTGGGTAAAAACATATCTCTCTGGTTGATGCCAGGAGGAGAAGCCGGATGCTAAATACTATTTTTGATGGGAAACGCGCATGCTACGGTCGCCAGCGTCCACAAGCAACATCTGCTTCAGCGCGCCGTCTGCCATGCCCCAGCATTCATTGCCGGTAAGTCATCGTTGACATCTCTATGATGTCATTTTTTTTCCGCAAAATATTGGTGCAATTGCGGTGAGAAAGGAGGAAAGTGCAAAAGTAGATAGGGAAGTTGCCATTGCAAATTGTACATTTAGTTTTCACAAACATTTCATTTTTTGCCTTGTCGATGACCTGGTTTGTCGCCCCAGTCATCGATGCTTAAACGCCTGGTTTGTCGCCCCAGACGCTTGAGCATACATTTCAAAAGGAACAACACGCACATGAGTATCGCACTCCGCAACAGACAACTGCTCGCCCTTGTTATCCTGGCCTTTTTGACTGTTCTCGCTATTTCATTCGTCCTGCTCTCCGCTGTGGGACATATCGATGTGCTTCACATGGTAGGCTCATTACTTATACCTAATTTCCAGTATGGACGAGGTTAAAATGCTTCGACTCTGATGTCCCTCCAGGCATAAGTACGAGCGGACATCAGCCTATACATACAAATTAATCGATGGCGGATTGGGAAAGTGATGGGTGGGTAGTAGCATAGAGAAAGGAACGTGCAAGATGTCGCATTATGACTGAGAGCACTGTGAGGGTAAAGAAGGAGCGTTCACCTGTGAAGGTGGGCGCTTCTTCTTTTGTGTGGGAGATTGTGACGCAGGTGGGTGGATGGGGAACAACGGGCGGATGGGGAGGAACGGGCTTATCAATCGCGCCCCTATCACATCGGCGAGATAGTGCTGGTAAATACCCTACCAGGTGGGCAGGTTTGGCCCTCCAACGTAAGCACTTGCCCTACCTCATGATTACGTCGAAAAAGGAGCAGCGGCTCTATGACGAGATCGAACGCTCGCTTCACGGTATTGAGAAGCGCGAATTTCCGGCACGACCCTTAGAGCCAGCTCGCTGTCCGACGTGTCCCTTCTTCTTTATCTGTCCGGCGTGAAGATGCGAGGCTAAAGGGGAAACCTCACTCAGCTACGGCCTCATCAACAAAGACGACCTCATAGAGATGGGGCTCGAAACTCGTGACAAGCTGTGAGAGGGCTTGGAACTGGGGAGCAGTTTCAGGACTCTGCAACATCGCCTCGAAATCTGCTTGACTACGCCACTGGGCATAGGTGGTTACTTTGGTTCCATCCAGACTTTTGTGATAATTGTTTGAGATGTAACCAGGAAACTTCCTTATTGTGCTTTGGGCCGCTTCAATGAGCAGATCGACGAGCTGTTGCTGGTTCTCTGGGGAAACTGTGAAGACGTTGATGTGGGTGACGAGGTTTTTGTCAGTTGTAATGCGTGTCATACTATTCTTCTCCTTCTCAGATAGACGGTAATCAATATGACCTCTTGAAGCATACCGTGACGACTCCCTACGGCTGAAGCCGAGGGCTTCTCGTAAAGCTGAACGGAACGTACCCGCTGGCAGCAGTTTCACGAAGGCTCCGTCCGAGCCCGGGTCGTTCATTTGCACTCACGCAAGCGGCTGGTAGGCTCTAGACTTACGTATCGAGTGGCACACCGAACGATTGGTACGCGAATGCTTTTACCCGCAGGAACGATTTACTGCGGAACCGGCAAAGACTCTTGAGGTGTCAGTGTACTGTGAACTACCGAACTATTCTCACACCGGGGACAGAAAGCGGAAACCCTCCCACCCTCTCCGCCGATGATCGGACTCGCTTGTATCCCCAGCCATGAATGGCGGGGTCTTACGCTCGAACTGATAAAAAATGGCGCGATGTATCATATGCGGTGATGGTGCATCGGGAAATTGGCATGAATCCAATGGTCCCATCGCCAACACGCCCCCCATACTGTAAAATGTCCCTTATGTGATAGGGGCGCGATTGATAAGCCCGTTGGTTACAACCCATTGTTTACAAACCCGTTGGGACCCCACCCGATCTGTTGGCACCGCCCCCATCATCTTCGAAAGGAAGTATCGTATGGAGAAAGAATTGTCACAAGAGCAAGCTCCCGAGAACGAGTCAGGAACGGGGCGGCTGGAGGCTTTCAGTGATGGAGTGTTCGCCATTGCCATTACCCTGCTCGTGCTAGATCTGAAGGTGCCTGATTTGAATGGGGCGAGTCCTGCCGCTCTAGGTGCTGCCCTGTTGAAACAGTGGCCCAACTATCTGACGCTGTTCATCAGTTTTGCCACCATCCTGATTATGTGGGTGTATCATCATCGCCTCTTCCAGACGGTGAGGAGAACAGAGACGCTACTGCTTTTCAGCAACGGCTTTCTTTTGCTGCTCGTCACGGTCGTCCCGTTTCCGACCGCCCTGGTGGGGGCTTATCTGCGCACACCTGCCGCGTCGCTGGTCTGCGCGGTCTACTCCGGCTTTTTTGTGTTCATCAACCTCTCCTACAACCTGCTGCTGTGGGTTGTATCGCGGCAGCAGCCGGAGTACCGTTCGCTCGGCAGTAGCCTCTCGAAGAGCTGGATTATTTCGCTGCTCGGCCTGCCCTGCTATGCGATTGGCGTGGTCGTAGCGTTCTGGAATCCCTATGTCACGCTGGGCATCTGCTGCGTGCTGTGGATTGCCTGGGCCGTAACGGCACCGCAGCAGCGTGTGAGGCAGCGTCCAGCGGAGTTAAACGAATAGGGGCAGGATCATAAGTGTTACCGTAAGGTGATAGCGCGGTCTTGCAGGGCGACCGCCAGTGTCCCGTGCCAACCGTTATAATGGATCGAGGGGAAGTAAGGTGATAGCGCGGCCTTGCAGGGCGACCGCCAGGGTCGCCCGTACAAGGATACGCCTGGCGTCAAACCCTTTCGTCTTCTTGTACGGGCGACCCTGGCGGTCGCCCTGCGAATAGGAATATTGGTGCAACGATAGATACTTTTGTCTGTCGTTTTTCGTATTATCATGTAGCAACTCGCCTCATTCCTTTTTTTCGCCCGCTACCTCTTTACGAAATTCAGATCTTGTTATACAATGTACGCACAAAGTTGATAGAAGTTACTCTCTTTTGAAGCGCGTGCTTGATATGTTAGGGAGTAGCTACTTATGTAGAAGGTTGAGTGCGGAGAGCACAAAACTTTTTGAGAGGAGTAAACTCGGATGGAGAATCTTCTGACCGTCTCGGAGGTTGCCGAAATTCTGCGTGTTGACGACACAACTGTACGCCGTTGGGTGAAGCAAGGTGCGCTCGAAGCTGTGGTTCTGCCTCATGTGAATGAGCGCCAGGCCTACCGGATCAAGCGTGAGACCGTGAATAAAATTCTCAAGGATGAGACTGTACAGAATTAGGGATTGCACCTGCTAAAGGCAGCAATCTGTGCCAGGGTCGCCCCTGCAAAGACATATTCCGACATAGAACGGAATTTTGCAGGGGCGACCCTGGCGTTTTCTACCTTGTGCCATCTTTACGCGATCCTGGGCGGACCCAGGCGAATGCGTTCGCGTACCTGTTCAAGCGAGTAGTTCCAGTTGAACGCCTCCTGCCACCACGTCGCGCCAGCAGCGGCGAAGGGTGCCACCTGCGCGGCATCCTGTCCCCGCTCCTTGCCTGTCGTGTTGCCAGCGACGAGGAGATCGAAGGGCGTATCATTCGTACGTTGCGCTTTCATATAGCTAATTATCTCGCGCACCTGGGACGGGGTCAGTTCGCCATCGGGTACGATGGGCGTCACCCCGTCCCACTGAGCTGCGCGGCGAAAGGGCTTCTTGTTGGGCCAGTAGCCCGCGACCCAGATGGGCACGCGTGGCTGTTGCACTGGCCGGGGGAGGAACTGCACGTCCTTGACCTGGTAGTGTTTCCCTTCGTAGGTGATCATCTCGCCGCTCCATAGTTTCGTCAATACCTCAAGTCCCTCATCGAGCATCTCCCCGTGCAGCTTATCGTCGGGCGACTCGGAGAAGGCGCTGTACTCCCTGGCGAAATCGTGACCGATGCCCACGCCCAGGATCAGGCGTCCGTTCGAAAGCTGATCAAGCGTCACCGCCTGACGCGCAACGATCCACGGTCGGCGGCGCGGGAGTGGTGTCACCATGGGTCCCAGCTTGATGCGTTTTGTTGTCATCGCCATCGCCGCCAGCTCGATCCAGGGATCGGCAATCTCCGCCCGCCGGTCTCTCAGAATATGGTCCCAGAGAAAGAAGCCGTCCCAGCCCGACTCTTCCGCCTCGTGAGCCAGCTCGGCCAACAGGCGGGGATCGCCGAAGAAATCGAAGTTCGGTGTATTGATAGCAAACTGCATTGCTCACTCCTTATTTGGTAGTTCAAGTACATTGTATCTGGTCGTCGCAGACATGACCAGAACCCGTCAAGCGCTCGCTGGCCGGGGTAGTGATGTGAGCGAGATTGACGATCTGGGGGCAATAAATATGTTCCCTTCAGCGATCCCGATGGCAACTCATGGCTCTTATAGTAATTTTTTTTACCCTGGTTAGAATCCTGCTGCCTGAGCATTGTTTCTCTTCAGAAATGCTGCCAACTGCTCAGGGGTGCCCACCACTAACAGCGTGTCACCTGCTGCGATACGAGCCTCCAACCTGGAACCTGGCATTAATGCGCCAGATCTTTTTAAGGCAACCAGCACAGTCCCATAGCTCAAGGTGTTCTGGGCCTCTGCCACTGTCTTGCCTATCAGGGGAGATGCTATGGAAATTATCATTTCCTCAAGCGCGAGTTCCAGGCTACCATCCCTCGTCAGCGCATCAAAGAATGCTACCGAGCCAGACTGAATGGCCATGATTCCCATACGGTATCCAGCAATCGTATAAGGAGAAAGCACGCGATCTGCCCCCGCCAGCTTGAGTTTGGTTTCTGTCTCAACATGGTTAGAGCGCGCAACGATGAATAGTTTGCTATTGAGGTGGCGCGCGGATAATGTGATGGAAATATTATTCGCATCATTATCTGTGGCAGCCAGTAAACACTTTGCATGCTGGATACCTGCTTCACGCAGCAGATCGTCTCTTGTCGCGTCCCCTTGTAACGCTAAACACGTCCGTGCGATGCAGTCGCGCACATTATTTTCCTTCTCATCGATGACGACGAAAGGGAGATGTGCTGCTGCAAGCGCCTCTACGATCTGCGAGCCGACACGTCCAAAGCCACAGACGATATAATGCTTGCGCAGTGCTGCAATCTTGTTCGCCACGAAATGCCTCCTGACCGCCGCGCTGAAGTGCCCCTCAATCACAAATTCCATGCCCGCTCCGAAGGTATAGAGCAGCGATCCTACCCCCAAAACGATCACCACAACGGTAAACAAGCGGCCAGCTTCAGAGAGCGGGTGCACCACATTGCCCACCGTCGCCATCATGTCGATGGTCGTATAGAGCGCATCGACGAACGAAAGCTGCTCGATCAGCATATAGCCAACAACTCCCAGCGCAATCACGCTGAGCACCAAAATAACCGCTATTCTGAGGTGGCGAATAGACTCCGGCGTTTTCATGAGCTGCCGACCTTGATTGAAGAACGGGCTTGTGAACCGCGCCCCTATCTCATGTGCGACGATGGGCTTGTACAACGGGCTTGTGAACCGCGCCCTTTCCTCATAGTTTGCCGGGTAACAAGTACTGCTACATGGACTTTCGATATGAAGATGGTCTTATGATAGAAATGCTATATCACAGGAGACTCACATATACGCGCTCACACATCACAGAACAATGCCAATTTTACCTATGTAATGAGCAAACACTTCTCGATTGATCCGCTGGCGAGTCAGGAGTACAAACACTATCAGCACGCTATGCACGCGCAGCTCCCGTTCGTCCCTGAAACGTTCGCAATCCCCCAGACGTGAATAGTACAGAAATCACAGTGTAGTGGCACGGTTCCCGACATAAACGGCGCACATGATCCACATGTGCAAATACATTATAACGTGACCATATGATGTAGGGGCGCGGTTCACAAGCCCGTTGCGAACATCATGCAATACCGCGCCCCATACACAACACCTCGCCCCATACACAATACCATGCCACCCACATATAACATTGTATTGCACATAGAAAGGATCGTACATATGTCACATCTCACAGGAAAGGTCGCACTCGTCACAGGAGCAGGCTCTGGTATTGGCAAGGCAGCCGCCGTCCTTTTCGCCCAACACGGGGCTAACGTCGTCGCGCTCGCCCACACGCCCGATGAGGTCACAAAGACCGTCGAGGAGATCAAAAGCAACGGCGGCGACGCGATCACAGCGGTTGCCGACACCAGGAACGAAGATGAAGTCAAAAAAGCCGTTCAGCAGGCCATTGACCGCTGGGGGCATCTCGATATCGTCTTCGCCAACGCGGGCATTAATGGCGTCTGGGCACCGATCGAAGAGTTCACGCTCGAAGAGTGGAGCCGCACCATCGATACCAACCTGACGGGGATATTCCTGACCATCAAAACGACGGTGCCTCACCTCAAGAAGCAAGGCGGTAGCATTGTCATCATTGCGTCGGTCAACGGCACGCGTGTCTTCAGCAACAGCGGCGCGACCGCCTATTCGGCCACCAAAGCGGCCCAGGTTGCCATGACCAAGATGCTTGCCGTCGAACTCGCGCAGAGCAATATCCGTGTCAACGTCGTCTGCCCCGGCGCGACCGATACCGAGATTAAGGAGAACACGCAGGCGCGCGATGTGGACCAGATCAAGTTCCCCACCGAATTTCCCAAAGGATCGATTCCGCTGGGTAGCAAGCCCGCGACCTCGGAGGATGTGGCCCAACTGGCGCTCTTCCTCGCATCCGACGAGGCCCGCCACGTCACCGGCACGGAGATCTGGATCGATGGTGCCTCGTCCCTGGTAAAGGGCTAAAGGGTATTAAAAAACCGGGTTGAGATATCTGTGTATCTCAACCCGGTTAGTCTGTCAAGTTCCACCGTCTTTCACATCTGCCACCATCTATGTATAGAACACAAACAACCTTCAGCCCACTACGAACTAGTAATTGTTCTGATTCGGATCAGGATTGTTGTAGTTGGGGTCGGGATTATTGTAGGTCGTGCTCTGATCGGCGTTGGTGTCGCGGACCCTGGCATCGCCGTTGGTCTCCAGGCGGGCCTCTTCGCGACGAACCGTATCGGAGACGCGCTGCTGATCCTGCACTACGCGCTTGCCGACGCCGACCTCGCCGGTCTCGACGGTCTGCTTGTTCACATTGACCTGCTCCTCGCTCACGGGAACGCGGATTGTCTCGTCCTGGCCAACGGGTAGATCGGTCGGGCGGTCCTCGCCGTAGGACTGGCGCTGCACGACCACCTCTTCGCGGTTGACGGGAACATCAATATTCTGCTGCTCCTCAACCACATCCTTGCGCAGGCGTGCCTCGCCGGTCTGGACAGGCTGCTTGTCCACGTTCAGGCGCTCCTCGCGCAAGCGCACGCGCTGTGCCTCGTCGGTATCGGCGTAACCAGTGTTGGCCGTATCATAGCCGGTATTGGCGGTCTGATCTGTCGCGTAGCCGGGAGCCGTGTTCGTCGTAGCGTAGCCAGCATTTGCCGTATCATAGCCGGTATTGGCCGTCTGGGTCTGCCTGTATGTACCCGTGCTACCGCTGCGACTCGCGTAGTTATATGCGCCACCGCTATTGAGAACGGTCTGCGCGTCCTGCCAGCGATTGCCGGGGTTGACGGCTACAATATAGCGGCCCGCGCGGTACTCGCTGTCATAATAGTTGGCCTCGTCCTGCGATAGACCCATACCGGTCAGATCACCGACCAGACCGGTGTGGGCTGTATCTTCCCCTGTGAATAGGCTCTTGATTCCGGCGAGGAAGCCACCGCCAGCGCCACCAGAATAGCTGATCTGCTCGTCAGGGATACCAGCGCTATGCAACTGCTCGATTGCATTTTCGGCCTGGGCACGATCATTAAACACTCCTACCAGTGTTGAGTTTCTCGTGGTCATGTTGACTGTTTCTCCTTCACTGTAACTGAACTTCGCATAAAGTATGTTTGTTTTCCGTTATAGCGATACGGATGCATAGTAGCGTACTATCTACTGTAAATTTATGTACTGAGAAATGAACTAGAATTGTTTTCCAGTGCACCGCTTCGCGTTTGCATCCTCCCTTGTCCCACGAACGAACTTCCAAAAAGGATACATAATAAATCGAACTGTCCAGTTAACTCTATTCACTTCTTCATGCTTTTCTTTATTTTTCAACACCTTTTTCTTGTAAATATGCTTGCTATAGAGCGCAAGAACGCGCAATAAGCAGGTCCTTATAGGGGAAAATGAGCTCTATTTTCTTATAGCATTAAACATTTATGTAAAGATTAAGATTTCCTGAGTCATTTTATAGTAGAGTATGTTCTTTCGTGGGATAGCGAGAAGGTAATTGTGCAGAGAATATCTGAACAATTATATAGAAAAATGGAGAAAGAACGATCCTCCATTTTTGTTGAGTACAGGTTGTAGCAACATCTATGCCAGTTATGCTGCTGTAGCGAGTTCGACGCTGACCTTATGTACGATTGTCCCCTGTGTGCGGAGCAAGATGCCTATCTCCCAATGACCACTCATTGAAAGTGTGCCTTGCGCGCTGTATTGGCCCTGTCCATTAGCAGTTAGATTCATCTCGTCAGTGCCCATATCCATATCGAGCATTGTCGTCGTCAATTGAACTTGCAAGCCGGGTACGGGCTTGTTGCTACTGGCATCCTGCACCGCTACTGTAAAGGCATTGAGGCCGAGTCGATTGGGCGTCACACTGAACTGGACCACAAACTGCCCATCCGTCGTCTTCAGGGTAGCGTGAAACCCTGCCTTTGCTACAGTTGCCGTCGGCGTCTGGGCGCTGCCACCTGAATCACACGCGGCAAGGAGCACAACGGTACTAAGCAGGAGCAGCAGCATCCCACCGATCTGCGCCAAGCGAAGGAACACTGTCATCTATGATTTCCTCTCTCAAATCTCTCAGTAGGGATGGGGCTGGCCTCCATCCGGCTCCCTAGAACGCGGTCCCCGAGCCTGACCGTGCTCCCTGAGCCGGATGGAGGCCAGCCCCATCCCTACTGAACAGGTACAAAAAAGAACGTTCTCTAAAGATAGTACGTATATTACACGGGAAGTATCCCTTACGGGAGAAAACTAGGGATTCCTCCCAATAGACAAAGACCGCGCAACGCCTTATCGGCGAACCGCCTCGTAAACCCCCTGCGCTTCTACACATGGGGAGAGGAGAGGCGTTCCTTTTGGAGACGCGATGGGGGGAGTGATACACAATAGAAGACCCTTGCACGATCTCGTGTTTTGCGGGATAATGCTTGCATGGATACAGCAGGGACAAGCACTCAAAATAGTGTGTACACTTGTCACTAGCATGTGGTGTTTTGTCCCACGTATCGGCGCAAAGTGCTGGTCAATGGGATCGATGAGCGGGTACAAGTGCTCATTTGAATCCGTCAAGAGATATGGAGAAGGACAGAAAGGGAAAAAGCTCGTGAGTCAGACGAAGCGTGCCTACCACTATCGGTTCTATCCTACCTCTGAGCAAGCCCATGTTCTTGCTCAAACGTTTGGATGTGTGCGCTTCGTCTACAATTGGGGATTGCAGACCCGTTCTACGGCTTATAAAGAGCGTGGTGAGAAACTTTCCTACCACCATCTCTCAGCAGGGTTGCCTGATCTCAAGAAAGCGTATCCCTGGCTGCGTGTGGTTTCGAGCGTGCCTATCCAGCAATCCCTGCGACACCTCGATACCGCCTTCAAGAACTTTTTTGAGGGAAGAGCAACGTATCCGACCTTCAAGAAAAAGCAGAACGCGCAATCCGCCACGTATGCCTCCAATGCCTTCACCTGGGATGGAACGGCGCTCACCCTGGCAAAAATGGATGCCCCGCTCGCTATCCACTTTCATCGACCGCTGCCCAAGAACAGCACGCCCAGTTCCGTCACGATCAGCAAAGATAGCGCGGGCAGATACTTTGTCTCGATGCTCGTTGAAGAGACTCTTGCCCCTCTTCCCGTGGTGAAGAGCATTGTCGGGCTTGACCTGGGCCTCAAATCGATGGTCATTCTCGATAGCGGTGAAGCGGTTGGCAATCCTCGCTTCTTGCGCAAGGATGAGAAGAAGTTGGCACAAGCCCAACGCAGGCATGCCAGGAAAAAGAAAGGATCCAAGAACCGCAACAAAGCACGCATCAAAGTGGCTCGTGTGCATGCCCGTATTCGTGATCGTCGTCGTGACTACCAGCACAAACTTTCTACCCGCATTGTTCACGAAAACCAAGTGATCTGCCTGGAGAGTCTGGCGGTCAAGAACATGGTCAAAAATCGCTGCCTCGCCAAGTCTATTAACGATGTGGGATGGGGCGAGTTCGTCCGTCAACTGGAATATAAGGCACAGTGGTACGGACGAACCCTGGTGAAGATCGACCAGTGGTATCCCTCTTCGAAGACCTGTCATAGCTGTAAATACGTCTTGGAAGAGTTGGAACTGCACGTACGTACCTGGCAATGTCCAGCGTGCAAGACGGTCCATGACAGAGATACCAATGCCGCGAAAAACATTCTGGCCGAGGGGCTCTCGGTGTCGGCCTGTGGAGGGGGTGTCAGACCCGTTCGGGCGAAAGCTCGTCGGGCAACCTCCACTGAAGCAGGAAACGCTCACCCGTGAGGAGGAGAAGCCCCCGCCCTTCCAGGCGTGGGGAGATGTCACAGTCACAACAGGGGGTAATCTGTATCCGCGCGGCATCGGCTCGTGGTGCAGAAAGGTTTCCCAGGGAAGAGGCGCTGCATAGAATTGTAGCGTGTGCGTCAATTCCCGAACCTGAGAATGGAAAGGATGAGATATTAGCATGCTATTATCGCGCAAAGCGCTCCAAAGGATTCTTGGAGTGTTGTGGCTCATCGATGGACTCTTACAGCTACTTCCACAGATGTGGACTATGAATATGGTCAATGGCGTCATGAAGACAATGCTGGATGGCCAGCCCGGCTTTGTCGAACCCAGCCTCCAGTTTATCATTAATCAGACGACGACCCATCTCATCGCGGTGAACCTGTTTATCAGTGTTGTGCAGATCCTGCTCGGCCTCGGCTTCCTCTTTCTCTCGGACCGCTGGATAAAAGAACTCGTGTGGGCCAGTATCGTATGGGCTGTGGTTGTCTGGTACGGAGGCGAGGGCATGAGTATGCTACTTACCGGGCAGGCTGGCGCGCTCACAGGAGCGCCGGGCGCGGTGCTGCTCTACCCACTGCTCGGCCTGGCTGTCTACCCGCGTAAGTCAGCGGCAGATGCGAGGACCTCTGACGAGGGTCTGCTCTCGCGCAAGGTGCTGCGTTGGGTGCTCACGGGCTTCTGGTTCTTCGCGGCGCTCCTCCAACTACAAGCTTACTGGTGGCAGCCGGGTCAGATCTCCCAGACCATTGGCGGCATGGTTGGTCAGGGTG
>Ga0209839_10001574_pt1 | contig 11566 bp, 5 predicted proteins | sample OrgsoiDNA2013050_FD_185800 | JGI IMG/M metagenome (GOLD analysis project Ga0209839, IMG submission 185800) | Permafrost soil microbial communities from the Arctic, to analyse light accelerated degradation of dissolved organic matter (DOM) -... | ecosystem: Environmental > Terrestrial > Soil >... | reverse complement strand
TCGCGGATTTTCTTCGGATCGCGATCTGGCCCTTCGAGGAGACTGCTATCTGTAAGGCGATCCCGGCTCACTGTGGAAGATTGAAATGAGGAGTCGGTTGCAGCCATCGGGACCGCCCCGCCCACGGGCCGGTCACGCGGATCGCCGCATGAGCCGAGCTTGCACGAATGCCGGCGAACACGCTTCAATTCGCCGCCGGGCATTGCGATCAAGCACCCTTTCCCAACACGCCGGACATTGGTGGAATTCGAGGTCGGGAATAGTGTAAGTTTTTCCTTCGAATTCGCCAGTCCAATTCCGGCGGACCTTTTTGATTTCGTCGCTACCACAACTTGGGCAATATCTAATTTCAGGCATAAATAAATAGGCCATGGCGTCACGGGATTGTCCCTAAAAGGGAACAGGCGTCACAGCTTTTCAAAAAACAACAGTGAAACAAAAGGGTGGCTGGCAGAACCGGACAGCCGGCCTGCAGCCACCTTCCAAACAAATTTACTCCGCCAGCGTATCGTCGCCGGTATTTTCGGTAAGGCCGCCGGCGTATTGAATGCGAGCCTCCTCGTCGTAACCCGGGATGGCTTCGAGGGATGGCTCCACCACGGGCTCCTCCACCACGTCTTCGCCGGCGATCTTGACGCGCCGGTAATATTCCATGCCGGTTCCAGCGGGAACCAGCCGGCCCATGATCACGTTCTCCTTCAGGCCGCGCAGGTAATCCACTTTGCCGTTAATAGCGGCTTCGGTGAGCACGCGGGTGGTTTCCTGGAAGGACGCCGCCGAGATGAACGAATCGGTGGAAAGGGATGCCTTGGTGATACCCAACAACACCGCCTTGCCCTTCGCCGGACGTTGTCCCGCATCCACCACGTTCTGGTTCTCGAGGCGGAAACGGAACTTATCCACGACTTCTTCCGGTAGAAATTCCGTATCGCCGATATCTTCGACCTTCACCCAGCGCATCATTTGCCGGACGACCACTTCCAGGTGCTTGTCGTTGATGTTAACGCCCTGCAACCGGTAGACTTCCTGAATCTCGTTGACCAGATACTTCTGCAATTCCTTCTCGCCGAGTACATCCAGGATATCGTGCGGATTGCGGGGACCATCCATGAGAGGCTCGCCGGCTTTCACCCGCTCGCCTTCCTGAACGTTGATGTGGACGCCGCGCGGCAACGAGTATTCGCGCTGTTCGCCATCCTCGCCGACCACATAGATCTTACGTTGTCCCTTGGTCACTTCGCCGTACTTCACGTTGCCGTTGATCTCGGCCATGATGGCCGTCTCGCGCGGCTTGCGGGCTTCGAACAACTCCACCACGCGCGGCAGACCGCCGGTGATGTCCTTGGTTTTGGTGGTTTCACGCGGGATCTTGGCCAGCACATCGCCCGCGTGGACTTCTTCGCCGTCGCGCGTCATCAGGTGAGCGTGAGTAGGCATCAGGTACTTCTTGGCTTCCGATTTGCTGCCTTGAGCGGTATCGGGCCGCACAACGACCATGGGCTGGCGCTTCTCGTCGGGAGAATCGACCACCACAAGTTGAGACATGCCGGTGACTTCATCCAGCCGCTCCTGCATGGTCATGCCTTCCAGGAGGTCTTTGAAGTGCACCGTGCCGGTGACTTCGGTGAGGATCGAGAAGGTGTAGGGATCCCATTCGAGCAGGATCTGGTTAGCCTTGACGGGACCGCCATCCTCTATCAGGATTTTGGCGCCATATACCATCTGATAGCGCTCTTTCTCGCGGCCTTTCTCATCGACCACGGCCATGATGCCGTTGCGGTTCATGGCGACCAGTTCGCCGGTCTTGCTGCGCACCGATTGCACGCCGATGTAGCGGGCAAAGCCGTCGGACTTAGCATCCTGCGTGGATTGCTCCGAAATACGGGAAGCCGTTCCGCCGATGTGGAAGGTACGCATGGTAAGCTGCGTGCCCGGTTCGCCGATGGACTGCGCGGCGATTACGCCGACCGCCTCACCGCGCTCGACCAGACGTCCCGAGGCGAGGTTGCGGCCGTAACACATGACGCAGACGCCGCGTTTCGACTCGCAAGTGAGCACCGAGCGAATCTTGACGCGCTCGATACCGGCAGCCTGGATGGCGGCGGCCAGGTCTTCGGTGATCTCCTGGTTCACGGCCACAATCACGTTGCCTTCGTAGTCTCTCTGATCTTCAAGCGCTACGCGGCCCACAATGCGGTCGCGCAAAGGCTCGATGATTTCGCCCGATTCGATAATAGGCTCCACGTAAATGCCTTCGGTGGTGCCACAATCCGTTTCGGAGATGATGACGTCTTGCGAAACGTCCACCAGGCGGCGGGTCAGATAGCCGGAATCCGCCGTCTTTAAAGCCGTATCGGCCAATCCCTTGCGTGCGCCGTGGGTGGAGATGAAGTACTGCAGCACGTTGAGGCCTTCGCGGAAGTTGGCGGTGATGGGGGTCTCGATGATCTCGCCGGAGGGCTTGGCCATCAAGCCGCGCATACCGGAAAGCTGGCGGATCTGTTGTTTCGAACCGCGCGCGCCGGAGTCGGCCATGATGTAAATCGGGTTGAGGTAACGGCCGGTGCGGTCGTCCTCTTCCATGGCATGAAACATTTCATCGGAAACCTTTTCGGTAACCTTCGACCAGATTTCGATGATCTTGTTATAGCGCTCGCCGTGAGTGATAGCGCCGTCTTGATACTGGTTTTCGACGGCCACCACCTCCTTTTCAGCTTCGCGCACCAGGCCGGCTTTCTCGGAAGGCACGACCATGTCGTCGATGCCGATCGAGATGCCTGCGCGGGTGGCGTACAGGAAACCGAGGGATTTAACTTGATCCAGCATCTGGACCGTGACCACCAACCCAAACTTCAGGTAGCAGTACTGCACCAGCTGGGCCAAGCCTTTTTTCTTAAGCAGGCCGTTGATGAACGGCATGTCCTGCGGCAGTTGATCGTTCAGGATCACGCGGCCGACGGTGGTCTCCATATACTGTTTCACGAACTCGATGGGTTCGGTATGCAGCATGTTCTGGTTGTCGAACGCATGCACCAGGTCGATGACCTTGCCGGTATAGCGCAGCTTGATGGGGGTCAGCGTTTCGACCTCGCCCATTTCGAGCGCGATCAGGACGTCTTCGACGGAGGCAAAAGTACGGCCTTCGCCCTTGGTGCCGGGACGCGCTTTGGTCAGGTAATAGCAGCCCAGAACCATGTCCTGGGTGGGAACGGCGATGGGGCCGCCATGCGCCGGTGAAAGAATATTATTGGACGACAACATCAGCGTGGAAGCTTCAATTTGCGCTTCCGGCGATAGCGGAATATGCACTGCCATCTGATCGCCATCGAAATCGGCGTTGAAGGCCGTGCAAACCAGCGGGTGGATTTTAATGGCCTTGCCTTCCACCAGGACCGGCTCGAAGGCCTGGATACCCAGTCGGTGCAGCGTGGGAGCGCGGTTCAGAAGGATCGGATGATCCTTGATGACTTCTTCGAGGATGTCCCAAACCACCGGATCCTGCTGCTCAACCAATTCCTTGGCTTGCTTAATCGTGGTGCAATGGCCGCGTTGTTCCAGGCGATGATAGATGAACGGTTTGAACAGCTCAAGCGCCATCTTCTTGGGCAGGCCGCACTGGTTCAGCTTAAGTTCGGGACCTACCACGATGACGGAGCGACCGGAATAATCGACGCGCTTGCCGAGCAGGTTCTGGCGGAAGCGGCCTTGTTTGCCTTTCAGCGTATCGGAGAGCGACTTCAGCGGGCGATTATTTGCGCCGCGCAGCACACGGCCGCGGCGTCCATTATCGAACAGCGCGTCCACGGCTTCCTGCAGCATGCGCTTTTCGTTGCGGACGATCACATCGGGCGCGTGCAGCTCGATCAGCTTCTTCAAGCGGTTGTTGCGGTTGATGACGCGGCGGTACAGATCGTTTAGGTCCGACGTGGCAAAGCGGCCGCCATCGAGTGGCACCAGCGGTCGCAACTCCGGGGGAATCACAGGGATCACATCGAGAATCATCCACTCCGGCTTGTTGCCCGATTTACGGAATGATTCCACTACGCGCAGGCGCTTGGCGAACTTCAGCTTTTTCTGCTGGGAAGTTTCGGTCTTCATCTTGGCGCGGATGTCTTCGCTAAGAAATTCGACGTCCACTTTCTTCAGCAACTCTTTAATACCCTCGGCGCCCATCATGGCTACGAACTTCCCGGGGAATTCCTGGTCAAGCTGGCGCTTGCGCTCGTCGGTGATCACTTCACCGCGGCTCAAGTCGGCCACTTCACCCGCATCGACGATCACAAACGCTTCGAAATAAAGCACGCGTTCGAGTTCGCGCAGCGTGATATCGAGCAGGTGGCCGATGCGGCTGGGCAGACCCTTGAAGAACCATACATGCGAGCAGGGGCTGGCCAGTTCGATATGACCCAAGCGTTCGCGGCGGACGCGCGCCAGCGTGACTTCCACGCCGCACTTGTCGCAAATCACTCCGCGATGCTTCATGCGTTTGTACTTGCCGCACAAGCATTCCCAATCCTGGGTAGGCCCAAAAATGCGCGCGCAGAACAGCCCGTCGCGCTCCGGCTTAAAGGTCCGGTAGTTGATGGTCTCCGGTTTGGTAACTTCTCCGTGGGACCAGCTCCGGATCTTTTCGGGAGACGCCAGACTGATCCGGATGGAATCGAAATCGGCGATCAAATTCGCTCTATCGTAGGGAGAGGATCTCATAAGAGTAAGACCTTTCTGGAACGGGGTACTGGAGGCCGGGGGCCTGGGGCGAACCCCAATCCCCAACCCCAGTCCCTAATCCTTTGCTGCTCTTTAGTCCGCCGCGGGCGCCATATCCAACACCTCGTGCGGGGCCTTCTTCATCAACTCCACGTCCAGACACAATGACTGCAACTCGCGGATGAGCACGTTAAACGACTCCGGCACACCCGGTTCGATGGCGGCTTCGCCCTTGACGATCGCCTCGTAGATCTTGGCGCGTCCGTATACGTCGTCGGACTTGGCCGTCAACAGTTCCTGCAGGATGTATGCTGCGCCATATGCTTCGAGCGCCCACACTTCCATCTCGCCAAAGCGCTGCCCGCCGAACTGCGCCTTGCCGCCCAGAGGCTGCTGCGTAATGAGCGAGTATGGCCCGATGGAGCGCGCGTGAATCTTGTCGTCCACCAGGTGCGACAGCTTCAGCATGTAGATGTAGCCGACCGTTACCGGTTGTTCGAAGGCTTGGCCGGTCAGGCCGTCGTAAAGCGCCGTCTTGCCGTCCTTCGGCAGGTTTGCGTCAGTGAGCGCTTTCTTGATTTCGCGCTCCGTGGCGCCGTCGAATACCGGGGTTGCGTAGTGGAGGCCCAATGCTTTAGCGGCCCATCCGAGGTGGGTTTCGAGTATCTGACCCACATTCATACGGGAAGGCACACCCAGGGGATTCAGGACGATTTCGACCGGCGTTCCATCCGGGAGGTACGGCATGTCCTCATCCGGTAGGATGCGCGCAATCACGCCCTTGTTTCCGTGACGGCCGGCCATCTTATCGCCCACCGAAAGCTTGCGCTTCATGGCGATGTAGACTTTGACCAGCTTGATCACTCCAGGCGGCAGTTCGTCGCCCTTACGGAGCTTAGCCACCTTTTCGTCGGTAATCTTTTCGAGCACCGCGATCTGGCGCGACGTCATCTCTTCGATTTCGTCGATTTGCTCGTTGATGCGGGGATCTTTGTCCTTAAAGCGCATGCGCTTCAAGTCGCGCGATTTGATCTTCTCGATGAGGTCGCGGGTCAGATCGGTGTCTTTGGCCAGCACGCGCTTATTAGTCTTCTCGTCGTGCAGGTCGGCCAGCAGGCGCTTGCCTTCGAGAAGATTGCCCAGGCGCTTGGCGCGCTCGTCGGTCAGGATGCGTTTTTCGTCCGTCAGGTTGCGCTGCAGGCGCGCGATCTGGGACTCTTCAATGGTTCGCGACCGCTCATCCTTCTCCTGACCCTTGCGCGAAAAGATCTTGCAATCGACAACCGTGCCCTCGATTCCGGGCGGGCAGTAGAGCGAAGCGTCTTTCACGTCGCCGGCCTTTTCGCCGAAGATGGCGCGTAGCAATTTCTCTTCCGGGGTAAGCTGGGTCTCTCCCTTCGGAGTTACTTTACCCACCAGGATGTCGCCAGGCTTCACCGTGGCGCCGATGCGGATAACGCCGCTTTCATCTAGGTTGCGCAAGAAGGAATCCGCGATATTGGGTATGTCGCGAGTGATTTCCTCCGGACCCAACTTGGTATCGCGGCCCTCGATTTCGAACTCTTCAATATGGATCGAGGTGTAGTAGTCTTCCTTCACCAGCTTTTCGCTGACCAGGATAGCGTCTTCAAAGTTGCAGCCGCGCCAGGGCATGAAGGCCACTAGCACGTTGCGGCCGAGAGCCAGTTCGCCCATATCGGTGCAAGGGCCATCCGCTAGCACCTGCCCCTTGGTCACCCGCTGCCCCATAGCCACGATCGGCTTCTGGTTGATGCAGGTGTTCTGGTTGGAGCGCTTGAATTTGGTGAGCTGGTAGATGTCCGCGCCCACTTCGCGGGAGAGCTGCCCTTCATGGGCGGCTCCGCCTTCCACGCGCACGATGATGCGCTCGGAATCCACCGAATCGACGATTCCCGCGCGCTTGCAAAGCACTACGGCGCCGGAATCGCGAGCCGTCACGCGCTCCATGCCGGTGCCCACGTAAGGAGCGTCGGCACGCAATAGCGGCACGGCCTGGCGTTGCATGTTGGACCCCATCAGGGCGCGGTTGGCGTCGTCGTTCTCGAGGAACGGAATCAGACTGGCGGCCACCGAAACAAGCTGCTTGGGGCTAACGTCGATGTACTCGATTTCGTCGCGGTGCTTCAGGACGAAGTTTCCCGCCTGGCGGGTGTTGCAAAGATCGGGAACGATGCGGCCGTTCTCATCGAGTTCCACGTTGGCCTGGGCAACCGTGTACTTATCTTCTTCCCATGCGGAGAGATACTCGCAATGCGCTTCGTATTCGGCGGGCTGCTTCTTGGCGCTTAAGCCGCCGTTGGTCTTTTCGATATCGGCACGCCGCACGATGTCGCCAACCTTATACTGCGTGTCGCCGGGATTGAGAATTTTGATCTCATCCACCACGACACCCTTTTGAACTTTGCGGTACGGGCTCTCGATGAAGCCATATTCGTTGATACAGGCAAAGCACGAGAGCGAGGAGATCAGTCCGATGTTCGGCCCTTCCGGCGTCTCAATCGGGCAGATACGGCCGTAATGCGTGGGGTGCACATCGCGGACTTCAAAGCCGGCGCGCTCGCGGGATAGACCGCCAGGACCGAGCGCCGAGAGACGCCGTTTGTGCGTAATCTCCGACAACGGATTGGTCTGATCCATGAACTGAGAGAGTTGGCTGGAACCGAAAAATTCACGGATCGCCGCCATAACCGGTTTAGCATTCACCAGGTCGTGCGGCATGGCCGTGGACATTTCCTGGTACACCGACATTTTTTCTTTGATGGCGCGCTCCATGCGCACCAAGCCGATGCGGAACTGATTTTCCAGGAGTTCGCCTACCGCGCGCACGCGGCGGTTGCCCAAGTGATCGATATCGTCAACCGCGCCGATGCCTTTGCGCAGTTTCAGCAGGTACTTGATGGTGGCGCGGAAGTCTTCGGGATCGAGCGTGCGTTTGTCGAGCGGGGTAGCCTCGGCCTTATCGTGCAGCTTGATATTGAACTTCATGCGGCCTACGCGCGAGAAATCGTACTTGCGCGCGTCGAAGAACATGCCCTGGAAAAGTTGGGTGGCGGTGTCCAGGGTGGGCGGATCGCCGGGCCGCAGCTTGCGGTAGATTTCGATGAGCGCGTCGTTCTGAAATTTGACGCTGTCTTTGCGCAGGGTGGCTGAAATCACGGTGCCCACATCGTCGCGCTCGGGGAAGAAGACTTCGAATTCGTCGATGCCGGCTTCCATCAATTTCTGGACGCCGGTAGTGGTCAATTCGTTATTGGCGTCGATGAGCACTTCGCCGGTGGCCATATCGACCACATCGGAGGCGATGTATGCGCCTTCGAGGTCGTTGGGCGCAATCTCGGTCTCCTGAATCTTGGATTGCGCGATATTCTTCAGCAGGGTGGCCGTAATTTTCTTGCCCTGGCCTACGATGCTTTCACCGGTCTTCGTGGTAATGGCGTGCGATAATTTCAGGCCGGTCAAGCCGTTGGTGAGCAGCCCCTCTTTGTTATAGAGGTTCCAATAGAGCTTGCTGTCCTTAATGGAAATGCGGTCGATGGTATAAAACGCTCGCAAAACCTGCTCGTCGCTCTTGAATCCCAACGCGCGCAGAAACACGGAACCGTAGAATTTACGTTTGCGGTCGATACGTACGTACAGCAGGTTTTTGGTGTCGTACTCGAATTCGACCCAACTGCCGCGGTAGGGAATGATCTTGCCCAGGAAGTATCCCTGTGCCGGCACGCGTTCGAAGAATACACCAGGCGACCGATGCAATTGCGAGACAATTACGCGCTCGGTGCCATTGATGATGAAGGTGCCATTTTCCGTCATCAGCGGGATTTCGCCGAAGAAGACTTCCTGCTCCTTGATATCGCGGACACTTTTGGCGCCCGTAGTGGGATCTTTGGCGTACACGGTGAGCCGGATGGTGACCTTCAGGGGCGCGGCGTAGGTCATACCGCGTTCCTGACACTCGACCATGTCGTATTTCAGTTGCAACCCAACAGGGTCGCCGCACTTGTTGCAGAACGTAACCACGTTCTTATTGAAAGTGCCGCAATGGTGGCAAAGCACGTCGCCCGAATGGAAGGGATCGGTGCGGATGGTTGCGCCGCAGTTCCGGCAGGTGGACCGCAAATGGTGCAACCCTTTCAAATTGCCGCATTTGCACTCCCAGTTGCCGATGGAATAGTCGACAAACTCCAATTCGCTGACGCCGCGGAAATCGGAAATTGGGAACACCGAGCTGAAAACGGTTTGCAGGCCGGTATCTTCCCGCTCGTTGGGAAGCAGATCCATCTGCAAAAAGCGCTCGTAAGAATTCTTTTGAACTTCGATGAGGTTTGGAATGGGGATCGAAGTTTTGATCTTGGAAAAATCAACTCGCTCGGGGGCGGCACCGCTGATTTGAATATCCATTGTCTTTTTAAACTCCTGAGGGCCGAACAACCTAAGCAAAAAGCTGCGAACTGCCAAAACACTGGCTGATCCGGAGGAGCGCCGCTCCTGGGAAGAGACGTAAAATAATCGAGGAGCAGGAACCGAATTGGAGCCCGAACAGAGTTGGCTGGAAGAGCCGGAACGAAGTCATCAGCGAGAACTGCTGAGAAAGGCGGGGTAGTAAGCCCCGGAGGGCACACGAATCCTTATAAGGAAGTGCGAACGGAAAACAGGACGCAAATCCACGCGTTGCAGTTGCAAGCCAACTGCAATTTAATTGCCAGGATCCAAAATTCACAGTCACCAATGGGATCAAGTCCGGTTGAAAGAAGAAGATCCCAACCGTCAATCTTACCAGAGCCCCACCCCGATCGTCAACAGCAACGCCGGAACCGGTATAAAACCTAATAGTCCCAGCCACTTGCAGGCAATGAGCCCACTCGGCTATTTCACTTCAACGGTCGCGCCGGCGTCGGTAAACTTCTTTTTGATGGTCTCAGCCTCGTCCTTGCTGACGCCTTCTTTGATCGGCTTGGGAGCGCCGTCCACGAGATCCTTAGCTTCTTTCAAGCCCAGGCTGGTCACTTCACGTACCGCCTTAATGACATTGATCTTGTTGGCGCCGACTACCGTTAGAACGACCGTAAATTCAGTCTTCTCTTCGACTACGGGCGCTGCCGCCGCCGCGCCGCCACCAGCCGCCATGGCCGGAGCCGCTGCCGCCGCCGATACGCCCAACTTTTCTTCCAGCAACTTGACGAGCTGCGAAGCTTCGAGCAAAGTCAAGCCTTGAATCTGATCCGCAATTGTATTGATGTCCGCCATTGTCCTAAAGACTCCTATCTCCAAAACTGGTTTACGGGTTAGGGGCGCGAGCTCCATTACCCTTCTTTAAACTTGTTCTCCTTGCAACCTTGATCGATCACTACGGCTACATTCCGCCCTACCGCGCTTATCACCGTCGCCAGTCGCTGTGCCGGAGAATTGATGAGGAAGAGCAGTTTCGAGAAAATCTCTTCCTTCGACGGCATATTCGCCAGATCGGTGATCGACTTGACGTCGATGACCCGGCCTTCGACCATTCCGGCCTTGAATGTAAACGCGGGATTGATCTTAGCGTACGCCGTAAGAGCCTTGGCCAACGCCACGGGATCGGCGGTGGTGAATGCCAGAGAGGTCATGCCGCGCAAGTTCTTCAATAATTCTTCCGCGAGCGTGCCTTCGGAGGCCTTCTCGGCGATGTTGTTCTTGATGACGCGGTACTTGCCGCCCGCGGCCCGAATGGTCTTGCGCAATTCGAAATCCTGCGACACGCGCAATTTTTCGTAGCCGGTAACAAACAGGTTCCGGGACGCCTGCAAATCCTGGCGCAGAGCTTCGAGATCCTTCTTCTTATCTGCTTTTTTCTTCATTTCGATACCCGCGGGTGAACTAAAGGGCCGCCTTGGCGCTGAATATCGTCACATCCAGGGATACACCCGGTCCCATGGTGGAGCAAAGGGTTGCACTCTTGACGTACTTGCCCTTGGCCGCGGCCGGCTTGGCTTTGACTACGGCGCTGATGAGGCTGGAAGCGTTTTCGATCAGCTTTTCAGATGAAAAACTGATCTTGCCGACCGGCGCGTGAATGATCCCGGTCTTATCCACACGGAACTCCACCTTACCGGCCTTGATCTCTTTGACGGCTTTGGCGACGTCCTGGGTGACCGTGCCGGTCTTCGGATTAGGCATCAGCCCGCGCGGACCGAGAATCTTACCGAGTTTGCCAACCGAGCGCATCATATCGGGCGTGGCGATTACGGCATCGTAATCCGTCCAGCCTTCGGACTGGATTTTGTTGACCATGTTCTCGCCGCCCACGAAATCGGCGCCGGCCTCTTCGGCTTCCTTTTGTTTGTCGCCGCCGGCGATGACCAAAACCTTCTTGGCTTTGCCCAACCCGTTGGGCATCACGACCGTGCCGCGCACCATTTGGTCGGCGTGCTTGGGGTCGACACCCAGCCGCAGGTGGACCTCGACGGTCTCATCGAACTTGGCGTACTTGATCTTCTGCAGCAGCGGCACGGCCTCCTCGAGCGGATAATCGCGCTTTAGGACCTGTTTGGCCGCCGCCTGATATTGTTTTCCTGGTTGATGTGCCATAACTCCTCACTGGTGCAAACGGCCCGGCCTAGAAGCACGGACCTCCCATTGAGCGTCTTTGTAGGGACATTTGCAAGGTTAACATATCGTGAATGAAATGTCCAACTCAGTTTTGTTTGGATTTTTGGATCCGGCGAAGGACGGTCTAGGATAGAATGAGGGGAGCAGTTTTGAGAGTCGGGGCGTAGCGCAGCCCGGTAGCGCACCTGCCTTGGGCGCGTGACCCTGACTTCCAATCCTTCCATTCCTTCTTTCTGTTTTCCTTAACTTTCAATAA
>Ga0209839_10001573_pt1 | contig 11569 bp, 9 predicted proteins | sample OrgsoiDNA2013050_FD_185800 | JGI IMG/M metagenome (GOLD analysis project Ga0209839, IMG submission 185800) | Permafrost soil microbial communities from the Arctic, to analyse light accelerated degradation of dissolved organic matter (DOM) -... | ecosystem: Environmental > Terrestrial > Soil >... | reverse complement strand
TTCCCTTTATGTGGGGCCCGGATCCGATCATCTACGACACAACCGCCTTCGCGCAGCCGCCCGATTCGTGGAACGTGATGTGGGACCCGAAGTACAAGGGAAAAGTTTCGGTGTGGGACGACCTCTCCACCGTCTACATGGCGGCGCAGGTGCTCGGTTACGACAAGCCCGATCCGTCGCAGCTCTACAACTTGAGCGACGAGCAACTGGAGGCGGTGAAGAAAAAGCTGCTGGAACTGAAGCCGAACGTGCGCAAGATGTGGGCCACCGGTGGCGAACTGACGAATCTGTTCGAAAGCCACGAGATTGTGCTCGCGATGGGTTGGCCGCTCAACACCGCGGACTTGAAAAAGGCCGGCTTCCCCGTTGGCGAAACGATTCCCAAAGAAAATACCACGGGCTGGATCGATCACCTGATGATTACGGCGGGCAGCGAGAATAAAGAACTGGCGCACAAATTTCTCGAATACATGATCGAGGCGAAGACGCAAAAGCTCGTGACCGACAAGACAAATTACGTTCCCGCGAATCCGCAAGCCGGACAGTTCATGACCGCCGACGAGGTGAAAGTCCGACATCTCGACGATGTGGACAACTACCAGAAGCACATATATTTCTGGCAGGATGTTCCCCGTCGTCCCAAGTACAACGAGATTTGGAACGATGTGAAGGCGGCGCAGTAGCCGTCAAACGAACAACCGATTCATGGCGTCCCCAACCACTCCCGCGGTGTCACCGACGCAGAGCGCGCAGTCCACTGCGCAGCCGACTCTGCTCAGCATTCGCAGTGTGGCCAAATCTTTCGGCCGGAATACTGTGCTGCGCAATGTTTCGCTGGAAATTGCGGAGGGAGAATTCCTCACGATTTTGGGCGAGAGCGGATCGGGCAAGACGACGCTGCTCCGCATCGTTGCCGGATTTGAGACTGCGACTTCCGGCGAATTATGGATGGGCGCGGAGAGACTCGACCACCAGCCTCCGTATCGACGCCGCGTCAACACCGTATTTCAGAGCTACGCGCTGTTTCCGCATCTCAGCGTTGAGGAGAACGTAGCGTACGGACTGCGGGTGGCGAAACGGCCGGACGCGGAAATCAAACAACGCGTTGCCGAAGCGCTCGACAAAGTAAAAATGACGGCGCATGCGACGAAAAAGCCATCGAAGATCAGCGGAGGGCAACAGCAGCGCGTGGCGCTGGCGCGCGCATTGGTGAATCGACCGAAGCTGCTCCTGCTCGACGAACCGCTCTCTGCGCTGGATGCGAACCTGCGGCGGCAGATGCAGGTCGAACTGAAATCGCTGCAACGCGAAGTCGGCATTGCGTTCGTGTTCGTGACGCACGATCAGGAAGAAGCGATGGTCATGTCCGACCGCATCGCCCTGCTGCGCTCCGGTGAACTGGAACAGGTGGCCACGCCGCGCGAAATCTACAACCGCCCAGCGACGGCCTACGTGGCGCAGTTTATCGGGCACACGAATCTGCTGAAGTGCGAAGTCAAGGCCGGTGTGGTGCGCTGCGGGGCATTGACGTGGAGCGCTCCCCTGCCCGACGGTCCCGCGATTTTCTCGCTGCGGCCGGAGCACATTCGACTGGCTGGAACTGGCAGTGCGAATGTTCTCGTCCACGGGCGGGTGCTGCAGCAGGCGTTTCATGGCGCAACGGAATTGATTCGGGTGGACTGCGGCGGCCTCGTCCTTGTCATGCGGACCGCGAGCAGCAGCGCAATGCTTGACGAAGTCAACCTGGAATTCTCTCCCACGGACGCTATCGTTGTCCGCGAATCGCCGGAAAGAAATTAATGTTCTCCCGCGCCTACAAAACCGTCGTGACGGTGCCGCCACTGGCGTGGGTCGCGGTATTTTTGCTTGTTCCCTACCTGCTGATGTTCTGCTACAGCTTCTGGTCGGTCTCGCCGACGCAAACCATCGTGCATTCGTGGAATCTCGATAACTATAAAGAGTTGCTGAACAAGACTGTCTATTGGCAAACGCTCCTACGCTCCATGTGGATTGCAGCGCGCGTGATGCTCTTCTCCCTGCTGCTCGGCTATCCCGTGGCGTACTACTTATCGTTCTATGCGGGGAAGCGTAAAGACCTGCTGTATCAGTTGGTCATTATTCCGCTGTGGGTGAGCTACCTGGTGCGCGCCTATGCGTGGAAGACGATTCTCGGTTACGACGGCGTGTTCAACACGCTGCTGCAGTATGTACACCTAACCAGGCATCCTCTCGATTTTCTGCTCTACAGTCCGTTCGCGGTCGTGCTCACGCTCACCCATATCTATACTCCGTTCACATTCCTGCCGATTTATGCCGCGCTCGAGCATATTCCGCGCAACCTCGTTGAAGCGTCGCACGATCTGGGCGCGACTCCGGCGCAGACATTCTGGAAAGTCATCTTTCCCTTGTCGATTCCCGGTGTTCTTGCGGGAGCAACTTTTGCGTTCGTCTTGAGCCTGGGAGACTTTCTGGCGCCGCAGTTGCTGGGCGGGCCGAGCGGCATCATGATTTCCAACATTGTGGTCAGCCTGTTCGGAGCGGCTTATAACTGGCCGCTGGGCGCGGCGATTTCGCTGGCGATGCTCGTGATCGTGGCCAGCCTGCTCGTCTTCTCCGAACGGCTGGAAAGGAAATGGAGCTTTCGGTGAGCGGCGGAACCGCCAACACACAACACTCGCGTGGACTTCTGCTGCATGCCGCGGTCGTGTTTGCGTTTCTTTATCTTCCGATCGCCGTCCTCATCCTCTATTCGTTCAACGGACAAGGCGTCGGAGGATTTCCACCGCGCAACCTCACACTCGACTGGTATCGAATCCTGTTCGCCGACGGGCCCATCTGGGATTCGGTCTTCAACAGCCTTCAAGTCGCATTCGCCGCGATGGTGATCGCGCTGGCATTCGGCATCCCGGCCGCCCTCGCGCTCGATCGCGCGCAGTTCCCAGGCAAAGCGGCGTTTCGCCGACTCGTACTGTTGCCGCTGATATTGCCAGGCATCATCACGGGCCTGTCGCTGCTCATGCTGTTCAACCTGGGGAGCATCAAGCTCAGCCTGCTGACCATCACACTCGGCCACGGCACCGCGCTGATCTCGGTCGCTACCACAGAAGTTTTCGCCGGCCTGCAAAAACTCGATCGTGCGCAGGAAGAAGCCTCACTCGATCTGGGAGCGAACTACTGGCAGACGTTCTGGGCGATCACGGTGCCGAACCTGAAGCTGCCCATCATCGGCGCGGCGTTGCTGATCTTCACGCTTTCGATGGACGAAATCGCGGTCAGCTTCTTCCTGATCGGGCGCGACAACACCCTTCCGCTCGAAATCTGGGGACGCCTGCGCCGCGGCATCACGCCAGAGATCAATGCAGTTTCGACCATCATCTTTATATTCTCGCTGGTGACGATCGTACTGTGGTACCGGCTGCGGGTGAGAGCCGAGGATAGCGTTGACGTCGGAAGCGAACTCGTCGAGAGTTCGTCTCTCAACACGGTGTCACCCTGAGGCGCGCGTTTTTTTTGCGGGCCGAAGGACCTATGGATTCGCCGGTGTCGTATCTGCTGCCCGCAAGTTCATAGGTCCTTCGGCCCGCAAAAAAACGCGGGCCTCAGGATGACAAGGCCTTGATGACAAGTCTTTAAGTAACCGCGTCTTTCCTAGGGGTTTTCCCACTCCGCATAGTAAAGTAGTAGTAGCCCACATTTCTGGAAGGTCCTTTTTGAGTTCAAGCATTCGTAATATCGCCATCATCGCGCACGTCGACCACGGCAAGACCACGCTGGTCGACGCCATGCTGCAGCAGAGCGGCACGTTTCGCACCAACGAGCATCACGTCGAACGGGTGATGGACTCCAACGAACTGGAGCGGGAACGCGGCATCACGATCCTGGCCAAGAACACCGCTATCTTTTATCACGACGTGAAGATCAACATCGTCGACACGCCCGGCCACAGCGATTTTGGCGGCGAAGTCGAGCGCGCTCTGAAGATGGTGGACGGGGTCATGTTGCTGGTCGACGCCAGCGAAGGCCCGCTGCCCCAGACCCGCTACGTGTTGAGCAAGGCGCTCGAAGCCAAGCTGCCGCCGATTGTCGTGATTAATAAGATCGACCGCGCCGACGCGCGCCCGCAGGAAGTGCTGAACGAAATCTACGACCTGTTCATCGATCTCGACGCCAAAGAAGATCAGATCGATTTCCCCGTGCTCTACACCAACGCCAAGATCGGCACGGCGTCGACTGACATCAAGGGCGGTGGCGAAGACCTGCGCCCGTTGTTCGACGCCATTATCAAGACAATTCCTGTGCCCAAAGGCGACGCGAATGGTCCATTGCAGATTCTCGTAGCCAACCTCGACTACAGCGACTATCTTGGGCGGCTCGCCATTGCGCGCGTGTTCAACGGCAAGATGCACACCGGCGAAGACGTCGCTATCGCCAGGCTCGACGGCACAATCCACAAAACCAAGATCACGAAACTGTTCTCCTTCTCCGGCCTGAAGCGCACCGATATTACGGAAACGGAACTGGGAGACATCATTGCCGTCGCGGGCGTCGAAGGCATCACCATCGGCGAGACCATCACCGACGTTAACAACCCCGCCCCGCTGCCCCACATCGCCATCGACGAACCCACCATCGCCATGCTGTTCACGGTGAACACTTCGCCCTTCGCCGGGAAAGACGGCCAGTACGTCACGTCGCGCAATCTGCGCGAGCGGCTGGAAAAAGAATTGCTCACCAACGTTTCTCTACGCGTCGAAGACACCGGCACAACCGATTCGTTCAAGGTGCTTGGCCGCGGAGAACTCCAGCTTTCGATCCTCATAGAAATGATGCGCCGCGAAGGCTACGAACTCATGGTCGGCAAGCCCGAGATCGTCACCAAGCGCATCGACGGCAAGCTGATGGAGCCGGTCGAACATCTCACGGTTGACGTACCAGAAGATTTTGTCGGCGTTGTCATGGAGCAACTCGGCTCGCGCAAGGGCGAAGTCACCAACATGCACAACCACGGCTATGGCCGAGTGCGCATCGAGTTCCGCGTCCCCAGCCGGGGATTGATCGGGCTGCGCGGCCAACTTCTGACCGACACGCGCGGCACCATCGTGATGAACGCGCTCTTCGACGGCTACACCGAGTGGCAAGGCGACATCCCGCATCGCCTCACCGGCGCTCTCATCGCCGACCGCGGCGGCGTTTCGACGGCCTACGCGTTGTGGGGACTGCAGGAGCGCGGCGAGCTTTTCGTCGGCCCTGGCATTGATCTCTACGAAGGCATGCTGATCGGTGAAAACGCGAAAGACACCGACCTCGACGTAAACGCCGTCCGTGAAAAGAAGCTGACCAACATGCGCGCCTCGACAGCCGACGAAGCCATCCGCCTCGTACCTTTTCGTCCGCTGAATCTGGAGCAGGCCATCGAATTCATCGCCGACGATGAATTTGTGGAAGTGACTCCTAAGTCGCTGCGGCTCCGCAAAAAGGTCTTGCAGTCGAATCGGCGGGCCAAGAAAGGCGTATTCGCCACCGCTGACGAATCGTAGTTGTGAAACCTCGCAGCAAGCCCGGCAGCAAGAACAAGAAAAATGCAGAACCGCCGCTGCGGATGTTCCTGGTCCCATGCAGTTGCGGCACTACCTTCGCCGTGGCCGAGAATTACGATCATCCGGGCACGCGGTGGAGTCGCTATCTGATCTGCCCCGGCTGCGGCAAGCGCCACGACCCCAAAAACCGCCTGCTTCAGATGGGATTCCATCCTGAAGGCTATTGGAAGGTGGATGAGTGTTAGCGAGCCGTAGATCCCCCAATTGTGGAATTGATTTGACAAGCGGTTCGCGGGGAACCTGCTATACTGCTCGCCGCAATTGACTGTTCGCCAGCTCCGGTAACGATTTTCAGGAACGGCCCGCCCTCCCTGGCAAGTCCGCCGAGTTGCTCGCACATCCGACAGCTCAATGCAGAGGCAGACGCGTGAAGAATATTTTTGTGGGCAACCTCAGCTTCAACACCAACGAAGATGAACTGCGGCAGCTCTTTGAGCCTCACGGACAAGTCGACCGCGTGAGCATCATGACCGACCGCGACACCGGACGTTCCCGCGGCTTCGGTTTCGTCGAGATGGCCAGCAACGAAGACGGCGAAAAAGCGATAGCCGCGCTGAACGGTTCACAGGTTGGCGGACGCACCATCAACGTGAACGAAGCGCGGCCCAAGACCGAGCGCAGCGGGGGTGGCGGCGGTGGTGGCGGTGGCGGACGCGATCGTGGAGACCGCGGTGGCCGCGGCGGGGGTGGCGGCGGCGGCAGGCGCGACCGCTACTGACACTTCGGTTACCCATAATATCCCCCGAAGCCAATTTAAAATATCATTGCACCGCGTCCGGTCAACTCAATCCCACCGGACGCGGATGTTTTATCTCTGCATTGCTTGTCGGCCGAATCGAGTGAGTGAGTGTGGACTTAGCCTCGCGGGCACATCTTGTCCGACCTCCCATTCTGGTTGTTGAGACCTAGACGTTGAAGCTCCTTCCCTTGCCCGTGTAGACTGTATGCAATTGGTTGTGCGCCCGTAGCTCAGCTGGATAGAGCGGTTGCCTCCGGAGCAACAGGCCGGGAGTTCGAATCTCTCCGGGCGCACCATGTTCCCCTCACCTTCAAAATTTAGCCGGCAGCGCTCGTCCCGTTGCCACCACCGCCGTCACAAAGAAAGAGGGGGTATCTTAGTGCCTAAATCGCAAGGGAGAACAATGCAGGGGAGTCGGATGAAGCGCTTTGCCGCCGCTCTGGCCGCAGCAACTCTATTGATCGTTCCCAGGATTTGCTCGGCTGCGGAGCAGAAGACCGAGGACTCGCAGGGTCCGTCATCCGTGGGCGCGGGCCTCTACGTCAAGGTTCGGCTCGCCGATCACATCAAACTCTCGAAGTTGAAGCAGGGCGACGTCGTGGAGGGCACACTGGCGCGCGATGTTTACTCCGCCGACCGCGAGTTGTTTCCCGCCGGACGCCCGGTGCGACTGACCGTCGATCATCTGGAAAGAAGGCGCCGGGCCCGCAATGATCATTGGCCATGGGTGATCAACGTTTTCACTCCGCGGCACGAAAATTATCCTGCGTTCAAGGATGCTACGGTTGCCCAAGCCCAAGGCGAGAGCACGTTTCAAGTGTCGTTGATTTCAGTCAGCCAGAAGCGCGAAGTCCACGCCCAGGCAAAGAAGAATAAGTCCGGGCAGCAGTCGAACGAAGTGCATGGCACCGTCGAAGTCAGCAAGTCGAACGTGAAGCAGCCCGTCGCTCCGGTGATGGTGCTGGAGGCGTTTGGGCTCGATACTTTTTCGCCCGGAACCGAAGTGGAGTCGGGGAAAGCTTCACCAGACGCTCGCTCCCTTGCGGATATTCCTACCGGAACGCAATGCAAGATTCTTCTGATGGGCGATGTCAGCGCGTCGAAGAGCAAGCGTGGCGACGTTGTACAGGCGCGCTTGCTCGAACCCGTGATGTCGAATGCGCGCGTCGTGTTGCCGGCAGGAAGCCTGATTGAAGGCAAGGTCGTGAAAAGCATTCCGCCGCGTTGGGGAAGCCGTGCGGGGTCGTTGTCTCTGGCTTTCACTACCTTGACACTGCCAGGTGGGAATCTCATCCCGATCACCACGTCGCTCTCGGGCGCGGAGATGGACCAGAGGTCACACACCAAGATTGACGCGGAGGGCCGGCTGCACGGCGAACATCCCGGCAAAGCCTGGATGGCGATCAACATCGGCACTAGTATTGGTCTCGCCAAAGTGTCGGACGACACCATTCAAGTGATCATCGAAGCCATCATCTCAACGGCAACAGACGTTTCTACAGCCGGTTCGGGCCGCATCGCCGCCGCCGCGGTTTCGGGAGTATTCATGGTGACGCGCCACGGCAGGGACGTGATGATCCCCCGTTTCACGGAAATGGATATTTCACTGGATCGACCACTCTCCGTGAACCAGATCTCGCAGCAGCTGGATTCGCAACCCGCAGCCTCTGGTGCCGCGGCGGGCGGAAAATAAGCTCGCGGTGATCGTTCACTGGGAAAATCGAATTGCCATCCTGATTCAGGATGACAGAGTTATGGTGGCTACATACAAGAGCCAGCTCATTTCCGAAATAATAGCGGCCCAATGGATAGGCGATATGATGCGATCCTGGTTGTCTCGTTCGGCGGCCCGGAGTCTCGCGAAGACGTAATTCCATTCCTCGAAAATGTACTACGCGGAAAAAACGTCCCGCGCGAACGCCTGGTTGCTGTCGCCGAGCACTACTACCATTTCGACGGCAAGAGTCCCATCAACCAGCAGACTCGCGACCTGATCGCAGCTCTGAAGATCGAACTCGCGCAGCACGGCACGCCGTTACCCGTTTACTGGGGCAATCGCAACTGGCATCCCATGCTGGCAGACACGCTGCTGCAAATGAAGCACGACGGCATTCAGCGCGCTCTTGCCTTCGTCACCTCCGCCTACAGTTCTTACTCGGGATGCCGCCAGTACCGTGAAAACCTCGCCCGCGCGCAGGAGGAAGCCGGAACGGGCGCGCCGGAGATCGACAAGATACGTGTGTTCTTCAACCATCCCGGATTTATTGACGCCACTGAGGACCGCTTGCGCGACGCGCTGCAGCAAATCCCGCCGGGCGTCCGGGAAAATATTCAGATCGTATACAGCGCCCACAGCGTCCCAACGTCGATGGCGAACTCCAGCGACTACGTCCGCCAGTTGGAAGAAGTAAGAAAGCTGGTCTCGGGGCGGCTGGGAATCAGCAACGATGTTCTTGTCTATCAGAGCCGCAGCGGTGCGCCCGGTCAGCCCTGGCTTGAGCCCGACGTTCTCGACCATCTTCGCGAAGTGAAGGCGCGCAACTTGGCCAGCGCGGTCATGCTGGCGCCCATCGGTTTCATCTCCGACCATATGGAGGTGCTCTACGACCTGGATATCGAGGCGCGGCGACTCTGCGACGAACTGTCGCTGCCGATGGCGCGAGCCAAGACCGTCGGCGTGCATCCCAAATTTGTTGCGATGATTCGCGGGCTGATCGAAGAACGCACCATCCCGGGCACTGAACGCCGCGCGCTAGGCGCGCTCGGCCCACGCAAAGATGTTTGCGCGCAAGACTGTTGCCCCGCGCCACAACGCCCGCCCACAAAAATTGTCGCGAAATAAAAAACCTGGTGCCCCATGTCTCGCGTCTTTTGCGAGTCAGCCTGCCCTGAGCTTGCCGAAGGATGGGATTTTCGCTGAAGGACAAAACTGAAGTTCTATCGTGATCCCGCCGGAACCCTAGGCTGCTCAAAATCCGTAGCCTTGGGACGGCCCTCGACCAATCGCATCGTGTCCAGAATGGCCTGGATCACCGCCTCGTTCCCGACCGCCGTATTGAGCATCATGTGGTAGAGCGAGCGCGTGGGCCAATCGGCATCGAAATAATGCTTGATGTAAGCCGCGCGTTCGCGATCCACCGAATCGACGAGTTCTTCCGCTTCCCCCCGGCCGTTTCCATCGGCGATGGTGCGCCGGATTTTCTCCGCCCGCGGCGCATACAGAAAAACATGGAACGCATCCGGATGCTCGCGCAGAAAATATGGAGTTCCGCGCCCGACTAAGACTGCGTTCCCTTCCCGGGCGATGCCGTCGACGATTTCCTGCATCATCGACATCATGCGGTCGGTATCGAACACCTGGCCGCCCAGGGCTGCCGAATTGCGTTCATAGCTGCCGCGCCAAAACGATTTCGCCAGGCGATGCAGCCGGCTGTCCATACGCTCGTCGCAGCGCATCACGGCGGAGCAATCGACGTTGGCGACGCGGGCGATTTCCTCAGTGATCAGGTGGTCCCACAGCTTCCACCCCAGATGTTCGGCCAGTTGGGCGGAGATGGCGCCGCCGCCGCAGCCGTATTCGCGCTCGATGGTGATCAGGCGAAACATAGGGGCTCAGTGTACTGCGATTCCGCCGCCGGGTTTCGATTTTTTCATCAGGAAAACCATGGGAACCATCGCCAGGATGGCCACTCCCAGGAACCAAAAACAATCCACATAGGCCAGCATGGCAGCCTGCCGCTGCACGGTACCCTGGACCAGTGCGTAGGCTTGTTGATTCGCCCCGGCCGCGCTGGCTCCATGCGCCATCATGGCGCGAGAAGCTCCCTGAATCATGTTTCGCAGTGCGGCGCTCCCCGCTGTCAACTGACCGGCAAAGTCGTTCAGGTGCTTCTGGGTCCGGCGGTCCAGCATTGTCGTAACCAGGGAAATCCCTACACTGCCCCCGATGTTGCGCGCTAGATTCATCAGGCCCGAAGCAGCATTGTTCTTGTCTCGGGGCAGGAAGGCGTAGGCGGCCGTATTGATGGGAACAAACAGGAACGCCATCCCGACCGCCTGAACCACACGCGCAGTGGCCACACTGCGGAAATCAATTTGCAGATCGAAGCCCGTCATGTGAAACAGCGAGAACGATAAGACCAGCAGGCCGAACAAGAGGAGCCATCGTGGCGTGTACCTGGAAAGAAGGAATCCCACCAACGGCAGCAGCAGAATAATCATGAATCCGCCGGGCATCAGCGCCAGCCCAGCCTGCTCCGCCGTGTACCCAAGCAGCGTCTGCGAGAACAATGGGAGCAGCAATGTGCTGCCCAATAGGGCAAAGCCGAGCATGAACATCAGCAGATTGGAGACGCCGAACGTCCGGTCGCGAAAAAGATGCAGATCGATGATGGGATCCTTGTGCCTCCACTCCCAGATCACAACAAAGATCAACGAAGCGGCGCAGATCACCGACAGGATAATAATGAAGTTCGATTCGAACCAGTCTTCGCGCTGCCCCTTGTCGAGAACAATCTGCAACGCTCCCAGTCCCAGCGCCACAAAGCCAAGCCCCACGTAATCGATGCTGGTCTCGCTGAGTTTACGCCGCTTGAAGTATGGAGGATCCTGAATCAACCGGGAGGTCAGCAGGATCGAGAGAATCCCGACCGGAATGTTGATGAAGAAGATCCAGCGCCAGGTGAAGTTGTCCGTGATCCAGCCTCCCAGGGTCGGCCCGATCGCCGGAGCAGTCACCACCGCCATTCCATACACCGCAAACGCCATGCCACGTTTCGCTGGCGGAAAAGTATCGGCGAGAATCGCCTGCTCGCTGGGCTGCAATCCTCCGCCGCCCGCTCCTTGCAGGATCCGGCAGATAATCAGCGTCGGCAGGTTCGGCGCCAGTCCGCACAGGAACGAACTCACCGTGAACAGGGCTACGCAGCCCATGTAGAAATTCTTGCGACCGATGATTGACGACAGCCAACCGCTCAGCGGAAGGACGATGGCATTGGAAACAAGATAAGAAGTGAGCACCCATGTGCTCTCGTCCTGCCCGGCAGACAGGCTGCCCGCAATGTGGGGTAAAGCGACGTTGGCGATGGAGGTGTCGAGCACCTCCATGAACGTCGCCAGCGTGACCGCCAGCGCGATGATCCACGGATTAACCGCGGGGCGCCAGGCGGCGTCAGCCTGATTTACAGTGCCGGCTGCCGCACTCATTCGCGAATCCAGACCTTGGGCAGCACGG
>Ga0209839_10001572_pt1 | contig 11570 bp, 9 predicted proteins | sample OrgsoiDNA2013050_FD_185800 | JGI IMG/M metagenome (GOLD analysis project Ga0209839, IMG submission 185800) | Permafrost soil microbial communities from the Arctic, to analyse light accelerated degradation of dissolved organic matter (DOM) -... | ecosystem: Environmental > Terrestrial > Soil >... | reverse complement strand
GGCGCAAACGTTACAGCGAACGGCGCAGCGCGAGATGGACCGCGTGCAGCATTTGATGGCCGACATTCAACAAGAAGCCCGGCAGGGAGACTCGGAAGCGCTTGCCCGATATGTTGAGCAGCACGTGAAAGACGCCTTCGAGCTTGGTGCCGCCAAGGTCACCTTCCTGGAAAAAAGGAAGATTGACGAGCGCCCTCGCGTTGTGGCCCCGAGTGATGGGAACGGGTGGGACGAACTTCAATTAGGAACGCCGCGATTCGAGCTCGTCGAAGGAAAAGAGCCGCAGTTTCGCGCGGCGGTAGGAAACCTGACTGGATTTCTCACCGTGGTGCCCCATGGCGCGGCGTTATCGGGAGAAACGCGCGCCGCGCTGGAATTTTTGTGCGAACAGCTGCCCGGAGCGGTCGATTTGTGCCGGATGATTGAAGAAAAAGTGCGGTTGGAGAGGGAACTGGCCGAGCGCGAGCGATTGGCGGTGCTCGGGCAGATGGCCGCCAGCATTTCTCACAATCTAAAAAATCCGTTGGGATCGATCAAAACGATTTTGCAGGTGCAAATGGAGAGTGCGGACTTGCCGGCATCCATGCGCGGCGAAACGCAGATGGTGCTGGACGAGATTGGACGATTGTCGACGAAACTCAATCAGTTGCTGCAATTCAGCCGGCCCACGGTGCGCGGTGGCATCGTCGAGGCGACCTGTGATGCGCGAACGGTCATCGAAGATGTGGTGGGGGTGCTGCGGTGGGCGGCGCTGCTGGGGCAGGAGTTCTCGGTGACGGACCTGGCGGTGGTGACGGGCCGGGCGGCGGGGGATCTGCTGGCGGTGATTGATGCCGCGCAGGCGGCGGGGGTGGTGGCGGATGCGGGGCCGCGGCTGGGGTTCCGGCACGGGCTGATCCGGCAGGCGCTGTATGAGGGGATGCCGGCGGCGCTGCGGGGGGCGCTGCATGTGGAGGCGGCGCGGGCGCTGGCGGGGGCGGGGGCGCCGCCGGAGCGGGTCGCCGTGCAGCTGGCGGCGGCGGGGCCGGCGGATGAGTGGGTGCGGGACTGGCTGGTGGGGGCGGCGCCGGTGGTGGTGTACCGGGCGCCGGGGGTGGCGGCGGGGCTGCTGCGTGCTGCGCTGGCGGGCCTGCCCGAGGATGACCCGCGCCGGGATGACCTGGAGATGTCCCTGCTCACCGCGGAGATGCTGCTGTACCGGGAGGACGAGGTGCAGCGAGTCGGTCGCCGGCTTCTGGCCCGGACCAGTGACCCGGTCCGGGCGGGAGAGATTGCCTGGCTGGTCGCGTACTCGCTCATGCGCAGCGACCAGGCGGCGGAGGCGACCGAGCTGGTGCGCCAGACGCTGGCCCGCCCGGGGATCAGCCCGGGACTGGCGGCGCGGCTCACCGCGCTGCCTGCCCCGCACCTCGCGATGCTCAAGGTGGAGGGGGCGGCCCAGATGGCGGCCTCGGCGCTGCGCCTGGCCGAGCAGGCCGGCGACGGACTGGCCGTCGGCTACGCGCGGCACGCGCTGGCCTGCGTCCGGTGGAGCGAGCAGGACAACGCGGGGATGATCGAGCAGATCGACCAGGGGCTGGCCGCGGTCGGTGACGACCCGCAAAGCATGCACCTGCGGCTGCTGCTGCTGTCGAACAAGATCAGTACGCTGGCGGACCTGGACCGGCCAGCCGAGGCGCTGGCCTTGGCCCGCCAGGCCCTCATCCTCGCCGAGCAGACCGGCATGTCCCAGCTTGACACCATCCGCGTGCACCTGGCCGGACGCTACTTCGCGGCCGGCCAGTGGGATGACGCGATCGCGGAGGCTGAGCAGGCGGCAGTCGGGGCCGAGCGGCCCAACGTTGATATGTTGCGGCGTTCGCTACTGGCGCTGATCGCTGGTCATCGCGGCGACCCGGAGGCCGCGGCCGGGCACCTGGGCGGGATCACCGACGAGCAGATCCTGCGGCCCCACAACCGGCCCATGGCGGACCTCCTGTGGTGGGCGCGGGCGACGCTGGCCGAGCAGCGCGGTGACGACGCGGGGGCGATCGCCGTGCTAGGCCGCTGCCTGGAGCCGGATCTGGCGGGGCTGGTCCCGGACCAGTACCTGCTGCTGCCGATGCTGACCCGGCTGGCGCTGGCCGGGGGGAAGGCGGACGTCGCGGCGGCGGCGGCGGAGGCGGGGGCGCGGGAGGCGGCGCGGGAGCCGCTGCCGCGTAAGGTCGCGACGGCCGGGCACTGCCGGGGGCTGCTGGCGGGGGATCCGGCGCCGGTGCTGGCGGCGGCGGCGTACTGGGACAGCGCCGGGCAGCCGCTGCAGCGGGCGGCGGCGCTGGAGGACGCGGCGGTGCTGGCCGCGGCGGCGGGGGACCGGGCCGGGGCGCGGTCGGCGCTGGCCGGGGCGCGGGAGCTGTATGGCGGGCTGGGGGCGCGGTGGGACATCCGCCGGGCGGAGTCGCGGCTGCGGGCGCTGGGGGTGGGCGGGGCCCGGCCTGGTTACCGGGCGCGGCCGGCGACCGGGTGGGGGGCGCTGACCCCGACTGAGGTGAAGGTCGGCGAGCTGGTCGCGACCGGGATGTCCAACCCCGATATCGCCGGGCAGCTGTTCCTGTCCCGCAATACTGTGCAGACCCACGTCTCGCACATCCTGGCCAAGCTCGGCGCGCGCTCCCGCGCCGAGATCGCCCGGGCCGCCCTGGAGCACGCCTGACCGCGGAGGTGCCGCCGCTAGGCAGCGCCGACGACCACGTTTTCCTCTCCCAGCCACAACGGGGAGCGCGGCAGGTCGATGAAGTACTGCTCGTCTTCGAGCAGTTCCTGCGCTGCGGCCTGGGCCGCTTCGCTGGACAACACCGCTGTGAGATCCTCAAGGCTGTCCCACCACAACTCGGCGACGCCGTCGTAGAACTGTGGCTGACTGCCGCGTGGCGCGGCGACTGCCTCATTCAGGGATGTCTCGTCCAGGTGCACCTGGACGTAGCGGCGGAGGTGAAGGGTCGCGGCGTGCCGCTGGACGAGCGGGGCGTGCTTCTCGCGCCAGTAGCGCTGAAAGTCTTCGCGAGTCATTCCCTCCCGGCGGCGGAGGGTGAACACTAGCTTGATCATTCTGTCTCCTAGCGCTGTCGTCAATGATTCTCAGATGCTGTATGCGCGAAGCGGACGATGTCGACCCGGCTGCGTACGTCAAGTTTGGCCAGGATGTGGGAGACGTGGGTTTCGACGGTGCGCCGGGAGAGGTAAAGTCCGCGGGCGATTTGGGGGTTGGATTGGCCTTGGGCGACGAGGTGAGCGATGTGGGTTTCTGCGCGGGTGAGGCCGTGCCAGCCGGTGGTTGGGCGGCGGCGGGTGGTGTAGGGGTGGGTGCTCAGGCCGTGGGCGCGGAACTGTGCGCGGGCACGGTGCAGGTCCCAGCTGGCGCCCAGGTCTTGGTATAGGTGGATGGCTTGGGTCATGTGGGGTCGGGCGGCGGCCTGGTCGCCGCGCTGCACTAGCAGCAGTCCCAGATCCTCGGCTGCCTCGGCGAGCTGGGGTTTTTGCCCGGCTGCCTGGTAGCTGCTGGCGGCTTGGGCGAGCAATGCCGGGTCGTGGCTGGCGAGCCCCTGGCAGTGGGCGCGGACCCCGGGGTGCAGGTCGCCACGGTTGTGGCTCCAGGCCAGGATCTGCTGCAGGGTCTGCTGGTCGCCGAGGGAGACTGCCAGCCGGGTGGCTTGCACCCGCGGGGAGTAGATCTCGTCATACCACCAGTCGGCGGCGGGGTATTCGCCAGTGACCAGCCGCTTCAGGGCGTCGTGGTCGTGGCCAGCCCGGCGCAGCTGCAGCGACTGCACCCAGGCCCAGTATGCTTCGCCGCCATTGGCGTTGCCCAGGCGGCGGCCGGCGGCGACACGCTGAATGTAGGGTTCCGCCCGTGGCTCGTCATCGCGGTGCAGCGCGGCGAGCGCCGCCAGCGCCGAGGGCATGGAGGTCGTCCAGCCGAGTTCGTGGGCGGTGTTGGCTTCGGTGAACAGGTCGTCCCAGGCGCCGCGCTGGAACAGGCATATAGCGGTGGCCCAGGCTGCTAAGGCCCTGAAGCGGTGGCTGCCCGCCTGTTCCGCGATCGCCCGCACCCGCGCCGCTCCGTCGGCGAACTCCCCGAATCGCGGGTCCAGGATCGCTTGCTCCGCCGTGGCAGCTAGATTCTGCAGCTTCAGGCTCAGCAGTTCCCGCTGCCCTTCCAGGTCCGTCAGGCGGCGGTCGAGGTACCGCAGCCGGTCTTCAAGGGACATGAACCCTCCTCGCTGGGGAAAGGGAGGTGATCAGGGGCGTAGTTGCGGGGGGCGCAGGGCTGAGTCACCCTGGATCTCAATCTGTCGCTAATGGGCGGGCCATTCAGGAGCGGCATTCAAGCCATGGAGTGCGCCGCCTGATTGTGGCTACGACACCGGAACGCAGCGCGGTTCAAAGCTCCGCCGCCTCTGGTGTCTCGCCAGCGGTGCGCTCGGTCTCCTCGTGATCGGCATGACCGATCAGCGGTGCGGTGTGACCAGCGCGGGCGATTCGCCCGCCGACGAGACGATCGCGCAGGGCTTGCGGGCGAAGGCGACCATGCCGATGAAAGTACCGTAGAAGCGGCCGGCCCGGTGAGAACTCGTCATCTCGGCAAGCCATCGCCGGGTCCGGGAGCGGGGCAGCTGTCCCGCGGCGACCGCGCTGGCGAGGGTGGGTTCGATGAGCTGCCGGAACAGGTCATGAGCGAGCTCGATGCCGTGCGGGGTGACCGTGATGTCGCTGAGCCCGAAGTCGCCGAGGATGCGCCGGAGACCGCGGCCAAGCAGCTCGTTGGGGATGGCGGCGCGCAGTGCAGCAAGGACGCGCTCCGTCGTCCGGGTGTCCGGGTGATCGATCAGCATGGCGCCGTAGTCAAGTTCCATGGCGACCAGGCGGCCGCCAGGCCGTAGGACCCGCACCATCTCGGCCAGGGCCCGTTCCGGAGTGGAGACGTACATGAGGACGCGGTCGACGCGGCAGGCATCCACTGTGGCGTCGGCGAGGGGAAGGCTCCGCGCGTCGCCCAGGTGACAGGAGATCACGCGGTGGATGGGGACTGCGCCGACGGGTGGTGCGAGGGCGGCGGCGCGGTCGGTCGGGCCGCTGCCGGCGAGGACGCGCCGCTGCGCCTCGGCGACCATGCTGGCCTTGGCGTCGACACCGATGACCCGGCCTCCCGGCCCTACCTGCCCGGCGTCGCGGATGAGATCCTGCCCGGCCCCGCAGCCCACTTCCAGGACCGTCTCGCCAGGCCGCAGTGCCAGCAGCTGGCGCATGTGCAGCTTGTACGCCTGCATCGACGGGTCGTCGTAGACGGTGTCGAGGAAGCGGATTAACGCCCGCGGATCGGTGTCGGTGTCGGTAGACCGGTATCCGGCGTGCAGGTCAACGGCCGCGGCGGGGCCGGGCGGCACTGCGCGGGGCTGAATGGTGCGCTGCTGCATCAGTCACCTCAGATTGGTCAATTTTGCTGTTGTTAGGCTGCTTCCGTGCCGTCCTGCCGGTGACCGGCGGGCGTGGCGTGCGCGGCGTCGCGCTGGAACTGCCGCGCCACCGCGAGGAATGAGTCATTGGCGGAGCGGTCGCCGATAGTTACCCGGGCGCCCTCGCCCGGGAATGGCCGGATGCTGATCCCGGCCCGCTCGCAGGCGGCCGCGAAATCCGTAGTTGCCGGGCCCAGCCTGAGCCAGAGGAAATTTGCCTCGGTCGCGGGGACCGGGAAGCCCCACGCCAGTAGCTCGCCGCGGACGCGGGTCCGTTCGAGGGCGACGGCGTCGACGCGCTTCAGCAGCTCGGCCTCCGCCGCGAGGGAGGCGATGGCAGCCGCTTGCGCTATCGTATTGACCGCGAACGGCACCATGGTCTTGCGCACCGCCTCGGCGACCGGCGGCTGGGCGATTAGGAAGCCGATCCGGAGCCCGGCCAGCCCGTAGGCCTTCGAGAACGTGCGCAGTACGGCCAGGTTCGGGTGGTCCCGGTACAGGTCCAGTCCGTTCGGCACGGCAGGGTCCCGGACGAACTCCCGGTAAGCCTCGTCGAGCACCACCAGGCAGTCGCCAGGGACGCGGTCCAGGAAGGCGCGGAACTCGCCAGTGTGCACCACGGTGCCAGTCGGGTTATTCGGGTTGCAGACGATGATGAGGCTGGTGCGGGGCGATACCGCGTCGGTCATCGCGGGCAGGTCGTGGGTGTCTGCCCGCAGCGGGACCGTCACTTCTGTCGCCCCGGCCAGCTGGACCATCAGCGGATACGCCTCGAAAGACCGCCAGCCGTAGAGCACCTGCGTGCCTGGCCCGCTGGTGGCCGCCAGCAGTTGCTGGATGACCCCGGCCGATCCGCAGCCCAGCGCGACGTGACTGGCAGGAACGCTGAGATGCTCAGCGAGCGCCCCGGTGAGCGCGGTGGCAGCAATATCTGGATACCGGTTGATGTGACCGGCGGCCGCGGCGACCGCCTCGCGTACCGACGGCAGCGGGTCGTAGGGAGACTCGTTGGAGGAAAGTTTGCAGGCCTGGCCGCGGCCGCGCGGAAGCTGGCCGGGGGCGTAGGCGGGAATCTCGCGGACGATGGGGCGCAGGCGCGGTGAGCCGGTAATCACCGGGGTAGCAGGCATGGTTTCCTCCAGCGACGGGTGACGGTTGTTATCTGCTTGGTGAACAGGTGCCCGGTGGTTATAGCCTCGCCCGGAAGCGCTCGGCGATCTTCACGGCTGCGGGGTTGATGATGTGCGGATCCACCCTGGCCTCTATCAGGACCGGGCCCGCGGATCGCGTCAGCAGGCCGGGCAGCCCGGCAAGTCCGGCATCGTCGTGAATCTGATGTGCGGTGTATCCGAACGCCCGGGCCACGGCAGCGATATCCCCCGACGGGTGGTCGGAGAATTGCTGGTCGAAACGGCGCGCGCGCAGATTGATCCGTTCCTGCCCGAAGCCCTCGTCGTTGAGCACGATGACCGTCAGCGGCCGGCTGTACCGGACTGCCGTGGCCAGGTCGGCGATCGCCATGGCAAACCCGCCGTCCCCGGCCACCACGACGGTGCGGTCTTCCGGCCGGGCGAACGTAGCGCCTATGGCGATCGGCAGCGCCTGCCCGATGGCACCACAGTGGTAGGCGTATGCGTAGCCGCGCGGGTCGGTGGATCTCAGGATCTGGGCGGCGAAGGTGCCGAGGTGGCCGCCGTCGAGCACGACGACACGCTGCTCGGGGAGCGCCTGGTCGAGGGCGAGCAGCACGGCACGAGGGTCCAGCAGCCCTGATGCTGTCTGGCCAGAGGACAGCGCCGGGGTGCCCTCGCCCGCCTGGGGCCCGCCTTCCCACCACGGATCCCGCGCGTCCTGGCTCCGCGTGCGCGCCAGGATCCCGTCGAGGACTGCGACGGCATCGTCGGCGATCGTGAGGTCCGCTTCCACGAACCTGGCCGTATTGCTGTCGAGGTGCACTTCGCTGTCGTTCTCCACCCGGACAAGGCGACTGCCGGCCAGGAGCTCGCCGCCATTGGTCGCCCAGGGGCTCAGCGACGCTCCGAGACTGATTACGCAGTCCGCCGCCGAGAGCGCGGCGTTGGCATCTGGCGAGCCCAGCTCGCCGATCGCGCCAAGGGCCAGGGGGTGCCCGTACAGCAGGCCGGACGCCTTGAGCGTCGTCACCACCGGAGCGCCGAGCGCCTCGGCTAGCTCGGCGACCAGCCGCCGTGCCCGCGGTCCGCTGCCCAGGCCGTGTCCGGCAAGCAGCGCCGGCCGGCGGGCCTCGCTGAGCCACTCCGCTGCCCGGTCAGGTGCGGCCCCCGCGGGAATGGAGCCCGCCGCTGGGGCAGCCGCCTGCCGGTCGGCCGGCGACGCCGGAGCGCGGAGGACCGAGGACGGGATGCTCAGCGCGAGGGGACCTCGCCGGGCGTGCAGGTAGGCGAGAACCTCCGGCCACTGCTCGGCCAGCTCTCGCGGTGCCCCGATCACCTGGACGCGGCAGCCCAGCGATGCCAGGAAGCCAGTCTGAGTGAGCGTACCCGACTGACTGTCCGGGGCCACGAGCAGCACCGGCGAGCGGGCCGCGACCGCCTCCAGAATCGACGTGGCGGCATTGGTGAGCCCCGCCCCGGCCGTGACGGAGGCGAATCCGATCCCATCCGCGAAGCGGGCATAGCCGTCGGCCATGGCCACCGCGCCCTGCTCGTGCCTGGCGTTGACCACGGCGGCGCCGTGCACCTGCGCCATACACGCCATCAGGTCGAGGTTGCCGTCGCCCTGCACGCAGAAGCCCGTGGTGACGCCCGCATCGACCAGGAGATCCGCCAGTTTGGCCGAAACATCCTTTGTCACAACTTCTGTCGCCATGTGGGTCATCCCTTCGGCCGGGTTCTGAATGCGACTTAAACGGGCTAGGTATCAGAAAAGTTCAAAACAGTTTAAAACCGCACTGACCTCGCTGATGCGCGGCAGCGGGTCCGATCGAACCTACGTGATCTCACGGATGTTGTGCGGCGGCTGCTGGTGCACCGTTACGTCAGCTAGTTTCCTGGGCCGCTGGCGTACAAGAAGGGTCAGTGAGGGCGATGACGGCGACCGAATTGCCGGAACGAGAGTGTGCGGTCGCACCGGCCGGGGACTGTGGCACGGACGAGCAGGTCACGCCTGGCACCGATGAGGAGTTCGTGCGGGTGCTGTATGGGCGTTATCAGCCGCAGCTACAGAGCTATGTGGTGCGGCTGACCCGGGATGTGCAGTGGGCCGAGGACATCGTGCAGGCGGCGCTGGTGCGGGCCTGGCGGGCCCGCGACCAGCTGACCCAGGGCGAGGCGGCGACCCGCAGCTGGCTGTTCACCGCCGCCTACCGCATCTTTATCGATGAGTACCGGTCGCGCTTGGCCCGGCCGGTGACGCTGACCGGGCAGGACATCGCCACTCCAGGAGCGGTCGCCGACGATGCGGAGCGGCTGGCCTGGTCACTGACGCTGGCGACCGCGCTGTCCGAGCTGTCCGAGCCGCAACGCGAAGCCATCGTGTACGTCTACTACCTTCACCGCACCATCGATGAGACGGCCAGCATGCTAGGTATCTCACCCGGGACGGTCAAGTCCCGGCTGTACTACGGTCTGCGCGCCCTGCGCAACCAGCTCACACCAGCACTTCGAGAACCAGGCTGCTATCGGGCCGGCGCTAGGACTGCTTGACGATCCAGAAGCCAGTCGGCCCGTCGGTATTGGCCGACGGCATCGGCTCGTGCCTGGCGATCGTGCGCTAGAGCAGGAGTTTCCCGCCATCGGGCGAGCTGTCCAGCAAGGCTTCCAGCGGCACCCGGTCCAGCACGTCCTTGACTTTGGCGAAGTCGTCGAGCTGCTGCCCGCAGTCGTGGCAGCGAGCCGCGTGCTCGCGCACCGCAGCTGCCTCGGCCGGGCCGAGAGCGCCGAGCGCGTGGGCGCCCAGGTCTTCAGGGTGCTCACCAGCTGCCGGATCCATTATCACACCGTCCTTAGCCAGCCTCTGGCGGAGTATACCTAACAAGTATACATGACAAGACGCTATATAGGCCGTAGGCGCGGTACCTCTCCTGCCGGCGGCAGGCTGACAAGCCGCGCCGGTGGGTTTGCCCGTGCTACCAGGTGACCTCGGCCCACATGCGGTGGTGCTGGTCCGGGGTAGTGTCGTGGCCGGTATCGTCTGCTAGCGCCGACACCAGCATGAGGCCGCGCCCGCACTCAGCGAAGGTGTCGCTGGGCGCTGCGTTCCACTGCCCGGTCCCGTCATCCTCGAGCTCGATCCGCGCCGCTCCGGGAACCCACCGGATCGTCATCGCGAACGTGCCTCCGTCGTGCCCGCTGGGCGTGTGCTGGATGGCATTATTCATCAGCTCGGAGGCGATGAGCTCAAGATCGTCGACCCGTGGCGACCAGGCAAGAATGCAGCGCAGGAACTGCCGTGCCGTCGGGACGCTGGCCGGCGTGCCGGGGTAAGTAATCGAGGTCACGGCCCACGTGGCCTGGCAAGCAGAGACGTGTACCTCCCCGGTGTCACCCCGTGAATATCAAATAGTTAGTCGTTTTCTCTACCAGGAGCTACGCCGCGGAACCGGTGAGAGTTCAGCCAGCGCCGCAGGTCTCGGCGGCCGCATGTTCCCGCCTCTGCTGCCGAACTCCATAGCCCGGAACGGCGTAGGCATGTACAGCGAAGAAATTGTGAAGGAGGTCATCATGGTGGCCGCGAGTCTCGCCGACCTGGATACTCCCGCGCTGGCCCAGCTCCTGTTTGCGTGCCCGGCTCAGCCATCGGATCACCTGACACCAACGGAGATCAGGACGGCCCTGTCCGTGCAGTTCCGACGCTGCGGAGGCAACCTGACCAGGGGCCTGGCGGCGATCGCTCAGGAGGCCGGCGACCATCCCGACAGTTATGTCGCGCGGATGCGCTGGGCGATCCGGTCCGTCGACCGTGCCTACGCCGGGCGGCCGGGAAGCTGCGCCGCCATCCGCAAAGCAGCCTGAAGCACCGGTGCCTCGCGTGCCACAGGCCCGGCGCCGGGTCAGCTTTTTCTGACGATCTGGATGAGCAGAGTGTTCAGGCTGGTAAGGGTCTGGGTGACGGGCACCTGCTGGGCGAGCGCCCGGTGCACCGCGCTGGAGATGGCCAGGCTGAGCTGGTTGTAGCCGGCTATCTCCGGCCGGGGCCGGGCCGCGAGGATGGCCTTCTTGAGTACTGGCAGGTAGGGGAAGCGGCGGATCAGCGCCGGCTCGGTATACAACCGCGTCCACACCGGTGGCAGCGACGTGTCGATCAGCGCCCGCCGCTCGCTGGGCAGGCTGGTCAGGAACCTGATGAACGCCAGCGCAGTGCCGGGGTGCTGCGAGAACGCGCTGACCGCGAGGTTGCCTCCGCCCAGCGAGCTGGAACCCGGCCCGTGCGGCCCGGGTAGCGTCGTTACCCCGAACTTCCCGGCCACCTTGTTGCCGGGTCCCGGCGTGGCGGCATCGGCGTAGACATAGGGCCAGTTGCGCAGGAACAGCAGCTTGCCGGCCTCAAACGCCCGCCGCGAGGCTTCCTCATCCCAGCCGAGGGCGGCCCGCGGGATCCAGCCACGCCGGAACCCGCCTACCAGGAAGCCCAGCGCGTGGCGCGCCTGCGGGCTGGTCAGCGTGGCCTGGCTGCCGGACTGAGACAAGATGGAGCCGCCCGCCGACTGGACCGCCTCGGCGAAGTTGACGGTCAGGCCTTCGTAGGCGGCGAACTGCCCGGCGTAGCCGGCCATAATCACGTCCAGGTTCATGACGTCATAGACATCGCTGCGGGCCTGGAGGTTCTCCACCAGCTGGGCGTGCTGCACGTCGGCGTCGGCCGGCAAGTAGATGACCGTCACACGCTGCCGGGGATGACCGGCATTCCACTGCGCTACCAGGCCAGGCAGGTAGCCCGTGCCCAGAGTGCCGGTGGCGAAGGTGATCGGTCCCCGGAGGCTGACCGGTCGCACGGCAGCCCCCGCCGACCTCGCCGCCGTGCAGCCGGCGAGCAGCAAGACGATAGCTGCCGTGCCCGCCGCTAGGCGTGAGCAGCCTGGTGAACGCCGCATCGTCTTAG
>Ga0209839_10001571_pt1 | contig 11576 bp, 13 predicted proteins | sample OrgsoiDNA2013050_FD_185800 | JGI IMG/M metagenome (GOLD analysis project Ga0209839, IMG submission 185800) | Permafrost soil microbial communities from the Arctic, to analyse light accelerated degradation of dissolved organic matter (DOM) -... | ecosystem: Environmental > Terrestrial > Soil >... | reverse complement strand
CCGGCCGCCGCAGCCAGCCAGCCAGGCCAAGGCGATCACGAGCTATGCGACAGCCTCATGCGCGGCATGAGCGGCTGCGCTGCCGGCTAACCGAATGAGTAGCGCAGGTCGGCGTTGATGATGACGTTGAGGCGGTACCGCAGCTGATCAAGGTGCGGCTCATCCTCCGCCGAGGCGTCACCCATCAGCGTCCAGGTAAGGCGCTCGTCCTCGATGTCGAACCGGATCTGATCACCGGGGCGGCCGGGCCACAGCGATGCCCAGACGACCAGGCAGGGCCGGACAGCCTGCAGCACCCGGGGCGGGACCTCGCCGTCCTCCAGGTGCAGCCACTCCCGGCGCGCCTGATCCGCGACCGGGTCACTGAGCGCTTCATACATCGCCCGGGCCGGCGCCGGCTGTGCCTTACCCCGGCTGCGAAGCGCCCGCATCTGCTGCTCCTCTCCCGCTGCGCCAGATGGTCACGTACAGGATCACCGAGACGGCGCGGCCCGCGCCAGCTCATATCCCCCTTGCACGAGCGCAAGCGCGCACGGAGCGGCAGGAGCGGATATCGTGCCGCAAACTGGCTCAAGACCATGGCTGCAGCTCAGCGGCACTACGGACCCTTGCGCAGTCCGCTTACCCCGCTGGATGCCCGGGTAGCAGCGGCCGCATGAAGGTGCGCTCGTAACGGAGCACGCAGCTGCTCTCGTCCCTGATGCGGTCCGCGTCGATGAAGTCGGGATCCGTGCCGAACAGGCCGCGATACCGCTCATAGGCGGCGAGGCTGGGGAAGCTGAACAGGGCGAGGGCCTTGTCGCTCGCCCCCTCGGCCGGCAGGAAGTAGCCATGATGCGTGCCACCGCGGGAATCGACCAGTTCCATCCACCGGCGGCCGAAGCGCTCGAAGGCATCGATCTTCGCAGGATCGATCACGTACTCAACGACGCAGGTGATCACACCTCACCCTAATCCGCTCGCTCATCGGCATGTGCGGTAACTGATGCCTGGCGTCGTCACAGGGTCGCGCCATCGGCGGGCGACCCAGCTGGCCACCACGCCGCCGAGCCACGCCGCATTGCTGTCATCGACATGCTGCCAGTCGGCGGCCACGTCATCAGGAAGCCTGATGGCGTACTGGCCCCGCGGCGGTGTCACCAGATGACGGACGCGCTGGTCCTCCTCGCGCCGGGCCAGTAATTCCGCCCGCAGCACCTCATCCATACAGCACTCACACCACCCCAGCCCTGGCACCCGAACCGGGTGCGCTGCTTGGCGAAGCGCCATTCTTTGCCACTGTGCGACACTTCCGGCAGCCGATGCCGAGGAAGGCCCCCCATGCAACGAAGATGGATGCGCGCCGGATTTACCATCGCCGCAGTCGCGGCAACACTGCTGGTGGCTCAGAGCGCGTACGCGTCGTCGCCGCTGGCCGACGGCGCCATTGTGGACACGAATGCGGTTACCGCGAGCTACACGTTCAATACGATATCGGACTACTGGTCGATCGTCGGGGTGGCGACAAGCGCCGATTACGATCTCAGCCTCTACGACGTCGGCGGATCGCTGCTCGGCACGAGCGACTACGGCACCGGAGTCACCGACTTCATCGCTATCAACTCGAATCTGCGGCCACTGGGCTGGTACTCCGCGACCGTCACCCACTACTCCGGCACCGGCTCGTACTACGTGCAGCAGAACCAGGGCCACACCGTCGCGACCCTGCCGGTGCCCGACAACGACGGCGTCACCGGGCCCGGCGACCCGGACCTGGCGTTCGCCAGCGTCGACAGCCAGAACGTGATCAGCGTGTCGGACATCTACCTCACCGCGGGCCAGCAGTTCTGGGTCAACACTGCCGACACCGGTCAGTACTTCTTCATGCTGGAAAGCAACCCGGCCGACCCGTCGACGTTCATCCGCACCCGGGCGCAGGCCACCGCGATCGCGGGCACGAGCACCGCGGAAGGCTGCACGCTCTACACCGCGAACTACACCGGCTGGCACGGGCTGGTCGAGGTCAGCACGGACCTGCCACACGCGACCAGCCCTCAGCAGGGAACCGCCAACGCCCTGGACGGCTACGACCCCGCCCGGCCCAGCACCTGCCCGCAACGCAACTTCCCCGGCGCCACGCCAGCGGGCCCGTAGACCGGAGGCCCTCGTCGAGCGGCACCAGGCGATGGCGCGGGCCCGCGCGGCGCGGCTGGGCGCATCCGTACGACGTGGGCGACATGCAGCAAGACAGCCCCGGCGACAGTGAGAATGCCGGCGCCGATGAACGACGCATTCATCACCGAGTGCAGGGGGGAGCACACGTAGGACGGGGTGCCATGCGGCACCGCGAAACCGGCCGCACGCAGTGTTTCCGAGGTCACTGATGTAATTGCTCAGCCAGCTGTAGGGCGTAGCTCCCGCACCGTCGCACCCGAGCTGCCGCCTCGCCCTTCTCCTACCGGGCGAGGAGGTCCAGAAGACGGTCGATCCGGGACATGGTGAGGGGCTGGGCGAGTATGTGATCTAGCCGTTTCCGGGAGCGGGCCCTGTTCTCGGAGGACTCGGCCCGGTCGAGGGCGCGCTGACTGTAGAACTGCAGCAGGTGCCCTTGCACGGCGACGGCCATGGCAAAGTCAGCGACCCGGCTCAGCCGCGCCGGACCTCCTCCCGCCTGGTAGGCGTCATACGCGGCCTGGGCGGCCAGTGGCGCCACGTCCGCGGCGAGGTCGGACACGATCGCCGCCAGTTCGCGCTCCGGCTGGGCGGGACCGCTGTTCTCCCAGTCCAGGACGATGACACCACCGTCGGCGGCGCGCAGGACGTTCTCCGTGTTCAGATCACGGTGGCAGGTTTTCACCAAGGCCAGATCCGGCGGAGCGACCATTGCGTCCAGAGCGATCAGGTCGGGCAGACGCCGACCGAGCGTCGCTGCCCACGTGGTACCCCCGCGGCGGGCGTCGCTGAGCAGGGCCTCCCAGGCGGGCCTGCCGACCGGCTCGCTAAACCACGCCTCCACCGGCCGTGGATCGACGTGCTGGACCTGGTGCAGGCAGGCTGTCACCGCTCCGATCTCGGCCCCGGTCACGGCTTGGCCATCTGCAAGATCAGCCCACTGGTACACGCGCACGCTCCATGCGGAAGCAGCCTCTTTCGCGGGCAGCACGACCCGGCCGTCACACGTGCGCCGCGGCAGCGGCAGCGGTATTCCGGCCGCCCGGGCAGCCAGCTGAAATTCCACGTCCCGGGCGGCCTCAGCCTCCCCGAGGGGCAGCAGCAGCTCCTTTACGGCCCACGGCCCGCTCTGGGTGTCCAGCCGCCATATCAGCCCTTGCTCGCCACGAGCGGCATACACCGGGCCGCCGAGCAGAACACCCAGGCCATACGACGACGAGATCACCGCTGCCGTCGCAGCCGACATCACGTCCACACCAGAAGTATCTCAGTCCGGCCAAGTCGGCCACCTGGGACAAGCTATACGTTTTCCCTGTCCGAGGTAGTGGGAGGCCGGTGTGATCCGGGTGTGGCTGATCCGGCACGGGGAGAGTGAGTCCAATGCGGGGCTGTCTTCCAGTGACCCGGGATCGATCCCGCTGACCGCGCTGGGGCACCGGCAGGCCGGGCAGATCGCGCGGGCATTCGCCGAGGCTCCGGCGCTGATCGTGACCTCGCCCTACGTGCGGGCCCGGCAGACCGCGCAGCCCTCAGTCAGCCGGTTTCCCGCGGCCGGGTGCCAGGAGTGGCCCGTCCAGGAATTCACCTACCTGGGCGGCCTGCACGGCCGCGCGACGACCTCCCGTGAGCGCGAGCCCTGGGCCCGCAGGTACTGGGAGCGGGCTGATCCGCATGACACCAGGAGCGGAGCCGAGTCATTCGCAGGCCTGCTCAGCCGCACCAGCGACCTCCTGAGCCTGCTCAGCGCCGTGCAGTGCGGCCCGGTCGCGGTCTTCACCCACGGACTCTTCATGCGAGCCGTCGCCTGGTCACTGCTGACCGGCATCACCAGTCCCGACGGGGCGGACATGCGGCGCTTCCGCAGCTTCGCCAACCTGTACCTCGTCCCCAACGGCGGCATCGTCGAGCTGCGCTACGCCGACCACGACGCCCCCAGGCTCCTGGGCGGTTCGACGATTCACCTGCCCGCCGCACTGGCGCAGCGCGCGCGCTGAGACACCCGGCCGGCCTGCGTTACCTGCGTGACCTGAGGGCGGCCGCCGAGCCGGGCTGTTACGCTCGGCATCCGTCCAGTTACGGTTCCCCTGCGGGGTCCCGTAACACCGCGCACCGCTGCAGGAGGAGACCATGGGATCCCGGCTGAATCCGTACCTCAACTTCAACGGCAATGCCCGCCAGGCGCTGGAGTTCTACGCGAGCGTGTTCGGCGGCGACCTCAGCCTCAACACGTTCGCCCAGTACGGCGCCGCGGACTCGCCCGACGCCGAGCGGATCATGCACGGGATGCTCGAGACGGACGCCGGTTACACGATCATGGGTGCCGACATCACCGGCGACATGGAACACCACCCCATGGCCGGGTTCTCGGTGAGCCTCAGCGGTGACGAAGCCGATTCCCTGCGCGGCTACTGGGAGAAGCTGTCCGCCAGCGGGACCACGATGATGCCGCTGCAGAAGCAGGTCTGGGGCGACGAGTTCGGCATGTGCGTCGACGGGTTCGGCGTCTCCTGGCTGGTCAACATCACCCCGGGGAGCCCGGCGCACTCGTGACGCCAGGCTCCCCGGGATCCGCGGCATCCGGGCTAGTGCGCGACGGCGAACTGCTCGCTCTCGGTGGAGCCCGCCAGCGCCGTCGTGGACGCGTCCGGGTTGATCGCCGAGGCGACCTGGTCGAAGTAGCCGGTGCCGACCTCGCGCTGGTGCCGGGTCGCCGTGTATCCGGCTGCCTCGGCGGCGAACTCGGCGTCCTGCAGCCGCACGTAGGCGGGCATGCCCTCTGCGGCGTAGCCGCGGGCCAGGTCGAACATGGACTGGTTCAGCGCGTGGAACCCGGCCAGGGTGATGAACTGGAACGTGTAGCCCATCTCGCCGAGCTCCCGCTGGAACTTCTCGATGGTGCCCTCGTCCAGATGAGCGCGCCAGTTGAACGACGGGGAGCAGTTGTAGGCGAGCATCTGGTCGGGGTAGACGGCCTTGATCGCCTCGGCGAACTCCCGCGCGATCGCGAGGTCGGGGGTGGAGGTCTCCATCCAGAGCAGTTCCGAGTGCGGTGCGTAGGCCAGGCCGCGGGCGATGCACGGCTCGATGCCGTTACGCACCCGGTAAAAGCCCTCGGCCGTCCGGTCGCCGGTGACGAACTGCCGATCGCGCTCATCGATGTCACTGGTGATGAGCGAGGCCGCCTGGGCGTCGGTGCGGGCGACGATGAGGGACGGGACGCCGCAGACGTCGGCCGCCAGCCGCGCGGAGTTCAGGACCTTGATGTGGTGGCTGGTCGGGATGAGGACCTTCCCGCCGAGGTGGCCGCACTTCTTCTCCGACGACAGTTGGTCTTCCCAGTGCACGGCGGCGGCACCGGCCGCGATCATGGATTTCATCAGCTCGAAGGCGTTCAGCACGCCGCCGAAGCCCGCCTCGGCGTCGGCGACGATGGGCGCCATCCAGTGCGGCGCTTCGTCGTTCAGCGACTCGGCCCAGGTGATCTGGTCGGCGCGCAGCAGCGCGTTGTTGATCCGGCGGACGACCTGCGGAACCGAGTTGGCGGGATAGAGGCTCTGGTCGGGGTAGGTCTGGCCGGCCAGGTTGGCGTCGGCCGCGACCTGCCAGCCGGACAGGTAGATGGCCTGAAGTCCGGCCTTGACCTGCTGTACGGCCTGATTTCCGGTCAGCGCGCCAAGTGCGTTGACGTAGCCGCCGGAGTTCAGCAGGGACCACAGCCGCTCGGCGCCGAGCCGGGCCAGGGTGTGCTCCTCCTGGACCGAGCCGCGGAGCCTGATGACGTCAGCGGCGCTGTAGGTGCGCTCGATGCCGGCCCAGCGCGGATCGGCCTCCCACTGCCGGTCCAGGGCTGCGGCCTCGTTGTCGACGTTGGCCGCGCCGCTGCTGGCTGAGCCACGCTGAGCTGAGCCGTTCGTTGCTGAGCCGTTCGTTGCAGTGCCGTTTGATGCAGAGCCGTTCGTTGCAGTGCCGTTTGATGCAGTGCCGTTTGATGCAGAGCCGTTGAGCGTGCCCTCGAGGCGACGGTCGTTCATGACAGGACCTCCTGGTGGTGTCGTCCCCGGGTAGTCCATCCAGGCTGCCTCGGCAGTCCACGGCAAACTAGGGACATCCGTCCTGAAGTTCGGCGAGAATTTGGTTATAGTGAATAAATGAACATCTTCACAAGTGAAGATCAGCAGTCCTTGCCGGAAACTGCCACTGGTCTCGACCTCAGCATGTTCGGCCAGCGGCTGCGCCATGTCCGGCGTGCCCGCGGTCTCACGCTGGCCGAGCTCGGCCAGAAGGTCGGCCGGGCGCCGTCGGTCCTGTCGCTCCTGGAGAACGGCCGCCGCGAGCCCAAACTGTCGCTGATCGAGGCGCTGGCCGCCGCGCTGGCCGTGTCGGCCGACGAACTGATGCGGCGCCAGCCGCCGAGCCGCCGCGCCCAGCTGGAGGTCGCCCTGGAGCAGGCGCAGCGCGATCCGGCCTGGGCCGATCTCGGCCTGCCGCCGCTGCGGGTCGGCGCCCGGCTGCCGAGCGAGGTCATCGAGCACGTCCTGGCGCTGCACACCGAGCTGCGCCGTCAGCGGGCCAAGCCGACCGCCACCCCGGAGGAGGCCCGGTCGGCCAATGCTGGCCTGCGGGCGATGATGAGCGACCGCGGCAACTACTTCGCCGGGATCGAGGCGGCCGCCGGCGCGGCGCTGGACACCGTCGGTTACTCGGGCGGCGCGATCTCGCACGGGATGCTGCTGTCGGTGGTGAACCGGCATGGCTTCTCCGTCCGTTATGTGCCGGACGTGCCCCGGTCCGCGAGGTCGGTGACGGACCTGCGCAACCGCCGGATTTACCTGCGGCAGGAGTCACTGGGCATGCACACGCCCCGTGCCGTGCTGCTGCAGACGCTGGGCCACTTCGTCCTCGGGCACGCGGCGCCGGCGGACTTCGCCGAGTTCTTGCGACAGCGGGTGGAGGCCAATTACTTCGCCGCCGCCATGCTGGTGCCCGAGCGGGCGGCCGCGAAGTTCCTGGGGGAGGCCAAGGAGGCCCGGGACCTGTCGGTCGAGGACCTGCGCGACGTGTTCTCGGTGTCCTACGAGATGGCGGCGCACCGCTTCACCAACCTCGCGACGCATCACCTCGGCCTGACCTGTCACTTCGTCAAGAACGACTCGGGCGGCACGATCTATAAGGCATACGAGAACGACGGGGTCACGTTCCCGGCCGACGCGGCCGGCGCCATCGAGGGCCAGCGGATGTGCCGGTACTGGTCGGGGCGCCAGGTGTTCGCGTCGGCGGACCGGTTCAGCCCGTACTTCCAGTACTCCGACACGCCGGCGGGCACGTACTGGTGCACGGCGCAGGTGGATGCCGGGCCGCAGCGGAGCTTCGCGATCACCCTGGGGGTCCCGTATGAGGACTCACGGTGGTTCCGGGACCGCGCGACCACCAGGCGACTGACGTCGGCCTGCCCCGACGGTGACTGCTGCCAGCGGCCGCCGGCTGCGCTGGCCGCGCGCTGGGAGGGCATGGCATGGCCCTCGGCCCGCGCGCACTCCCACGTCCTGCTGGCACTGCCGGCCGGCAGCTTCCCCGGCGTGGACGAGGCCGACGTGTTGGAGTTCCTGGAGCGCCACGAGAAGGACTGACCGCGGCGGCGATGGTCCGCGGTCAGCCGCTGGCCGCGCCGGCGCCGGCCGGCCGCTCGGTCCGCCCTTTCCGCGGCCGGTTGATCTCGTAGGCGCGCTTCATCAGGAGAAACAGCTGCGTGCGGTAGTCGTCGCCCGCCGTCCTCGGGCGCAGGATGGCCTGGACCTTGACCTCGAGGCCAGCCATCCTCCCGGCGATTTCGGCGATCGGCGTGCTGGCCGGGTAGTCGTCGGGGTAGGCCATGGTCACCGACATGGTCATCTCCTTGTACCTGACCGCGCCGGTCCACAGCAGCAGCCCGCCGCGGCTCACGAGCCTGAGCTCGGGATACACGTCGCAGATCCAGGCACGGTCGGCCGACAGGGCGGCCTGGCCTGCCTTGCGGGTCGCCCATTCCGGGATCGCTGTCGCGGCCTTCCGGGCGCCCGGCGGCGCGGCGCTGTCCGCGCTCACGGGTTCGGCCCCGTTACCGCGGCTCATGGCGCTGTCCGCCGTTCCATGACCATCGCCTTGCCTTTCCGGTCCGGTTGCCCGCCGCAGCACGGCAACGACCGAGTAGGGATTAGGACCGCCGTCGATATGTACCGAGCGGGGGTCAATCTCGAAGAACTCGCGCTGGCCCCGGATGAACAGGAAGTGCCGGGCCCGGCCTAGTCCGTGCCCGTCGATGGCCAGCGACGCCACGAAGAAGTCGTGGCTGTGCTGCGGGCTGTTGACGTCCCGCAGGTATCCCCGGATGTCTCCCTCGCTCAGCATGTTGAACCCGTTGGGGTGGTGACTGTGCCAGGACCCAAGGTGGCGCACATCGCGATGCCGTGCCTCGATAGCACGGAAGAGCGATTCCTGGTAATAACCGTCCGGCAGGTGGTAGGTGGCCGTGCGCTCAGCGCCGGGGCCCGCATCGAGATGATGAATGATCTCCAGGCGCACGCTCGCGAGCTGCCGACGCCAGTCGGCCGAGCGGGCGGCGAGGGCGCCGTGGATGCGGCCAACGTACTTGCCGCCCACCTCTGTCGCCGGGCTCGCGGCAATCCATGCGACGGATTCTTCGATAACGGCCCGGTGGATGCTGAGCCCGAAACGGATCGTTTCCGCCGGGCCGCCGCGTGCCAACCGGCCGAATCCGCGCCGGTCACCGTGCTGTTTCACCACAGACTCCTCGCCGATGGCCATCAGGAAGCGCGCGAGCAGGACACCTCGCAGTCCGCGCGGGGCTTGAGGGACAGCCGGTGAACCGAGTACGGGGCCTCGAATACGCCGGGCAGTTCGCGAATCCCGAAGATGAGCCAGTTGAACCGGGGCGGCGGCACGTACTGCGTGCGCCCGCCAACGACCGCGGCCAGCGTCGTCGCGGCGTGCAGCGACGCGATGAGGGAAATGTCGGTCGCGAGCCCGGATGCCGCGTAGTCCTTCTCGCTGAGCCCGTAACGATGTTCCTGCTCCTCGGTGGTCAGCGAGATAAAATCGTCGAGATTACGATGGTTTACGTCGCAGTACCGCTCCATGCAGGAGAAGCACCCAGTGATCCCGGGGACATAGAGGTAGACCTCCCCGCCCAGGCCGGTCCGCATCACGCTGCCCGTGGCGCAGGGCGTGCGGGCCGCCACGCAGCGGTCGTTGACGTAGCGGCGGTCCTCGCGGTGGTCGACAGCGCAGATCACGATGTCGGACTGGCCGATAGCGTCCGCAAACGCCGGGGACCCGAAGACATTTTCCTGATAGGCGGCTATCTCGGAATTCGGATTGCGGTCCAAAAGCCACTCGGCCATGACCTCGACCTTGGGTCGGCCCAGATCGCGTCGCATGGCCGGATGCTTGACGAGATTAGCGGGCTCCAGGATGTCGGGATCGAATAGGTGCCAGCGCCGTATCCCGCACATGGCCAGGTTCTGCAGAACCGATGCTCCGCCGCTTCCGACGCCGACGAGCGTCACGGTGACCGACGCGGCGGCGCTCTGGTCCAGCAGATAATCGATCCGGCTAGTGTCCAGGTCTGGCACCCGGGCCTCCGTCCATTCCCCGCCGGGCTTGCCTTACAAGCTGTTCCAGAATTCGGTCAGCGACTGCCGCATGGCCGCCAGGCCATGCAACTGCTCGTTCCCGGGCCACTTGCCGTCCTTCCGGTATATCTCGTACTTGTTCACCCAGATGGCCGCCTTGGCGACCACGAGCGCCACGCTGTAGGAGTTCCGCCACTGTTCATGGCGCATCACGCACAGGGAGTTACTGCCGTACGTATGCGGCCCGGATGGCTGCCATCCCACCGGCTCGATGTCAGGCATTCCGTACGGATAGTTCGTCGGCAGCACGATGCGTATCCCGTACAGATTCAGGTGCGTGGACAGCACGCCGCGTGCCGCGTACTTTCCTGTCGACTTGCTGCGGACCAGCTCGAAGTCGGGGAAATAGCGCCCGAGAACTTCCTGCTCGCGGTGCATGCGCTCGGCGTCACTGACGTCGGTGATGGTCATGCCCCTCGGTATCTGCAGATCGCTCACGCTGCTACCGGAGAGCGCTGGCAAAATATTCTAGGAACTCGCCCTGTGGATCCCGGAGGACGAGACTCTGACCAGGGGTCTCGCCGACGGCCTGCACGCTTCCGTCGCTGGCTATTTCCACGGGCTCGTCGTCATACTGGCTTTCGAGAGCCTGCTTGAGCTCCTGGAACCGCTCTTCCGAAGTATCCACTAACCACTCCTATGGCGCCGGCCCTGCCCGGCCCCCGGCCCTGCCCGGCCCCCGCCCGCAGTGCGTGTCCCTTATCGTCGAGCATGCGGCGCTCTGCGTCAAGCATCCGTAACGTGACCGGAGTGCTGCCCGGAAACCACGCGGAACGGCAGTGGTCAGCCGAACCGCGGCGGCCGCCGCTCGCGCAGGGCGGCGGCACCCTCGGCGACGTCACCGCCCAGGAGGGTGAGCATCTCGTAGGCGGCGGACTGATCGAAGATCGGGCCCGCGACGCGCAGCCAGCCGTTCAGCGCCCGCTTGGTCAGCCGGATCGCGACCTGCGGCCCGGTCGCCAGGCCCTCGGCGATGCGCAGTGCGTCGGCGAGCACCTCCTCGCGCGGCAGTACTTTGCTGACCAGCCCGATGCGCTCGGCCTCGGTGCCGGACACCATCTCGCCAGTCAGCAGGTAGTACCTGGCCTTGGCCATCCCGCACAGCAGCGGCCAGATGATCGCGGCGTGATCGCCGGCCGCCGCGCCGAGCCGGACATGGCCGTCGCCCAGCCGGGCGTCCGCCGCGCAGACGCTGATATCCGCGAGCAGGGCCACCACCAGCCCGGCCCCGACCGCGACGCCGTTGATCGCGGACACGATCGGCTTGTCGCAATTGGCGATGTTGTAGACGAGGTCGCTCATCTCGGTCAGCAGCCGGGTAACCCGGTCGTAGTTCCCCGCGATCCGCTCGACCATGGCCAGGTCGCCGCCCGCGGAGAAGGCGCGGCCGGCCCCGGTCACGACCGCTACCCGGACCTCGTCATCGCGGCTCACCTCGGACCACACCCGCGCCAGCTCACCGTGCATCACCTCATCGGCTGCGTTCAGTACCTCGGGGCGGTTCAGGGTGATGAGCAGTACCCCGTGCGGCCGCTGCTCGAACACCAGATGCTGGTAGCTGCTGTAGTCCATCTAGCTATGATCACCGGGATCTGCCAGTCATAGTGAGGCTGTCGCGTTACTGGTGATGCTGGCAGGGCTGGCGGGGCTGGCGGGGCTGGCGGGCGGCGGTGCGGCCAGGGCCGGCGGTTTCCCGCCCGCCGGGGCGCCGCCCGGGACTTGCGGTCGCACCCGGGC
>Ga0209839_10001570_pt1 | contig 11578 bp, 10 predicted proteins | sample OrgsoiDNA2013050_FD_185800 | JGI IMG/M metagenome (GOLD analysis project Ga0209839, IMG submission 185800) | Permafrost soil microbial communities from the Arctic, to analyse light accelerated degradation of dissolved organic matter (DOM) -... | ecosystem: Environmental > Terrestrial > Soil >... | reverse complement strand
TAGGCAGGTCGCCGTGATCGTAACCGCAGCTCGCCCGTGAGCGTCTGCAGCTGGGGGACGAAAGCGCCAGCACGCTCAGGGGCGCATAGCGGCCCAGCTCGACAGCGCACGAGAACAGGTCGTTACGGCAACCGACACGCTCACCTGGTCGCGGCCCAGATCGTCGTCGCGATCGCCGCGACGCTGAGGACCGCGAGGACAATCGTCAGGGCAACGGGCCAGCGCGTGTACCGGGTGACGCTGAGCTGAAGGTCGATGAGCGTCTTCTCCCGCTCTTCACCGTCACGCGCCAGCTGCTCCAGGCTTGCCTGGAGGTCGACGAAGCGCCTCTGTCGGTCGTCACTCTCCCCTGGGAGCTTCACGCGTGCGGTCGCAACATGAGCCACAGCGGCGTGCCGCGCGGCAACCTCTCACAAGCAGCCTCGATGAAGCCGAAGTCGCGGTAATACAGGACGTTCTCCGGCTTCGCCGTCTCGAGGTAGACCGGAAGCGTGGCCGCATCGGCGTCCGCCATCACGCGCGCCATGAGCGCGCGCCCGATCCCAGAGCCCTGCGCAGACGGGTCGACCGCGAGTTGCGACAAGTAGACGTGCGACCCGTCGAAGTGGGCACGCTTCATCGTTGCGCCGGCCCGCGCGCCGCGCGCCGCAGCGGACAGGCCCGCCAGCGCGAACGCCGGGACATCGAGAAGCGTCGAGATGGGCTCCGGCAGCGGCCATCCGTCCGAGCCGAATACAACCGCAACGCCGACAAGCCGCCCCTCCCGCAGAGCCGCATAGCCAGGGCGCCCCCAGCGCAGCGCCTTGCGATGGAGCATGCGGTGGTAGCACCACATCACAAGCCGCCTGTGGCGCTCGCGGTCCGGGCCAGTGTCCCGCCAGCCAGGAGCATCCAAGAGCGCATCCGTAAGAACTTGCGCGACGTCTGCACCGGCCGCGTCGGCGAGCGACGTGACATCGATCATCGGCCAAGACCGTACCAGCACGTGTAGCCAATCCGCATCTGCAGAGAGCGCATCGCAAACCCCCGAGCGCGGCACATTGGCGCGTACACGAGTCGCGTTACACCCGGCGCCCCGGAAAAACTGGCCTCGCCGACCACGCCCGAGCGTGTAACGCAGACGATCGTTTATGGACACCGGACCAGGGGCGCTGCCAACCACCGGAAGGTTGCCTGCGCCCGGACCAGCGCGGATGGCACCCGTGCCAGAATCCAGAATCGACCCTCGACGCGGCGCCCGCCGTCCGCGCTTAGACGTGTTTCTGGGGACCCCTGCCCTACGATTTCTTTGCCGCGCGCTTGCGTCGAGGTCGCGGGCCACGGAGTTTCTTCGACTTGTTCTGCCGGCCGTACTGAAGCCAGTCGTACAGACACACCATCTTGGTCCACTGTGACCGGTAATACTCGCGGGCCGTCAGGTCGTGGCCCTTGATGAGGAATCGGCGCAGCTCCTCTGGGTCGAGCGTCGACTCGTCCAGAGCGGGGATGTGTTGGAGCACGAGCTGCGGCTCCTCGGCAGATATGAGCTGCTTCAGCGTTGGCGACTGCTTGACTGCCGTCCGCGCGGTCTTCTCGTAGCTCCGAATCAGACCCAGACGCTTCTCGCGGTTAGCGACATGGCTCGCGACCTTATGGTTCACCGCTTTCGGGTCGATGAGCTTTCCGGTCTGGTCAAGGTGGCCAGCCTGCCGCAGATACTTGAAGACTGGAACGTTTCCCCCGGTCAGGATGAGGGGCAGTGCTTCCTGCACAACGCGGACCGCGTTCAGGTCCGTGCCTTCGTCGACGATGTCGTCGACGATCTCCTCCCGTTGTAGTCCGGCGTATGACCGCAGCTGAGCGATGGCGCCAACGCCGAAGACGACCTGTATGTCCGAGATGTCGGTATCCGAGTTCAACGGCAGGACGTGGAGCCGCCCCTTCGGCTGGTCTTCGAGCACCAGCTCGTACACCTGCTCCTTGAGCTGGCGCAGGAGCTTGGCGGGGAATCCCCGCTGCAGACTTCCCACAACTTCGAACAGGTCCAGGAAATCGGACACCTCGACGCTCATGACGGGGATCGGTTTGGCGTCGACCTGGATGACGCCGGGCGCGATTGTTGCCTCGGTAGCGTCCTTGTTCCACTGGACGAAGATGAGGCGGTCAGCGAGCCGTTTGATGCTCTCCGTGGTGTCCAGGCACTCGACGATCGCGTGTAGGATCGCGGCCACATTCGAGTCGGAGATCGAATAGCCGAGAAAGACGACCGGGTGCTCTACGAAGATCGTCATGAGCTTGGCTGCGAGGTACGCGTTGCGCTCGCGGAACCGCTCGTAGTCGGCGGTGGTTAGAACCAGCGAGTCCGGGTCTTCGTGACTGCCGTGGATCTTGTAGATCTCGGCGATGCCCAGAGCGTCATTGAACAGGAGGTGCTCCTGGCCGACGAAGACCCGGAAGTCCGGGAACAGATGCTCGAGAAGCGGGTCGAAGTTCGTCGTGATGACGCCGTCGATTACGACCCGTCGCAGGGCCGCCAGCTCCTTGGCCAGTGGTCCCTTCGCTGGCAGCCGTGCCATGGATTCCATGAGGTAGATGCTCGCCTCGGCCTTCAGCGCAGAGTCGCGGTGGTGCAGCTGGCCCTTGAAGCGCTCGCGGTGGGCGGTGAAGTGCGGCTCCTTCCACCAACGCTCACGCAGCTCCTCGGCGATGAGATGCGCGATCTGTGGAAAGCTGCCGTCGGCGGTCGCGCTGTAGTAGTCAAAGTCTTCGTTGGTGAGCTCGGCCAGCCGCCGCAGCAGCGCCTCCCAGCCATCCAGCTCGAGGTATCGCCGCGATAGCCCGGCGCCGACGAAGAGGAACGGCGCCGCGCGGAAACTCTTAAGGTGCTGCCCCAAGGTCTCTCGGAACTCGGCCACCCGTCGCATAGTAGGCAGCGATTCGGTGAACTCCGTGCTTAGCCCCATCGGGCGGCGCTCGTAGCCCTCGCGTTCGTTAGCCGTCGCTGATGGCGGGCCCGGGGCGCCAGAAGCCGCCGCCCGATAAGCGGGATTTATGGGAAGTCCGCGGGGCGCCTCCGTGAGCACCGGTTATTTCGCCTAGGCTGGCGAGCTCGCGTGGGGCGAGACACGCTCGGCCCGAGCGCAAGCACGTGGTTCGTCGATCGCTCGGTCCGCTGTTGCGATCACCGTGGAACCCAAGGGCCTTCACCGTACAAGCGGAGTGAGGTGTCGCTGACGCCGAGAGCCGTCGGGACGATTAGCACGCGGCGCCGCAAACCAGACGCTTCACGCAAGAACCCAAGGACGTTTACCGGACGCTCGGCGGGATCCGCGCCGCGCGAATGACTCTGCCGGGTTGTGTGGGCAGATCTCGGCCCTAGTTCGACGAAGGGCCAGCCGGTGAGCCTGCTTCCCTGGGCGAGCGTGGGGTCACGGGGCGATTCGGTCCGGCCGGCGCTGGTCCGCTTTCGGGGCCTGCGAGCGGTAGTGTCGCCTGGTGAGTGCAGACGACAGCCTTGACGTGGCCGGTTCAGCCGGTCTCTTCTGGGCTAAGACGGGTCCTGGTGGAAGCTTCTTGCCTCTGGACGTGCATTTGCGCGACGCGGGTGCGGTGGCGTCGAGGTTGTGGGATCGCGCGCTTACGCCGCGTCAGCGTGCGTGGTACGCGGCCCGTCTGGGTGGTGACGAGGCGTTTGTACGCGCGTGGGTTTCGTTTCTGGCCGCGGCTCACGATGTGGGCAAGGCCAGCCCACCGTTTCAGATGCAGGTCCCGGAGCTTGCCGCTCGCCTTCTTGATCCGGTGCTTGCGAAGGACGGAGGCGCTGCGGAGAAGCTCCGTCACGACGCGGTGAGCGGCGCGATTCTCGTGGATTGGCTTGGAAATCGGGGGATGCGACGACGTGACGCGGAGCGGATTGTGGCCACCATCTCCGGCCACCACGCCGTGCCCCGACCGAGTAGCGAGGTCAGGCGCGCGTCCCGGCGCGTGCTCCGAGAGGCCAAAGCGTGGGTCCCTCTCCAGCAACAGATCGTTGACGACTTGGCCCTGGAAACCGGAGTGGCCGTTCTGGCGGAGCTTGACGCGGTGGATGGCGCGGTGCTGGTCGCGGTTGCCGGTCTCGTGAGCATCTCTGACTGGATTGCGTCGGATGCAACACGGTTCCCGGTTACCGATGGGAAGCGACCCGGCTCAAAGCAACTAGCCACGGAGGCCGTGCGTGACGCGGCTTGGAGCGTTCCGCTCGTACCCGAAGGCCGGGACTTCCGCGGCTTGTTCGGCCGCACCCCGCGCGCGACGCAAGCCGCGCTGATCGAGGCTCTTGATGGGCTCGATCTCCCCGCGCTCGTGATCGTCGAGGATCGCACTGGAGCGGGCAAGACCGAGGCTGCGCTCTGGGCTGCGTATCGCGCGCTTACGGGTGGTGCTCGCGGACTGTACGTCGGTATGCCGACCCGTGCGACTGCTGCTCAGCTCCACGGACGCGTCGAAGGGTTTGCGACACAGCTGTGGCCGTCGGGCTCGGAGAGCGTGCGGCTGTTGCATGGTGGCGTGCATCTCGATGAGGATGTGCCGTTTCCGTCGGGCGTCGGCATCGATGAGCGGGACCGGCGAGACGTCGAGGCGCAGGCTTGGTTTGCCCAGAGTCGCCGCGGTCTCCTGAGCCCGCTCGCGGTCGGCACGATCGACCAGGCGTTGCTCAGCGTGCTCAATGCTCGGCATTACCCCGTGCGCGTTTGGGGTCTTCAGGGCAAGGTCGTAGTGGTCGACGAGGTTCATGCCTACGACACCTACACCGGCCTGCTGCTCGCACGGCTCGTCAGTTGGCTTGCAGCGCTGGATTGCACTGTGGTGCTTCTGTCCGCGACCCTGCCGGCGTCGCGGCGCGGAGAGCTGGTCGAGGCGTTTCGCTCGGGCTTGGACGCTGCCGTCCCGTCTTGCGCGCTGTCGAAACCGACCGGTTCGCTCGCATATCCGCGGGTCACGTTCGCGACGAGAGGTCAGGTCAAGTCGATCGTTGTGAGGGACGACAGGCCGGGCCGGAAGATAATCCTCGAACGCATCGACGTGGTCGACGATCCCGATCGCGTCGCTCGCCGAGCGCTATACGAGGCAGGGCACGGCGGATGTGTCGCGGTCGTCTGCAACACGGTTGCGGCCGCGCAGGCGCGCTACCGGGCGCTGCGCGCCGTCGTCGAGCCCGGCGTTGGGTTGGTGCTCCTGCACGCCCGTCTGCGGCCGATCGAGCGTGAACCGATCGAGCGCCGGCTGCTGGAGTCGCTGGGACCGCCGGGCGACTTACGCCCGGCGGCGCGCGCGTCCTTGATCGTTGTGGCCACCCAGGTCATCGAGCAATCGCTGGACTTGGACTTCGACGTGATGCTCTCGGATCTGACCGCTGTCGACTTGGCAATCCAGCGCGCGGGACGGGTCCATCGTCACACCGGTCGACAGCGTCCCCAGCGACATCAGGCGCCTCGGCTGATCCTGCTCGACACGCCGGGCGGTGCGGTCGATCGTCCTCGTCCTCGAGCTGCTGACGCCGTGTACGTCCCAGCCATCCTTGTTCGAACCCGGGTTGCGTTGCGGGGGCGCGCTGCTATCAGCGAGCCGGATGACCTCGACGCCTTGATCGGGTCGGTGTACGACAGCTCGCCCGACGAGATCACCGCGGACCTACGTGAACGAGACGTGCTGCGCAAGCTCGACGCGGAAGCCGCCGAACTAAGGCGCCAGCACGGCGGCTGGGCGGAGCGAGCCGCAGTGGGGCACCCGCGGGCCGAGGAGCCTCCCTGGGAGACAACGTCGGACCCGTTGCAGGATCCAGACGAACCGATGTCCACAGCACGCAACTCGGCCGCGACCCGCTGGTCAGAGCGCCCGTCGATCGACGTCGTCGTTCTCCGACCTGACGAGTTGCCGCGCAGCCGGCGCCGACCGCGAGGCAACGAAGCGACCGAATTGCTGTTGCGGTCGGTATCGCTCTCCCAACCAAACGTGGTACACCCGATCCTGAGCATGATGGATGTTTTTCGCCCCGATGCGTGGCGTCTCAACGCTCGCCTACGGCATCACTTCTTGATCGAGGTCGATGCTGACGGTCGAGCTGTTCCTGTCGAGGCGCCCTCCGGGGACCGCATCGCCCTGCCGCTGTGGCTCGATCCCCACGAGGGCATCATCGTCGAGACGGGGTCATGACCTTCAACCTCCTCGACGAGCCATGGTTGCCGGTGTATGACCTCGACGGTCAGGTGCGCGACGTCTCACTCGAGAACGTCTTCGCGAACGCAACCGCCTTCCGGGATCTGGCGATTGGGTTCGCACCCGAGCGCGTCGCGGTCACGCGCTTCCTCGTCGCGGTGCTTCAGAGCGCGCTGCGTGGCCCGGCGGGCAAATCTGAGCGGGTTCGCTGGTTGCAAGACCCCGGCTCGGCGCAAGCAGAGGTGGCGATTTACCTTGAGCGCTGGCGCGAGCGCTTTGATCTCTTCCATCCAGAACGGCCGTTCATGCAGAAGCCCATCGGCGACGACGCCTCGGATAAGTCGATCGCGGTGCTCAAGCTGGAGTGGGCATCGGGGCACAACGTCACGTTGTTCGATCATCATCGAGACGATCGTCGGCCGGAGCTCTCGCCGGCGCAGGCGGCTCGCGCGCTGCTCACTACGTTGCTCTACCAGCCCGGCGGCGGTCGACCACCGCGTGGGGATGCCTCGAAGCTTTACCGAAGCGACTCACCCGGCACTAAGCCGATTATCGTCCTTGTCCACGGGACCACGCTGTGGGAGACGCTCGTCGGCAACTGTTCTGACTACCCAGCGCCGGGGCGCGACGTTCCGGGCGACGCTCCGATCTGGGAGCGCGACAGCGATCACGAGCCCGACAAGGTGGGCACGACTCCGTACGGATTGCTCGATCGACTGACATGGCGCTCGCGCGCGGTGCTAGTCCTCCGCGATCCCGACGGCGCGGTACGACGGTGCCGTCTGCACCAGCACTTAAAGCTGCTCGACGACCCGCCGTCTGACCCATATGTTCCAGTTCACCAGAGCAAGGAGGGGCCGAAGATCGTTCGGCCCCCTTCGAGCCGACGGCTCTGGCGCGCCGCGGACGCCGTTCTCCACGGATTATCGGACGAAGGCCACCCGACTGCCATCAGGCAGGCGGTGAAGACGTTCGAGTCGCTAGATCCGCCGCGTCATCCGCAGATACTCGCCGTCGGCCTGTGGATCGAGAAGGGAAAAGTCGCCGATGCGCAGAGCGCGCTGCTGCCGGTGAGCTCACGCTTGCTCGAAGATCGCGACCTGATAGATCGGGTGACGTGGGCGTTCGAGCAGGCGGACATCGGCTCCAAGGCGATCGGGTCCGCGATCGGCAAGTTCAGCCAGGCGATGGGTGCTGAGGTGAAGACTCAGGCCGCGGCGCGGTGGCAGGCGCCGTACTGGGCGGCGCTCGGCGGAGACTTCACGGGCTACCTTCATGAATTGTCCCGGGCTGTCGAAGTTCCGGCAAACTCGAGCCTTGTCTCCCAACAGTGGGTGCGAACGGTCCGCCGGCATGCATGGGCGGCGTTCGACGCGATCGATTCACAAGACACGTCGGACCCTCGCCAGAGCCGCGCGCTCGCGCTCGCAGCCGACCGGTTTCGCGCTCAGCTCAGACGCCTGACACCCCTAACGCCGGAGGCCGCATGACCAGCACGACGTCAAGTCCGGGGATCGCCGTGCGTGATTCGATCGCGGGTCAACTTCATGCTCGGCTGCACGCGCTTGGGCCACGCGCTGGACGCCACACGCCGGAGGCGCTGCGGACGTTCGCCGAGCTTCGACGCGGGGTCGGCCACCGCTTCGGCGATGTGCCAGGGGCCGACGCAGCGCTCCTCGGCCTGATCCATTTCCCACCCGATGAGGACGGATCGCCTCCCCGGATGACCCCCCAGCTCGGTCGTCTGCTCGACGACGCGCTAATGGTCGCGTCGCTCGCCGCGTTTGGCCGTCCTGCCGTGGCACTCATTACCACTGGCACCACGCGCTCAGGACGCAGATCGTTCGGAACCGACTGTCGACCCCTCCGAGCGACCCGGCCGACGGCCGCCGAGGCGTTGTTTCGGAGCATCCTCGGCGCTGAGCGCGAAGACCTCGACGTGCACCTGCGTAGGGCGATCATTCTGCTGGGAGGCGACGGGCATTCGCTCGACGTCGCAAGCCTGCTTCGCGATCTCGGCGAGTGGGGATACGACGGCAGGCCGGTGCAGAAGCGCTGGGCATACCACTTCTGGGCGGAATCCGGAACCGAATTCAACGATGCGACGAAGGGAGAGACGTGATCCTCGAGCTCCACGCGATCCAGAGCTTCGCCCCGGCCAACCTGAACCGCGACGACACAGGCGCGCCGAAAGAGTGCGTGTTCGGTGGCGTTCGCCGCGCGCGAGTCAGCAGCCAGTCGTGGAAGCGCGCAATCCGAATGCAGTTCCGCAACGAGCTGAGCGACATCGCGACCGGCACGCGTACCAAGCGAGCGCATCAGGAGATCGTTGACCGGCTCCTGGCAGTCGATTCCTCACTCGACCCTGAGACGGCGCGCCGTCGGGCGGCTGTTGTGTTGGAAACCGAGCCGCTCGGGCTGAGCCTCAAGCAAGCAGCCGACGGGCCCGCGGTCAAAACCGGCCAGCTGCTGTTCTTCCGCGACGCCGACCTCGACACGCTCGCGGCCGTCGCCCGGGACTTCGGCAGCGACCTCGACGAGCTGCCCTCGTCCCTGGACACGGACACCGGCGAGAAACCAGCGAGCGCCAGTCGTCAACCGCAGTCAAAGAACAGGCTTCCCAAAGAGGCGGCGAGCCGGATCAAGACCGCGATGACCTCACCCGGCGACGCGCTGGACGTGGCGCTGTTCGGACGGATGGTAGCCGAGCTGCCCGCGGGAAACGTCGATGCCGCCTGCCAGGTGGCGCACGCGATCGGTACCCATCGGCTCGCCCCCGAGTACGACTACTACACCGCCGTGGACGATCTCCAGCCGGACGACACCGAAGGCGCCGACATGATCGGGACCGTGCAGTTCAACGCGAGCTGCCTGTACCGGTAAGCAGCGCTCGACGCCGACCAGCTCGCCAAGAACCTCGGCAGCACGAGCGACGACGGCGACCTCAGCGCGGCTGTTGCCAGCTTTGCCAGGGCGTTCGTCACAGCAATTCCAACAGGGAAGCAGAACACGTTCGCGGCGCGGAACCTGCCGACGTCGGTCCTTGCCGTTCGTCGCGCGAGCGGCGCATGGAGCCTCGCGAACGCGTTCCTCAAGCCAGTTGACGCTCGCAACGGAACCGCTGACCTTGCGGTTCAGTCGACCCGCCTGATGGTAAGCGAGTTCACTGCCCTCCAGCGGATGTATGCGCGAGCGCAGGACAAGGTCGAATCGACGCTGTTGTGCGCCGGACCGGACGTCGTCGAGCGTGCCGAGGGCACGACGATCGGCGACGCGCGCTGCCTCGACGACCTCGTCGACTACGCGTCTCATACTCCGTGACACCGCTTACGCTGCGAATCTGGCTGGCTGGCCCCCTGCAATCCTGGGGGACGTCGAGTCGCTTCGAAACGCGGGGCACCGAGCTTGCACCATCGAAGTCGGGCGTGATCGGGATGCTCTGCGCCGCTCTCGGGCGAGGCCGCGACAAACCGGTAGACGACCTCGCTTCGATGCGGTTTGGGGTTCGGGTGGAACGACCGGGAGCGGTGCTCCGCGACTATCACACCGTAGGCGCGGCCGACGACGCGGGAGTTGCCGTGGCCAGCGGTACGCGAGGCCGTGGAATTCAGACCGAGCGGTTCTACCTTCAGGACGCCGCGTTCGTAGCCGGGCTCGAAAGCGCCGACGCGGCACTGCTCACCGAACTGCTCCAAGCACTGATCGCCCCGCGCTGGCTGCTCTCCCTCGGGCGGCGCTCGTGCCCTCCAGCCGGGCCCGTGGTAAACAACGAGGCGATCTTCGACGGGCCCCTCGAGAAAGCGCTGGCGCAGCCGTGGTGTCCCCTTCCGACGCACCAGCCTCAGCTGCTCGAGCTGGGTGAAGACATCGAGCTTCTGCTCGAGGACGCCGACGGGTCGATCGAGACCCAAGATCAACCATGCGGCGCCGCATTCCAGGAGCGCGCATTCCGTGCGCGCCGAGTGCAATCCGTCCGTGTCGCTCCGGATCGGAGCGCATGACGTTCCTCAGTCGCCTGCGCTTGCATCCCCGCGATCTGCTCGTCATCAGCGACCTCGCGGATATCACCGGGTTGCACCGAACCCTGATGCGAGCGTTTCCGCAGCACAACGGCGCTGCGCCGCGAGCGGAGTTTGGTGTTCTGTTCCGCCTTGAGCCGCGCTCAAATCCACCGATCGCACTCGTGCAATCAAACGTCCAGCCCGAATGGGCCCAGCTGCCCGAAGGCTACGTTCTCGAGCACGAGTCAAAAGAGATCGACGCTCTTCTCGAGCAGGTCCGGGACGGTCACCCGCTGCGCTTTTACCTCGTCGCAAACCCGAGCCGCAAGACGCGTATCGCTGAAGACCACGAGCCGGCTCCACGCAACAGTCCTCGCGTCGCGCTGACGACCGACGCTGAGCGCCACGCCTGGCTGGTGCGACGTGGTGAACTAGGCGGGTTCTCGCTCTCAGGCGTCGGGCCGGGCGACGGCGTCCGGATCCTCGCGCTCCCGCCGTTGGCCGGACGGACGGGCCACACAGCGCCCGTCTATGTACGCCCCGTTCTTTTCGAGGGCGCTCTCATCGTCACAGACCAAGCCCTCTTCCATAAGGCATTGCGGGACGGGATCGGACCCGCAAAGGCCTATGGGTGCGGCCTGCTCAGCATCGGTCCGGCAGGGTAGCGATGCGCATCGACGACCTGCGCCTGCTTCCCAAGGTCCGGGATTCAGGAAGCTTTCTGTTCCTCGAACGGGGCAGGCTGGAGCAGGATGACCGCTCCGTGATGTTCGTCAACGAGCTAGGTCGACTTCCCATCCCGATCGCCAACCTCTCGCTGCTACTACTCGGTCCGGGGATGACCGTGACACACAGGGCGATGGTAAACGCCGCCGAGTGCGGATGCACTGTCGTATGGGCCGGCGAGGAAGGCGTCCGGCTCTACGCGAGCGGGATCGGCGACACGCGCAGCGGTCGCCATCTGCTCCGCCAGGCCGAGATCGTCGCCGATCCCCCCGTCGCATCGTCGTCGTGCGCCGCATGTATGCGATGCGCTTCGATCAGCCGCTTCCACCCGAGCTGACGCTGCAGCAGATCCGCGGACACGAAGGCGCTCGCGTTCGTGACGCGTATCGGGCGTGGAGTCAGCAGACCGGCGTCCCCTGGCAAGGACGGCGCTACGAGCGCGCCGAGTGGTCAAGCGCGACGCCGATCAATCGGGCTCTCTCGGCTGCGAACAGCTGCCTCTACGGGATCTGTCACGCCGCGATCGTAAGCGCGGGCTACACCCCGGGCCTTGGCTTCGTGCACACCGGCAAAGCGCTGTCGTTCGTGTACGACGTCGCCGATCTCTATAAGACGGAGACATCCGTGCCGGCAGCATTTCGAGCCGTCGAGAGCGGCGCGATTGAGGTCGAGAG
>Ga0209839_10001569_pt1 | contig 11589 bp, 11 predicted proteins | sample OrgsoiDNA2013050_FD_185800 | JGI IMG/M metagenome (GOLD analysis project Ga0209839, IMG submission 185800) | Permafrost soil microbial communities from the Arctic, to analyse light accelerated degradation of dissolved organic matter (DOM) -... | ecosystem: Environmental > Terrestrial > Soil >... | reverse complement strand
TGGCTGATCGACGAGTACGGCGCCAAAGGGGCGCGCACCGAGATCGCGGCGATCAAGGTAGCCGCGCCGGCGATGACCACCGCGGTGATCGACAGGGCGATCGAGGTGTTCGGCGGCATGGGCGTCAGCGACGACACGCCGCTCGCGTATTTCTACGCCTGGGCCCGCAGCCTGCGCATTGCCGACGGGCCCGACGCCGTCCACCGCCGCTCGATCGCCCGCGAAGAGCTTAGGCGAGAACGCCCGTTTGTAGGTTGACCAGAACCGTCGGGAACCGATGTGGGAGTCTGAGCCCCGGCACTACGGCACCGGGCCAACTCGGGTGTCAGTGCCGTGGCCCGGCTTGCCCGCTGGTTCGTCAGCGCCGGCCAGACGGAGCAGATCGGCGATGTGCACCGCCCGCACCTTTGATTTCCGGCGGCGCAGCCCCTGGCGGAGCTGACGCAGGCAGCCGGGATTGACTGCCACCACGTAATCGATCCCGGCCGCCTCGATCTGGTCGAGCTTGGGATCCAGGACCCGTCGGGAGTCGCGCGGCCGCACGAGCGCATAGGTGCCGGCCGCCCCGCAGCACCGTCCTGCGTCGGGCAGCTCCACATAGTCGGCTATCGCGGCGAGCAGCGCCCGCGGCTCGCGCCATACGCCGAGGCCGTTGCGCAGATGGCAGGAGTCCTGCAGGGCCACCCGGGCCCGCCGGTCCCCGATCCGGACCTCGCCGAAGGGCTTGTCCCGGAGGTATTCCGACAGCTCGGCGACCCGGTCCCGGCCGATCACGGCGGCCAGGTACGCGGCGCAGCCGCCGGAGGTGGTGACGATCTGCCCCGGCAGCTGGGCGCCGAGCTGCTCGGCTAGCTGCCTGCCCCGCTCGGGCTCCCCGTTGTGCGCGTGCAGCGCTCCGCAGCATCCCTGCCGGCCAGGGACGGCGAGTTCGGGCGCCAGTGCCAGCGCCGACTTGCTCACCCCCGGGAACAGACTCCGCTCGAAGCAACCGAGCATCAGCGAGGGCCCTGACGCCGAGGCCGGCGTGCGGGCGGCGCCGCGCAGTCGCCCGGCGATCCGGTGCACCCGGGCGCGTTCGGCCGCGAAGATCAGGAAGCGGACGGCGAGCGGCCGGTGGCGCCCCGTCCACTGGTACCCGCGCCACTGCTCGAGAAGCTCGCCGTACTGCACTCCCGCCGGGCACACCGGCTCGCAGGCCCGGCAGCCCAGGCAGAAGGAGGCCTGCTCGGCCAGCGTCGGGTCGTCCGGCGGCAGCGTGCCGGAATCGAGCGCCCGCATCAGGGTGATCCTGCCCCGCGGCGAGGACGCCTCATCACCGGTCAGCGCGTACGTCGGGCAGGCCGGCAGGCAGAACCCGCACGATATGCAGCGGCCCAGCAAGTCCGGGTCGAAGATCGAACCGGCCTGTGACACCTTCGCATCGGTCATCAGGACCCTAGCTTTCCCGGGTTGAGGATGCCAGCGGGGTCGAAGGCCGTCTTGATCCGCCGGAGCAAGGCCATCTGCTCGGTTCCCAGGCGCTGTTCCAGGTAGGGCAGCTTGGCCGCGCCGACTCCGTGCTCGCCGGTGATGGTGCCACCGAGCTCGATGGCGGTGCGGAAGACGTCGGCGAAAGCACGCTCGGCACGGGCGATCCCCTCGGTGTCCTCAGCGGATTCCAGCACGCAGGTCGGATGCAGGTTGCCGTCGCCGGCGTGCCCGAACGTCGCCATGGTGACCCGGTGCCGCGCCGCTATCGCGTCGATGCGTTCGACCATCTCGGCCAGCCGTGGCCTGGGCACGCTGGCGTCTTCCAGAATCGTCAGCGAGCCCAGCCGGGACAGCGCCGGAAGGGTGCAGCGCCGGGCGGTCAGCAGCGCTTCGGACTCGGTGATATCACCGGCGGTCTGCACGGCGATGGCACCGGAGTCCGCGCAGGCGGCAGCGATTCGCTCGAAGCTGCGTGCCACGGCCGCCTCATCGCCGTCGTCGCCGAACAGCAGCAGGGCGCCGGCGTCGGGATGCAGCCCCAGGTGCGCGTACTGCTCGACCGCGTCCATGCAGCGGCGGTCGAGGAACTCCAGCGTCGACGGGATGACGCCGGCGGCGAGGATGCTGGCGACCGCGCGGCCGGCCTGGGTCAGCGAGTCGAAGTAGGCCAGCCCGGTGCGGCTGGTCGATGGCTGGGGGAGAAGCGCCACCGTCACCTCGGTGATCACGCCGAGGGTGCCCTCGGATCCGGTGATCAGCCGGGTCAGGTCGTAGCCGGCGACATCCTTCCAGAGCCGGCCGCCGGTCCGGATGATCTCGCCGGTCGGCAGGGCCATCGTCAGCCCCAGCACGTAGTTGCGGGTCACGCCGTACTTCAGCCCCCGCAGGCCGCCGGCGCAGGTGGCGACGTTGCCGCCGATCGTGGAGACGGTATGGCTGCCCGGATCCGGCGGGTAGAACAGGCCGTGGGCCGCCGCGGCGTCGTTGAGCGCCTGCGTCGTGACCCCCGTCTGGGCGCGGGCCAGCATCTCCTGCGGCGCGACCTCGAGCATGCGGCTCATCCGCACGGTGGACAGCACGATGCCGCCGGCCAGCGGCACCGTGCCCGCGCAGAGGTTGGAGCCGGCGCCGCGCGGGACGACCGGGATACCGCGATCGGTAGCCAGCCGCAGGATCCGGGCGACCTGCTCGGTATCCGCCGGAGCGACGACGGCATCCGGCATGCCGTGGAACAGCGGTGTCGCGTCGCGTGCGTACACGGCCAGCTCGCCATCTGCCAGCCGGAGATTCTCCGGTCCGGCGATAGCACGCAGCTCGGTCAGGACCGGCTGGGGAATGCGGGGCGTATCGAGCATGTCAGGCACCGACCAGGATGACTTCCAGAGTGCGCGGGCCGTGCACTCCTTCCACCCGCCTGAGTTCGATGTCACTGGTCGCGGACGGTCCGCTGATCCAGGTGAGCGGGCAGTGGGCGCGTGCCGCCAGCCGGGCCACACCCTCGGGTACCTGCTCGACGACCTGGGCCGCCCGCACGATGCAGAGGTGATAGTCGGGGACGAGGCTGATGGCGCGCCTGCCCTGATCGGGCGAGCCGTCCAGGACGATGGTTCCGGTCTCCGCGATGGCGATGGCCGCGCCGGTGAGGACCCCGTCCACCGCGTCGAGATCCTGCGGGGACAGTCCGTCGTCGGTCACCGCCTCGACGCCCGCGGGCAGCCCGGGGAGGCTGAGGCCGGGCGGCAGGACCACCCGCCGTGCTCCCCGCTGCTCCAGCGCCGCGCCGACCGCAGCCCCCAGCTCGGCCTCCGTCGTGCGCCGGACAACGGCACGGTAATCGGTGAGCCGGTCGGCGAGCAGGTCGAGCAGCGTCTCCCCGGTCAGATCGCCCTGCGTCCGGTAACTGGGCGCACTGCCGTCGCCGCCGGGGTGACCGCCGCCGTGACCGTTGGCCTGGCCGTCGTCGGCCAGCGCAGCGCGGATGCGCGCCAGCACCTCGTCCCGCGCGCTCATGGGGTGTCCCCGTGCTCATCACGCCACCAGTCCCGGAACGTCTGGGCCGGGGGCACGGGCGCATCACGGGCCGACGTCCATCGTGACAGCGGCGGCGGCAGCAGGCGGATCCGCCCGCCCCGGCCCAGGGCGCGCCCGATCCGGGCCGACCGCAGCGCCGCGGAGTAGCGGCGCGGATCGGCCATGACCCAGGACGCGGCGGCCATGCTGACCGCCTCGGCGCTCGGCTTCCGGTGTGTCCGCCGGACCTCCTCGACGTGCCGGGCCCGCAGGTGAACGAGCACCGAGGGGATGTCGATCTTCACCGGGCACACGTCGGCGCAGGCGCCGCACAGCGAGGAAGCATACGGCAGGGTCGCGTTGTCCTCGACGCCGGTCAGCTGCGGCGAGATGATGGCCCCGATGGGACCCGGGTAGACCGAGCCGTAGGCGTGCCCGCCGGTGCGCTCGTAGACGGGGCACACGTTCATGCAGGCGGAGCACCGGATGCAGTGCAGTGCCTGCCGGCCGGTCTGATCGGCCAGGGCCGCGGTCCGCCCGTTGTCGAGCAGCACTAGGTGGAAGTGCTGCGGTCCGTCGCCGGGCGTCACCCCGGTCCACATGGAGGTGTACGGGTTCATCCGCTCGCCCGTCGACGACCGCGGCAGCAGCTGGAGGAAGACGCCGAGGTCGTTCCAGGACGGCAGTACCTTCTCGATTCCCATCACCGTGATCAGCGTGTCCGGCAGGGTCAGGCACATCCGGCCGTTGCCTTCCGACTCCACCACGCACAGGGTGCCGGTCTCCGCGATGGCGAAGTTAGCGCCGCTGACGCCGACCCGGGCCGTCAGGAACCTGCGCCGCAGATACACCCGGGCCGCCTCGGCCAGCGCATGCGGGTCGTCGGTCAGTGCCGGGTCCACGTCGGCCATCTCGTGCAGGAAGATCTCCCTGATCTCCGCCCGGTTGCGATGGATCGCCGGGACCAGGATGTGCGAGGGGCGGTCATGGCCGAGCTGGATGATGAGCTCCGCCAGGTCCGTCTCGTGCGCCGTGATGCCGGCCGCCGCGAGCGCTTCGTTCAGCCCGATCTCGTCGGTCACCATCGACTTGACCTTGACCACCTCGCGGGCCCCGGTCGCGGCCACCAGGCCGGTCATGATGCGGTTGGCCTCGTCGGCGTCCCTGGCCCAGTGCACGGTGCCGCCGCGCGCCTGGACCTGGGACTCAAGCTCGACCAGGCAGCGATCCAGGCTCCGCATGGCCGACGCCTTGACCGCCTGCCCGGCGCTGCGCAGCGCCTCCCAGTCCGGTAGCTCGGCGGTGACGTTGGCTCGCTTGGCCTGGATGGTCGCGGTGGCCGCCCCGATGTTTCGGCGCAGCTGCGCGTCGCCCAGCGCCTGGCGTGCCGCGACCGGGAACGGCTGCACCGTGCGCAGGTGGCCGACGCCCTTCGGGGCGGTCGGGAAGCCGAGGAAGGTTGTCATGCCTGCTCCCGCTGGGATGCCAGGATCTCTGCCAGGTGGACAGTGCGAACGCCGGCCCGCAGCCGCGACAGGCCCCCGCCGATGTGCATCAGGCAGGAGCTGTCGCCGGCCGAGCAGACCTCGGCGTGGGTGTCCAGGATGTTGCGCATCTTGTCCGCCAGCATCGCGGTCGAGGTGTCATAGTTCTTCAGCGAGAACGTCCCGCCGAACCCGCAGCAGACGTCGGCGTCCGGCAGCTCCACCAGATCCAGCCCCGCGACCCGGCGCAGCAGGCGCAGCGGCCGGTCACCCACGCGCAGCATCCGCATCGAGTGACAGGTCGGGTGGTAGGTAACGCGGTGCGGGTAAAAGGCGCCCACGTCCTCCACGCCGAGCACGTCCACCAGCAGTTGCGACAGCTCGAACGTGCGGGCGGCCACCGCCTCGGCGCGCCGCGCGAGCTTCTCGTCCCCCTGCCCCCGCGCGACCATCGCGTGCTGGTGGCGGATCGAGCCGACACAGGAGCCGGACGGCGCGACGATCACGTCGCAGTGCTCGAAGGTCTCGACGTAGTGGCGGACCAGCGGCAGCGCGTCCCGCTGATAGCCCGTGTTGACATGCATCTGGCCGCAGCAGGTCTGTGCCTGCGGGAACTCGACCTGGTGCCCGAGCCGCTCCAGCAGCGTCACGGTGGATTGGCCGACGCTCGGATACAGCACATCAGCCAGGCACGTCACGAACAGCGTGATGCGCATCAGACAGATCCCTCTTCCTGCGGTGTCCGGGACACGATGATAAGCGCCCGGTCCGAAGGCGCCGCTGGCGCGCGGGTCCTTCGGACCGGGATGTCCGGCAGCTCCCCGGCCACCGGCCGGGTCCGGTGCAGGCGGGCTAAGTCTTGGCCAGGTGCCCGACCGGCAGGATCTCCCGGCCGTAGCTGACTTCGCACAGCTCGGCGAGGGCAAGGTAGAAGGCGAGGCCCGCCAGGATGATGCCTACCCACCCGCCGGTTTTCACGAGCCCGGAGGTCCCGTTGTAGTTCCCGGCGCCCAGCAGGAACAGCGCGGCGACCAGCAGGGTGAGCGCCAGGCAGGTGGCGATGGTGCTGCGCAGCGCGGTCAAGAGCATCACGGCGGCGAAGATGCCGAACGTGTAGTAGAGGAGGCCGAAGCCGTGGCCGACCTGGAGCGGGAGCGTGGTCTTGAGCTCGAACTCGGAGACGGCGAATATCGACAGCCAGAACGCGCCGAATCCGGAGAACAGCACGCCGCCGAAGGTCTTCCCGTTGCGCAGCTCGATGATGCCGGCGATCAGCTGGGTCAGTCCGCCGAACATCAGCGCGACGCCGAAGACAAACCCCAGCGTCCCCACGCTGACCACGTTCGCGTTGATCAAGCTGACCATGAAGGTGGTCACCGCGAAGGCGATCAGGGCCAGCGGCGCCGAGTTCCCTCACGGCGTCGGTGTGGTCTGCGCTCCTGCTGGGCGTTCTGCTGCCGGCTCTATTGGCTCTAGCTTCTGGTCGTACGTCGCCATGTGATGCTCCTCACATTCCCGACATATTTGTGAGAAGAGTGAACCTCCAGCGCACGCCGGGGGAGGGACCTTGGTCCTGCCCAGGACCGCCGAAAGTAGGCATTACGTGGAGGTATGGCCCCGTAACAGTCCCGTTCGGTGGGAAATTAACGGGCCGCCTCCAGCAGGTGGTACAGCAGCAGGAGCTGGGTGATGGCCAGTGGCTCACTGCGCCGGTCGGCGTCGTCCAGGACGCCGAGCCGCCCGGGCAGGTCGGCGTCTTCGCTGAGGCTGGCCCAGATCGCCTTCTCCAGCACCTGGCTCTCCTCCCGGGGCGCGTACCCGTGGATGTGCAGGGCGTCCACCGGCCGCCCGTCCTCGTCGCGGGTCAGCTTGAGGTGCATCGGGCGGCCGGATTCGGCCAGCAGCTCGCTCAGGTTGGGATGCCGGATCGTCGGCCGGAGCAGCAGTTCGGCCGACAGCGGCGTCCCCGGCGGATCCTGCCGGTTCGCTACCGGGCCGAACCGGACCACGATGTCGGCCCGCTGCCGCTGCGGGCGGATGAACGCCTCCGATTCGGGTTCCCGCCGCTCCAGCTCGGCCAGCACCTGTTCCGGGGTGTAGCCGCGCTGGCCGGTGTCCCGCTTGATCTTCCACGCCCGCCTGATGTCCTCCGGCGGGTTGAGGTAGACGGTCACGTCGAAACACGCGCATTCCAGCTTGGTGTGCATCGGCAGCAGCCCCTCGACCACGACGAATTCCTTCGGGGTGATCAGCTCCGGCCGGCCGAGCTTGCCGGTCTCGTGGTCATAGACGGGCTTGAGGATCGGGTGCCCCGTGGCTAGCAACTGCAGATGCTGCTCGGTGATGTCCACGTAGTTGCAGTCCGGGTGCAGCGCGGTGAAGGGCAGGCCCTTGCGCTCCGCCCGGTCATAGCGGTGGTAATCGTCCACGCAGACGGCGGTCATCCGCTCCGGGCCCAGGGCGTTCACCAGCCCGCGGGTCAGGGTGGTCTTGCCGGCGGCGCTGTCACCGGCGATCGCGATCATCACGGGCCGCTGCCCGGGAGCTGGCTCGGGCTTGGTGCGATGCATCCGCAGGAGCTTGTGGGGCATGTTCTTTCCTTCACAAGGTGCCGCATGCCGCACGCCGCGTTGCATGCCGGGTATCGCACCGTAAGTCTTTTTCCCTGCGCGGCGCCTCCCCCGTGCGGGGGAAGGACAGGGTATTTATGTCTGTTTCTTCCAGCGAAGGCTGAGTGGCCTGCGAGTACCGGCGCTGGGCCGCGCGCGGTCTTCCGCCGCCGCTCCGGCCCGGCTTATGGTTCGCTCATGGACACCCGTCCGCTGCGGGTCGTGCTCATCGACGATCACGAGATGGTTCTCCAGGGACTGAAGGCCATGCTGGCCAGGTTCCTGGGGCGCGTCCGCGTGGTCGGTGACGCCGCGGACGCGGAGACCGCGGAGCGGGTCGTGGCCGCGCTCGACCCGGACATCGTCCTGTGTGACGTACGGCTGCGCGGTTCCAGCGGGCTGGATCTGTGCAAGCGGCTGGTCGAGAGGGAACCGGGGCGCCGGGTCGTCCTGCTCAGCGTCTACGACGACGAGCAGTACCTGTACCAGGCGCTACGCGCGGGGGCGGCCGGCTACCTGCTCAAGCGGGTCACCGGCGAGGAACTGGTGCGGCAGCTGGAACTGGTGCAGGCGGGAGAGACGGTCGTGGATTCCGCGCTGGCCGGCCGCGCGGCGACTTCGGCCGCCCGGCTGCAGAGCGGCGAGTTCTGGCCGGGCGCTCATCTCGGGCTCAGCCACCGCGAGAGCGAGGTGCTTTCCCTGCTGGTCGCTGGCCTGTCCAACCGCGCCATCGCCGGCAAGCTGGCGGTGGGGGACGAGACGGTGAAGAGCCACGTCCGGGCCATCTACCGCAAGCTGAACGTCGGCGACCGCGCCGGCGCCGTCGCCGCGGCGCTGCGGGAAGGGATCTTCCGGTGACGCCGGCCGGCCCGCACGGACTGGGGCTGGCCGACCCGGAGCGGGAGAACGCTCTGCTGGTCGGCATCATCGAGGCCATCTCGGCCGGTCCGCAGCTGGGCCCGCTCGCCTCCCGGGTCGCCCGGCTCATTGTGGACGCGACAGCCACGGACGTGTGCTTCGTGTACATGCTGGACGACAGCGGGGGATCACTCACGCTGACCGGCGCCACCCCGCCGTTCGACCGCCAGGTCGGCCGGATCCAGCTGCCGCTGGGGGAGGGGATCACCGGCTGGGTGGCCAGTCACCGCACTCCGGCCGTCACCGAGGACAAGGAGTCCGATCCCCGCTACCGCTATTTTCCCGAACTGGGCCAGCCCGCCTACAGCTCCATGGTCTCGGTGCCGATGGCGACCCGGCCCGGCGGCCTGGTGGGCGTGCTCAACGTGCACAGCCGCGACCGGCGTGAGTTCAGCGACCGCGACGTGCGCCTGCTGACCTCGATCGGCAGCCTCGTGGCCGGGGCCATGCACCAGGGTCGGATGCACCGTCAGCTGGCCGCGCGGGAACGAGCCGCCGAACGCTTCGCCGAGCAGGTGATCGCCGCCCAGGAAGCTGAGCGGGGCCGGCTGGCCCGCGACATCCACGACGGCATCATGCAGCGGCTGGTCAGCCTGACCTACCACCTCGACGCCGTCACCGACGCGGTGTCCGCAGCGTCGCCGTTCGGCGCGGAGCAGCTCGCGATTGCACGGGGCCTGGCCGACCTGACCCTGGACGAGGGCCGCGCCGCCGTCGCTGACCTGCGGCCCCCGGTCCTGGACGACCTGGGCCTGGCCGACGGGCTGGCCAGCCTGGCCCGTTCCGTGGCCCAGCTCGACGTCCGGGTCGATGTCGCGGACTGTGACCTGCCCGAGCACACCCAGACCGCCCTCTACCGGATCGCCCAGGAATCCCTGCAGAACATCGTCAAGCACGCCAACGCGACCCAGGCGAACATCCGGTTGCGGTGCGACGCCGAGCACGCGGTGCTGTGGGTCACCGACAACGGCCGCGGTTTCGCCCGCGTCGCCGTGGCAGGCCCGGACGGCTCGGGCAGTTCGGATGGCTCCGGGGGCTCGGCCCTACGGGACCCGGACGGCTCGGGTGCCGCAGGCGGCCCGGACAGCGCAGCTAACGCGGGCGGCGCGGGCGACCGGCCTGGTGAGGAGCCGTCCTACGGCCTGCGCACCATGGCCGAACGTGCCGAGCTGATGGGCGGCCGTCTCGAGGTGACCTCGCGCCCCGGCCTGGGCACCACGGTCACCGCCGTGATCCCCTTCAGCCCCAAGCCTGCCCCCGGCCCGGCCTAACCGATGACCTCCTCGCCGTGACGAACCCGGTCCAGCCACCCGCTCAAGTGTCGCTAGGTCTGGGCTGACGAGGACGTTGCTGCCCGCTTGTGCGGCGGCCGGGCACCGGGACCGCGGCGCTGCGTCGGGAGATGCCAGCGCTTTTCCGGCGGCCCCTCCTGCGCCAGCAGGTGTGCGACGAGCACCTCGGTCCCCGCGGTGGCCCGCGGGTTGGTAACCGCGTGCCACGGCCGCCGCATGGGTGTGTACGGCACCGGGACCTCCACCAGGTCCCCGGCGGCGAGCAGCCCGCGGACCGCGTCCCCCGACACCAGGGTCACGCCCAGTCCGGCCGCCGCGCCGGCCACGACCGCCCCGTTGGAGCCGAGCGTCAGAGTGGGCGGCTCCACGTCGAGAGAGGCCAGCAGCGCCTCGCAGGTCTCCCGGGTACCGGAACCGGCCTCGCGCATCAGCCACGTCGCCCGCTCCAGGTCGAAACCGCCCGCCACCCCGGGCGAGCCCACCACGATCAGCGCGTTGCGCCGGACGGCGCGGACGACGGCCCCCAGCGCGGCTGGCGCCCGCCCGGCGATCACCAGGTCGGCCTCGTGCGTGGCCAGCAGCCCCCACACGTGTTCCCGGGTCCCCACCTCCAGGCCCAGTTCGATGCCGGGATGCTCGGCACGGAACGAGGCCAGCACCGTGGGCAGCACGTGCTCGCCCGCGGTCGTGACCGCCGCGAGCCGCACCTGCCCGTGGCCGGAATCGGCCTCCCCCCGCACGGCCGCGAGCGCCTCGGCGTGCAGGCCCAGGATCGTGCGCGCGTATCCCGCGTAGGTCTGCCCGGAGGCGGTCAGCCGCAGCCCGCGCCCCTGCCGTTCCAGCAGTGGCGCGCCGACGTCCCGGGTCAGCGCCGCGACGGCCGCCGAAACCGCGGACTCCGTCACCACCAGGCGCTGCGCCGCGGCCCGGACCGACCCGGTCTCCGCCACCGCCACGAACGCCCGGAGCCGCGCCTCCGTCGTCATCGCCGGACTCCTCGTATAACTAAATGTTCAGGTATCGCCAAGGAGACTTGAACAGACACTGCAAGCCTACTGCTCCATCCCGCGCCTTCCATGACCGGCGCCGATAACGCGCCTTGGTTGCCTTTGCGGGTGCCGCAGTCGGCTGCTGCGCCGACCACCGACGGGTACGGGTCGGGCCAGCGACGATGGTAGGAGATCGCTCCGGCTATGCAGAGCAGGCACCGGTGAGTATCAGTACCGCCGGTGCGACGCCGGGCAAGAGCCCGCGGGGAATGATTTCTCCCACCGCGACCCGTCGCGCAGGACCGGCTACCCGCACGTCAATTTCACTGACTCAGGAGCCAGTTATGGGCATCATCGCATGGATCGTTCTCGGCCTGGTTGCGGGCCTGCTCGCCAATAGGCTGATCCCCGGCAGGAGATCACAGGGTCTCATCCTCACCTGCGTGATCGGGGTGGCCGGGGCGCTGCTGGGCGGCTGGCTGGCCACCCGACTGTTCCACGTCCACACCCTGCATGGGTTCTTCAGCCTCTCCACCTGGCTCACCGCTATCGTCGGCGCAGCGATCCTGCTGCTGGCCTACCACCTGCTCACCAGCCGGGGCCACGCTGGCCGCACTCGCCGGCGCCCCGGCTGGGCACACCGGTGAATAGCCAGGTTCACTTGTGAGCGCCCCGCGGAACCCAAGGGGCCCGTGCCGGCGGCGGCTCTCTTAAGCAATCGTTCAAGTATGCGCCGTAATACTTGATGGACAGTGCAACCAAACGCGCGCACTCTGGATCTTGACGCGGGAACGGCCGCCGCAGCGCGGCGGGACAG